>Ga0160429_1001320_pt1 | contig 14026 bp, 12 predicted proteins | sample SolpanmetagenomR_FD_108199 | JGI IMG/M metagenome (GOLD analysis project Ga0160429, IMG submission 108199) | Solar panel surface microbial communities from Lawrence Berkeley National Laboratory, California, USA - R | ecosystem: Engineered > Built environment > Solar panel > Unclassified ...
TCCAAGTCCGTCCAAGAAATCGATGTCCCTTCACAATATCCAAGGGGAAAGCACACTTACTCTTCAATGCCGGCATCTCCCATGCACTCATACATCCAGCTCTCACTGCTCGTCACCACCGCCCCTTCAGCCCTCAACCGCGCGAGCGCAATCGGCACCTCCTCCTTATTACAAGACGACACCGCATCCGCCAACACATACACTCTATGCCCATCCCTCAACAAATCCAGCGTCGTCTGCGTCACACAAATATGACTCTCGATCCCCACAACCACAGCCTCCAACTTCCCCTTACCGCTACCATCGAGCTCATGCACCGCCTTCTGCACCTCAGGCGTCCACATGGAAAACAGACTCTTGTCCGCGTGCACCTTTGTCTTGACGCCGTCCTCGGCGTCGAGCTTGAGTTCCGCGCACGTCTCGCCTAGCTTGGCGCGCTGCTGCGTCGTCGCGAAGACGGGGATGTTGAGGATGTTGGCTGCTTTGAGCACTTTTTGCGTCGTTGAGATTACTTTGCTGTATTCGTGGATGGCTGGACGGAACTTTTCTTGAAGGTCGCAGATGAAGAGCGCTGGGTTGTCTGGGGGGTGTGCAATAGGTTAGCTGTTGGTCAGTCGGGTTTGGTCTTGGGAGACTGCTTTTCCATATTCGTAGTGGGGGTGGGGAGGGAGTTCTGACTGAGTCTTCGCTGTGGTTTGGCCATTGTGAGAGCAGTACGTAACATGCGCAGTGTGTGGTGTCTGGTGGATGTGATCACAAGCTGCTCGAAAATACTGTATGTCTTGCGGCTCAATGGATGCTAACAACGCGCGACCTCGGAGGTCATGACGACGGTGGGGCGGAAGAAGCCCCGCGTTATCACGTGCTATGCTTCCCCTTTAGGATATCCATAGTATAGGCGACTTCAATGCATGGTCTTGTAGCGATAAATTGTCCATAGCGGTCAAAGATGAGCCGAATACCTATAATCGATCTTTCCCAGGCTCAAGACGCATTTCTTCGCGGCAATCTGCTGTCCCAACTCCGCGATGCCCTGTTCAACGTAGGCTTCCTCTACATACGAAACCACGGCGTGCCCGAGCAAACCATAAACAACCTCGTCTCTAAATTACCCACTCTATTTGATCTGCCGCAGGACGTGAAGCAATCTCTCTCCAAACTCAATTCTCCGCATTTCTTAGGCTACAGTGGCTTCGCAGAGGAAATCACCCTGGGTAAGAACGATCTCAGGGAGCAATTCGACTTTGCGACTGAGTTGCCAGCGATATGGCAAGACCCGTGTGTGAGACAACGAGCGGAAGACCCCAGCCTAGAGACAAGCGGACGTGATCTGACACAGCCTTACTGGCGCCTTCGAGGACCAAATCAATGGCCGCCCGAAGACTCGATACCAGGCTTCCGGGCTGCATTCAAAGCGTACCATGACGCCGTGCAGGAATTATCCTACAACTTCGTCCACCTGATCGAAGAGGCGTTTGGTATCCCCACAGGCACATTCGACGGCTTCTTCCTGCCTTCTCACGGCACCGCTTCCTCCGCGGACCACGACAGCGCCAACGGCCCAGCCGATGGAAAAGGAGGCAGAAAAACATACATGCCACCCCAACACCGCGTCAAACTGCTCAAATACCCACCCATCAGCAATACCAACGAGCTAGAAGAAAGCCAAGGCGTAGGCGCCCACAAAGACTCCTCCGGCTGGCTAACCTTCCTCTACCAAGTCCCGCGTCACCCAACCTATCCGAAACCCGACTCAGCCAACGAATCACAAAAAGAAGAAGAAGAGGAAGAAGAAGATGAAGAAGGCGAAGCCAGCCTCCAAGTCCTCTCCCCTACCAGCAGCAAATGGCTTCCCGCGCCCCCCATTCCCAACACCTTCGTCGTCAACTTCGGCAAAGCAATGGAGTCCGCCACCAGCGGCGCCGTGCGCGCTACGGTGCACAGGGTCCGCGCCCCGTCTCCGACGTCGCCGGTCAGATACTCGATACCCTTTTTCCAGGGGTTGCCGCTGGATATGACCATGTCCGAAATCAGGGCGTTCATTCCGGAAGACGTGAGGGGCCTCCGACGGCGCCGTGAGGGCCTAGGCGACGTGGAGGGGCCGAGTGAGGAGGATATGGATTCGTGGACGGTGACTGGGGGATGGGATAGCTTGGGCAGGGCGCAATTGAGGAAGTGGGTGAAGAGTCATCCGGATGTGGGGAGGAAGTGGTATGGTCATGAGCTTGTGGATGCGTATTCAGCGTGACAAGTCGAGAAAGGGAAAACGGCTCGATCTGATTCAAACGACACCAACGCCAACGTAGAATCCGCGTGGAAGACCGCGGCAGCGGCAATTGCTATTCAGGATGTACAAGAATACGCTGCTCGTGTCGAGACGAAAATCGCGCGACGCCTACCCAATGCAGTCGTTGACCCATAACGCCGTAGTAATGTGTGCGAGTATGTACTCCTACGCTCAGTATATGCCCTGGGACCGATACTGGAACGTGTCGTAGCTGCGCTGTCGTCAGTATCACTACACATGTTCTAGCGCCGATCATAGACTTACAGCCTAGTGTAGTAACTCCCAGCACTTTTCGCGACGAGATCTTCCACGTAGTTCTCCGCTTCCTCTCTGCTCATCTGCAGCACAAACCTGCTCCTCAAAGCACTCACACTCTGAGGTCCTCCTGCGGCAAAGCACGCCATCTTACTCTGCTTACTCATCAGGTCGACCAACATGATGATCCTTTCCGCCTCTTTCCGCAGGGCTTGGAACGCTTGCTTGCACAGCTGCTTGAAGTGGTCATAAGCTGGTGCTCCGGGTCCGCCCAACACATCGATATATTCTTGCGTGAATTTGAACGGTGCAGCTTCAAAACCCATGCTACCCGGTGAGTTGGAAAGCATGAATCCGAAATCGATATGAACGACGTGTCCAGAATTGTCGATAAGAATGTTGCCATTGTGACGATCCTTGATTTGAAGCACATATGAGATGATACTGTAGGCGGCGAGACTGCGTGCAAATGCATCAACAGCAGCAGCATATGCTTCGCTTTCTACATCCCCAAACGCCTTGATGAAATGGTCTCGTAAGGTCGCGATGCGTTTGCGGGGGTTGTTGCCACTCGCAATGCTAGCGAGCGTAAGGCTGCGCTTGATCGAGTGCAATGAGATCCCGTTCGCAATGGTCTCAATAAGTCCAGAAGATTCGCCTGTCACAAGTATGCGCATTCGCTTTACCCACACAGGCGTATCAGTATCTTGCCAAATCTTGGAGCATACCTGGATCAGCTGGCATGCGAAGGCTTCTTGTCGGAGGTCGGCTCCAGTCTTGACGATGACGCTAACGAGATCCCAATTCTTCATCCACCCATACGGCGAGGATCGCCTGATACGTTCCCTCTTTGCCGTCCAGTCTTCGCCAAAGTTTGCTGCGCTCGGATCGTCGCGGTCACCTTTGCGCGAGATACCTCCAGTTTTCATATCGTTTTCCATGCGGTTCACACCAGCACCAGTGCTTGAGTTCGGATCAGTAGTGGCCTCCAAATTCTCCTCAAAGTCCTCCGGTTCGGCTGTGGCAGCAACAGCATTCGCATTAGCCATGATCTTATCAAAAGAGGCATTGCCTGAATCCTCAGTGTAAAAGTTCTGCTCCTCTAGACTCTGCATGCTTGCGATGATCTTGGCTTTGATAGCATCGACTTCAACTTTCGGTCTTTTAGCGCCGCTCGTATTCAATTGCGCCAACATTTGCGCTGCAGTGCGCATATGCGTCGCCAGGGCTGTAAAGTCGGGCTGATCAGCAGGTTGTGGCTTGCCAGCCGCTGGACCTCTGTGGGGGGCTGGACTTCCTGATCTGCTGTCCATGTCTGAAGTTCGAGGCGTAGAGATGGTAGTCCTCGAAGACAATGTATTTGCTCCGCTCGAGGAGCGCGCTTGCTCCACTTTGGCCTGCAAAGCATTACTGACGAAGGGTGACTTTGGCCTATGCGCAGTCGCAACATCACCTTCTTCAAGGTCTCTAATTAGCGAAGAACTGCCCAGATCTCCATTAGCGGGCTCAAAGACACTGTCTGAAGCCCCACCAGCTCGATCCTGCAATGGTGCTCTTGAAGCATCAGTAATGTCGAACAGTCGCTTCCGAGGCGTCCCCTTTTCTGCCAACAATCTTGTCAGGAGCTCTGTATTGACGTCCGAATCGGGATTAAAGTCAAAGTCTTCGCGAAGAACTTCCACCAGGACAAGGTAGGGCACACGCTCCGCGCTGTTCAGGCTCGTTGCTTCTGCTGGATTCAACCGCACAACGCGGTGGTGTCGGCTTCGGCCTGCAGATCCGTCCTCGAGCACCGCGGGACAGATGACAGGTATGTCAACCTCTGAAGGAAGATCTTGGGCGATGAGGGCAAGTTCCGCTCTCAATGCACTCAAGCGAGCAGGCTTGGGAACGGCAACCAGGCGGTTCGATACGTCTTCCAACGCTAAGAGGAATTGTGTCTGGCTACGGAAGTAGTTGGACCGTAGCAGGCGTATTTTCTGGCTTCGAGGAATGGCCGAAGGGGAAAGAGGTCTGCTTATGTGAGAGTGGCGACGCCGAAGAGCTTGTCCACCTTTCTGTGGAAGGGTAGCGGTCTGAGGAGGCGAAGGAGTAGGGGTGACGGCGGTCTTGCGAAAGTCCGGCAGCGATGAGGAGCTCAGTCGGGCTTCGGGTGAAACGACGGTCAACATAGACGGCCGAGCGCCTTGCTTGTTCTTCGTCCGAGCGGGCTTGATCTGTCCATTGCTGAACTCAGGTGCATCCTGCAGACCTGGTGTCGAAGGGTTGAGTCGCTTGTGGTTTTCTGTGTCAGAAAGCCCTTGGCTTGGCTGGGACTTCTTCCTCCTAGTCTTTGAAGGCCCTCCAGCCACAGTATTGCTCCTCCCCAGTTGTTGGATCGGAGGTGCATCGGATATAGTGTCTTCGGCGGGTCGAGGTCTGCGTGCCTGTGCTACAGCCAATGGTCCGGCATGACGCGGTAAGAAAGGTACTGCGACACCAGCGAGTATCAAGCTACCCAGCACAGTGACTGGGAGCACGTTTTCATTAATCTTCTCGCGGCGGGCAGGCTCTGAAGCCCCGAACACTATCCGCTGGACTTTGTTGTATATCCGTCTGCAAGTCTTGAAGGAATCAGACTGTGGATTGCTAGACAGGTCGTGCAGGAAGGTCTGAAAGAGCCAAAATGTCTGCATGGGACTTTGTCAGTCTTCAGCCTGACCGATGTCTGTAAACTGTACGCACCAAGAGGGCGCTGTTGACCGACTCTTCGCATAAGTCTATTATGAACTCCTCCAGTGCCATGGACTCGTTGTCGACGCTGATGAGCAGGTGGCATAGCTGCGGAAGGAAGAAGTCGATCTCCTCGTACGTGAACTGCCGCAGCTTGGAGCAGAGGACATAATGGATGCCCACATGATCCGCATAGCGTCTGCGTATTGAAAGGGTCAGTTCAGCATAGCAACAGCAGGCGTATGAGCGGAGGGCCTACGAGAGGTACGCTACCGAGAGGGACGGGTCGTTATTGAAGTGGTCCGACTCGATAAAGCGCTCGAGCAGATTCCAACTCATCTGTACCGGCGCATCTGAGGTGGAGATCGAAGAAGCAATGCTATCATGTTTCGCGGAGTAGCAATGTGGTCAGAGGTAGGCGAGTGAGGTAGCGCTGGCCTGTCACTGCTCAGCTTCCATGTCTGTGGTTGAGTGGTCCACGCCAAGCTCACGGACCCGCGCATCAGACCTCAGTGCCACAATGAAGGACAAAGCCGACTCTGTGATGTGAGCGTCTACGAAAAGGCCGGAAACGGATCGTCTAGGTTGAGAGACAAATGAGAAAGTACGTCTTGAAGCTGTAGGTGTCCTTATCCTAAAGTGCAGTCCGATAATGGGACCCAACCTCTATGAATTGGCACCTAAGCTTAATGAACAGCGTGGGGATATAGCACGCCTTACAACAAGAGTATCTCTGATTATATGCAGGAAAAGTACGCTTTCGAGCTTGCTGCTCGATTCACCAGCTCTCCATCGTCCTTTCGCCAACGAACGCCGTGATGCTGATACGCTGAGACAAAGGCTATGCCAACAATGTTTGTACAAGAAGTGAAGTTCTTCGACATCAATCCACTCCCGCGTAAAGATCGACGACGATGTTGACAGCGGCAACAAGCACTTCGGCGGCAATGAGAACGATGACTGAGACGATCGTTAGCCCGCGACAGACAAGAAAAGGTACAGTTACTGGAACTTACCGATCCACTCTAGATACTCCCCGTGTGTATGAGCTAGCTGGTCTTTCAACATGTTGAGGAGGTCTGATATAACCGTCAGACGCTCTGTGAGCAGATTGACTCTTTGGTCCATCTCGAGATAGCTGCGTGCAGCCTGATAGATGGGCTCTAGTTGGGGTTCAGACCACATCAGTTCTGGCGCATCGAGGATGGAACCCTGGAGATGGATATTGATGCGGATGATGAACAACTCTCCGATGTTTTGGTTGATTTGAGTTCGCGTCATGTTAACTTTGCCTGTCGTTGCAATCTGTGCTGGAATGTCCTTGGTCCTTTCGATTGAGTCATCGACCATGTCCTCGTACACGGATGTCTATCGACAGTTAGAGGGTGTTAGTGACATTACGACAAGACTTACCTTGACGCTTTGCGACAGCGCATGGCTGATCGCGAGCTTGGTCATGTAGTGCTTCTTGTCCCGCAACGTGATGAAGTCATTGTATATCCGTGCTTGGTACTCTCGTGTGTAATAGAAGTTAAAGTCTTCGGTCTGAACATTGTCTTTTGGCAGCTTCTCCTTCTCGAACTTGGACATGTCCTTCAGAAAGCGTGCTTCCTGTTGCGCCGTCATGCCCCAAAGGACAATCGTTCCGTATTCGAACAAAAAGACTTCAGGAGTATGGATCTCTGTGTCAATGTCCACAAGATTACCGCGAGACATGGATGGCTCATCGTCGATGGCAAGCTGCGGTTCTTCGCCAGCCCTGTGCGCGCCATCTAGCGATACATCGCCTGCTTCGTTGTGCATGTCTATCGTGTATTCGAGCCTTGGTTCTGTATTGTCGATTTCCAGCGCACTATCCGAATGCCTTCGTTCTTGCACTGCACCGTACGGCGGTCCTTCCGAAACGGTGTTCCTAATCTTTTCCGCGGCATATTTTCCGTAGTTGTAGGGTGTGTAGATGCATTCGTCAAATAATTTCGGCATTGCTCCTCGCGACCTCCTCTTGCTATTGAAGTAGCTCATCACCCCCGGTATGTCGTATGAGGCCGCATTGCAATATGCAGTAACCCTAGGCAAAGTGTCCCTGTCTTGCTTACCGAGTCTCTCTGCATCTTTGCGCGCTGCGGGATCTTTGATGCGTGTGAATTGGGCATAGACATCTCGCCCGCTTTCTTCATCCGGACCGTCCTCACCGTGAGTAGGGTCCGGGAGTAGCTTGAGTTTCTGCGCGGTCTTGGTCGTCCTCTGCGGCCCAATTTTCGGAGCGTTTAGGTGGGTAGGAATGAGTGGAGAGCCCTGGCTGTGACGTCTCCGAAGCTTCTGGTTGAGTTTGGACAGTATCGGTGGACCGGCTTGCTGTGCCTGAGCAGCCGAGGTTGTCGAAGAGAAGGGCGATTGCTTTGAAGCCGATGAGGAGGGCGGACTACTGCTAGTGACGGTAGGATTGAAGGTGACATTGCGCTGCAGCTTCGCGGGTTGTGAAGCGCTTGCCGCTGTTCTTGGAGCTTCCGGTTGGATAAGTGGTGTCGATTCGGTCGCTGTGGAAGCCATATCGTGTACAACGCCGCCGGAGATTGTCATTTAGGATTATACGCTCGGCCAGCTGCACAGATACACGCTCCAGGTGTTTCTGGTGCTCGATCGGGGCATGTCGTGTGGAAGAATGTTAGATACGGTAGTCGGGCTGGGTTGGGTTGGGCTTAGAGTTGCGCAGAGGAAAAGACGAAGAAGATTGGATGACGCAGGTTTTTGGCAGCGCTCCGATCCCTCGTGGCAGCCACAATGGCACAACCCATCACCGTAGCGTTTGCGCACCTGCAAGCAACACAACCTCACTCTCCTCGCGTCAACGTTAGGACTGCAATGAGCGGGATGCGAATACAGTTCTTGCTGTACTGTAGAAAAACGTTCTGGTTCTAGTCAAAAGCCGGCAAAAGCAACAGTGCAGGTACCCACTTGCTTGCATACTACCTACCTATAGCTACCTACCTATAGCTACCTACCTTAGGTAAGATACCTAGGTAGATACTCCATACGGTCCATCACAAATGCTTCTGATGACTGCGCGACGCAATCACCAATGTACGCGATCTGTCGATACATCTGGATAGAGAGATACATTACCGAAAATTTGTAGAGACCGACCAACTGCAGGTCACAAAGGTATACTGGACTTAATGTTTCGACAAGGAGCGAAGCCAAACGGCATCTGGATTGGCTCCGGAAGCGAATTCATCGAGTGTGACTACGACTCTCGCTCCTCTCTTGGCTCTGCCAGATGAGATTCGCCTCGAGGTTTTTACTCATCTTCTCGTTTGTCTTCGGAGCGTCGCTATGTCGTCCCGTTTACGGCCAGTTGGATCGTTTTGCCGACTGCCTCCCTCTCCAGCTATCGAAGTCATCTCAAATTTCAAGCATACAAGTAATACGCACGTGCAGAACCTGCTCTCTGCATGTTTCCACGGCAAATGCATCAAACTCCAAGGGTAATAGTATCCATGGATGCTATTGATAAGTCGCTAATTGCCGCTGCAGTATGCAGACGCCATAATCAAGCACACGATCGTTCATATTCGTCACAATCACGCCCCAGATTTACGATCCTGCAATACTCCAGATTCTGCCGAAATTAATAACTAGACAACTGAGGAAACTGGTCCTGGACATTTAATCGGACAAAATCTACTGTACGATTAGATCAGTCTGAAGGAAGACACGGAAGCTGAAGCCGCGACCGAAGAGCGAGTCGAAGCCAATGTACGTTTAGAGCGAAGACAATGGGTCGCGGACGCGTTCTTTACCGATCACCTCTCCTATGCAAACCGGCTGTTGCTGCAGATGGAATGCCTAGTGGACGTGACTATCAATTGGCAAATGGAGACGGACTTGCTCAGAGCTCACCAAGATACGACTAAGAGGTTGGTCTCGGTTTTCTTTCTTCCTTTTGGAAAAAAGAAACAGGCCGATTTGTAGATTCATGCAAAATGCATGCCAGGACTTTCACGCGGCGGGAAAACGTGTGGATGTCCATGGAATGAGTCTCTAATGTCCTTTAGCTACTGCTCTCTCGTCGCATGAGGTTCGTTCTTATGTTGGGTGGCATATTATCCATTTGTAGCCTCGGGATGCCCACCTGTAGGAGAACAGAGGAGTGTTACCAATTCAAGCTATAGACATGAACCAAGACAGAACCCAGCTTAACGATCGATCGTAAGTCGAGGTCATCGTCAAGTAAATCTAGGCGGCCACTGTTCGGTGTGATACGAGCATATTGCTCCTTCGCACGTGATCTTCATCATCCCGCGTTGCAGCCTTGCGCTAACGCCAGGAAGGGCAATCTGGGAACCTGCTCTGGGACGTAGCCCCCAGGTGCTTAAATTGAGCTTCGCCGCAGATTTCTCCAGACACAACATTCAAATCAGCATTTAGGACCTCACCTGCGCTTGACAAACAGCGACCGCTCAAGGGACATATCATAGCTCTTACTGCCCGGCCCCAATACCGTCAACTGAAACTGCACCCAGAGCACTCACATCGCTTACACAATGGCCGGGACAAAACGGAAAGTAGCCGCCAGCAGCAAAGCCGAATCTTCCAAAGATACGAAGCAGCCGAAAGTCAATGGCCAGAAGGCGGTCTCTCGAGATGTCAACATCCCCATTGACGAAGGGTTTGGGAATTTTGGTGCGTTCGCGTACACGATCCTTTTCTTGAAGACTCGTATCAATCGTGCAATTCACACTGATACACAGTAGGTAGAGGCGACACAAAGGTCTACATAGATGACGACGGCATCATCTTTGACGCATCTTTAAACCAGACCAACATTGGAAAGAACAACAACAAGGTACACCCACATCGAGACAACCCCTGAAAAGTCACGTGAGTATACGAAACTAAATCGCCATTGGCAGTTCTACCGCCTCCAGCTGCTCGCGCAAGATGGAGGCAAGCAGTACTTTACGCACACCCGATGGGGCCGCGTCGGTGATTTCGGACAGGTCAAGACTACGGGACCCTCCGATTTCGACGCGGCGATGAAGGAGTACGAGAAGAAATTCAAGGACAAATCCGGCAATAAGTGGGAAGATCGTGCCAACGACGCCAAGAAGGGGAAGTATACCTTCCTCGAGAAGAGCTATGAGTCCGACGAGGAAGAAGATGGCGCGCAAGCAAAGAAAGAGGACGTCCAGGACGTCCAGGACGATCAGGACGACGGAGCGACTAAGGAAGAGGTCAAAAGCGAGCTGCCCATTCAGACCCAACGACTCATGGAACTCATCTTCAATCAAAACCACTTCAACTCCGTCCTCGAGTCCATGGGTTACAACGCGGACAAACTTCCGCTCGGCAAGCTCGGCAAGTCTACACTCAAGAAAGGCTTCGAGCATCTTCAAGAGCTGTCCTCCCTCATCAAACACCCCTCTCTGGCCCAGAGTAAGTACCAATCCACCCAGGGCGAAATGATCGAAGACTTCTCCAACCAGTACTACTCAACCATCCCTCACATATTCGGCCGGAACCGTGCGCCCCTCATTAACACCGACGACATCCTCCGCAAAGAAGTCAGCATGCTCGACACCCTCACCGACATGGAAGTCGCCAACACAATCATGAGATCCACCGACGACAAAGAGAACGACGCGGCCTCCGTCTCCATCCTCGACCAGCGCTTCGCCTCCCTCGGCATGCAAGAAATGACGCCTCTCGACCACACGTCCTCCGAATACAAAACCCTGCAAGACTACCTCGTCAAGTCCTCAGGCCACACGCACGGCCTCCGCTACCGCCTCCAGGACATCTTCCGCATCGAGCGAAACGGCGAGCACGACCGCTTCGCCAAGTCCCCCTACGCCGCCACCAAGGACAAGAACCGCCGTCTCCTCTGGCACGGCTCCCGCACCACAAACTACGGCGGCATCCTCTCGCAGGGCCTGCGTATCGCGCCGCCCGAGGCGCCCGTCAGCGGCTACGCCTTCGGCAAGGGCGTCTACATGGCGGACATTTCGAGCAAGAGCGCCAATTACTGCAGAGCGTCTATGAGTGGCGATACCGGCTTGCTCTTGCTTTGCGAGGCGGAGCTCGGGAATCCGATGTATGAGATTCCGACCGGGGACTCGGGCGCGCAGGCGGCGTGCAAGAAGAAGGGATGTCTGGCGACGCTTGGCGTTGGGAGGACGGTGCCGCAGGGATGGATCGATGCTGGAGCCGTGCATGAGAATCTTGAAGGTGTGCTGATGGTGAGTCTGCCCGTGTATACTTGCATGATGAGCGCATGAGTAGGGTGCTAATGTCATATAGCCTGACCCGGCCAAGGAGCCTGGAGACAACAAGCAAGACAGTCTGGGCTATCTGCAGTACAACGAGTACATCGTCTACGACGTGGCCCAGATTCGTCTGAGATACCTGTTGAGGGTGGAAATGTAAACCTCCGATTTCGAAGCAAGATGGTCTGGAGCATGAATGCGAGGAAAGCCGGCGTATCTAGTGGTTTCATTCTCCTCCGGAGGAGTTGAGGAGCCCCCAGTTGCGTAACGACGCAGTGCAGCTTGAATGGCTATACCCAAGCATGTCGCTGCCATTTCTTTTGTTAGCTGTCCCGTCACATTATCGCGATGGACTGCTGAGAATTATATAGAGATGTCTCGGTCTATCCCCGGTCAGCAACACGTCGAACCACGCCAAATAGCTTCGGTAGATATCTTTGTCGGAGCGTTCTCGCGGCCAAGCTGAACATAAGACGGATCCTCCGGCAAAAGCCCGTCCAGGTGAAGTAGACTCTTTCTGTGTATGACTATAGTGTCAAAGAAGGATCATTTTCCAGACACAAGCCCGACAAGACAACCATGACGCACCCAGAACTGTACATCAGTCCGGTCGTGACACAAAGCAATCACCAACATCATTGCTCCACACTATCAAAACATTGACAATCCGCCTTACTGCCCAACGTCCTCCCCCCACTCAACAGCGTAGGACATCTCCACGCAATCTCCAAATCCGAGCACTGCAAAAGCGTACTCCACAGCCGCTCCATCGTATATCCAAAATACGGCGCGTCCATACTATCCTTCCTGCCCCTGACATATTCCGGTTGATGCGCCCAACTATCCTCATCCGCCATCGCGTGATGTAGCTCCTCGTAAAGGCGCTTCCTCACACCTCGAATCCTCCGCGCGGAGGCGATAAACTGTCCCTTGTAGCTGAGCAAGACTTGTTTGCATTGCGTGCCGTTTCCGTACGCGTCGTCGTACACGGAGTGGAAGATGTTGGAGTACTCGCGCCAGCCGAAGCGATCAGTGCAGTGGTGGCAATCGCATACGTTGCCCGAAAAGCCAAGGCTGAGCATGCCGGTGAGTGAAGGGTCGAAGTAGTCGCGGACGCGCGGGATAAATTCCCGAATGTTGTGAACGTCTGCTTGGAGGAAAATTGTGTGTTTTGCGAGGTCGTTCCAAGAATGGGTAATGTGGCGGAGGTATGTTTCCCCTTCACGACCGACGTTGGGCACGTGCTCAACCCTGGAGGCGTTCAGAGTTTGTTGGAGAGCAAGGGTGTCGGCGCTGGGGTCCTTGTTGTAGATAATGATCCGCGGCTCTGCGTTCGATATGCTCGGTATAGAGCGAAGGGAGGCGATGACGGAGTTAAGAGAACTAGTCGATTCCTTGTACATACTGAAGACGATATCGAGCTGCGCAGGCGGTGAATATGCCACGTCAAGCTGCGGCGTGACTGGGGCTTGGGACAGGACCAATGGTACCATGCTGTAATTAAGTACAAGGAATAAGATCCAAACAAAATATATTGATAGCCTCACAGCTGTCGGGAGATATTGAGATTGTGAAAAAAACGTGGCCTGGGTTCCAGGAGGCGTTTTCTGTATATCGAGTAGGATAGAAGGCTCACTGTTAGAGCGGAACGTGGGTTGATCCTGGGGCGCAAACTTTGATCGTCTACGTAGTGCGAAAACGAGTTCTTGCCATTCACTCGAAGTCAAGAGAAAGTAGGTAGCGATGAAATAAGCCAGTAGCTGAAAGGGTGAATTGTACGCACGTCGAGACAGTAAAGAAGAGGCGCAGGACACGAGAGCAGCAAGCACGATATTGCATGCGACTGTCGGCATGGAGGAGGTCGTAGACATGACAGCTGCTGACCGAGTATCGTTTCCTTGTCCAATCAGCAAAGGAATGGTCATGTGGAGCGTAGCGATAGTGGACCCCACATTGAGGAGCATCAACAGCGCAGGCATGTCTGTCAGATCGGCGAGAGCAGCCGAAGTGATTTCTTCACAGTACGCCCATATGCTTGTGCTCACAAAAGTAACGCAGAATAAGATAGCGATTGAGGCCTCCCGTGAGGGTTGCCTCCGCTGCGGAGTGATAGACAGCGTGCTCAAGCGGAGCAGGCCCCTACTGGTGCCGAAAAGTATATAGGCAGGTATGCCGAACAACAAGCCGTTGACGGTGAGCCGATATTCATCATACAGAAGAGCGGCGCATGCGAGTGTCGCGAGCAGTGTTCGAGTTGTGGAGTGGTCGGTACGGATATGGGTGGGGTAGAGCAGCGCGCAAATGGAATCGCTGATAGGAATAAGTACCTACTTTGTGTCAATTGCTGACCACAAGCGCCGGAGGGATCAGGAGCATACAGATAGCATTATCAGCGTGGGTAGGTTCTCGAAATGTAGCAAGGCTTGGACGGAGAGAGGCAAGGCTATGGCCCCAAGCAAGATAGCTAGATAATATAAGAGCACAGCTGCCCTTTGGTTCAACTGGA
>Ga0160429_1001322_pt1 | contig 13996 bp, 17 predicted proteins | sample SolpanmetagenomR_FD_108199 | JGI IMG/M metagenome (GOLD analysis project Ga0160429, IMG submission 108199) | Solar panel surface microbial communities from Lawrence Berkeley National Laboratory, California, USA - R | ecosystem: Engineered > Built environment > Solar panel > Unclassified ...
ACCGCAATCGTAATGTATCGTAGACGATACATGGAGAAAAAGAAATGTGCTAGCCGAAACACCGTCAAGAATCTGCCGACTCGGAAGTATGTCAATCATAGTATATCGAAGATCTGGGATTAACATTGGAATCAGATTCATACTTTCTCCTCGTGAGGATGGAAACCTAGATGGTACCAAGGACGACGTCTGCGCCGTCTGCCTTGATGAATATGAAGATGGCATGATTCTGCGAATACTAAAATGCGGACATGAATTTCACAAGAGTAAGAGGCATTTCGGTCGCAGGTTGTAGCATTCCCGTTCATTGACATATGTATAGCTTGTATAGATCCGTGGCTTACCCAACGAAGTGCAGTATGTCCACTATGTAAACATTCCGTAACGAAGGATGGCGCGGCTCCGCACAATGACAGAACACCTTTACTGCGAGAACAAGGCTGAGCTACCACAGAGGCAATGTAGCACGAACATAGAATCAACTTAGCATAGAGCTAAGCCTGTACTTATTCAATGCATATATGTATGTGGATAGTCGTAAAGGACATTCTAGTGAATCCGATCTCTATCTGAGGCGTCGAAGCATTGATTCCATGCAGTTGAGACCACATAAACCGCCGATTCGGTACATAAGGCAGACTCAAGGCCTGGAAGCTTTGTATGGGTATGTGGTCAGTCATGCCGCTGAGCAGTAAGCGGCAAAAGATAGTTACCTGCCAACCGATAAACGATGCCGATGGCTTGCTAGATCAGCCGTTCTGGACTGAACAGCGTGGTCGCTCAGAATGGGGTGACTGCAGCTATCATTCGTCTCTTTGATACTGCTGATCCTGAAGCTTCGGACGGATGAATCACAGGTTTTAGTCTGACGATCGATTGGAGAACATACCGCTCGTTTCGTCCGGTCTGCAGCTCCCTACTACCAAGTGCTTTTGTTTCTTCACACATACATTGTACCAATGATAACCATCACTCTATCATCCTAGAAGTCCATAGTTCCCGCTGCAATCGCTTCTTCCACCTCTGCGACTTCACCTTGCATCGTCTTGATTCGCTCCATAGCTCGAAATGCATAATCCATCTTTTTCTCCTTCTTGAAGTCCAGCGCTAATTGCTTAGTTGCAGCAATGCTCTCCTTGACCTGATCAATGTAGCCTGTTGCAAGAATAAGACATCTCTACTTGAAAATGCATACAATTTACCATTCATGTCTAAGGCTCCACTCTGTACCAATGTCACCATGAGTTGTAGTCTCAGATCAAGCGCAGTCCTCTGCGCTGCGTATGTGTCAGGGACCGGCGAGGAGCGCATCTTCGCCTCCAATAGGAACTTGTCTATTCTATCGATCTCGTTCTGGACAACCAGACTAGAACCCATCTGTTCCGGATCTTCAAAGTTGGCAATCAATTCTTTCACATATGCGCTATCTACAGGTGCAAGGTTTGATTTGAGGTTCATTGATGGGGTTCTACCAACCTTGGTGAGAGGAGAGGAAGAAGGACTGCGACCAAGAGGCGGCGGTATATACAGGCTATAATCCATCGTCATGCCAGTGGGTTTCCTGCCATCCAGTATCTGTATGTTTAGGAACAAGTGCGTATTCAAATAGTCTCAAGCTTACCTGCAACGTTCCGCTCGATTGGCCAACTACTAATTCTGCAACGGCTTTTCCCAACATTACTTTACCTCTAAAGAAACCTCTATTCGTCCATACCTCGAATGAAATCTTTTTGCGCTCAACGAAACGGGCCCAGGATTTTGCCGTTGGCGCTTTGAAGGAATGCTCATAATTCAATGTGCCACCTTTCGTGGTTTCTGTGTTTCCCTTCTTATCTTCGTAGCCTAGATCCCATACAACCCATACGCTTTCTTTTGCATCCGCGATTGAATCGATCTTGATGCTTACATTAGGGCTGTCTGTGATAATAGAGGTCGGGACAGGAGCAGCGATGGGAGGTGGCTTTACTACCGGGGCTTTAGGGGCAGGTGGATCTGATGGCACTTCAAAATTCTTCTTTGGCGAATCTATTTGTGTTTGTATCGATCGTACCATCTCCAGACATCTCCGTGCTGTCGTTGTATCGTTACTCTTCTTGGCAGTCAGTGCGGCTAATTTATATTTCCGAAGCAGCTCAGTGAGTCTGGTATTGTCCACTGCCACGTTGAGAGAGCTTGTAGACGTATTATGGAGCTTATCCGTTGAGCTGGACAGAACTTTCTCGACCGCCTGTGTCTTTGCCTCTTCCTCTACGATCTTCTGAAGGTTGGCTTCTAGTATCTTACTAGCCGCCAAGTAACTTCGTGCCTGTTCTCTGAACTGTGTTTGTTTCGATCGAATCGCGGCCTGTACTTTTAAATCTCGGATCACGGTTGCGAGAATTGTGGGGTCTCGTTCATGTAGGAGTTCATCTGAGAGTGTGTATAGTTCTTGTTTGTGCAATGGCTCTTGTAATATCTGTTGCGTAGGTTTGGGCGGTGATTTCGATGATGCTGTATTCTTTACGTTCGATTGTTGTGTATCTTGATTTATGTATGGTGTAGTATGTGCATTCAATTCCCTTGCTAATTCATCCTCTTTGTTATCATCCTCCTCCTCGTTATCATCTCCATCTTTCTGTCCCTGCATGGCAACCATCCGTTCCAACTCGTCCATTCCATCTCCCCCACCACCAGCAGCACCAGCACCAGCACCAGCACCGGACTGGGATAGTAGGAGAAGATCAGCTAATTCCTTTTCATATTCTTCTTCTTCTTCTTCCTCTCCTTCTCCTGCGTCATTGTTATCGTTATCGTCATCGGAGGGGTCGATAGGGGAGGAAAGGAGATGGGACCATGTATCTTCAAGTGTGGACATGAGGAATCTCTGGGGGTTCGCCTACACGCAATGGCGATGAGGTACAAAGTATGTGCAAGGGAGACTCGCCCAAAAAAAAAATTGGTGAGAGCGAAGAGGTGGCTGGATGCGGAAGGGGATGAGCGGTGACGCAGAATGGGAGAGCGAAATGAGAAAGGAGTAGAGACGGGGAGGGGGATTGGAACTTCGACGGGGGTATCATATAGTAGAAGTGTGTGGCAACCGGTATACGTGTATGTATGTATACAGACGTTATGAAGGGGGAAGAAGAGACCCAAGTATAACTTATATTCGAATGGAACTCACAAAAAATATTACAGAAATATTGCAAGAGTGCAAGACCAACGAGCGATACACTTGTCGTCAAAGTACCATACTGTACTCGCGCTCATGATTACCACTGTATGAGGAAGAAGGAGTATGCTGTATATATGGCCAAAGGGTGAAAAGGTCCCTTGGGAGGTGGTCGAGGGAGGAGGTGTAGTGGACTGCGTTTCGAGATACAGTGCATGAGAATGACGTATGAATACCGTCTAGAGGTGACTTGCTTGCGTCCATTCCATTCACATCGAATTTAGAAACGCCGCATAAGAAGAGCGCCACAGTTTCACCAGGAATAGAATAAATACACACTGTTGTATCCTTTCATAGTCCGTGACCTCTTTTCTGGGATTCATCACACTCAAACATACTCCATTCTTTTTGTGACAACGCCGAATATTGGAACGACTATGAATGTCCTCGTTTGGTTAATTGTCACAAACTTGCCTTTTGCTCTTGCAGATATCAGTGGAGCTGGTAACAGCTTATGTTTCGATGAGTTCAACATGAGAGTAACCTTCCTTACAGAGCTGAATTCACTTCAAAACATCGCCTCGGTATGCACTGGAACCCAATGGAGTCTAACAGCCTCCACTGCGTGTGCAAATTCAAGAATCATGTGTGGAACAATAAACACCGGACAGACCGTCGTGTCAATGTAAGGAGACTTGCGTTAGCTCGTGATCGTCTACTTACTAGCGGATAGCGATCTTTCATCGAGTTGTCAGGCTACAAATCAAACATGGCCAACAGCACTTTTCAGTCTACTCAATGTTACCAACATCAATCTGAATTACAATGTATTCCAGAGTGCAATGCCATCACAAATCTCGCAGTTAACCCAATTAAGCACCTTGTAACAACTACTGTTCGTTTGTGAGCAAAGATATTGATTGTCTGGATACAGAGTTATGTACTTCACAACGATTCCAGGCATACTACCCGCTCTGCCGAGCTCGCTGCAAATCTTTGACATGCAAAATAATAATGCTATAACCGGGAGCGCCGTAAGATGAATTGTACTGTATCAGTATCTTCGCTGATCATTCACGTCAAGTCCATGGCGATGTATCCGCTTTTAACAAGTTTTACTGCCAATCTAAATCAATACAATTTCAACCTATCACAATTTTGCGGTTATACTTCGTTGAAAGTCCTCATCATCACGCACACCAGCACAAACATATCATCCGATTCGGTAGCTATTCCTAGCTGTCTATCCAGTCTGCAGTCATTGAATACACTCAAATTGGTGAGCTCTTCAACGATTCTACAAGGACCGATTGACGGAGTGAACTGGACCTCTATGACAAACCTGCAAGCTTTAACTCTCAGCGGCACGGGTCTGACGGGCAAGCTTCCATTGACATGGCCAACCTCTTTGACAAGCCTCATTATCCAGTATATGAACATTACGAGTGATCTGACTTCCCTCACGTGGACCACTTCAAGTTCTCTAACGTCCATGACCTTCTACTATGTGCAGGGTTTGGCTTGGGGCGCTGCTCCGAGCAATGCGATTCCGACCAATATCGTCACACTCTACATCAGCTACGCTCCGGCAAGCGCCAAGGTATATACTATGACGACCTTTCCTCTCTCCCGATATCAACAGTTGCAATCCTTGAGCCTTATCTCAGCTCTCAGCGGTGCTCTCAGTACGGATTTGTCTATGATGCAGAGATTAAATACGATAGATCTATCGTACAACAGCCTTAATGGCAGCATCGACAGCGTGAGCTGGGGCAATATGTCAAGTCTTACATCTGTCACGCTGAGCTTCAATAAATTTACCTCGCTGGGATCAGCATTCAGTAATACTCCAGGTCTCCAGCAGTTATATATTGCTCGGAATCCCGCATTAAATGGAACCATTCCTCAAAGCTTGCTACAGTCTACACAATTTACTCGACTGTAAGTAAATGCTTTTCTGAGTATGCCGGTAATCTAATGATCGGGCCATAGCGATGTTGGATATGCACCGTATATGCAGTACAATCTCACAGCGCTTTGCACTAGAACCTGGAATCCTTGCTACGCGAACAATGATTTGCCCGCTTGCTCATATTATGGTACCTCCTGCAACTGTCAGCAGGTGCCAGCTACAGCTATCTGTACGGCTTCTTCCACATCATCTACTGCGTCTGCGACTTCGACTAGCACGACGCTTTCCACAATCAGTACCAGTAGTGGTGCCATTCTCACTTCTACTACCAGCTCTACCACTTTCTCCACATCTTCAGCAATCTCATCGCTATCGCCTAGTAGTATTCCAGTTACATCTACCAGGTAAAGTCCAATTGTCAAACTGATTGGGCACAGATGCTAATTCTGTTTGAGCACCAGTACGGTTGATACAACGCCGCATGCTGATCCAGTTGAGTCCGCCTCTCTCTCGACGGGTAGCATTGGCCTTATCACAGGGCTCAGTGGAGCAGTAGTCGCATTGATAGCGGCAGTAGCTGTATATCTCCTGCGCCGTTACCGTCACCGAAAGGTCATACTGAAAAATGTTGCCGTTAATGGCATCGACACTCCACAAGCTTTGAACTCGCTCATTGCAACCGCGCTGGCCAATCTGAACACGGCAACTATTATGCGTACATATGTTCCCGGACAGGAGGCGATCTATGAAATTGATTATGAGAAATAGATGGCGACTACTGATTTGGCATTGCATCACGTATTTCGTCGCAATTGCATCATTAAACTTGTGTTTTATGATGTTGTGCGTATGTCCCATGGTACTGCTCTTGCGACAGTGTTATGGTATCTTCATAGATCAAGACGGCGCGTAACTCTAATCAATGTTCTTCTCTAGTGCTATACATTCATTTTCTAGGCTCTAGGAATGGTGTTGTGGACTTTCAATTAACACTACTCCTAGTAGTGTATTGAAAGTCCTAGTGGTAGTGATGATGCCAATGCCTATATGATCACAATCTTACCGCCACCACTACGTCTTCAACAGCCTCATCACTATTACTTGGCGCACATACATTCATAATCTCCGACAAGTGAAATGTTCTCCTCTACATGACCAGACAAACATGCTGAAGTTCGCTCCAGCTCCACTAACGATGCTATGTCGCCGCATGCTGTTAGAATTGTATACGCCTCCCTCTCGAACGGAACCATTCGCCTTATAGCAGGACTGTGTGTCGGCGTAGTTGCATTTGTCGCGGCGATGACGATCTATCTCTTCCGCTGTTCCCATCACCGAGAGAAACCATGTTGCCATTACTAGCCTTGACACACCTCAGTAATTGGATTCTTTCATCTCCCCACTGCGCGTGCGGATCTAAAACACGGAAGGTATTTTACGCACTTTACGTACAGCCACCAGCGGGCGAACTTGAGATTTGTTTGATATTTGATTTTGTATGGTGCGGAGGCGGGGAGTAAATGCGTATGTGTATTGTGTGTTTTCATCCATCCAAAGAGAATGGTTCCATCGTTGGAGACATGAAAGGGAGGTTGACGCGTGAAGGTGTAAATGTAAATGTTCAGGAAATGTTCAGTAAATTTGGGGCAGTCTCAACTCAGGTCTCAATTTGAGACTAGATTCTTAGGAATTCCTAGAACGAATAAGAATTTTCGACAAATTCGCACTCCTGATTCGTTCTTATTCTTAGCAGGATCTCAAAACAGATTCTTGTTCTTGTTCTTAAAGTTCCTAAGAATTATTTAGGATCCGATTGATACTGGTTTCACAAAAGAAAAGTTTTCATTGTTGTGTCTGGTTTTTTTGTGCTCGGCCGTTTTGCTCCGCTCACTCCCCTGCTTTCATCACCACAACTTTTCTCATGTCCACACGTACTCCCACTGCCGTCACTTCTCTACCTCACCGCACCGCACCGTCTCCCAACCCGCGCAATAAAGTAGAAAAAAGGGGGATATGAACGAAAAAAAATGAAATAAAAAAAGCCTCATAACGATCACACATGTGCCCCCCCCCCCACTCACACACTCTGCAATCATACGCACCCACAAACAAACTCGGAAAACAGTGACTCCAAAAACCTCACAACAACAACCAGAAAGAAAGATATAAATGAAGAAAATAGCAATACTGATAATATGTCTATTGGTGGCGATGGTTGGCGCGAAGAAACCGTGCAAGAATAATAGACAGACCGACGGTACTACAGGAAACTTATAGTCTATAGGCATTGATATCGAGGCTAAAGAAGAAAACCTTCTATAGGATCTGCATCAACAGTTCCCAGCACACAACCAAATGCATCTATACCAAGTGAACCCTCGTCAGGGACACCAGAAGGATCTGTAGTCTCATCAGGCTCCCAAACCGCTGCGGTTCCGATAGATAGCTCTATAGGCGGTACTGGAAATACCGGATCAAATAACCCATCTACAGGGTCGGCACCAAGTTCCAACGCCGGAGTTCCACTATCAGACAGCAATGTGAATGCTATACCCTCCGAGGATGCATCGTCGTTAATGGCCGCTCCAAGTTCTATAGGGGCTAGTACATCTGGATCAACTAACCCCTCAGCAGAGGCTCCAGCTGCGTCCACTTCATCTGCTGCAGAGTCTCCAGCTTCCAACGCTGCCTCCTCGCCTGCAAATACAGCACTCACAGAAGATCAAGCAGCTGTTCTAGCGTTGCATAATCAAGTTCGCGCGGATGTCAATAAACCGTCGCAATCATGGGATGCAGAATTAGCAGCATCCGCTCAGGCTTACGCCGATACGTTCACCACAAATTGTGCTCTGAAACATAGCGGAACTGCTGGCGTTGGTGAAAATCTAAGCATGGGAACAGCTACTATGACTACAGGAGCGCAATTATGGGTTGGCGAGAAGTCTCTATGGCCTGGAGGCACTTTTCTTGCTGCGAATATCAACGCTGGGCATTACACACAGATGATTTGGGGAACGAGTACCTTGCTAGGATGCGGATATGGAACCGCTTGCAAAGTAAGAAATTATATGTCCTGGCTATAATCTTCCGTCTGAGTATATGACATAGATCACATGCTGCCAATACAAGCTTCAAGGCAATTATCTAGGTGAAAGTCCGTAGGCTGCCCTAGTATTTATGACTTCAATATTTAACATTACTGTCACTATACTTTATGCGAATTCTTATATGATACTCTGATTCGGCCACTAAGTTTATAATATATTTGATTACATATAGAATAGAAGTCACTGAGGATTTGGCCATGAAGCTTGTGTCTAGCACCTTGCTTCATCTAGCCACAACATGGAAAGTTGAACCCCTGTAACATCGTTTGTTATACTAAGATGGCCCATCTCGGCGTTGGTTCCCTTCCGCATCTTCGTTCTGCCCAAACGGACCCATCCATGGCATGTCATTATTGCCCTTATCTGCGTCTTTGCTCTGCGCTTCTAGATCATCGGGGTTTTCCATTTGCTCCTTGATAATCTGTTTTCTGACCACCACACTTCCGCCAGGGCTTAGATCGATCGATAGACTTGCTTCATAGAAAGCGACAAGAAAAGCCAGTGCCCATTCACACACTGCAGCACAAGAATCCGCCTTGTTGCATCGAGGATTCGATTTCCAGTTACTAGATCATTGGTTAATATCCCATGCTTGATTTTCTAAAAGAGATTTACTCTGTTGTTTCCTGACCAGCGCACATTGCCTGCAGTGCGAACATCACGACGATACATAGTACTGCACCTGCAAACGCGGTACTCTTGACAATAATGGTTCTTCTGAGAGCTTTCACTGTACGATGTTGTCGCCGTAGTACAACATTTTGCGCTAGGTTGAATGCCAGAGACGTAATCAGACTTGAGAAGGCGACTCCTGCAAAGATCCAATGTTCTCTTTTATAGTTGGAAGCGTCGAAGCAGGACAGCAGAATCAAAAAGATCGAGGCAAGAATACCAAAAGTGATTGCCATCAATGAGAGAAAGGAGTCCTTTTTCCGTTTTGCTCGATCCACACCTGAGAGTGCTCGTAATTTACGGTCTAGGATGAGTGAGGTCACGAAGAAAACGACAGTTATGACAGTCCCTGCTATGAAGATGGGCTTGAACGCGGGGTGTGCAGCGACGTTTGAGATGTATATGACATCAGCCTGATCTGTGCGATATTTGGGTGAGCCTTGTTTAATCCATAGTAACAGTAATGCGAGAATAGTGCTGAACCTATATAGAGCTTGCTGTTAGTCATGGGGTAATTGTGATTGAAGGGTCAGTGTAAGGACTTATTCGCAATAGTCTTTGCGATACCCCGATGTGCTTTATATGTTGTATCTTACCATGTTACAGCCCCAATGACAGGGAACATTGCCCATCCCAATGCTTTCATCCACGGATGTTTATCCCAATTATAGTATTCTCGCTGTGGCGGATGTGATGGCGAGTCTGCTTCTGTGGGGGAGGCCATGAGTGGGGTATAAAGGTGTATTGTGTGGAGGTATGAGGTCTGGTATATGAGAATATGCGATGACTGAATAGTTATATGGGAGTCTGTCTATTTTTGCAGGCCTCGATGGGGTTCCGCTTCAAGGTCGGTTTAGGGTGGGCGCAAAAGGGTGACGTCACGAAGTAGGAGAAAAGACGAAACTAGAAAGAAGGAGACAAACAAGGCAGCATGAAAAGGGGGCTTATACGGAGGGACACAGCTCAGGAGAAATTGATGCAATCATCTGCTAGAATGAGAGTATAGAAGATATGATGTAAGTTGAATACGATGATACCAATGGCGCAGCGTCCAACATACATTGACTTTGTCCTAGAACAAGCTCATCCACATTAAAGTCCGGCCTTTACAAGCGACTATATCAACGTCCACAGGATAATGCTCACTCCCGTTAATTCCTATAGATCGCATGATCGTTGTTCAGCTCATCACACGTTTTGTAAGTGCGCCTATTGCGCCACATTCGAGAATACTCTGGCCCTCATTTCAGACTTTCGCTTATTTAGGGTTTTGATATTGGTCCATTCTGAATACCTTGCGTAGATCATTGTTGATTGAAAATGTCACAGCTTCCTTCTGGTTACAATCCAGGGCAACCGCAAGGTCAACCTTACTACCAGAATCCGCAACAGCAATCACCGTATTCACAGCCTCAATACCAGGCACAGAATCCAGGTCAACCGATGTATCAGCAGCAACAATATGCTCAGAATCAATCACCGTACCAAGGTCAAGGTCAGTATCAGCAACAACCACAATACTATCAACAACAACAACCAGTAGTCTATCAGCAGGCGCAACCCCAACAACAACAGGGACGCAGTAATATGATGGGTGGTGCGATGGGATGCTTGGCTGGAATATGTATCTGCTGTGCTATTGAAGGTATGTCTCTTGACTTCATAGACTCTGTCTTTGTTATGCGGTTGTTGTGTGGCAGCTGATCATACTCGCGAGTGAAGCGAGGAATATTGTTCTGATGTGTCCTATTTCTCTTTGTGACTTGATAATGTGACTAATATTTTTGTTTACTAGATTGTCTAGAATGCTGTTTGTAAAGCATATACGGATCCTCGAATAGAGCAGTGTAGTTGCAGTCAGCTTACCTGGACTTTTGTTCTGAGTTTGACATTGATTTGCAATACCCGTATCTTACCGTACCGTGCACACACTGTTACATTTCTCTCCGCTGTGTTATACGTACTTTTCCCGCGCCGTATTCCATTCCCCTTCTTTCGCTTTATGTATGTGCGTGTTTTCATGAGTGTCTTTGATGTTTCGCGTCCATTGTGTGATATGGTTGTTTGAGCGAGCTACGTGGTGGGTATACTACTACACTAAGAAAAGTGGTTTCATGTTGTGTGCATGTATGTTTCCGTTCTATTCTCCTCTCGTTGCGTGTATTCCCCATCCCACAAACACCGCCTCCCATCTTCCTATTTCCCGTTCCCCGTTTCCCGTTTTCCGTTTTCTGTTTTCCGTACACGGCCAAAGTCACCTGTCCTCTCTCCCTCCTATTCTTGGCGACCCACACAATGGCCACGACCCCAAGCGAAGACAAACAAGCAACCACATCATCAGGATATTGGTTCACCACCTTGCTCACCGACACGGTCTCATGGATTTTCACCGGTGATATATATACTCATACACCATCCTCACAATCACAATCACAATCACAATCACAATCACAATCATCAACAACAACAACACAACCCTCGCCAAATCCACAAGGCGAGGACAACAACTCATTACCAAATTCACCATATAAGAGAAACAACACACACACAGCATACACAACACAATCACCAAGTTTGCACGTCGCAAATGATACCGAGAATGAAAGAGAGGCGAGAAAAGAACGAGGGTTACTGCAAGAGGATTCGTGGAAAACATTGCGACTCGCAGAGACTGAACCTATAGAGATACAACAATTGGCAAATAGCATCTCGATGAGCTCGTTGTTTGAGGAACAGGATTTACCAAATGTCAAATTGAGAGATTTCGCAACGAGGAAAGAAAGGAGGCGGAAGAGGAGACCGGAATACATAGATTATGAAGATGAGGATAGCGACGGAATAGACAAGGATGGTTCGGATGAAGCTCAAGATGAATTTGACGCTTTAGAATTGGAAGAATTGATCATGAACGTAAAGCTTGCAGAAGAGGTAAACACTCAAGCTCAGACTCAAACTCATCTAATTTCAGTACAATAGCTACGACACGTTCTTCCGTCCAGATTCAAACTCACAACACACTGGTATCTGGTTTACTCGATATCGCATCATGGTGCCTCGTTACATACGCTAATGGAATTTGGGAAGCGATGGGAGGCGAAAACAAGCTCAGGTGCACACATATTGGCAATTCGTGATGAGACAGGAAAAACATTTGGGAGCTTCGCGACATCAATGTGGAAGATTAGTAGCAAATACTTTGGTTCGGGCGAAACGTTTCTTTGGCAAGCTAACCAAGAGGAAGATGTAGTTGCGTACAAATGGACTGGGCAGAATGATTACACCCTGATAGCAGAGAACGAGTTCATTGCAATGGGTGGAGGGTGAGACTTTACTTCTACATTACATTGATGTGATATGTATTGTATACTGATCTCGATTTAGTTCTGGTCGCTTTGGTTTGTATTTAGAAGCGAATCTCGAGCATGGTCATTCTGATAGTTGTGAAACATTTGGTAATCCGATCCTAGGCGGAGGTGAAAACAGTAATTTCAACGCAATCAAATTGGAAATATGGGGACTACCGTGATTCGATTGCATATGCGCGAGCCGCTGACTTGTATATATATCTATATATATTGTAGATTGTTGTAGATAAGATGTTTAAGGAGCGTCATTCAGTCTGACCTTACCGGGGCCTTTTGCTGGTAGGACAAGAGAGTAGAGATGTAGTAGGCTATTGTACAACTATTTCTGGTGTTGACTAGCAGCGCAGCCTATGCATCGTATGATCTACCGATATTGTGCGGCTTTCGTACTTTATGTCCTTAGCAGCAGCATTCTTCAAGGCATTCACAGCACAAACAATCTATGGATCGATCAGTATTTTGCAAGTATATGCTTTGTTTTCTAGACTAATTTCATACCTTCTAATGCATAACAGAAGCAGCATGCGAGCAAGCAACCCAAGCAGCATCCACGTTCTTTTTGTTGCTGAGGTTGACCCGGTTGTTGGACATAGACTACCTGAGGCTGCTGTTGATTGTAGTATGGTTGACCTTGAGGTGCACCATAAGTTGGCTGCATTGGATATTGTTGTTGGTTGTAAGACATTGTTGTAGACGCTAGAGAAGAACAGTTTGATTGATGACAGTGTGAGTGAACTTCGCGGATACAAAGGTGACAAAACTGTGGCTGATAAATGGATCAAGAATTACAAAAAGTTTGACAATCGAAACAATCAAACAACGACAATTTTGTGGGTCTATTCATGTCTATTCATTCTAATTTCTCCTTGATCAGTCTGTAAACGTTGCCTCCTTTCTCGCCAGCTTTCTGCTTGGCCAACTTGATCGCTCTACCCTTGACCTTCTCGAACTTGCTAATGTCTTCTACCTTGTCGAGGATCGCCAACAGTATGAACGGACTTGTTACAAGCCAATGCTCAAGATCTTTCTCGATTGCATCCAGAACAGACATTGCAAAGACCTCTGATTTAGCATTCAATAGCTTCTTGATGCTTTTGCAGCTATTCGTGTCTTCCAATACATGAACCCATTCAGTCTGCTTTGTTTGCTCAAGGACCACAGAAAGAGCAGTCTGTATACGAGGGCCTTGCTGTACTTCATCAGCAGGTTCGCTCAAGGTCTCTACGATTGCTTGCGCCATGGGTCCAGAATCACCCTCTTTAAGCGCAAATTCGAATACAATATTTCGACCTTCATCATCACGCAGGAATTGTCGGACATATTTCCTGAGGCATTCCGATAAGGGACCATCGATATGCTGCCTAAGTTCAGCATATCGGACATCTGACGCTTTCTTCGATGTCTCTGCCTTGACTGGGTCTGTGGCAGCAAGCATTCGGATGACTTCAGGCCCAAAGTATGATGATTTGCGTGGGGCTAACAAATGCATGATTGTTCTTCGACCGTATTTATCATTCAATACTGCGGACATTTCCTTGCAAATATCCTGCAAATGGTATCAGTTTACATCGAAAGCGAGATGCTAGACCATACCTGTAGGATGTTCTTGGATATCAATACAGTGTCATCGACGCATTCGAATATTTGCATAATGACCCAATGACCATACTCGCCTTTGCTCATGGTTACTGCGCTTGCTTTTATCTCTTTCAGCATGACTTTCCTCTCCTTTGCTCCACCATGCGCTAAAGCCATCATAGCAATAATTGCGCCATCTTTCGTGTGTGAGATC
>Ga0160429_1001325_pt1 | contig 13979 bp, 14 predicted proteins | sample SolpanmetagenomR_FD_108199 | JGI IMG/M metagenome (GOLD analysis project Ga0160429, IMG submission 108199) | Solar panel surface microbial communities from Lawrence Berkeley National Laboratory, California, USA - R | ecosystem: Engineered > Built environment > Solar panel > Unclassified ...
AACAATTGCTCGGCCTCAGAGAGCAGGCGGTAGAAGCTCAGGTTATGCGCGTCCAACTTCCGGACCTGGTCATAGTGAATCGGGGTATCCTCATCAAAGTGCGACGAAGTTGCGCCGGATATGGATGTGACTGAGTCTTGCATGGCAAGTGAGATTTTCAAATGGAGAGTCAACTTTATACCAAGCGAAAGAAAAGGTATAACAGATGCCACTCCCTAAGAAGAGCAAAGTCGTAAACGCTGCTTTTCGGTTATGACTTTGAAACTGTACATAGAGCGGTACGATCCACCACTCAACAGTATGAGACTGGTGCGAATCAACGTCGAAAGCTTTCGATTGATTTGACATGGTGGACCACTACGCTGTTTTTGCTTGCTTAAGTCGTGTAATTTTCGTTGACGTCGCCGCGGTACTATCTTTGGCCTTTACATTCACCTTTGCGGAGAACGACTTGGTAGACTCGAACTTCTCGAACTCCTTCGCCGCCGACCAGAATGCTTCTTCAGCTTCTGACATAACACTAGAAGGAAAAAAAGGGCTCTAACATTGACCTGCCAAGACCGGCTTGATATATTTCTGCCTCTATAAGTGCTATCATGACTTTATCGCTAGAGAAGCAGAGCTTACAATACGTCAAAGGGATGCCAAAGTTTTTAGGTTTTCGAGGTGCGGCAGATGCAATGGCCGTGTAAAGGCTGCCAATGCCTCCAACCGCAATCAAGAACCAGGTATTTTCCCTAATCCCGTCAACGGCAATTAGGAGAACGACCCATAGAGCTGTGAAAGTACAAATACATGAAGAAGTGAAGACGCTTGCATAAGTGCCCGCGGCAGCACTGGCAGAATCATCCGGATTCAATCCGTGCCCAGTGCCAATCATCACAATCGCATGCTGAGCCCCGTTACCACGACCCAACACAAAGGTATCTTTCGAATTGGTACGGCATGCAAAGCGTTCTTTACGCCATTGTCCTAAACTTCCAGTGATGAAGGCTAGAGTGGTTCCTCCGCAAGTGATAATGAATATAAATTAGTTGCTTCTTTTCCATAGAATCCAAGGGACTGCTAGAATAGCTATCTACACGATTGCGACAACATGGCCGAGGTACGTCCAAAAACCGTAAGTTACACTTTTCGCTGGTTGATCTGGAGTAGGCTGGAACACCGAGATGCAGAGACCGCATTCTTCCCAGAATCCATAATTTATTCTCTCGCACGTTACCAGTCTTACCATAGATAACCACGGAAGGTATTTCGGAGCTCGGTAATATGTGTCGATTGCCGAGCACTGAGATAAGCGCGGAGAACGAGTATGCTACCTATCTAAAAGAGAAGACTACTAGTAGTGGTAAGTAACACAAGTGTCCTCTTGTAAATTGAGCTAGAGCTACCCTAACTATGTCGCCTCTAATCAATAGTAGAAGATCCAAGATGTTAGCTGGGTTTCGCCATTGCATACGCACGTCATATATTGGCGTCCTCATCTTGTCTTCAATGTCCCGTGTGATAAGGGACTGGTGTTCTATCAACAACTCAATAAATCAGTGCTAAAAGAGATGAAGGATCTGATAGTAAGGACTGAGGTATGACATGAACGGGCGCATATGATATCACAATTTCCGAAATGTCAGTTCAGTACGCGAGATCTCGCGTAGCACTACGACATGGAGTTTGAGTATTGCTACGTTCCGAATACTAGCGAAAGGCCTACGTGCACTACTCTACGCTGCTTTCCGGTTTTCAAGTTCAAGATGCACAAGTTCAATGTGCACAAGTTCAAAATCTCGTGCATCGCCTTCTCTCTCACCATCGTTCTGGCCACTTGGCCTCTACTTTGTCGTTATAGTCATTTTACAGCCGGACTCTGCATAGGAGACAAGGTTAACACCTCTACTATCCTATGATAACTAACTCTTTCCGCTGCTGTACGGCTCCATGTCCAGCTCCGTACGGTACGAATATTACCTATAAATCTGATGTTACGGCTCTGACCTTCGATTTATGATCGTGTGTGCACTTCTTCCGGATGCCTTTGACATTTTCGTCCCTGAAAGACTGTCTTAGCCAGGCATGGTTAGGAGTTGCAAATGCTATGAAGTACCATGTTTGGTCTCCAGCTATCTGCCTAGAAGAAAAGATACGCTAGCTTAATCGAATAACGATCGTGAGCATGTTTATGGCTCAATAGCAATGGCCTATTTAGGGTGTCCTGGTCTTGATTCCTGTATAATTCTTGACTGACTCTTTGATGAAGTTCACATATGGCTTCCGCAAGTCTCGCCAGCCACGAACTGGCTATTATGGCATGCAAATTTCGTACAGTAGTTTCTCCTCCCTCCACAAGTGTCGGCTGTTCCTGGAATACAGTGTCCTCTATGATCAGTATAACATATAGGAAAACAGCTTTATCTTCATAGTAAGCACAGCGTAGCTACTTCTCCCTAACACGAGGACGCAGTGAGCACTATATAAGCTTCATCTAGAACGATCCTATACAGACTCTACGGCATGTATTCCCGAGAGTACCGTCTGAAATGGCATGCTTGAGGCACGTTGGACATCAATAAGAGCAAGTATGGTGTCATAGGGATTCTCAGAAAGGCACTCACGAGGGAGATTGTGAATATTTTCATCCGTTTCAGCCATTTATTTATCTAGACGAGCCTAACACTGACACTAAGGAAGCGATCTGAATAAGCGTGCGCAATAAAGAGCTACTTTTTATCTTGACCTTTATGGGTGCAGAGGAGTTAGGAAAGTCTATCGACCTCCAAACCCATATAATTTCGGTACTGCGCCATAAATGTCTCAAGTCGTGACCCAAATCCTAGTACCAAAATGGCGCGGCACTGATAGCCAGGGCCACTATAATAAAGAGGCTCGGAATGTGGAGAATAGGGCTAGCATTACCAGCACCAGTACCGCTACTACCAGCAATAGAGCTCGTAGTTGGCGCGACCGAGGGAGTAGTTCCAGATGTAGAGCTTATTATTGGCGAGGAAGACGAAGCAATCCCAGGTGCGGAGCGTGTGGTGGGTGAAGATGCGGAAGTGACCGTAGCGGTCGAGCTCGTAGTTGCCGAAGACAGAGATGACGTCCCAGATCTAGAGCTAGTCGATGTAGCACGCGTACTGGTAACTGATACAGCGGCGATACCAGGTAGGAGAGTCGAGCGACAGAGCTCGGGTATATTTGCAGCGAAGATCGATTGATCATTAGGAGAGCAGCTCTTGACGCAAGTGATCAGAGGGTCGTTTGGGCCCCGATAGGAGTTGCATGTACATTGTGCAAGGGCCTCACCGGTCTCGCCCCCATTGCACCATGAAAGTCTGAGGTTGGCGCTGATACATGAAGAGACACAGGGTGGGTTAGCGGTCGACTGTGCCAAGCTGGAGCTTAGTAGGGCAAGTACGGCGATAGCGTTGAGATGCATGCTAGAGTAGTCTTCGCTACATAAGCTTCAGTCCGAGCACTGCAAAGTAATCGACATACCTCGGGTGGGCTATGATTCTGTCCTTATTAGTTGTGTTATTCGTTGTATTGTGAGGGTGGGATTGACCTGTGTAGGTCAGGACGAAGCATTTGCAGCGTACGAAGGGGATCCATTGTCTGCTTTAATACGGTGCCCAGGCCTAAGTATCTATCACAGCCCCCGTCCGGCTATTTCGTACCATATACTGCCAAGGCCTTTCAATAATCCCACAATTCCGCTCCTTGTTTCCCTAGCCTTGTAGAGAAGCTAAGTACAGCTTGGTATAGTGTGACGAGATGCAGCTGAGTTCATTTCAAATGGTTTCCATCTACAGCAATACCCCTACGGCTGTACTATAGTTACCTATTCGATCTACAGTTGCCACGAGATTCCTTAATCAAGTCGTGGGAAGGGTTTTCGAACATACTAGTTGAAGCTGTCCCTATAGGCAAGAAGAGACGAATGTATAGCTCGGAGTAGAGACAATGATGTGTACAACTTAGTGAGGGTACTCTAGAACGGCTAGGCCGTTCTTATTCCTAGTACGCATTTGGCGCCAGTTATAGGATCAGATACTATAGCGCGTACTAAGGATTCGTAGCTTTACTTGGCTGAACCTCGAGTTCCTATAGACCGAAGCATGTGGGATGTACGTACTATATAGCTCTGGTGCTAGTGCCGAGTTGTATACCAGCGGCACGATCAGCTAAGACCTAGATGTAATTTTGATTAGCATAACAGTAGAATATCTATTATCGTGCATTGTCCGATCGATCTACGCGAGCAGACGTGCTTGCGAGAGCCAAGTGTGGGCTTGCCGTTCGGATTCAGGTGGAGTGGAGAAAGAAACCTTCCAAATGAACTTGAACAATTAGCTTGTCCAATCTATCACACTTCGTCACCGTTATGTGGTCAAGGCATGCAGAATGGTTTTATACCATCTTGATACTTTGCCAATTAGGACCATACATCGCTACGCATCCCCAAGGACGAGTATTTTGGAGAGCGCGACGTATCTCAGATACCAGGTACCTAGATGCGTGGCGACTTCGATAAGTCCTCGTGCCAAGTGTGGAACGTAAGCCAATCGCCTTTTATGACGTACTACATACATGTATGGCTTGGCCATGGTGGCCATGGAATTATTATATGCATGACCACTGTGTCCTTTCTGTTGGATGAACGTTGTTCAGTATTATATACCTTTATGTTTAGGTGCAGTGTCAACCTTCGTACTGAATAGGGAGAAAGGAACTGTTAGTCTTGGTCTAAACTTTTGGGGAGTTCTGGAATTGTTAGAATTGTTGGCATTGTTGAAATTGTTGGAATTGCTGGAATTGTTGGAATTGCTGGAACACTGAAATGCTGGAATGCTGGAATGTGAGAATCATCGCTATATAGCAACGAAGATATCCTTTGTGCTATTAACATCCCTAATCCCTCTATCCCCATTCATAACCAGGTGTAGAGAGCATCGCGATCTCGAGTGTCAGATGTTAGTCCATAAGCTACATCTACTCCAGACCTCGCCAGCTCGCATTATAGCATTTATGCCCACTGGTGTACATATAACTAATTCGCTCACCCGCTGAGACATGCGGTTGCAGGCATCCTTCAATCAAGATTCCGTGGTCACCTAAGCTTGAATGCCATGCAACCGAGTCAAATATGAGCATGAATGTGGTGTCATCGTCGCCGTAAGAAGTCTGTGATCATACACTAGGATTGAGGTTGATATAAGAACAAGACTCTACCCTCGTAATTCTCTCTCAGCTCTCTAAGGCATATGACGTTGGTCCTGTACAAGCTATACATTCGATCGATCTTACTCTATGTCAGTAACTTGCCTCTCCAGCGCTTTCAAGATGGTGTTTGACACTATTAGACTGATATATTACACATTCCATAGCTCGCCTTGACCTGGAGATACTGGCAGAAGCTTGAGTACGTATCGTGGGCACGCAGGCGCTGAATCTCCAAGTTGCGGTATCCCGCCTGAATTTGTAAACCAGGGCTGGTCACAAGCTGACACATATTTATGCTGCACCTGCTGCTTTCGGAAACAGCAACTACCCACCAAGATATCCACAATTTGACGCTCTCTCATAATTTCCGTGGATGGCATTACGCCGAAGCTCAGTTTGAACTATCCGACAAAGCTGAACTTGAGAGAGTATGCATTGACACGGGATGCACAATCACCTTGATTGACAGAGAATTCTTGAAGACGCAGAAGGTTGATCACACAAGCATTAAACAATAGACCTCCGTCAAGCTTAGAGGTATTGGATCGATCAGCATGAGACAAACGAGTACATCCTAGCCTGGATAAGACTCCCCGCTATTAGCCAGAAAAGTTACAAGGCAGAAGTGCACATGATTAGAGAAGCTCACGTTATTGATGGGCCAGCTGCAAACATGCTTGTTGGTATAGACATCATCGCTCCTGAAAAGATGGTGATCAATGTGGCCAACGAATGCATGATCATGAATGCCTGTCATGGAGCAAAAGTACCGATCGTGGTCCGCGCCAAGCAGAGCAAATGCGTATTCTTGGAATAAACTACACGTCAATTTTTGGCAATTGTGGCACCGTCAACGTACCTCCTGAACGGTATATGCCGGTGGACTTGCTTGAAAACTGGCAAGACAAAATCGAGTTCGACAGCAGAACGTATCCAGCTGGAACCCTTAGCCGTGAGAACATTGATGAGATCTTCAACCAGCTGCACGAAGAAGGGAAGATGGAGTTCTCGGACAGGCCATCTCAATTTACGTCGCCTGTCTTCGTTGTTTGGAGGACCGTTGACGGGGTTCGAAAAGGAAGAGTGGTTTTGGACATTCGAAAGCTAAACAGTATTGTAAAGAAGGACAAGCACCCTGTCCCTGAGCAAAGCGAAATGCTCAGCTTCATGCTTGGATGCGACAGAATCAGCACAACTGACGCCATTTCTTTCTTCAACTAATGGAGAGTTAGAGTGGAATATTGCCTCACGCTCTCTGTGAACTCGCACAGAGAATAAGAGTTTCTCAAGGTCGCTCCCATGAGTTTTGTTAACAGTGTTCCATACGTTCAAAAAGAGATCGATACTGTTCTGCGCCAAGCTCGTCGATTTGCCAGAGCCTATTGACGACATTGTCACTTTCAGTAAATTTCATCCTCAACACCTAAATCATCTCACTACTGTTTTCAAGCTACTATAAGACTACAACAACGCCGTCTCGCCCGACAAGATCGATCTCGGATTCTCATCAATCAAACTTCTTGGTCAATATGTTGATTCGCTCGGTCTTAATGATTGCTTGATCAGAGCAGGTCAATACATCCAGCAATTTTCCCATAACATGGAAATCATCCACAAGCCTGGAAACACTCACTTCATTCCTGACGTACCGTCTAGACTCCTAGCACATCAAGAAGGATAGCAAGTCAAACGCGGCAACAAAGAACTAGATGATCTTGCAGCGCTTAGGTACTCCGTTGTCGTCTCCTCATTGCAACTGCCATGCAAAATGGTAAAAGAAATGGTTACAGAGTACAAAGAAGACAAATCCTGGTCAACTATTACAACAACGTAAGCGAGGACGCTACACCCACGAGATTAATAGGGGGAGAGCACACTGCCGAGCACACCAAAATCATCAATCAAGAAACGTTCTACATCAACGCCAATACCAAGTCATTATACATGATCGATGACCTAGGAAGGCACAGGCTCTGCTTACCTGAAAATGCCGAGCAAAAACCATTTCAGCAAGCGCATGATGGAGAAGGTCATATAAGAGAATACAAAATATTACATTACTTGAACAGTGTAGTAGTGATCAGGCAGGTTGCTAGTAAGGTAAAAAAGTACCTAAAGTATTGCGTAAGTTGTCAACTCACCTCGAGACCTCGACACAAACCCTATGGCGACTATCATCCTATTGTCACTCCAAACATCCCTTTTCATACAATAACTATGGACTTCATTGTGGCTATTCCTCCCACTTTAACTGGATCGAATATGGTGCTTACGATAGTTGACAAAGCTTCGAAAGCTATTCAACTTATCGCCGGAAAAGACACTGGTACCGCCAAAGATTGGGGCAAAGCTCTGGGAGGAAGATTTGCGCACCGCTGAACGGGGTATTCCCGCTATCATTATCAGTGACAGAGACCTAAAGTTCACCTCTGGATTCTGGAACGCTTTTTGGAAAGAAGCTGGTATAAGACTGATCATGACAATTGCTTATCACCCTTCGGCGAATTGCCGATTCGAACGAATGAACCAAGTCGTCGAAGCAATGCTACGTGTGATGTTCTTTGATACTCTAACTGCTGAATTTACCGATCTCCTGCCTGAAATTCAATTTACTGTTCTCACGACCGTATTAAGCACGACTGGCTTGACCCCATCGGAAGTCATCTACGGTTTCAAGGTCAATAAGGGAAAGATGATTGAATTCAGCAAACAAGTTGTCACTGATCTGAATGAGGAACGTGCTGTGCTACGTCAACAAGCAGCTGATGCTATCAGATACGTCGGTGAAAAGGTCAGCATTGATTCAAATGAGAAGAAAATTCAAGACGTTATGAATGTTGGCGATTTTGCTTTCTTACTTGTTGGAAAAGGAAGAGCTCACCGCATCGCCACTTACCAGTACCCCAAGTTTGATCAACAAAGCTTGGCCCTTTCAAAATCTTTGAAGTCATGTCAAATAGACGAGCCTACCGCCTTGAGTTTCCTGCAACCATGAGCAGAATGCATCCTATTATCAGTATCACCCATCTTGCACTGGCTGTCAACCAAGCTGACGATTCTTTTGGAAGAGAGAACGCTTAAATGTCTAAACCACCTGCTGCGGAGTATATCGACGGTAATGAAGAATGGATCTTTGAACGGCTCATTGACAAAAGAGTCATGTTAGTCAAGAAGAAAGGTCACAGTCACCGTGTTCAAAAGGTTGAGTACCTGGTACATTAGAATGATTACGGTCCCGAAGATGATCAGTGGTGTGACGTCAGTCATTTGGACCAGGGTCCTCAGTTGGTCAAGGAATTTGATGAGAGAATGAAGTCAAGAGGAGGACTCTAAAAAGATTGAATTTTCCTATTTCCTATTTTTCCTTTATCCTGCTTTCCCGCTTTTGATATTGACAACAATTGTTGTTCACCGCCCCCGCGCGTCGATGAATAATATGAGAAACATGCTTGCGAGGCAAAGAAGAAGAGGGTTGTTACTACGAGGGCGTAGAGGACTTTCTTTGTGTCGGCAACTGATATGATTGTGGTGATTACATGGTTGGTTGCACGCATGAGTCATGTGACAGTAGGGTAGATAGAACTGTACTTAAGTGCCTTTGCACAACATAGATACAATGCATCACTTATATCCATCATAGTATCACCACTATATTGTATGTATTGGTCAATCCCACCATTGCCAAAGCCGTCCGCTCTAATCCACAGCGTACGTCTATGCCGCCTTAAGCTTGCTCTTCCCCGCTTTGGACAACCTGCGTTTAGATGGAAGGCAAGAGCGCCTAGAGGTAATCTAAAGCGGCTTAATCGAGTTCGTAAGGCGACTATGGCCGAGCTACATCACGCTCCGATGGACCAAGCTTGGGGTTTAATGAAGCGAGGATTCAGAGACGATCGCATGAAACGATGGAAAGATAATAATGAACTATTTAGACAGCTCGGCCGTCACGCTTACTAGTCTGCCATCAACACCCTTACCCGGCTAATGTGCGGTCTCCGACCCGTCATTCGACTGCGAGGCCCCAAGGTCGATAGAGTTCTTTAGCCTACAGTACTATAATAGCCCGAACACATTGCGGGGTATATATATGCACAATGGGTCTGTTATGTACGTGACACGACACTTCAAGGCTCGACGTGCAACCAACCAAGAGTTTCAGGTAGCCCGTTACACACAATAACTTCAGCTGGTCACTTCCAAGGGTTCTCTTGTTTTCCAGCTCCGGCACGATGGAAGGTCTTCAGGAATTAATGTCATCTTCAATTCGACTGAAGCGAAGGGTGAAAGACGGCTAAAGAGGCCTCGACAAGAATTTCAAGCTATTGCGCAACGAAATTCCAGAAATACATTCGACGTAACACAACATTTTATGGCTCTGAGGCGTGGAGACCTGAACTTGATACGTTCTATAGAGTAAGAACGTGAGGATTCCAATCGTCTTGAATATTGGCGATGGTGTCGTGCAGGTCTCCCTGATTACAACTTTCTTAGTGATACACCAGTAATAATGTTTTGTGTTAACCTAAACTTCCAACTCTAAGAAGCAATTACGACGTCTATTGACGTACCAGATGTAGTGGTTCGTCAATGCACCGTACTTATACCTCAGACCGTTGATCCCTACACCTCATCTATAAATGTTGTCGTCAGTCCCTCCACAAGCATTCCGCCAGGTCAATCCAACCCACTAATCTTGTCTTTCAATCCTATCAATCCCACTCAATCAGTATGTCCCCATTCTTTTCTGCTTTGCATCATACAGCCCTTTGCGTTATGTTGATCGTATGGAGCAGTTTATAAACAGCCGGGGGTTCACCCTGATTAGATATATCTATACCACACATCAGTTCGATAACTATGCACATTTTCAGATCATTCACATAGATAATCTATCTGTGCAAAGCATACATAAAGCGAGCCGGTCGTTCATATTAGCAAGGAAATAGATGGAAGTGGACTAACTTGGGGATGACGGGTAGACCGAATGTGAGGATAATACATGTAGCTTTCTTTAGGGGACGACGAAAAGGAGATGCAGAGGGAAAGGAGATTAGACAGATCATATTGGTCTGCTTGGTAGAGTCGACACACTTGTTGACGCTGCTGAATGCGAAGCACTACTAAGTAGAGAACTATAAGCGATCTGTAGGTCTTCGTCCTGAGGCGTGTACTCGAGGTCGTCACTGCTGTGACGCTTATGTTACCATCTAGACCACCTCCTCTGCTGAAAACGCCATCAGTAATGTCGAGATTGAGAATACGTTGATTAGAGTGTAAGCATATAGTAGACATACGAGGTGCTTAAGGATACACGGACCTGGAAATTCTACGTACCGCAAAGATGTCTACTTCTTTATTGGTGTTTTAGATCCAGTCCCTACAAATCAGCCAATTACATGTTCTTTAGCATTATTGTGACAATCTTTGTATGCATTGCACAATAGTTGGTGTGCTTCGCAGAAGGTTTGATAAGCGCCCGAGCACGTCATCAACAATAAACGCTCGACTACCCCGCCAAGAAGCGCATGACCTTGCTTTTAAATAACAGCTTATCTCTGCATCGAGACAACCTTCAGACTATTCTGAAGACTGGTTTTCAAGCCTTGCAACAGTTTTGCTAACATCAAGAACAGACACAACAATCATGGTACAAACAAACAACCATGGATCAAGTCAAGACTCCACTGCCGCACAAGGTGCTACGATGCATGTCCCAACCACGCCCAAGCCGCTGCCTTCGCCGACCGAGACCTCAGACTCAGTCGCGGCCCATAGGATACCCACGCCACTTACTTTTTGGAGACCGTCATCCCCGACCGTGCCGCCCAAACGACGCTGCCTGGAGGGCGATACTGCTCGGCTCATTCTGGAGAATGTCTGTCACCTGTCCTGTGATGCGCAAACAGTGCGTTTAGCCGGTGAGCATGGGTTGTCGGTGGTAGACGTGGCCTGGGAGGATATGGCCCGCTACCCACACTCTAGCGTTGGGTCAAATATCACTGATGTGACCTTGCGTGCTAAAGGTTATGCCGGCCGATGCAGCATCATTCGTCGGCCCAACTACAGAGACGAAACATGTGATTTCCCGATCGACAAATTTCGTGTAAAAGTAGGTAACAAGGACGGACATTACTTGCGCGACGTATCTTTTCGCGACTATCTCAATAGTCTTTTACAGAAGCACGGCGCAGGTTTCGGCGCCGTTACCGACTCTACGCACGTATTGGTATCAGCGCAGTCATGTGTACTCCCATTACGCAACGGCTCGTGCGCATTTAACGTAGAATTTTTCAATTACCAAACGAGCTCAGATGATCTCTGTCTGGCTGTTGTCTGCTCGGCCGAAGGCACTACGGCGCTTGTCGTGACAGACAGAGGCGCACAAAAACTCTTTCACGATGCCAATGGTCAGCAATGTGATTTTCTCGCTAAGCGGCTTCGGCAAGTTCGTGCCCGAGAAGGTAGACCTTTAGACGGCGCCATGAATGCGCAAGAAGAAGAGCGCAATATTCTCCTACTCTTTCAGATCCCTTTAAAAAGACAGCGGAGCCAGCAAGGTCTGTTTGGACTCCCATTAATGCAAAAACAGCAAGCCTCCACAAGCGCCTTCGGCGCGCCGCGGGGGTGCGGCCCAGTGCCAGCGCTGCCACCTGGTGCGTCGTCGGCCTCGCAACTTTTCGGTGCCTCCACCGGAATGATACAGCCCATACCAACAGGTTTTATGCCCGCCCTCCATGGCCCTGCCATGCCCACGTACAACACGACAGCCGCGCGCGAAAACCTTGGAACCGACCATGCGCAGCTAAGCGTTAGCGCAGCGAACGGACCCGTGCAGTATTGGTCTGGCCGGGTGCAGTTAGACGTAAATGCGGCCATACGTTGTACTGTACAGCACTACCTTGTGACCGACGAGGGCACACTGTCCGAAGCGGATTTAGTCGGTGTGAAGGACCAACTGGCTGCGGTGTATGCTGGGGCCGTAAGCGTCGGATCTTTAGTGACGGGCGACGGTAACCCGTTTCGCAAAACGGCAGCTCGATTCCAGGATCGCCGATTCTGGTTCTTTTCGGCATAACCGGTTTCACGGGATCTACTAGAAACGGTGTTGATAGCGAGTCCTCTATGACTTGCGGTCTGCAACACATTTAGGAGCCCAGGCGCAATATTCTAGACGCCGATAGGGCGTATCCGCTGCCCAAATATGCTTCCGCTGCTTCTTGTAGCGCCACGAGAGCTTGTGATTGAGCTCGAGGAGCCTCATTAAGCATGTTTGTAGCCACTTCGCGGACTTGGTAGAAAGATCACGATTAGGACTTATTTTGAAGTAGATACATTGAGAATGCGCTATATACAACTCTGGCGAAGGTCCCCTCTGAAGGAGAAGGTCGGTTGACATTTGATATCTTTTGATCTGCTTCAGAGTAACAGTGCCAGGGCGATGGCACTGAAACTTCTTGTTGATTGGCGCGGTAGTGGTAGAGCTGGCCTGCTTTGAGGACAGTATCAAGATTTTGCAAATGGGGCGGAGCAATCTGTAGAGATGCTGTAATGGCGTTGTAGTAGGACTAGGATGTCTTGCATTCAACAAGGATATAGCGAAGTCGTCGGATAGTAGCATAAATGCTATTATCGTGATACGCTTGTTTGTCAGCCTAAAACCGCACGTCAATACTGTTACCAGAACGTAAAGTGGGACCGTTGTCGATTTGTCGTCCCGATTGGGCACAATCTTATATATGTACAGACTTTTTCCGAAATCATTGACTCCTTCGGACCGTGCGAGATTGAGTGAACGCTTTGTATGAAAAGAGGCATCTCTAGCTCTAGCTCTAGCTCTATGTACGTTCACTCTCCGTTCTAGCAACTTACTAGATCAGATATACTAACGAATGTTATCTCTATACTATTCGCATCTATTCTAGTGTGTTATAACTATCTATAGGAGATGAATACTCCCATTCTTACATATCATCTGATTACCTAGGGTTAAGATTAGAAAGAGTTCTTAGAGGTTTTCGAGTTCTTAGGAATTTCGGAAAGGTCCCGGAGTTTTGGTGACTGCACCTAGTAAACTATGGGTTTATGTTGAATAGTAAGAGAACGAAGACAACTACATTATCCATATATTATCGTCGCCTATATAATCGTTGTAATCGTTTCAGATACGTTTTATGTTATTACCCCTACCGTCCGCCGTGCCTAGATTGTCTAGATCCGCCGGAGACCTTTGGCAAATCTCAGAATCTGCCCGAAATAGAGCATGTATACTTATTGAGGTTGGCCACCTGAGTCTCTATGAGGTTGCATAACATGTAGGCATCAGTAATACGACTGCTCATTGTATACGCACGTATATACGCCTCTTCGGAACGCCCCATATCCCCTACCGCTGCCAACCAGAACCAAAAGCAAAGATAACGCCTGAAATACTATTCGATTTAAAGCACTTTCTAGTGGGTGATCTATGCGCTTATCTCGATGAAATGGCCCGGTATTTATATAACGTATGGGACGTCGCTGTTAGCATTCAGACTATCTAACTTTTGGTAGGTACTCCCCGCAACTTTGAAACTTCACCACCCGCTCAACATATCGGAAAAGGCTGTATCGGAAGCTTTCCGAAATTTTAAAGAAACTCGAAAATCTCTATATCGAGACCAATCTCTCGGCTACTTACGGCAATCGACACCGAGCTTTAGGCGAAGAGCAGCGGAGAACCCATAGTAGAGTAGCAACGTCGATCGACGCGCCTTATTCATGAA
>Ga0160429_1001327_pt1 | contig 13964 bp, 10 predicted proteins | sample SolpanmetagenomR_FD_108199 | JGI IMG/M metagenome (GOLD analysis project Ga0160429, IMG submission 108199) | Solar panel surface microbial communities from Lawrence Berkeley National Laboratory, California, USA - R | ecosystem: Engineered > Built environment > Solar panel > Unclassified ...
GCAAGACCCTTCTGCGGGTGCGCCGCTTCTTACCGTGAATCAGGCGCGGGCCAGCAGGCAACGGAAGGTGGCCTGCACGACGTAGCTGCCGTCCGGCTGCTCGAAGGGGGCCAACGCGGCTCGGTGGGCACTGTCGACCGCCTCGGTGCCCGAATGGGCTATGGCCTGAGCCGCCACCCCGGACGAGTTCAGGCCGCGCAGCGCCGTGCCCAGGTCGGCGTAGTGCCAGGGTGAAGCCACGTCGAAGACGTCGAGCGGTTCGAGCCCGGCTCCGGCCGCCAAGGCCCGGAGGGCCGACCCGTTCGAAAAGGCGAAGGAGGCGGACGCACTGACCAAAGCCGGCGGCATCAGCGGGCGCAGCGCCAGGATCAGAACGGCCGCCTCCATGCCCTCCGGCTCGCCCCAGGTCGTGACGAGCACGTGCTTGCCCCGGCGAACCACCCGTCGCGCCTCCGCCAGCGCCACACTCGGATTTCCGGCGTACTGGAGCAAGTTGAAGCCGGTCACCAGATCGAAACTGCTGTCGAAGTAAGGCAGCTGTTCCAGGTCGCCCACCTGAAACTCCCCGGCGGGAACGCGCTCCTGGGCGACGGCGAGCAGGTCGGCGCTGGCGTCGAGACCGCTCACGGCCGCGCCCCGTTCGGCCGCCATCTGTACGGCCAGGCCCGCACCGCACCCCACGTCGAGGAGGCTGTCTCCCGGCCCCAGCTCGACCCGGTCGAAGGCGGCGGCATACACCGGGCGGCACATCCCCTCCTGAATGCTCGACCAGTCCTGCACTCTGGCGCCCCAGAGGTCAGCGTTGGTTTCGGCCGTGCGTGGTCTCAGGTTGTCGGTCATTGTTCCTCCAGAACATGGAGTGGCAGATGAGGAAGGGGGAAACGTATGGAAATGGTCTCACGGCCGGCGGGGTGGGTCAATGCAGGCGGAAGGCCGTCTCAACCCGGTTCAAACTTCCGGCGCGGCCGGCCCGACTTCTCAAGCGGGCCGGAGCGTCCGATACTGGGTCTATGTGCCGCTTCCTACCCGCCCGTGTACCGTGCGTTCCGATGACCGAGTCCGGTGACCCCCGTGCAGTTTGACCTTCCGCTGCGCGAGCTGGAACGCTACCAGTCGGGCGAGAGTGCGCCCGCCGACTTCGACGCCTTCTGGGCCGAGACCCTGGGCGAGGCCGACGGCAGGCCCATAGACGCCCGCTTCGAGCGCGTGCAAAGCCCGCTGCGCTCGGTCGAGGTCTATGACCTGAGCTACGCGGGCTTTGGCGGCTCTACGGTCCGCGGCTGGCTGCTGTTGCCTGCCGGCACCACCCAGCCCGTGCCGTGCGTGGTCGAGTACATCGGGTACGGCGGCGGGCGCGGCGTGCCGAGCGACTGGCTGCTGTGGCCGTCGGCGGGCTACGCGGTGCTCGTGATGGACACGCGCGGTCAGGGCAGCGCCTGGAGCGTGGGCGACACCCCCGACCCTCAGGCGGGAGGAGAGCCGCACGGGCCGGGGTTCGTGACCCAGGGCGTCGCTTCCCGCGAGAGCTACTACTACCGGCGGGTGTACACCGACGCTGCGCGGGCCGTGCTGGCCGCCCGCGCCCACCCCCTGATCGACCCGGCCCGCATCGCCGTCAGCGGCGGCAGCCAGGGCGGCGGACTGGCCATCGCGGCAGCGGGCCTGCGGCCGGACGTGGCGTTGTGCCTGCCGGACGTGCCGTTCCTGTGCCACTTCAGCCGGGCCGTGACGCTTACCGACAGCGCGCCTTACAGCGAGGTGGCCGCCTACCTGCGCGTGCACCGCCTGAAGGCCGACAACGTGATGCACACCCTGAGCTACTTCGACGGCCAGCATTTCGCCACCCGCGCCCGCGCCGAGGCCCTGTTCTCGGTGGCGCTGATGGACACCGTCTGCCCCCCCAGCACGGTGTACGCGGCCTATAACGTCTACGGCGGGACGAAGGCGATGCGGGTCTACCCGTTCAACGGACACGAGGGCGGCGGCAGCCAGCAGACCCAGGAGAAGCTGGCCTTCGTGGCCCAGCACTGGCCGCTGTGACCGGAGCCGTGACCGCGCCGGGGACCGGTCACGCCCTGGGCCTCGATGTCGGCGGAAGTCACGTCACGGCGGCGCTGGTCTCGCTCTCCGAGCGCCGGGTGCTGCGCGAGGTGAGGCGCACCCTGGCCCACGACGCGCCGCTCGACCAGATCGTCGGCGGCTGGGCCGAGGCCGCGCTGGAGGCGGCAGGCGACAGCGGAGAACACACCCGGCCGTCTCACCTCGGCGTCGCGGTGCCCGGCCCCTTCGACCTGCCGGGCGGCACGTCGCAGATGACCCACAAGTTCGCGGCCCTGCTGGGCGTACCGCTGCGCCCGCTGCTGGCCCGGTCTCTGAGCGGCAGCGTGCTGGAAGACCTGCCGGTGCGCTTCGGCAACGACGCCGACCTGTTCGCGCTGGGCGAATGGTGGGCTGGAGCCGGCCGGGGCAGCGGGCGCATGATCGGACTGACCCTCGGCACCGGCCTCGGCTCGGGGTTTGTTCTGGACGGGCAGGCCGTGACTGAAGGGAAGAACGTACCGGCGGACGGCGAACTCTGGAGCACCCCTTTCCGGGACGGCGTGGCCGAGCACTGGGCCTGCGGCGCGGCCGTGACCCGCGCCTGGGAAGCACAGAACGGCCGCGCCCCCCTGAGTGCCCGCGAGGTGGTGGTGCTGGCCGAGCAGGGCGACGCCCGGGCCATCGCCACCTTCACGGCCTTCGGCCACGACCTGGCCGAGTTGCTGCGCCCATGGGCCGAACGGTTCGGAGCCGAGCGCGTGGTGCTGGGCGGCAACGTCAGCCGGGCGTTCCATCTGTTCGCTCCGGCCATGCAGGCCGGGCTGCCGGGCTGCGAGGTGCGCCGAAGCGAACACTTCGAGCAGGCGGGACTGCTGGGTGCGGCGGCGCTGCGTGGTCCGGGCGTGCCCCAGGCCGCCAGGTAACGGATCCACCAGGCAACGCCGACCGCTGCAGACGTTCCTGTCGGTCACCTTTCCTTATCTCGCCTTTTACCTCGGCATTACCTGCACTCTCTATGGTGACGGCATGATCTCCACGCTGGCCCGGCCCGCCTCCTCGACGTCCCGTCTGCTCCCTGCCGACGAGAACACCTTGATCGGGTGGCACCGGCAGTTTGCCGTCAACCCTTCGTCTCTGGCCGCCCTGACATCGATGACTCACCTGCTAACCCTACCCGGTGTTCCGGGGGGCCTGGGGCTTCAGCGCGTCGGGCGGGTGCTGGTCGCTTCCGGGGACCCGCTGGCCCCGACCTGGGCGTGGTCGGCCCTGGCGCTGGCGCTGACCGACTTCTGCCGGGACACCGGGAAGACCGCGTGTTTCGGCCCGGTCGGGTCGGAGTTCGCCGGTCTGCTGGCGCGGCAGGGACTGGTGAGCGTGCGGCTGGGCAGCGCGCCGTACATCCACCTGCCTCAGTGGCCGCTGCACGGAGACGCCGGGGCGAACATTCGGCACGCCCGTAACCGGGCTCGGCGCGACGGCCTGACGTTGAGTGAACGGCCCTGGCAGGGACGCGGCCACCTCAGCGCCGACTGGCGCGCCGAGGTCGAGGCGCTCTGCGCCGAGTGGCTGAGCAGCAGACAGGCCGGCAGGCCGTTCCGCTGGATCTTCCGGCTGCAGCCGCTGGCCTTTCACCACCACAAGCGCTATTTCGAGGCGCGGCAGGAAGGGCGGCTGGTGGGTCTGGTGGCGGCCAGCCCTCTTCAGGGCCGGGACAGCTGGTACCTCGAAGACATCATCCGGGCCACGCAGGCCCCGGCCAGCATGGGCACGGCCCTGGTGGCGCACGCGCTCGACGTGCTCCGGGACAGCGGCGTGACCACTGCCACGCTGGGCGGCGTGCCCCTCTCGCAGGAACGCGGGCAGGAGGCGGCCGCCGTCACGCCGCTCGAACGTCTGGCCTACGGTCTGCGTCCGCTCCTGACCCGCCTCTACTCGTTCGGCGGCCTGGAGCAGTTCAAACGCCGCTTCGGCCCGGCCCACTGGGAGGACGAGCACCTCGTGTTTCCCCCCGGCCCGGTCGCCAGCCTGATGGTGGCTGCCACGCTCGCCCGGCTGATTCTCCGGGGCGGCTGACCTTCGAGGTCGGCAACTGCGAACAAGTTCTGGCGGCTCCCAGCGCCATAAGCGTTAATCGAATTCGAGGCTGTGAATTTACGTTCCTGATCCGGCGGCGACTTATCATGAAGCTCAGATAAACAGGTGGACGCCCTCACAGACACTGACTGTGCAGGGCAGCCTCTCTCCTCTCTTTGCCTCACCCCTCCCCGTCGCCACGCATCAGGAGAGCCAGCCATGATCCAAAATCGGCAGAACATTCGGCGCGTCCTTCCAGAGCCCGAGCACCGAAACTGTGTCCACGCCTTCTTCGAGGCGCAGGTCGAGAAGACTCCGGGCGCGGTGGCGCTGAGCGGACGCGGCTGGACCATGACCTACCAGGAACTGAACGAGCAGGCGAACCGGCTGGCCCACCACCTGCGGTCCCTGGGCGTCGTCGCGGAGACGGTGGTCGGTCTGCTGCTGCCGCGCTCACGTGAGGCCATGGTCGGCATGCTGGCGATCCTCAAGAGTGGCGGCGCCTACCTGCCGCTCGATCCGTCGTACCCGAACGAGCGCCTGAGGTTCCTGGTCACCGATTCGGGAGCGCAGCTGGTGCTCTCGCAGAGCGGCAGCCTGCCCCCAGAGCTCGACCTTCCGGCCCCGCTGCTGCTGCTCGACCGTGCGGCGGCCCAGCTCGACCAGGCACCGACCGGCAATCCGGCTCCGGTGGCGACTGGCAGCTCGCTCGCCTACCTGATCTACACCTCCGGCTCGACCGGAACGCCGAAGGGGGTGCAGATCGAGCACGCGGGCATCGGGAACCTGGTGCTGGGACAGACCTACTTCACGTTCGGGCCGCAGGAAGTGCACCTGATGTTGTCGAGCCTGGCCTTCGACTTCTCGACCCTGGAGCTGTGGGGCGCGCTGCTGAACGGTTCGCGGCTGGCCATCTACGAGCCGGCCCACCTGTCGCTGCCCGAGCTGGGACGCACCATCAAGGAGCAGGGCGTGACCACCCTGATGGTCACGCCGGGCGTGCTCAACCATCTGGTCACCGAGTGTCTGCCCGACCTCGCGGGCCTGAGCCGGGTACTGACCGGCGGCGACGTCGCGGCGGCCAAGACCGTGCAACTGCTGCTCGGGGCCGTGCCCGGCTGCGAGTTCGTCAACCTCTACGGCCCGACCGAGAACACGGTGCTGACCACCGCCTACACCGTTCGCGGTCTTGCGGCCCTGGAGGCCAACGTTCCCATCGGGCGGGCCATTCACGGCACCGAGGTCTTCGTCATGACCGACGGAGGCGAGCGGGCCCTTCCGGGCGAGGTGGGAGAACTGTGGATGGGCGGCGCCGGACTGGCGCGCGGCTACGCCAATCGCCCAGAGTTGACGGCGGCACATTTCGTGCCCCACCCGTTCGATCCCCGGCCCGGCGCACGCCTGTACCGCAGCGGCGACCTGGCCCGCGAGCGCCCCGACGGCAACCTAGAGTTTCTCGGGCGGCGCGACTATCAGGTGAAGATTCGTGGCCACCGGATCGAACTGCCCGAGATCGAGCGCGTGATGGGTGAACATCCGGAGGTGCAGGAGGCGGTCGTGCTCGCGCTGCCTCAGGGCCAACATCACGAGAAGCGGCTGGTGGCCTTCGTGGAGGTCGTTCCTTCGGCCCGTCAGCCGGCAGCCGGGCTGTTCACCGGCGACCTGCGCCAGTATCTCGGCGCCCGACTGCCCGGCTACATGGTGCCCAGCCTGATGGTTCACGTCGAGGCGTTTCCGCTCGGCCCGACCGGTAAAGTGGACCGTCACGCCCTCAGTGCCTGGCCCCTGCCCGGCCACCCCGGCGGTGACGCCTCAGCGTCCGTTCCCACCCTGAGCGCCACCGAGTCCCGGCTGAGCGCCGTCTGGACCGAGGTGCTGGGTGCAGCCGCCACCGGCACTCACCCGGACCCTCAGGCAGATTTCTTCGCCCTGGGTGGCACCTCGCTGCAGGCGGCCCTGCTGCTCAGCCGGGTCGCCACCCTCTTCGGCACCGATCTCGCGCCCGGCGTCCTGTTCGAGCAGCCGACCCTTCGCGCCCTCGCGGCCCTGATCGACGCACAGTGCACCGACACGGCATTGACCACCGTGGAAGGGGTCGTGTGCCTGCGGCGTCCGAGCGCCCGCAACGCCGGAGCCGCTCCGCTGATCCTGATCGGCGACCCGTTCCTTTACCGTCAGGTGCTGATGGGCCTGAGTCTCGACGCTCCGATATACGCCGTCGATCAGGAGGTGCGGGACGTGACCGAAATGGCCGGCGCGGCCCTGGCCCGCCTGCGCCGCGCCGGGATCGCCGGGCCTTACCGGCTGGCCGGGTTCTCGTTCGATGGACTGGTGGCCTACGAGCTGGCCCGGCAACTCGAGGGGCAAGGCGAGCAGGTGACGTTCCTGGGCCTGATCGACACGGCCACACCAGAGATCGAGAAGTTAATCCAGATGCCGCTGGTGGCCAAGCTTGCGCTGTTCCTGAGACACCCCGCCTGGCTCATGGTTCCGGGGTGGCGCCGGTACCTCACGCGGGAAGTCCGGCTGAGCGCCCTGCACCTCGTTCGTCCGAACGCCAGCGTCTTTCAACAGCAGAACGGGCGCTACCAGCAGTGCGTGAACGCCGCTCAGCACTATCGGCCCGGCAACCTGGACGCGTCTCTCACCCTGTACAGCGCCGAGGCTGAACTTTCCGGTGCCTTCGACCCACTCCTGGGCTGGGGCCACCTGACCGGCGGGCAGGTGAGGGTCGAGCGGGTGCGCGGCAGCCACCTCGACCTGATGCTCTCGGCGGAAGGCAGTCGCCGGATCGGTGCTCTGATCGGAGCCGCCCTGCAGGAGACATGACGGACGGAGCGGAGCCGAACCCCATGGCCACTCACCTCCACCTGCCCCACGGGGAAGTGCAGCTTCATCTGCTCGATCTCGGCCGTCCGGTGCGGCCACCATCGGCCTCCAGCGCCGATGATGTCGACCTGGCGGTGCTTGACGACGCCGAGCGTGCCCGCGCCGCCCGTTTCCTGAATCCAGAAGCACGCTGGCGCTACGTCCGGTTGAGAACCGGGCTGCGGCGTCTGCTCGGCGGCTATCTGAACCTGCACCCCGCCAGGGTGCCGATTGAACTCAGCCAGACAGGCAAACCCCGGCTCGGCCTGCCCGGCCACCTGGCGCAGATCGGCTTCAGCTTCTCGTATGCCGGGCGGTACAGCCTGCTGGCGTTCGTCCGCGGGCGGCAGGTGGGCGTCGATTTCGAGCAGGTGCAGGAAAAGCCCGGCCTGGATGAAGTTGCCGCCCGGTTCTTCGCGTCCCAGGAACAGGTGGCCCTGCGGAGGCTGGCCCATGAACTGGCCCCGACCGAGGCGCTGCGGGCGTTTTACCGGACCTGGACGCGCCGGGAGGCCGTACTCAAGGCGCTGGGCACCGGGCTGACGGCTCCGCCGGGAGACGTCCGGGTCTCGGTGGGCGCGGAGTCCGGGGCGTGGCTGCTGGGCGCGCGTTCGCCGGACCTTCCGGTCCCGACTTGGCTGACCCGCGACGTTCAGGTCGATCCCGGCTACTGCGCCGCGCTGGCCGTACCCGGCGGAGTCGGATTCAGGGTTCAGCTGATGACTCCGGCTCCCTGAGCTGCACCTCTGCACTAACTCAAGGCCCGCTCCGGGCGATCGCCTATCATTGAGTCAGCTCCATGACCCCTCTCACCGATCCGGCTTCTTCGTACCTGCTGTTCGACCGGATGCCGACTGCGCTGCTGATTCTAGATGCCCAGCAGTCTCTGAGCTTCATCAACGCCTGCGCGGCCCGGCTCCTTGGGTTCTCCGCCACGGGTGACCTGGGGCACGCGCTGGGTGAACTCTGGCCCGCGTTGGCAGAAGCGCTCAAAGCAGATAGAAATGGGCAAGCGGCATTCGAGGTACCCGGCCCAGCCTCCAGAGGCCAGACTCCAGAGCCCGGGATTGACGGACTGGACCGCTGGTACGAATGTCAGATCTTTTCGCTCGGTGGCCTGCCGGACGGGTTCGATCTGGGTCTAGGCCTTCAGGTGCGTGAGGTGAGTGGGCGCCGCCGAGAGCAGCGGGAGTTGAACGAGCTGCGTCAGACAGTCGAGAACAGCCCGGACTGCATTTATACCCTGAGTCTCGAAGGGCGAATCCTGACGGTGAATGCTCAGGGTCTGCGCACCTTAGAAATCACCGAGGACGGCAGTGGCCTGGGCATGCTGTGGCAGACCTCCTGGAAGGAAGGGGCGAGGCAGGATGCCGAGACGGCCGTAATGCGTGCGAGGGGCGGTGAGAGCAGCACCTTCGAGGGCGAGGCCCGCACGCTGGCGGGGACGCGGAAGTGGTGGGAAGTCTCGGTCTCGCCGCTGCGGGCCGGGGACGGTTCGGTGAACGGCCTGCTGGCAGTGTCCAGAGACGTGACGCCCCGTCAGCTGGCCCAGATCTCTCTGCTGAACAGTGAGGAGCGCTGGCGGAAGCTGGTCGAGGCCAGCCCATTGGGCATCGTCGTCACTGCACCGAACGGCAAGGTGCTACATGTCAATGCTGCATACGCCGCGCTGCTGGGCTACAGCCAGGCCGAGTTCAGGGCCGGCGTCGGCGACTGGCGGGCCGTGACGCCCACCGAGTTCCAGGCCGCAGACACCGCCGCCGTCCAGGCCGTGCTGAACGGTCGCCCGGTCCAGAGCTACGAGAAGGAGGTGTTCGACCGGCACGGCGCGCGAATCCCGGTCCGCGTGGTGCTGGTGCGCGACGAACTCCCGGGCGACGGACCCGAACACGGCGGACGGGCTGAGCCCGCGCTGCTCAGCTACCTGCAAGACCTGCGCCCGTACCGGGTCGCCGAGCAGACCCTGCGCGACCACGGAGCCAGCCTTCGGCGTCAGGTCGAGGAGCGAACGGCGGAGCTCGAGGAGCAGAACGCGGCCCTCAACGCCTTCACCCACTTCACCGAGGTTTCGGCCCTGACCACCGATCCGGCTACCCTGACGGAACAGGTACGGAGTGTGCTGCACGCCGCCCTGGGACCGGTGCAGGTCGACTACAGCGACGTTGGTCAGGGTTCTTGGGAGCAGTGGTTCACCGCGGGCGGCCCGGTGTTCCGCAACGACGCACCGCCGGCGGCGTTCTACCCGTACTTCGGCCGCGCGGGTCAGCCGTCCGGGCTGCTGACCGTCACCCGGGCCACGGACACGCCCTGGAACGAGCGTCAGCGCAGCATCGTCCAGTCGGTGGGGCTCAGCCTGGGACTGGCGCTCGAGCGGGCCGGCATCGCGCAGCAGTTGCAGCTTCAGAACGACGAACTCGACCTGCTGGCACGTGCGCTTCAGGGCTTCGCCGACCTGACGCGTGACCTCTCCTTCGACGCCGACCCACACCTGCTCATCTCGAAGACGCAGGAGATGGTGCTGTCGCTGCTGCCGACCGGCTACGCCCTGTATTACGAGCCGGAGGCCGACGGCCAGGGCACCGGAAACCGGCGCTGGATGAACAGGGTTCAGAGCGGCTCGGTGGGCAACGAGGGCCTGCAGACGTTCATTGACGCCGGACCGCCGATCGGGCAGACGCCCAGCATTGACCACCCCTGGGAGACGCAGCGGCCGTTTTATCAGGACGAGTACCTCAAGGGAAGCGACACCGGCCTTGAACTCGTCGCGCACGTCAACACGGCGGCGACCCTGCCGGTGCTGGTGAACCACAAGGTCGTGGGGGTGCTCGTCTTCTGCCTGTTCGAGCGGCGGCCTTGGAAGGCCTCCGAAAAGACGGTGATGGAGACGGTGACGCATCAGCTCGGTCTGGCCATGCAGCGCGCCGAGCAGGCCCGGCAGATCGAAGAGGAACGCGCCGCCCTGGAGGCCTTCACCAGCTTTTCTGAAGCGGTGGGCAGCGAGAGCGACGTGTCGCTGCTGATCGAGCGGGCCTCCGGACTGCTGAAGCACAACCGCGACGTCGACGTGATGTACTTCGGGCGAGGAGACCGGGAAGGCACTGACCTGTTTCAGCTCAGGACCTGGCCCAGCAACCTGCCGGACGACCTGCTGACCCGTGCACTGCAGGGATACTCGCCGCAGCAGCCCAGCTTCGCCCAGGCCGAACAGCTGCACCGGGCCGTCTTCTTCGACCACTGGCGCACGGTTCCCGGCCACCTGCCCGAGGCCGAGGTATACGGGGCCGTCGCGTTTCAGCCGTTCTTTCAGGAGGGCCGGATGAGCAGCGTCCTGATGATGGCCTGCCGCACGCGCAGCACCTGGAGCGAGCGTGAACAGGGCATCTTCCGGGCCGTGGGCCGCAGCCTGAACCTCGCCCTGGAGCGCGCCGAGGCGGTCACCACGCTGGCGCGGCACTCGCAGGCGCTGGAACGCGGCAACGACGCGCTGTCGGCCGCCAACGAGGAACTCGAAGCCTTCGCCTACTCGGCCTCACACGACCTGCGCACGCCGGTCCGCCACATTCTGGCGTTCACCGACCTGGCCAGCAAGGCGCTGTCGAACACGCCCAACGAGAAGGCCCAGGGGCACCTGAACGTGGTGAAGCAGGCGGGAGAGCGGATGAATACCCTGATCGACGCGATGCTGGTGCTGTCGCGGGCGGGCCGCAAGGAGTTCACGCCCCGCATGGTCGACCTCTCGGCGCTGCTCTCTCAGGCGCGGCGCGACGTGGGCACCGAGTTTCCAGGCCGACCGATCCGCTGGACGGGCACCGAACCGCTTCCGGCCGTCTGGGGCGACGCCGCGATGTTGCAGCAGGTGCTGACGAACCTGCTGAGCAACGCCGTCAAGTACTCGGCCAAGCGGGACGTGTCGCTGGTCGAGGTGCGGGTCGAAAGCCATCCGAGCGAGTGGCGGCTCTCGGTGCGCGACAACGGCGCGGGCTTCAATCCCCAGTACGCGCAGAAACTGTTCGGCGTGTTCCAGCGCCTGCACAACGCCCGCGAGTTCGAGGGCACCGGTGTCGGGCTGGCGACCGTGCGGCGGATCGTCCTCAAGCATGGCGGGCGGGTGTTTGCCGAGAGCGTTCCCGGCGAGGGCGCCACCTTCGGGTTCACGCTGCCCCGGCCCGGGGAACGGCGCCCGGGCTGAGCGGCGAGTCGGGCGTCCGGGACACCCCCGCCCACCCCCCCTCCACTTGCTGAGGCCTTTTTGAAACTCCGTTCAAGGCGCCGTCAACGGCTCCAGCACGGTGAACCGGCCCGCACGCCTACGCTGAAGGCATGCGTCCGGTGACCTTCGTTCCCCTGATCAGCGCGCTGCTGCTCGCCCTGATCACCTTTCCCCTGCTGTTCACCTTTCCACCGGTCGGACTGGCCTGCATCATCGGCAGCCTCCTTCTGGCCGTTCTCGCCGTGCCGGGTCTGGTGGAAAACGATCGGCAGGGACAGCTGACCGAGGCGAACGACTGATCAGGGCACTTCGGGAAGGGTGACCACCACTTTCAGCACGCCCGGCTGATACTCGGCGTGCCGCCGGAACGCCAGGTCCACGTCGCCCAGGCCGTACACGTCGCTCACCAGCGCGTCCACATCGATCTGCCCCCCCGCGACCAGCCGGATGGCCTGCGGGTACGTATGGGCCATGCGGCGCGAGAAGATCAGGCTCAGGCCCTTGCGGCGGGCCAGCGAGTGCTGCACTTCCATCCGGTCGTCGCCGGGAATCCCGACCAGCACCACCCGGGCGCCGGGACGCGCCAGCAGGGCGGCGTCCTGCACCGAGGTGTCGGCCCAGCCGGCCTCGAAGACCACGTCGTAGAGCGAGTCGTGCCCGGGTGTCACGCCCACCTCGACCGAGGTCGCGCCCAGAGCCGTCGCCTGCTCGCGCCGCCAGTCGAGCGGCTCGGTAACGTGCAGCGCCGTCACGCCGGCCAGTTTGAGCAGCGAGACCAGCAGCAGCCCGATCGGGCCGGCCCCGACCACCGCCGCCGTGTCACCCACCGTGACGTGCCCCAGCCGCAGCGCGTGCAGCGCCACCCCGAGCGGTTCGAGCATCGCGCCGCCGATGTCGGTCACCCCGTCGGGCAGCACGAAGCAGTTGTGGGCGGGCGCGTTCAGGAAGCTCTGGAGCGCTCCGTCGCGCGGGTAGACGCCCATGAAGGTGTGGTGCGTGCAGAGGTTGGGGTGGCCCTCGCGGCACTCGCGGCAGTGCCCGCAGGCCACGTGCGGCTCGACCGCCACCCGGTCGCCCACCTTCAGGGGCCGGTCGTCGCCGTCGAGCGTGCCCTCGGCAGCTTCGACCACAACACCCATGAACTCGTGCCCGAGCACCAGCGGCGAGAGAATCTCGGTGGTGCCGATGCGTCCGTCCTGGTACATGTGGATGTCCGAGCCACACACGCCCACCGTTCGCACGGCGATCCGGACCTCACCCGGCAGGAGAAGCTGGCCCTGGCGCTGCACCTGCTCGAACTGGCCGGGGCCGGTCAGCACGGCGGCGTGGTGGGACGAAAGGCCGGATTCCGGCGGAGTCGAGGGCTGGTTGGTCATTTCGGGTCTCCTGGCAGGCGGCCGAGCGAGGGCCAGCCGTCGGCGCTCCAGCTCAAGGGACTGGTCTGCATCTGGCTCACCCCCGCCTGATCGCGGTCGTAATAGTGATAGACGAGTCGGTCGGCTGGGCCTTGCCGGTAGACTTCCTGGCCCCCCGGCCCGATGAAGCGGCCCTGACCGGCCTGAAGCTGGGTGCCGCCGCCCTTGAGCATCGGCACGCCCGCGCGGTCGGTGTACGGCCCGGTGACGGCCTTCGAGCGCCCCACCATGATGCGGTAGGTGCTGTTCAGGCCCGCGCAGCAGCGGTCGAACGACACGAACAGGTAGTAGTACCCGCCGTGCCGCGCCAGACTGGCCGCCTCAATGGCGCCGCCGCCGCGCGAGGCGAGGCTGTACAGCGTGGTGTTCCGCCTGTTCAGCAGCCCGCCGGCCGGGTCGAGTTCGCGCATCTTGATGCCGTCCCAGAACGACCCGAAGGCCAGCCACGCCCGGCCGTCCGAGGTATCGATGCGGTACGGGTCGATGGCGTTGAAGGAGTCGCCGCTCTTGCTGGCCAGCACCAGCCCTTTGTCGGTCCAGCCCTGCGCCGGATGCGCGGCCGTCAGCGCAGGGTTGGTCATCAGGCCGATGCCGCTGTCGTTCTTGCCGAAGGTCGAGGCGGCGAAGTACAGGAACGTGGTTTTCCCCTTCTGGAAGAGGCTGGGCGCCCACAGGTTCGGCGGTTCCTGGCCGAGCAGCTTGCCCACCCAGGCCGGCTGCTTGTCGCCCAGGTGGCCGGCGTCTTCCCAGGTCAGGCCGTCCTTCGAGGTCTTGATGCGGAAGGTGCCGCCGTCCACACCCTCGTACCCGGTGCCCATCGCCACCTGACCGTCGCCGACCTGGAGCAGCGTCGGGTCGTGAAGCTGAACGTCGCCGCGCAGTTCTGGCTGAAAGACCACTCCGGCCGCCAGCGCACCGGCACCCAGCAGCGTCAAGACGGCCGGCAACCTCGCGGCACGCCTGTTCATCCGGCGCGGTCCCCGGTGTCTCCTTCTCCCGTGTCGAGCCACCGCGCCGTCTCGGCCCCGAGCTGCAGGTCGCCCGCCACGAGGCTGTCGGCCAGCTGGTCCGGCGTGCGCGGCCCGATGATCGGGAAGACCGGGAATGGCTGGGCCCTCAGGTACGCCAGGGCCACCTGATTTGGCGTCCGGCCAAGGCGGGCGGCCGTTTCGTTCACCCGGTCCAGGCGGCCGAAGTTGGCGTCGTTGAAGAAGGTCCGCTGCACCCTGGAGGCGGCGGGCGTGCTGGGCAGCGCTGCCCCACGCGCGTACTTTCCACCGAAGAATCCCAGGGCCTGCGAGGTGTACGGCATGGCCGTCAGCCGGGTCTGCCGATGCAGTTCGAGGGTGGCCGCGTCC
>Ga0160429_1001328_pt1 | contig 13959 bp, 12 predicted proteins | sample SolpanmetagenomR_FD_108199 | JGI IMG/M metagenome (GOLD analysis project Ga0160429, IMG submission 108199) | Solar panel surface microbial communities from Lawrence Berkeley National Laboratory, California, USA - R | ecosystem: Engineered > Built environment > Solar panel > Unclassified ...
CATCAGGATCTGGGCATCGGGCGCCAGTCCGGCGGCGCCATCTCGAAGCCGGCGAATTCGAAGGCCGGTGAGACCGTGCAGCCCACCAGCGTCCAGGCGCCGAGACTGGTGGCCGTCTGCCAATGCCCGGCCGGGACAACGATCTGCGGCTGCTGCCCCCGCGCGAGGTCGGGGCCGAGATAGGCCGCACTGGCATCGTGACCATTGGGGCTCATCGTCAGGACGAGGGGGGCGCCCGCGTGCCAGTGCCAGATCTCGGCCGCATCCACCCGGTGCCACTCGGAGACCTCCCCGAGATCGAGGAGGTAGTAGATCGCGCTGCCCACCGAGCGCCCGTCGATGCTGCGGGGGTCCCGGAAGGTCTCGCGGTAATGGCCGCCTTCCGGGTGCGGTGCGAGGCCGAGGTGGGCGATCACTTCGGCGGCGGTCGGTCCCTGGGATCCGGCACTCATGGGCGCACTCCTGCAGATGGCGTCACTCGATGGCCCCTTGCGGCAGGCTGAGGCCGGGAGGCGCCTTGGCGCCCGATGATCCGCTTCCCGACTCCTTGGCCACCTTCGGGCGGGCCTTCGGCTTCGCCGCGGCCTTGCCCGGCTTGGCCGCCTCGGTCCCGGCGGACACCGGCGCGCTCTTCACGGCAGGGGCTTCCCCGCACTCCCGAAACCCGAGTTGCGCCAGGCTCTTTCCGGCGTCCGAGACGATGTTGAGCGTGTCGGGCAGGGGCGCCGGCGCGGGATCCCAGCGGACCGGGGCGCCGAGCAGGGCCCCCAGGGCCGCCGGGCTGCCGCCGCGCCGCAGGGCGAACAGGTCGGAGCCGTACGCCGTGGCGGCCTTGCCGGCGATGACGACCTCGAGGACCCGGGTCGTCTCCGGCGTGAGCGGGCGGAGCGGATTCTCGACGACGACCGCCCCCGTGCGGGTCACCCAGACTACGAAGTCCTTCGGTCCTTCGTAGACCGCCGCCCGAGCCTCGCACTGTACGGTCAGGCCGGGCAGGTTAGCGGCCGGCATCGGAGCGGCGATGGGGGCAAGCTCCGGAGCGGTGGGAACGGTCGTGGGCGCCTCGGCCGCCGGTTGCGCCGCAGGTGTGGGCTCGGGACTGGCCTTAGGTTTTGGCTTGGGCTTGGGCTCAGATTTGGGCTTGGGCTCAGATCTGGGCTTGGGCTTCGGGGCGGCCCGGCGCTGGGATGGCACTCCAGCGGGTTCCTCGGACTCAGGAGCCACCTCGGACACCTGAGCCTGAACCGGTCCGGCGACGATCAGCGCCAGGAGGGACAGGGATGCCATGGGCTGCAGGGTCTGCCACCGGCGCGTGCGGGAGCACACCATCAGCGAAGCTCTCGTTCTCGATGCGGGTCTGGACGGGCGGGCGACGGCAACCCACGGGCCGGGTCCTCATCCGAAATCGCGAGCGGCCGCTCCGGCTCGATGTCCAGGACGGTCGCGCTGCGGTCGATGGGACTGGGGCGCAGCGGCTCGAGGCTGCGGATCAGCAGATCCTCGCCGTCAGCCTCGTCCACGAGGTCTTCCTCGCGCGCCATGCGCAGTTCGGGCCGGCGCCCACGCCTGAGCTGAAGGGCCACGAGGAAGCCGGAGAACAGGAGGACGCCCAGGGCCCCCAGGATCAGGAGTGTTTCCATGCCGGGTCCAGCGTTAGCCCAGGACGCGCCGCGTTGCATCCTCCCCCGGCGCTTTCGCGAACCGCCACGCCGCGTCGGAACGGTCCTTGCGTCGTCGAGGGACGATGTCAGAAGTAACGGCTCGAACGCGGCGGGATATCCCCAGGGCCGGGGAGGTCAGACATGAGCCGGGCAGGCGTGACCTGTTCAGGCATGACCGGTGGAGGCATGACCGGTGCAGAGATGGACCATGTAACTCCGGGCATGGCCCTCTTTCCGTGTCGATGGCCGGGGATTCCGCGCAAGTCCGACGCATCGGCGTCGTCCGCATAGCTTATGACGCCATAGCCCGCTCCCGAACCACAAGGTCGATCGATGCGCATGCATGACCTCAATCCGGCCGATGCCGCCCACGACCCCGGCCATGATCAGCAGGGGGCGGAGAGCCTGGAGCGCGACCTCCTGCGGCTGATCGAGGAATCCCGCGAGCAGGCGGCGGAGGATCCGTTCCGCAATCCCGTGCTCGCGGTGACGCTCGCCATCACCCGGCGCTTCGACCGGGGCGAGATCGGCGAGGACGACCTCGACGCGCTGTTTCCGCGGCTGCGATCCCAGTCCCTGGCGTCCCGCGCCGAGCGCCTGCGCGCCTATGTGGGTCTGGACCGGGATGCGGTGTCGGCGCCCGACAGCCGGATGGCCGCCCGTCTCGTGGCGGCGGTGCCCGCGCGCCAGGGTGATTTCGAGACCTTCCGGGATCTCGTCGGCCGCACGGGCTTCGCCGTGGTCTTCACCGCCCATCCGACCTTCGGGATGCCGCGCGCCGTCGCCACCCTGATCGCACAGGCGGCGAGTCAGGCCGAGGGCACCGCCCGCGAGCCGCTGCTCGCGCGCGCGGCCGCCCTTTCGACCCGACCCGACCCGAACATCAGCCTCGACGACGAATTCGAACAGGCCTGCATCGCGGCCAATCACGGCCGTACCGCCGTCGACGGCTTCAACGCCGCACTCCTCGATGCGGCGCGGGCGCGCTGGCCCGACCGCTGGACGGAGCTCGTCCCGAAACCCTTCGCGATCGCGAGCTGGGTCGGGTGCGACACCGACGGGCGCACCGATATCGGCTGGTGGGACACCCTGCGCTATCGCCTGGAATCGAAGCGGATGCAGCTCGACCGGGTCATGCGGCACCTACCTCAGGTTCCCGCGACCCAGGTGGTGCGCGACCTCACTGGGAGTGCCCTCGCCGCCGTGAACCGCCAGCTCGCCGTCGCGCCCCGACTCGGAACCAAGCCGTCCCTGGAAGCGGTGCACCGCTTCGCCCTCGCCCTGATCATCGAGCGCGAACGGGCTCAGACCGATTCCAGCGCGATCCTGGCCGGGCTCGCGGGGGCCCTCGGGGCGACCGAATCCGAGGCGGACCAGCGCAGCATCGCCCTGCTGCGGTCCGGCATCGCCACCCACGGTCTCTCGAACGCCCTGCCGCATTTCCGGCTGAACGCCAGCCAGATCCACAACGCGGTGCGGCGCGTCACCGATCTCGAGGGCGAGCCCACGGACGCCGCCCAGCGCCGTTCGCACCTCGCCACCATCCACGCGTTGCTCAACGACGTGCAGGCAGTGGACGTGGATTTCGGTGCGCTCGCCGCCGAGCGGGCCTCGGCCGCCCGGCTGATGATGACGATCACCCAGATTCTCAAGCACGTGGACGGCACCCACCCGGTCCGCTTCCTGATCGCCGAGACCGAGACCGGCTACACCCTGCTCGCCGCCCTCTGGCTGGCGCGCCACTACGGCATCGCCGACAGGGTCGAGATCACGCCGCTGTTCGAGACGGCCAGCGCCCTCGAACAGGGCATCCGGGTCCTCGACGATGCGCTCCGCAACCCGCATTGGCGGCAATATCTCAAGCGCATCGGACGCCTGACCGTGCAGTTCGGGTACTCCGATTCCGGGCGCTATGTCGGTCAGCTCGCGGCGAGCTTCTGGATCGAGCGCCTGCGCCTGCGCATCACCGAGCTGATGGTGCAGAACGATCTCACGGGCGTGGAGCTCGCGATCTTCGACACACACGGCGAATCCATCGGCCGGGGCGCGCATCCCAGCTCCCTGCGCGACCGCTTGGCCTATCTCGCCCCGGAGGATTCGCGTCGACGCAACCGGAATGCCGGGATCCGGGTCCGCCTCGAATCGAGCTTCCAGGGCTCGGACGGCTACCTGATGTTCGGGACCCTGCCCCTGGCCGAGGCCACGGTGGAGCGCATCGCCGAGCACGTCTTCGCCTTCGATGTCGCCGACGACGACAGCTTCGCCGACTATGTCCTCTCCGATCCCGCCAGCGGGGCCGACGAGACCGACGACCCGATCTACGCCGAAGCGGATTTCGCCGCCGAGTTCTTCACCGTGGTGCGCCAGGACATGGAGGCGCTGGTCGACGATCCCGGCTACGCCGCCCTGCTCGGGACCTTCGGCCCGAGCCTCCTCGACCGCACGGGCTCCCGGCCCGTCGCCCGCCAGACCGACGGCGGCGGCCCGACCATGATCACCCACCCGCGCCAGATGCGGGCGATCCCCAACAACGCGATCCTGCAGCAGCTCGGCTTCCTGGCCAATTCCCTGCACGGCGTCGGCCGTGCGGCGGGCCGGACCCCAGACCTGTTCCGCGACATGCGCCGGGATTCCGTGCGCTTCTCCCGAGCCTTCCGCCTGGTGCAGCACGCAGCCAGCGTCTCCGACCTCGACGTGTTGCGCGCGTATATCGACACGCTCGACCCGGCGGTGTGGCTGGAGCGGGCCCGGCGCACCCAGCGCGACGGCCGGCGCGAGGAACTCGTGGTGATTGCCAACGCCCTCGATCGGCTGCGGCTCGCCCCCGACCTGCGCCACCTCTTCGGCCGCTTCACCTGCGACTGGCTCAACCTGCAGGTCGCCGCTCCCGACCTCGGCCGGATGTCCGCCCGCCTGACCCTGCTGCACGCGATCCGCCTCGCGCTGATCCACCGAATCTGGTTCCTGGCCGTGCACATCCCGGGTTTCCGCCCGCAATCGGGCGTGAGCCGCGAGGCGCTGATCGAGCGCTTCCTGCGCCTCGATATCGACGGCTGCCTCACGCTGCTGGAGGACATCTTCCCGATCACCCCGGATCCGACCCTCGGCCTGAACTTCGGCGAGCCGGCAGGGCCGCGCGACGTCGGCACCTACGAGGCCGAGCACAAGACGCTGTTCGAGCCGATCCGGCGCAGCTTCCAGCGGGTGCGCGAGATCTCGGGCATGATCCAGCACGAGGTGGGTGCGTTCGGATGAGGCCGAGGCTTGCGGCCCCGGCGCACCGAGGCCGCCGGGTCGCACCGGCGGCTCCTCACCTTCAGGGTCCGAGCGCCGCTCAGGGCGACGTTGGATCCGAGCCCGGCACGTCCATCTTCATCGCGGCCGCCGCGGCCGCCAATCCCCAGCGGACCAGATCCTCAGCCTCTCCGGCCGTTCCCGCCTCGGCGTAGCAGCGCAGCTCAGGCGCATTGCCGGACGCGCGGAAGTGGATGGTCCGTCCACCATCCAGCTCCATCCTGACGCCATCCTGAGCGTCGATGGCGCGCGGCTCACCGATCGGCCGGACGAACTCCCGCCGATACGCCGCTTCGCTGAGCTGCTGCAGGAAGGCACCGCTCTTCTCGGCCGGCGTGTTGGGCAGGCGGTCGCTCGCCGTCTCGCCCACGCAGAGGGACACGACGAGGTCCGCGAGCGACATCCCGGCTTTGCGCGCCGCCGCCAGGGTTGCCAGGATCGGCAGCATCGCATCACGTGTCGGCAGCGCGGGCAGGGTTCGGCCATCGAGGGTCACGTCCGAACCGAGCAGGAAGCCGCCATTGGCCTCGAAGCCGACGACGGCGTCGGCGCCCTCCGTCTCCGCTTGGGCCATACCGGCGATGACGTAGGGCGAGCCGACCCTGGTGCGCAGCACCCGCCGGAATCCGCCTGCGTGCTCGATGGCCGAGCCGGCCGTGACGGGCACGACGACGGTGTCGACGCCGAGATATCGCGCTGTGATCAGCCCGAGGACATCCCCCCGCAGGATTCGTCCGGCGGCATCCGCGACCAGCGGCCGGTCCGCGTCGCCATCGGTCGTCACCAGGGCGTCGAAGTCGCCGGACGCCATGGCATCGCGGATGAAGGCGATATCTTCTGGTCGATGGGCCTCCGTGTCGATCGGAACGAAACGGTCCGCGCGCCCGATCGGGGTGACGTCCGCGCCCAGCGCCGTCAGCAGTTCGACGAGCAGGTCGCGCGCCACGGAACTCTGCTGGTAGACCGCGATCCTGAGACCAGCCAGGATGTCGGTCGCGAAGGCCTCGCAATAACGCCGGCGGTAGCGGTCCACCGCGCCGGACTCCGGCACAGCGGGATCGGCCGCCGCCATGGTGCCTTCCGTCGAGATGTCGCCGAGGGCCGCCAGGATCGCAGCCTCATCGGCCTTGGTGATTTCACCGTCGGGCCGATAGAATTTCAGGCCGTTCCGGTCCTCCGGAATGTGACTGCCGGTGACCATCACGGCACAGACGCCGCGCCGAAGCGCTTCCAGAGCCAGGGCCGGGGTCGGCAGCGCGTCGCAGTCGATGGCCGTGAAGCCCGCGCCCGCCGCGGCGGCCGCCACCGTGGCCGCGATGCCGGGGCTGCTGTCGCGCAGGTCCCGCCCGATCACGACGGTGCGATCGGTGCTGGTCGTCTCGGCGACGGAGCGGAAGAAGGCGCTCGCATAGGCGTAGCTCGGCCAGCCCACCAGATCGGTGACCAGCCCCCGCAACCCGCTCGTCCCAAACTTCAAGTTACTCATGAAAGCTCCAATTACAGGATTGCGGCGCAGCACCGGCAAGACAGCAGAGCTGCTTCTAGGAGAAGCGGTTCCCTGTCTCAATTGCGCGCCGATTCGTGAAGGCCAGCGGTGCGATCCCCCTGGGGCGGACGGTGCCTATACCGACACGACCGTGAGCAGCGTGCCCTCCACCCCCGTCACCCGCACCCGGGCGCCCAGCGGCGCATCGGGGCCGGTGACGCGCCAGAGGGTGTGGTTGACGCGGATACGTCCCTCCCCGGCGACGATCGGTGCCACCAGGGGATAGTCCCGCCCGACAAGACCCCGTGCGCCCTGATTCAGGGCGTTCGGACCGGACTTGGCCCGGCGGCTCGCGACCACCGCGAAGGTGACCGATAGGACGGCGAACAGCAGCAGCTGTCCCTGCCAGGGCATCGGGACGAGGAGAATCTGAAGCCCCGTGACCACGGCTGCGAGACCGAGCCAGAGCAGGAACACCCCCGAGGCGACGAGTTCGGTTCCCATCAGCACGAGGCCGACGAGGATCCAGGTCCAGGCCGGGCCGATCGCGTCGACGAACGATGCGATCATCGCCCCGACCCGCCGACATTCGGAGGCAGGCCCCCGCTCTTCCGGGCAGGAGCTCCCTCGCCGAAGACGCTGCGGGTGATCTCGGCGATGCCGCCCAGGGTGCCCGCCAGAGCTGCCGCCTCGATCGGTACCACCACCACGCGCTGGTTCGGCGCGGTGGCAATGGCCTTCACCGCATCGACATACTTCTCCGCCACGAGGAAATTCGCTGCCGCAAGGTCGCCCTTGGCGATGGCTTCGCTGACGAGTTGGGTCGCCCGCGCCTCGGCCTCCGCCCCGCGCTCGCGCGCCTCCGCGTCGCGAAAGGCTGCCTCCTTGCGCCCTTCCGCCTCCAGGATCGCCGATTGCTTGCGCCCCTCCGCGCGCAGGATCTCGGCCTGCCGGTGCCCCTCCGCCTCCAGCACGGAGGCGCGCTTCTCGCGCTCGGCCTTCATCTGGCGCGCCATCGCGCCGGCGAGGTCGGCGGGCGGCACGATGTCCTTGATCTCGATACGCGTCATCTTCACGCCCCAGGGCGAGGCCGCGGCATCCATCACCCGCAGCAGGCGCTCATTGATCTCGTCGCGGTGCGACAGGAGTTGGTCGAGGTCCATGGAGCCGACCACCGTGCGGATGTTGGTCATGGTCAGGGTCATCATCGCGACCTCGAGGTCGGAGACCTCGTAGGAAGCCCTGGCCGCATCGAGGACCTGGTAGAAAACAACGGCATCGATCCGCACACCGGCATTGTCGCGGGTGAAGGCCTCCTGGCTCGGAACGTCGATGACCTGTTCCATCACGGTCACCCGCCGGCCGATGCGCTCGACATAGGGAGCGATGAGGCCCAGGCCGGATTCCAGGCTGCGGTGATACTTGCCGAACCGCTCCACGGTGTAGACATGCCCCTGCGGCACGATGTTGATGCCGATCCCGAGGGTCACGACGACGAGTGCCACGAGCACCACCGCCGCGACGCTCACGCCCACAGAGAAATCCATGCCTCGTTCCCCCGGCGATCCCGCCGGCATTGAGACCGGCCGGATGATGCGACGCAAGGGTGTTCGGTGCCTCCTGCGGCGGCGAAATGACCGAGCTCAGGGTATCAGCGTGCCCAGACCCCGAGGCGCTCGGCGCGGGCATGGTCCTCGGCGGCCACGAGGTCGGGCGTCGCCTCGGGTGAGGCGCGGCCTCCGCCGTTGAACAGCACCACCTCGGAGAGATCGCGCCCATCCACCGCACACAGGCGGGCCTCGCTGCCGGCCACCGGCTGGCAGGCGACGGTACGGCCGGCGAGGTAGCGGGTGAGTTCGTCGGCCTGTCCGCCGCGCACCCACTCCACACCGAAGAGACGTATCAGCTTGCCGCCGACACGCAGGGTCGCGGTGTCGATGACTTCCACCGGACCGCTGATCTCGTTGGTCACGGCCTGTTTCGGAGGCGCTTCCTCCGGCGGGGCCGGACTCATGTCGGGTGCGCTCGGCGGCGCCGCGGCGGACGAGGCCTGCGACGGGGATTGAGCCGCTCCCCCGGCGTCCGGCGAAGCGGCCTCCTGCGGCGTCCGCCCTCCGAAGACGGCGAGGAGAGCCACGAGTGCAGCGGCTCCGAGCCCGATCGGGAGGGCGCGCCGGGATAGGGCATCGCGCATCACATTGCGATCACGGGCGACTTCGCCGAGCCGCGAGGCGCTGTCGGCGAGGCGGCCGCGGGCATAACCGCCGACGCGTTGCGCTCCCTCTCGGACGCGGCCCGCGACGAGACCGGCCCGGCTCGGCTCGGCAGGGGCGGCCGCGGACCCCGGCGCGGGCGCCTCTGGCAACGAAGACGCGACGCCGTTGCGCCGGAATGTCGCGAGGCGGCCGGACAGGGCGGTGGCGAGGGCACGGCTGCGGGTGGCCGAGCGCGCGACCAGGGACCACGCCAGGACCGACTGCGACTCGACGAATCGTGCCGTTGCCGTTCGGAAATCCTCCGTTGCAACGGGTTCCGGCGCGGGCGCGGGGTCCGGTTCAGGGATCGGCCGGAACAGGGCGGGGTGCCGGTCGCGGAGTTCCGCGAGCAAGGCCGACAGATCCATTGGGACGAGGGTCCCGTCCGCCTCGCTGACGTGACGTGGTGCGCCCGTCCGGTCGATGACGCGGTAGCCGAGCGAGTCCGCGCTCGGCACAAGGGCCGCCTCCGCCAGGAGCGCGAGCGTGCGCTCGGCCACCGGGTAGGTACCGGCCTGCGCGACCGCTTGAGCGATGCGCAGGCGCAAGGCCTCACGCTCCGAGGCCGTCCCGTCCCGTCGCGCGTCACCCGGTACCGGCGAGGGTGGATTTCGATCATCCAAGACGCGCACAACTCCGGGTATGACGCACCGATCGCGACGGGCCGACCTCAGGCACCGCGCTGCGCATTCGCTATAGCGCTCTGCGGCCCTGCACCATAGCGGCGCAGCACGCGGCTCGACTCGGCGACGATCAGCGGGCGCTCTCCGGCGAAGCTGATGGTGAGGGTGAGTTCGGACACGCCCTGCGAACGCACGCCGCGCGCCGGGTTGTCGGCGCGGAAGTCGAAGGTGGTGTGGACGATGCAGGTTGTGCTGGCCGCATTGCAGGCCGTTCGGGTCGCTCCACCCTGCGCTTCGTAGCGCCGCTCGGGCCAGCGCCGGACGAAGCGGCGTTTCTCGGCGATGAGGGCCGCCAGTGACAGGATGCGACCGTGGAAACGTACCCGCTCGGCATAGAACCGCGGCGCGGCAGCCACCATCGCCTCCCCGGAGGCCGAGACCGTGTCGAGGTAGCGGTCGGTCAGGCGGGTTGCGGCGGCGGCCCATTCGGGAAAGCGTGCGTCCGCTGCCGCCGGTGAGGCCATCGGGGTGTCGGCCAGGCGTGGGCGGATATGCAAGCGGTCCGGTGCAGCGCGCCTCTCGCGGGTCGCCGAACGGCGGCCGTCGCCGGATCCCGCCACGCGACGCCGGTGCGAGGCCATCGGCGTCCGCTCGGCACGCGCCGCGTCCTGAGCCGCCTGACCGTCCGCCTGCGCCTTGGCCGTCGCGGGCGTCTCCGCCATGGGCTTCTCGGCCACCGGCTTCTCAGAGGCGGATTTCTCGAGCGACGGCGTCTCGCCGACGACCTTGTCCGTGCCGGGCTTCAGGGTCTGTCGAGCCGGCGGGTCGACCCACCCCGGGCGTGTCTGAGCCTGCGCCGTTCCCAGGGACAGAGCAACGCTCATCAACGCGACGGACGACGCGAAGCCAAGTCGGACAAGACCGGTTCCGTTGGAGCTTGGACCGTGGTGCATGGCATCATCACCGGGGTCGCGGCCGGGGTTTCGGAAAAGCACGTGCGGGACCGATCGACCGGAGTGAAACGTCGGGCGTGCCCGCTAAGTTTCCCTGAATACGCGCGCAACGGTTCGGCGCGGATTCCGAAGTGTGGACGAGTGTGAGGATTGCGGGGACGCACCACGGCACGGACGCATGGGCCGTAGCACGGACTCTTGTGCCGAACGGCTCTTGTCATTGCCAAGCCTGAACCCACCTTGTGCATCGGGTCCGGGCCCCTCTGGCGGTCGAGGCGTTGACCGTGATGTCGGACCCTTCCATGCTTTTGCGCTGACGCGGCGCGAACGCACCGGAGGGTGTCGAACCTCATGGTCCCTCGTTGTCTCCCGTTCTCTCATCGCCAGCCTGATGCGCGCCGAATCGGAGGCTTCCGATGAGCGCGCATTCCCGCAAGGCGCTCCTCCTCGTCAATCCGAAGGCCCGCAACGGCAGCTTCTCCCTCGACGAAGTTCGTGACGTCCTGCGTGCCGGGGGGATCGAACCCTTCGAGCCGCCAGGTGACGCCGACTGCACTGCCGTCATCAAGCGCCACGCGCAGGGTTGCGATCTCGTCATCCTCGGCGGCGGCGACGGCACCCTCAACGCAGCCGCTCCTGCTCTGGTCGAGACAGGATTGCCCCTGGGCATCCTGCCCCTCGGCACGGCGAACGACCTCGCCCGCTCCCTCGGTCTCCCGGTCGACCCGGTGGAGGCCGCTCGCCTCATCACCAGCGCGGAGGCGCGTCCGGCCGATCTCGGCTGTGTCAACGGACACTACTACTTCAACGTCGCCAGCATCGGCTTCTCGGCGGATCTGGCCGGTGACCTCACGGCAGAATCGAAGAAGACCTGGGGCACCCTCGGCTACGGCATCGCAGCGGTTCGCGTGCTGCGGCGAATGCGGCCCTTCACCGTCTACATCGAGCATGATGGTCAGACCGAAACGGTACGCACCATCCAGGTCTCGGTGGGCAATGGGCGTCACTACGGCGGTGGCATGACCGTGGAGGAGACGGCCACCGTCGACGACGGCAAGCTCGACTTCTACAGCCTGGAGGTCGCCCATTGGTGGCGGCTGCTGATGCTCCTGCCGTCCCTGCGCAGAGGCACCCAGGGCAAGGCGGCCGACGTGCGAGCCTTCAGCACCACCGAGATCGTGGTGAAGACCAAGAAGCCGCGCCCCGTGAACACCGACGGCGAATTGTCGACCTACACGCCGGCCCATTTCAAGGTGGTGCCGAAGGCGGTGCGGATCTTCAGCCCGGCGCCGGCCGACCGGCCGGGAGTTGCGGCGAGCAGCCCCGGCCTGACGGCCTGACCGAGCCGAATCCGGGGCCGGGACCGGCCCCGTCCCTCTTCATCCCCGCTCCCGGCGCGACGCCGTTCGGGGGAGCGGCCCTGACTGACTCGACGAGGCCACCGTGGACAGCCTGCTTCAACTCGCCAGCGACCCGACCGCCTGGGCGGCCCTCGCCACCCTGGTGGTGATGGAGGTCGTGCTCGGCATCGACAACCTCATCTTCATCTCGATCCTGACCAACAAGCTTCCGCCCGAGCACCAGCAGAAGGCGCGACGCATCGGCATCGGCCTCGCGCTGATCCTGCGCCTCGGCCTCCTCGCCACCATCGCGTACATCGTCGCCCTGACGCAGCCGGTCTTCGAGGTGTTCGGCAAGGGCTTCTCCTGGCGCGATCTCATTCTCATCGCCGGTGGCCTCTTCCTGCTGTGGAAGGCTACGAAGGAGATCCACCACACCGTCGATCCGGAGCCGGAAACGCCCGGGAGCAGCGCCGTGCGGCTCGGCTTCGCCGCGGCTATCGGCCAGATCCTCGTCCTCGACCTCGTCTTCTCCATCGACAGCATCATCACGGCGGTCGGCATGACGGAGCACGTGCCCATCATGGTGATCGCCGTCGTCACCGCCGTGACCGTGATGCTGCTGGCCGCCGATCCACTGTCGCGGTTCATCGCCGTCAACCCAACGGTGGTGATGCTGGCGCTCGGCTTCCTCATCATGATCGGCATGACGCTGATCGCCGAGGGCTTCGGTGCTCACGTGCCGAAGGGCTACATCTACACCGCCATGGCTTTCTCGGCGGGCGTCGAAGGGCTGAACATGCTGGCCCGGCGCCGCAGGCGTACCCAGACCGGAACGGTGACGAAATCCTGAGGAAACATCGTTAACGTTTCACGGGAAAACTCTCGACGCTGTCCGACCGGGCGATCGGCCGGGCCGCGACTTCTTCGTTGTCGCAGGCGTTCCGCGGGTCGCCGAAATGGCCATTCCTCAAAGGCGGATCACAGCTTCTCCCAGGAGACCAGTCTCCTCCCTCGATGTCGGAGTCAGCGCAGGGTCGGAGTTAGCGCAGGACAACGTGCGGCCGACCCGTCCGGTGGGAGATTGAACGGGCTGGCGAAGGGACTGCCTACAGGATCGGCTCGCGGGCTGCGGCCTCCTCACGGGCGCAGACGGCTTGGTCGGGAGCCTGACCACCGGCCGTCCTGAGCTTGCCGAGTTCAATGCGCGCTTTGTCGAGGTCGGCTCGGAAGCCGGCATCGCCCTGCAAGGCGGCAAAGACGGCGCTGGCAGCCATGCGCCCGGCCTCGATATCGCTGGCCCAATGCAAACCGCAGACGACACGGCTCTCGCCGTACGAGCGGGCACGGACGAAGAACTGCGTCGTCTTTTCCGGCATCAGCGCTGCCATGATCGCTGCGTAGGTCCAGGCCTGGGTCGCATGGCTCGAGGGGAAGCTGAAGGCATTGCCCAGCTCAGAGGTCCGCACGACGCAGATCTCTGCATCGTTGCCGACGAAGGGACGCAAGCGGCGGTAATGCAGCTTTGGACCGCGCGTGGCCTGGGCAATGTCGAGACGCGCGCGCTCCAGAAGGGTCATCAGGGCAGGCGCCCGAGATTGCTCGATGCGCTGGCCGATGACGCAGGCGAAATCATCGAGGATCGCCGAGGCACCATCGGCGACATCGGTAGTAGCCAGGGTCCAGCGCGGCGTTCCCTTGAGAGACCGGGTGGCGACGAAGGCGGCCTTGTCCGCCGCCTCGGCTGCTGACTGACCCCGTGGCGGGGCTCCGAGGATCGCCACGGTGTCGGGCGCCTGCGCGTCGGACAGGTAGGGGACCCGGGCTGCCTTGCCGGGTGTCAGGGGCGTGGCACCGACGGCGGGGGCCGAGGTCGGTTTCTGCGCAGTCTCCTCCGCCAGAACCGAGATCGGAACGATCCCGGCCGGTAGGGCAACGAGGAACATCAGTGTCTGGAACAGGCGGGCCATCGGCGTCTCGACGTCAGAGGTCAGCACAGAGCAGGTGCCACTGGAGTATAGGGCTTCTATACAACAGGCCTATGGCACGGTTCGTCTGAACGCTGACGAAATCGCCTTGGATGTTTCCTTCAGACCCTCGGAAAATGCTGGACGAGGGAACGATCAGGCTTGGCCGTCCTGCATCGACCAGGAGGTCGAGGCGCCGGACGATGCCGGCGCCGGACCAGCGCGACGATCGCTCAGAGCTTCGTCGCGGACCGGCCGGCGAGACTGCGCGCCGCAGATTCGAGGCCGGCATGGTCGCGGCCTCCGCTGAGGGCGTAGGCCGAGTGGCCGGCGGTCCAGTAGGCCGTCTCGCCGTCGCCGGGACGCGTCACTTCGCTCGG
>Ga0160429_1001329_pt1 | contig 13955 bp, 14 predicted proteins | sample SolpanmetagenomR_FD_108199 | JGI IMG/M metagenome (GOLD analysis project Ga0160429, IMG submission 108199) | Solar panel surface microbial communities from Lawrence Berkeley National Laboratory, California, USA - R | ecosystem: Engineered > Built environment > Solar panel > Unclassified ...
CACGGGGCCGGTTTTTTGGTTGCCCGAGTTTTCGATGTTGACCACGGGTTTGTACTGGCTGGTTTTCAACCACTCGCGGTAGTTTTTCTCGGCATCGGGGCTGAGTTTTTGGGGCTGTAGGGGGAAACCCTGAGCCACGGCAAACTGCTGGGCGCCTTCACCCACCAGCATCACATGGGGCGTTTTCTCCATCACGCGCCGCGCCACGCTGATGGGGTGCAGGATGCGCTCGAGTGCAGCCACGCTGCCACAGTTAAACTTATGGTCCATAATGCAGGCGTCGAGCGTCACGATGCCCTCCCGGTCGGGATTGCCGCCCAGGCCCACGCAGCAGTTTTGGGAGGCTTCGGTCAGCATCACTCCGGCCTCGACGGCGTCGAGAGCGGGGCCACCTTTTTTCAGGATTTCCCAGGCGCCTTGGTTAGCGGTTATACCACCATTCCAGGTGGAAATAGCCAGCGCTTTACCGCGCACATTGGGGGGTAGGGCCCGCGGCGCGGCAGCGCTGGGCCGAGCGGCCAGCAGTGCCAGCCCAGCGGCCGAGGAAGTGAGAAAATTGCGACGGTTAGCCATAGTAGAAAGAAGAATTTTGGCCAAATAACGCACGGCGCGGCCAGCTTTGCGTAGTGCGGCTTGCCTTGTGCAGCACAAACGCCGCTAGTCTGTGCGTGGCTTCTCTCGCATCTAGCTATGGTTCACTTACCCGCTGCCTTGCAGAGCTACCGCAAGTCGCTACTCATAACCAACTTACTAGTTACCAGCAGTTGGCCTACGTGGCGGGTAGTGTGCTCGGCGGCGTGCACCAGCAGGCCGATGACGGTGCTGGGTAGTTGGGCCCGCCCTACCCCCCGCCAATCGGGCAAGGTGGCTTCGGAAGTATTCTCCAATTGCGCCAGGGCACTATCTACCTGTTGGGAAAAGGCTGTAACTAGCTCTTCCACGGCGCCGGCGTGCGTGGGCGGCTGGCCCTCGGCGGCCAGGTACACCAACTGAGTTTTGCTGAGGGCCGCGCCGCGGGCGTAGGTGAAAGCACGATCGAGCACGCCCGTGAGATGGCGCAGGTGGAAGCCTACCGAAGCCAGACCAAGCGGCCGCTCGGCAAGCTTTTCGACTGGGAAATCGGCCAGGAATTCGGTTACTTCTTCGCGGGCTTGCAGCAGGGCATGGGCCACGGGCTGTAGTAGCGGCGGCACAGTGGGCAGCGGCCCACGCAGCCATACTTCGGGCAAAATATCAGTCATTATAACACCTACAAAACACTGGCTAACTACCTAGCAGTAAGACTACCGAAACGCGGTATGCAGCAGCTGCGGGTAGCGCTACTCCTAATTGGTAGCGGGGCACGCGAGCCGCTGAATACTGGCCAGCAACTAGCTCAGAAAAAGCAATAAATAGTTTTTTAGTAAAAGGAAAGGGGGGTAGGCGAAAGCCTAAACGACGCGACAAATATAAAATATATCAGGGAGCACTTGGCCGCGGCGACCTCCGCAGCGCCCGTACCTTTACGGGTGCGGCCCAGCCGCTGCTCCACGCTGCTTTAGTTATGTCTGCTTCGCTCCCTACCCCTGCCCTGCTGGCCGCCGCCGCGCAGTTTGGCACCCCGCTCTACGTGTACCAGGCCGATACTATTCGGGCGCAGTACCACAAGCTTACGGCGGCTTTTAGCAGCCACCCCACGCGGTTTTTTTACGCTTGCAAAGCCCTTACCAACGTGGCCATCCTGAAGGTGTTGCTGGCCGAAGGGGCGGGCCTCGACTGCGTGAGCCTTAACGAAGTGCGCCTAGGCTTGCACGTGGGTTTTCAGCCCGAGAATATTCTCTTTACGCCCAATAGCATGGCCTTCGCCGAGCTGGTCGAAGCCAAGGAATTGGGCGTGAATCTCAACATAGACAACCTCTCCTTGCTAGAGCAGTTTGGGGCCACATTTGGCGGCTCATACCCGGTGTGCGTGCGCCTAAACCCGCACATTGAGGCGGGCGGCAACTACAAGATTTCGACCGGCCACATCGACAGCAAGTTTGGCATCAGCATTCACCAAATGCGTCACCTCGAGCGCGTAGTGAAGGGCACCGGCCTGCACGTACGCGGCCTGCACATGCACACGGGCTCCGAAATCAAGGACGTGCAGGTGTTTTTGCGGGCGCTCGAAATTTTGTTCGACGCGGCGCGGCGCTTCCCTACCCTCGAATTTCTGGACCTCGGCTCGGGCTTTAAAGTACCCTACAAGCCCGGCGACCCCGAAACCGACGTGGCCAGCCTGGGCGAGCAAGTGGCGGCGGCCTTCGCCGAGTTTGAGCAGGAATACGGCCGGCCGCTCGAAGCCTGGTTTGAGCCCGGCAAGTACCTAGTGAGTGAGGCGGGCTTCCTGCTGGTGGAGGTTTCGACGGTGAAGCACACCACGGCTACGGTGTTTGCGGGCGTCAATTCGGGCTTCAATCACCTAATTCGGCCCATGATGTATGACGCCTATCACTACATCTCGAACCTATCGCGCCCCGAAGGCCCCGAGCGACTCTACACGGTGGTGGGCAACATTTGCGAAACCGACACCTTTGCCTGGGACCGGCTCTTGCCTGAGGTGCGCGAGGGCGACGTGCTGGCCTTTCACAACGCCGGCGCCTACGGCTTCGAGATGAGCAGCTCGTTCAATTCGCGCCTGCGCCCCGCCGAAGTACTGCTCGATGGCGACGCCGCCCCGCGCCTCATCCGCCGCCGCCAAACGTTTGAAGATTTGCTGGCCGGGCAGGTGTAATAATGGGTGAATGGGTAAAACGAACAATTCGCCCATTCACTCATTGGCTAAGTAGCCAGCTAACGGCCTCTGTTTCGTGCTCAAAGTTGCGGTACAGGTGGCCGAGCTTGCGGCTGGCGGGCACGAGGCTGCTCATGGCCAGGCGGGCAAACACGTCGTGGGCTACCAGCACGGCCCCGTAGCGGTAGCCGGCTTCGCGCACGGTTTGGGGCAGCCATTCGCTCACCATCCAGGTTTCTTCGGCGGCCGTAAATGGGCTCATTTGCTGCTGGTTGATGAATAAGCGGTCCCAGCCGTGGCGTAGCAAAGCCTGGCGCACATGCGTGAGCAGCGCCCGAAACTGCGCTTGCTCGCGTGCACCGGGGTAGTAGTCCAGCCGCAGGTAGCCGGCAGGTTCTTCCCAGATGCAGCCGGCGGTATTTTTAAAATAAATAGTGGGGGTAGGGGCAGGCATAGCGCGCAAATAAGTAGCCCGGCGCGGGGCCGGCCGCAAGGGCGCGGGCCGGGCGCAGCACCTAGGCAACGATAGCTTAAACTGCGAAGCACCCCGTGTGGTTAGCCCGCGGGCGGCTTTACTTTGGTGGCATGAAACCACGCCGCAAGCCCACTGCCCTGCGCTCACCCACCGATTTTCCGGCCGAAAACGTGCGCACTGGCCTCGACGCAACGCGCCTGTTGGCGCTGGGCTGCGACCTGGAGCAGTATCATTTTATCAATTGCGACCTAAGTGAAGCCAACCTGGCGGGCCTGCGCTTTGAGGATTGCCGGTTTGAGCGCTGCAACTTGACGACGGCTAAGCTTGGGGGTGCGGCCCTGCAAAACGTAGCTTTTGCCGACTGCAAGCTACTAGGCGTAGCCTTTGGCGCGTGCCAGGACATGCTGTTTGGCGTGCATTTCGATCATTGCCAACTGCGCTACGCCTCCTTTGGCGGCAAAAAGCTGGCGGGCACGCGCTTCGCGCACTGCTCGCTGGCCGAAACCGACTTCACCAACACTGACTTGAGCGGAGCCACGTTTGCCGAGTGCGACCTCACGGGCACCATCTTTCATGATACCCGGCTCGTGGGCACCGACTTTACCACCGCCACCGGCTTTAGCCTCGACCCCGAGGCCAACGTGCTCACGAGCGCTCGCTTTGCCCTGGCCGGCCTGCCAGGCCTGCTCGATAAGTACGGCTTAGTGGTGGAGTAAGCCGGCCATTCGGCGGCGTGGGCCGTTCATTTGCGTTTCTCACCCTCCTTCCCATTCCCTACCCCCCTCATGGACACCATTCTGCCCGCCACCCACTACCGCTGGGACGATATACCCAAGGATGAGCTTTCGGACACGATTGCGCGCCGCCTCATCACCGGCGACCAGATGATGCTGGCCCACGTGTACCTCAAAAAAGGCGCCATCGTACCCAAGCATTCGCATCATAATGAGCAAATTACCTACATCTTGGAAGGAGCGTTACGCTTTCATCTGGGTGAAGATGGCAGCCAGGAAGTAATCGTGCGTGCCGGCGAGGTGCTCACCATTCCGTCGTGGCTGCCCCACACGGCCGAGGCGCTGGAAGACACGCTCGACGTCGATGTATTCAGCCCGCCCCGCCAAGACTGGCTCGACGGCAGCGACAGCTACCTGCGCAAGTAAGCGGTTTAAACCATAACCAATAGTATGTGTCTTGGCGAGGAGGCACGACCAAGCAATCATCCCGGAACGCTACCCAAAAGAGCTGTTCTGCTACGATTGCTTTGACGTGCTCCTCGCCAGGACGACTTTTATATCTTATTCAGTAGACTTATGGACCTCGGACTCACCGGAAAAATAGCCCTCGTGGCCGCCGCCAGCCAGGGCCTGGGCCGGGCTGTGGCCGAAGAATTGGCGGCCGAAGGCGCCAGCTTAGTACTGTGCGCCCGCACCGACAGCACCCTGCAGCAAACCTGTGCCGCCATTCGCGCCAGCACTGGCGCGCGGGTGTTGGGCGTGGCCGCCGACGTAGCCAACCCGGCCGACGTGGCCCGGCTGGTGCAAGCCGCCCTGGCCGAGTTTAGGCAAATCGACATCCTGGTAACCAATGCGGGCGGGCCGCCAGCCGGCACCTTTGCCCAGCACGACGCCGCAGCCTGGGACGCTGCTACCCGCCTGCTGCTCACCAGCGTAGTAGAGCTCACGCGCGCTGTGCTACCCGGCATGAAGGCCCACGGCTGGGGCCGCATTCTCAACATCACGTCCATTTCGGTAAAGCAGCCCATCGGCGGCCTGCTGCTGTCGAATAGCCTGCGGGCGGCCGTAACGGGCATGGCCCGCACGCTGGCTACGGAAGTGGCAGCCAGCGGCATCACTGTCAATAATATCCTACCGGGCTACACCCGCACCGCGCGCGTCGAGCACCTGGCCGAGGCCGCCGCTACTCGCGAGGGTATCAGCCCGGAGCAGGCGGCCGAGCGCTGGACCAACGAGATACCCATGCGCCGACTGGGCGAGCCGCGCGAGTTTGCGGCGCTGGCCGCTTTCCTGTGCTCCGAGCGCGCCAGCTACATCACCGGCACCTCAACGGCCGTGGATGGCGGCTGGCTCAAAGGACTTTACTAGCTTTTCAGTTTATCGGGGCAAGCGCAACGCGGTGGGGCGCAGTAATCACCCCGGCGCGAAACTAGCAGGGGCCTAGCTGGTTGTTCGCCTATCGTTCGGGTGCGCTTGCCGCGCTGCGTTCGCCCCGACAAATTTCAGCCAATCCCTCTTGTGATTACCCTTCTCGTTGGTACCAACCGCCCCCAGACGCGCGCCCGCATCGTGGCCGATTTCTACGCTACCCTGCTCACAGAGCTGGGCGCGGCTTACCAGTTTATGGACCTGACGGAACTACCGATTGATTTTCTCAACGTAGCGCTTTACCACAACGCCGGGCGCCACGACAATTTCAACGCGTTTATCGCCCCGCTCAACCAGTCGGATAAGCTCGTCATTATTGCGCCCGAGTACAATTGCTCCATTCCCGGCGCGCTCAAATCGTTTATTGATGCCCCACCCTACCCCGGCGGTATTCGGGGTAAAAAGGCGGCCCTCATCAGCCTGAGCAGCGGAAGCATGGGCGGCGCCCTGGCCCTAAGCCACCTCACCGACATTCTATTTTACCTAGGTACCAGCGTGCTGCCGCAGCGCGTGCGCCTGCCCGGCATCAGCCAGCACCTCTCGGCCGAAGGCAAGCTCAGTAGTCCACTGTTTGAGCAGCTGCTGCGCGAGCAGGCACTGGCGCTGCTGGCGGCATAGCGGTTACTTTTTGGCCGGCATTTTTCGGCCGGTGGCTTCATTAAGCTGAACTATGCCAAACTCGAAGCGCGAGCGGCTAGTTTGCTTCCTAGTATATCCAGTTAGTAAACTGCTGCATACCTAAGGGGGTAGGGCCAGCGTTGTGAGTAGTCGCTTAGCTTCGTTTTTTAAGGTCTTTCCTAATGCAAGATTGCCGCTTTTCCATGCGCTTGGTTGTGCTGTTACTCACCTCGCTAGCGCTGCTCAGCGGCTGCAAAAAAACGCCCGATAGCCCGCCGGCGGTAGGCACCGTGTCGTTTGCAATCGAGAATATGGCTGGTGCCAAGGACGTAACCCTCGATGGCACCGTTTACACCACGGCCGGCGGCGAAACCTTCACGGTGAGCACCTTCCAGTATTACATCTCCAATATCAAGCTCCTGAAAAGCGACGGCAGCAGCTACGCCGCGCCCAACTCGTACTTCCTTATCGACGCGGCCAAGCCCAGCAGCACCAGCTTTACCCTGGGCAACGTGCCGGTGGGCGACTACACCGGCGCCAGCTTTATAGTGGGCGTCGACTCGACCGCTACCAAAGCCGACCCGTTGCAGCTGACCGACGCCCTCAACCCAGCCAACAACATGTATTGGGTGTGGAGCACGGGCCACATCTTTATGAAGCTGGAAGGCACCGTGACCTCGACCAGCCCCAACAAGGCGCTTACCTGCCACGTAGGCGGCTACCGGGCTCCATACAGCGCCATTGTCACGGCCGCACCGTCCTTCAACAGCACTACGCTGCAGGTGCGCGCCGACCACGCCCCCCAGCTTCAGTATTCGGCTAACATCCTTAAGCTATTTGACGGCCCTACGAAGTTCACGCTGAGTAATTTCCCAACCACCATGATGCCAAGCGCGGCCTCGGTGCAAGTAGCCAATAACTACGCGGCCGGCATGTTCGCAGTCAAAAACATTCAAGCCAACTAGGGGTAGGGCCATGCTGCTGCGCACGCTTCTGCTGGCTTTGCGCCAGTCACTGGCTCACTGGCGGCTGGCGGCCGTGGTAGCGCTGGGCGGCGCGGTGGTAGGCAGCGCCAGCTGCCGCCAGGTTGCTGGCCCCGAGCTGGCGGTACCCGGCACCACGCAGCCTGCTAACTTTCCGACCATGGTGTACGGGCTAGCCCAAAACCCACCCGACGCGGCCACTTTCGAGCTGGGCCGGGCGCTGTTTTACGACGCCCGGCTCTCGAGCGATGGCACGGTGTCGTGCGGGTCGTGCCACCAGTCGTTCGCGGCGTTTGCCCATTCGGGCCAGGCGCTCAGCCCTGGCGTAGGCAGCCAGTTGGGTGCTCGCAATGCGCCGGCCCTGCAAAACCTGCGCTGGCGCCGGGGCTTCATGGCCGACGGCGGCGTGCTGGGCTTAGAGCTGCAAGCACTGGCCCCACTCACCGACGCGCACGAGATGCACCTGCCGCTAGCCGACGCCCTAGCTAAGCTCAACGCCGACCCCGTATACCAGCGGCGCTTCGCAGCTGTTTATGGGCCAGGCCCGATCGGCACTCCGCAGTTTCTGCGGGCGCTAGCGCAGTTTACAGCGGCCCTCACTTCGGCCAATTCGCGCTACGACAAGTATATGCGGCACGAAGTGGGGGGCGCGCTTACGGCCCCCGAGCTGCGCGGCCGGGCGCTGTTTCAAGCCAAGTGCAGCGGCTGCCACGCCACCGACTTATTCACCGACGAAAGCTTTCGCAACAATGGCCTTGACCACACGTTTGCGCGCGATTCGGGGCGGGCCCACATCACGGCCCGGCCCACCGACCGGGGTCGCTTCAAGGTGCCGAGCCTGCGCAACGTGGCCCGTACCGCGCCCTATATGCACGACGGCCGCTTTACCACCCTGGCGGCCGTGCTGGCTCACTACGACCACGGCGTGCAGCTCTCGCCTACCCTCGACCCACTACTACACCAGCCCGGCGGTCGGCTGGGCATTCCGCTCTCGGCTTTAGAGCAGGCCAATCTGTTGGCTTTTCTGAATACGCTGACTGACACCGACTTTTTGACCGACGCCCGTCTTGCAGCACCCAAGCAAACGGAGTAGCTAGGCCGAAACTAACTGGCCTTGCTACTCCGTTGCATAACTGAATAGACAATTTCTGGCGTCCTTCCCGTTAGTATATCCTATGGCTTTTCGCGCTACCTCCCTCTCCTACTGCGGTATCCTGCTGAGCGCGCTGGCGCTGGGCGCCGCCAGTTGTAGCCAGGGCGGCGCCGATACCGCCGAGCCTACGCCGGCCGCGCCCACGCCCTACGCGCTCACCGTGCCAGCCGGCTTCCCTACCCCCCTCATCCCGGCCGATAATCCGCTCACCAACGAGGGGGTAGCGCTGGGCCGCCGGCTGTTTTACGAGAAAGCGTTGTCGAACACTGGCACGATGAGCTGCGGCTCGTGCCACCAGCAAAGCAAGGCGTTCACCGATGGCCTGCCCCTGGCCGTGGGCGTCGATGGCGTGGCCAACCCGCGCGGCACCATGTCGCTGGCCAACGTGGGCTGGAGCACGCAGCTCACCTGGGACGGCGCCTTCACCACCCTCGAAACGCAGGCACTCAAGCCCCTCGAAAACACTATTGAACTGCACCAGCCCCTCACGGTGGGGGTAGGCAAGCTACAGGCCAGCAGCGCGTATCCGCCGCTGTTTCTGGCGGCATTCGGCACGCGCACCATTACCAACGAATTGGTTTTGAAAGCCCTCGCGCAGTTTGAGCGCACACTCATCTCCGGCTCATCGCGCTACGACAAGTACTTAACCAATGGCCGCCAGGGCTTCACGGCCGACGAAACGGCCGGGCTAGTGCTCTACAATATTCATATCAGCCCCGGCGTAGTGCGCGGAGCCGAGTGCTTCCATTGCCACACGCAGCCACTGATGTCGTCAAACTATGAGGGCAAGTTTTTCAACAACGGCCCCGACCTCACCTTTGCCGACCCCGGCCGCGGGGGCATAACCAAGCTGGCCGTAGACCAAGGCAAATTCATTGCGCCTACCCTTCGCAACATTGCTCTCACTGCGCCCTACATGCACGACGGCCGCTTCAAAACCCTGGAGGAAGTGCTCGACCATTATTCTGACCACGTGCAAATGGCTAGTCCGAACCTCGATCCCAACCTCATCCAGGGCCTCAACAACCCGCCCTTTGGCACCCACATGGATCTTACGGCCACCGAGAAAAAGCAGGTCATCGCCTTCTTGAAAACTCTGACCGACTCGACCTTCATCACCGACAAGCGCTTCGCCAATCCTAACTAAATTGTATGTATATCTAAACGGCGGCTAATGCCTTAACAATAGGCATAGTATCAGAGGTAATAAGTAATAAAGAAGGCAGGCCACTTTGGTAAGTGACCTGCCTTCTTTATTACTTATTCGCCGTTGGCTGTTGCCTGAATCAGCACAAGCTGTCTGAATCTGCGATTTAGTCTACGTTGTCGTGCAAGAAGCGATTGTCGCCCAGCAGCTCGTTGTCGTCGCTCAGGTTGAAGCGCGAGATGTTTTGGGCGCTACTTGGCGTTACGGGCTCCAGCTTCTGGCCTCGGCGCAGGTAAGCGGGCGTGTCGAGGTGAGTCGTGGCCTCGGGCGACAGGCCCTGCGTTTGGCTGAGTTGCTGCAAGCGGCGGCGACGCTCTTCAGCCTGGGCTTCGAGCATGGCTGGGCGGGGGCGCGGCGCAGTGGGCTGTGCCCCCCCCCCCCTGGCTTTGCCCTTGGCCCGAAACTAGTACCGGCTCGCCGGGCGCCGTGATGGGCGCACCAGACAATCCAATCTGCGCATTGGGAGTAGTGGGGCCATTCAGCTCGTAGGTAACGCGCGCCGGCTCGGGCGCAACAGGCGTCGTGAAGGTGGGCACTATTGGGGCCGGCTGGCTCACGCGCACGGGCTCAGGCGCCGGGGCCTGAGGCTCTGGGATAGGCGCAATGGCTACGGGCTCGAGCGTAGGCTCGGGCCGGCTGCTGCCGTTGGTCGAAATAGTATGCGCCTCGCGGGCAAAGCCCGTAGCAATAACCGTAACCCGGATGCTCTGGCCCAGCGTGTCGTCAGTACCGTGACCAAAAATCATTTCGGCGTCCGCACCGGCCTTACCCTGGATGTATTCGGTGATTTCCGACAGCTCATCCATTTCCAGCTCAGCCTGGTCGCCCGACATGATGCTGAGTAGAATCCGCTGCGCTCCTTGAATGTCAGTGTTGTTGAGCAGCGGCGAGTTTAGGGCCTCTTCGGCGGCGCGGCGAGCGCGGTTTTCACCCTCCGTCACGGAGCTACCCATCACAGCGGCACCCGAGTCCTTCATCACCGTTTTCACGTCTTCGAAGTCCACGTTCACGTCAGCCGTCACCGTGATGATTTCGGCAATTGACTTAGCTGCTGTGGTCAGTACTGTGTCAGCCTTAGCAAATGCCTGGCCCATGGTGAGGTTACCATACAACTGGCGCAGCTTATCGTTGAGAATCACCAGCACCGTATCGCAATGCTCGCTCAACTCCTTGATGCCTTGCTCGGCCTGGTCACGCTTCTTCTTGCCCTCAAAGAGGAACGGCGCCGTCACAATGCCCACCGTCAGGATATTCAGTTCCTGGGCTACCTGGGCGATAACCGGCGCCGCGCCCGTGCCCGTGCCACCGCCCATACCCGCCGTGATGAATAGCATCTTAGTGCCATTGCTTAGCAGCTCGCGGATTTGATCGCGGCTCTCCATAGCGGCCTGGCGGCCGCGCTCAGGCTTGGCGCCCGCGCCGAGGCCTTCGGTCAGGTCCACTCCAATTTGGAGCTTATTAGGCACCGTGGAGCTTTCCAGTGCCTGCCGGTCGGTATTGCAGATAATAAACTCCACGTCCTTGATGCCCTGCTTGTGCATGTGCTTCACGGCGTTGGAGCCCCCGCCCCCTACCCCAATCACCTTAATGATGGAACGGCTCTGGGTCGGAATGTCGAAGGTAAAATTCATAACGAGTTAATTATGAGTTATGAATTATGAGTTATGAATTACGGACTGACAGTCTTCCTCAGCAGAAGAGACAACTCATAATTCATAACTCATAACTCATAATTAATTTAATATTGCTTGTCGTCAAAGTCATCAATTAGAATCCCCTTCAGCTTGCGAGTGATATCACCCAAAAACTTGAGGCCCTTCTGCTCTTTCGGCGGCTTGGGGACTTCGGGGGGGGTAGGCGCGGCCGGCTGCACCGCAGCCGGTGGAGCCGGCGTGAAAGTGGGCACCACTGGCGCGGCTACCGGGGCAGCAGGCTGGTAGCTGTAAGCAGGGATTTCTTCCTCACCATAGCCGGGGCGGGCAATCCGCTCGTCCTGCGCCTGGTAGCCAGCCAGCACGAGGCCCACGCCCGTGGCGTGCATCGGCGACTTCACGGCTTCGATTTTTCCCTTACCCAGGTGCTGGTTGGGGTAGCCAATGCGCGTGTCGAGGCCGGTGAGGTATTCGGTTAGCTGCTCCAGGTTCTGGAGCTGCGAGCCGCCACCGGTCAGCACAATACCAGCTGAAAGCTGCTCGTGCAGACCCATACGGTAAATCTCAGCGTACACCAACTCGATAATCTCCGACATGCGGGCTTCGATGATGTAAGCCAAGTTTTTGAGCGATACCTCCTTGGGCGGACGGTTGGGTAGGCCCGGAATGCTCACGATTTCGTAATCGCTAGCCTCCTCAGCGATGGCTTTGCCAAATTTCACTTTCAGCTGTTCCGCCTGGTTAGGCGTCACATTGCAGCCCTGCTTAATGTCCTGGGTAATGATATTGCCCCCAAATGGCAGCACCGCCGCGTGGCGAATAATACCATCCTTGAACACGGCCAAATCGGTCGTGCCGCCGCCAATGTCAATCAGCGCTACGCCGGCTTCTTTCTCCTCGTCACTCAGCACCGATACGCTCGACGCCAGCGGCTCCAGAATAAGGTCGGCAATTGCCAGCCCAGCCTTGGTCACGCACTTGTTAATATTATTAATAGCCGCACTCTGCGCCGTGATAATGTGAAAGTTACCTTCCAGCCGCACGCCCGCCATGCCGATGGGGTCGAGCACGCCGCCCTCAAAATCCACTTTGTAGTCCTGAGGCATCACGTGGATAATCTGTGAGCCGGGCGGCGTCACCAGACGGTACATGTCGGCCGTGAGGCGGTTCACGTCGTCCTGGGTTATTTCGTTGTCGCCGCTGGGCCGCGTGATAGAGCCATTGTGTTGCAGCGACTTGATGTGCTGCCCCGCAATGCCCACGTTCACGACACCAATGTCGATGCCCGATTGCTCCTCTGCCTGCCGAATGGCGCGCTTAATAGCATCCACGGTTTTATCAATATTAAGCACTACGCCTCGCTGTACCCCTTCGGAAACCGCTTTGCCCATGCCCAGAATTTCGAGCTTACCATACTCGTTTTTACGGCCCACTAAGGCGCAGATTTTCGTGGTACCAATGTCGAGACCGACGACTATTTTATCTTGTTGCATGTGGAGGTAGTGGGCAGTGAAAGAGCAGTGACTAAACTAGTTAGCAAACTAGCTGAAAAATATATTTTTGATTAACAGGCGATTACTACTCGCATATTATTTGGTTTTGGTATTCCACGTTTACACGGTGGTAAGTATCCCAGCCTAAAACCGAAGGAATTTGACGGTAAAATACCATCAATTTAGCGAATTTTCCAGAAATATCTTCGGGAGTCCCAAATTCCACCCGTTGGTCGCCGACCTGTTGCGTGAAGCTGAGCTTGCCACCCGGCTCCACAAAAACCTCCGCCACCTGCGCCCGCCAAAAGGGATGTTCGTCCACGTAGCGCAGGAAATCGAGGTAGCCGCGGCTGGTACTATCTTGGAAAAAAGTGGGGGGTAGGGTACCACCGCCCGCCCGGCTCACCGTGGCCACTCGCGCCGTGTAGAGCGGCGATAGGGGTAGGCGCCGGCCATTGGCATCGACGTAGGTATCGAGGCGGTCGTCGGAATGTACTAAGCGGGCAATGGGCCGGTTTTGGTGAATATCGGCGTGTAGGTTGCCGGCTAGGTCGCGGTATACCTGCGCATCGCGCACAAACGGATGCGCCCGCAAGCGGCCCTCTAGCTCACGCAATCGTGCGCCTTGGGGCACGGTGCCAATTACCGGCTCCTTGCCACCATTAGTTAGCAGCGCCGTCACGCCCCGCTCGCTGATAAAATAATTATCAAACTCGTTGGCCACATTTACCACCACATTCTGCACCGGGCGGTGGGCCTGGCGCAGCGCTGCAAACGCGGCCATGCCACCCAAGCCCAACAGGCAGGCCAGCGCGACGAGCAGATTGCGAACGGTCTTATTCATAATAATCGCAGATTGACGTTAATTGAGCTACTGCTGCAGCTTCAACGAACGCTTGTTTTCAAGCAGAGGGGTAGGAAATAATCTACTACTGTTGCAAGCAAAAGTCCAGCTTGAAGAGTAGTATAAATTCGGCTAACTCAGGATAGTTTTCAATTGCGGCACAAGGGTATCAATATCGCCCGCACCTACCGTTGCCAAGATGTCAAAAGTAGGATTATTTTTCACATTTTCCAACACTTGTGCTTTGGTTTGCAATGATTTAGCTTCGGATGTGATACCCGCCAACAGCATCTCGGCCGTGACGCCTGGCAGGGGTAGCTCGCGGGCCGGATAGATATCCAATAGCACTACTTCGTCGGCCAAACTAAGACTCTGCGAAAAGCCAACGGCAAAATCGCGGGTGCGAGTAAATAAATGCGGCTGAAAAATGACGCGCAGTTTTCTAGTTGGGTACAGCGCTTTCAATGACCGCAGAAACGCCTCAATCTCGCGTGGATGGTGCGCGTAGTCGTCTACGTATACTTTGTCCGGGGTGGTTACGATAAATTCGAAGCGTCTTTTTACGCCCCGGTAGGCAGCCACGGCCTCAGGCAATTGCGTTTGCGTGACGCCAAAA
>Ga0160429_1001330_pt1 | contig 13952 bp, 12 predicted proteins | sample SolpanmetagenomR_FD_108199 | JGI IMG/M metagenome (GOLD analysis project Ga0160429, IMG submission 108199) | Solar panel surface microbial communities from Lawrence Berkeley National Laboratory, California, USA - R | ecosystem: Engineered > Built environment > Solar panel > Unclassified ...
CAACAAGGGCACGGTCCTCGCGATCGCCCTGCCCGACCAGGTCCGCCGCTACGGCTGGCTGCACCGCGACGCCGGCGTCACCGCCACCACCGAGACCGTCTCCGCCGGGGACGAGATCGTGCGTGCGGTCGCCGAGTCCGGTGAGCCGGTCGTCGTGAAGCCGCGCCGCACCACCGAGCGCCGCGAGGGCCGCGGCCCCCGCGACGGTCGTGGCCCGCGCGGTCCCCGCAGCGGTGGCTTCCGCGGCGGTCCCCGCCGCGAGGGTGGCGCTCCCCGCGAGGGCGGCGCGCCCCGCGGCCCCCGTCCGGAGAGCTCCGCTCCCCGCGACTGACCACAGCGCACGTCCCGTCGGGCCCGGCCCCTCCTCGGAGGAGCCGGGCCCGTCGTGCGTCGGCGGGGTGACACACCGGGAGGGCTGGCGGCGGGTGGTTGAGCGCGGGAGGATGACGTCATGCCTACCCGCACCGCACGCACCGCCTGGAACGGCACCCTCGAGGCCGGCTCCGGCCAGGTCGAGCTCTCCAGCTCCAAGGTGGGGACGTACGACGTCTCCTTCCCCAAGCGCGCCGCCGAGGACGCCGGAGGCACCACGAGCCCCGAGGAGCTCATCGCCGCCGCACACTCCTCCTGCTTCGCCATGCAGCTGTCCGCCCTGATCGGTGAGGCCGGCGGCACCCCCGACAGCCTCGAGGTGACGGCCGACGTCTCCCTCGGGCCGGACTCCGCCGGCGGCTTCCGCCTGACCGGCATCAAGCTGACCGTCCGCGGCGAGGTCACCGGCCTCGACGCCGACGGCTTCGCCCAGGCCGCCCAGGCCGCCAAGGAGACGTGCCCCGTCTCCAAGGCGCTCACGGGCGTCGAGATCACGCTGGACGCCTCGCTCGACTGAGCCGTCCCGACGCCGGCGCACCCCCGCGGGGGTGCGCCGGCGTCGTCGCGTCCGGGCTCAGTCCTGCCCGGGCGCGGACGGCTCGTCGGAGGACGCCAGGTACCGCGCGAGGGGGCGCAACCGGCTCGCGCTGTGGGCGCGCAGCGTCGGGGTGCCGTCGTCGTCGCGGCCCAGGGTCCACGTGGCGCCGTGGTCGCCGAACCCGCTGTCGTCGGTGACCCGCAGCCGCCGCTCGTCGAGCACCTCGAGCCGCGTCACCCCGGCCGTCGGGTCCTCGCGCCCCGGGTCCAGCGCGATCAGGGCCGTGCCGCAGCGCACCACGTCGAGGAGGCCCCACACCGAGGCCCACCGCCCGCAGAACGCGTCGAGGTGAGGCGTCGGGGTCTCCTCGCGCCAGGTCTCGGCGAAGAGGTCGACGATCTTCACCGTGCCCAGCGCGAACTCGCTCGCGGGGCCGTCGACGCAGTTGGTCAGGACGCTGACGGCGAAGCGGGCGGCGGGGTCGAGCAGGCTCTGGGTGATGTGCCCGGGGAACCCGCCGGAGTGGCCCACGAGCGTCCGCGTCCCGACGCGCTGCACGACGAACCCGAGCCCGTAGTGGCGGTCGCTGCCCTCCACGACCCACGCGGGGTGCTGGGCCAGGCGCAGGGAGTGCTCGTCGAGCAGGCGGTCCGGCGAGGCGGGGGAGTGCGCCGAGAACCACGTCGTGAGGTCCTCGGCCGTGCTGCAGAACCCCGTCGCCGCGGCCATCGCGCGCGTCTCCGCGTCGGGCAGCGGCCGCCGCCGGCTCGACGTCAGCAGCGACGTGTGGCCGACCGCGACGGGGTGGGGGGAGGCGGGGTCGGCCTCGGGGGTCGTGCGCGTCAGCTCCAGCGGCCGCAGCAGCGCCTGCGTGACGTGCTCGGCGTAGGAGGTCCCCGTCACCGCCTCGACCACCGCGCCCAGCAGCGAGTAGCCGATGTTGGAGTACTTGAACCGTGAGGAGCGCGGGAGCAGCGACCCCCCGGCGCTCACCGCGGCCCGCAGCCCCGCGGTGTCGAGGAAGTCCCCGTCGAACGTCCAGAAGTCGCCGTCGAGGCCGTCGCGCGTGAGCCCCGCGGCGTGGGCGAGCAGCTCGGCCAGGGTGGCCCGGCCCAGCTCGTCGTCGGCCTCGGCGACCCACGGCAGGTGCGTGCCGACCGCGTCGTCCAGGCGCAGCCGGCCCTGCTCGGCCAGCAGCAGCACCGCGGTCGCCGTGAAGGTCTTGGAGTGCGAGGCCACCCGGAAGACGTGCTGCGGGGTCAGCGGCTCCCCGGTCGAGACGTCGGCGACGCCGTGGGCGGTGGAGAGCACGAGCTCCCCGCCCAGGCGGACGGCGACCTGGACACCCGGGACCCGTTGCGCCGCAGAGCGGACGGCGATCCAGGAGTCGGCGTAGCGGGTGGCGGCGGCGACGACGTCGCGCGTGAGGGGCGGGCTGGTCACCTCCGCAGGCTAGAGGCGCGGGACGCCGGCGGGGGGCAGCGGGCAGGATGACCCGCGTGACGCACCAGCTGTTCGACATCAGCGGCCGCACCGCCCTGGTCACCGGCTCGAGCCGGGGCATCGGCCGCGCCCTCGCGCGGGGGCTGCTCGAGGCCGGCTGCACGGTGGCGGTGAACGCGCGCACCGAGGCCGCGGTGGCCGCGACGTGCGACGAGCTCGCGGCCGAGACGGGCGGACGCGCCGTCCCGGGCGTCTTCGACGTCACGGACTCCGCGGCCGTCGCCGCGGGCGTCGCGCGCATCGAGGACGAGCTCGGCCCGCTGGACGTCCTCGTCAACAACACCGGCATGCAGCAGCGGGCGCCGTTCACGGAGTTCTCCGACGCCGACTGGCGGCGGATCCTCGACACCAACCTCACGAGCGCCTTCTACGTCGCCCGCGAGGTGGGCCGCCGGATGGTCCCGCGCGGGCACGGCAAGATCGTCAACGTGCTGTCGGTGCAGAGCGAGGTGGCCCGGCCCGGCATCGCGCCCTACTCGGCGACCAAGGGCGGGCTGAAGATGCTCACCAAGGGCATGTGCGCCGACCTCGCGCCGGCCGGGATCCAGGTGAACGGCCTGGGGCCCGGGTACTTCCAGACCGAGCTCACCGCCGCGCTCGTCGCCGACGAGCAGTTCAGCGCCTGGGTGCGCACCCGCACGCCCGCCGGGCGCTGGGGCACGGTCGACGAGCTCGTGGGTGCGCTCGTCTTCCTCTGCTCGCCCGCGTCCGACTTCGTCAACGGCCAGGTGCTGCACGTCGACGGCGGCATGCTGGCCGTCCTCTAGGAGGAGACCCCGTGACCACTGCCACCACCCCCACCGTCCCGGCGCAGGACGTCGCGGTCGTCGTGCACGGCGTCCGCGACCTGCGCGTCGAGCAGCGGGCCGTGCCCGCGCCGGCGCCGGACGAGGCCGTCGTGCGCATCGCCTACGGCGGCGTCTGCGGCTCCGACCTGCACTACTGGACCCACGGGGCGGCGGGGGAGTCGGTGCTGCGTGCCCCGATGGTCCTGGGCCACGAGGTCGTCGGGACCGTCGTGCGCGCGGCCGCCGACGGCACCGGCCCCGCGGCGGGGACCGAGGTGGCCGTGCACCCGGCCGGCACCACCGACCCCGACGCCCCCCACCCGCCCGGGCGCCCGAACCTCTCGCCCGCCGGCACCTACCTCGGCAGCGCGGCCCGGTTCCCGCACACCGAGGGCGCCTTCGCCCGCCACGCCGTGCTGCGGGCGAGCACGCTGCGCCCGCTGCCGGCCGGGCTGTCCCTGCGCACCGCGGCCGTCGCCGAACCCGCGGCCGTCGCCTGGCACGCCGTGGCGCGCGCGGGCGACGTGGCCGGCCGGCGCGTTCTCGTCGTGGGCTGCGGCCCCATCGGGCTGCTCGTCGTCGCCGTCCTGCGCCGGGCCGGGGCGGCCGAGATCGTCGTCTCGGACGTCCACGAGCGGCCGATGGCGCTGGCCGGCGAGCTCGGCGCGACGGAGGCGGTCTCGGCGGGCGACGCCGACGCGGTCGCGGCCGTCGCCGCCGACGTCGTGTTCGAGTCCTCGGGCTCCCCGCGCGGGCTCGCCTCCGCGGTCCGCGGCGCGGCCCGCGCCGGCACCGTCGTCATGGTCGGGCTCCTGCCCGCGGGGGAGCAGCCGGCGCTGATCTCGCTGGCCATCACGCGGGAGCTGGACCTGCGCGGCAGCTTCCGGTTCACCACCGAGCTCGACGACGTCCTCGCGGCGCTCGCCGACGGTTCTCTGCAGGCCGAGCCCGTCGTCACGCACGTCGTCGGGGTGGACGACGCCGTGGCGGGGTTCGAGCTGGCGCTGGACGCGACCGCGTCGAGCAAGGTCCTGCTGGAGTTCTGAGCCGGTCCGCAGGCCCTCGTCGACGTGAGAGGGGGCGGACCCGCACGGCGCGGGTCCGCCCCCTCGGGACGTGGTCGTCAGCGCGCGGGCGTCACCGCGCGGACGGTCGGTCGTCCACGCTCAGCGCCGCGCGGCGAGCTGCGCCAGCTGGAGGGCCTGCTGGGGGAACCACGCCCCGGCGGCCGGGTCGGTGATGCCGCCCCACTCCGGGTCGGTCGTCGAACCGGCGACGTTCCGGTTGCACTGCCCGTCGGACTGCCCGGGGGTCTTGACCCACTGGTAGGCGTCGAGCTGCGGGAAAGCCGTCGGCTGCGGCTGGGCCTCCGGCCGGGCCCCGAGCCCGCGTCCGGGCGGGTTGCACCACGTCTGCGCGTCACCGGAGTACGTGCCGGCGGTCGGGGTCCAGGGCCCCTGACCGTTGCGGCTGGTGTCGATCACGAAGTGCGCGCGCGGGCTCGCCGTCGCGGCGGTCAGCTCGGCGGCGTAGCGGCTGTTGATGCCGGCGGTGTTGGCCGTCGGGTCGGTGGCCGTGTCGCTCCACTGCTGCGCGGCGTCGAGCGCCACCCCCGTGAAACCATTCGCCGGGCCACCGCTGTAGTACTGGTCGCCGCAGTCGGTCGGCGTGGTGGTCGCGGCGTCGGGGTGCAGCGCGAGGCAGTCGGAGATCCAGGTGCCGTACTGGCTGAGGTTCGGCGTCCACTGGTAGTTGGACACGTTCAGCGAGAACCCGCGGAACTCGCCGACGCCGGCCGCCTGCAGGCGCGCCGTGTCGTCGGCCACGGAGTGCCAGCCGCTGTGGCCCGCGTCCAGGTACACCAGCGCCTTGCGGTCGGCCTTCAGGACGGCCTCGCCGAGGTGCTTGATGTCCGCGATGCGCCCCGCGGTGGCCGTACCGGGCGCCGGGGCGGGGAAGGTGCCGGGGTTCGCGTAGTTGGTGGGGCAGTCGCTGGGCAGGTTCGCGAGCCCGTCGGGCTCGACCACGACCACGACCGTCTGGTCCTGGCGCAGGCCCGCGGCGAAGCCGTCGGCCCACGCCTGGTAGGCGGCGTCGGAGGACGCGCCCCCGGAGGAGTACTGCGAGCAGTCGCGGCCGGGCACGTCGTAGGCCACGAGCGTCGGAACCGCCTTCTGGGCGCCGGCCTTCGCGACGGTCTCCCGGACCTGGTGCCGCACCTGCTGCGGAGTGCCGCTGGTGAACCACACCGCCTGGGGGGTGGTGATCTCCTTCGCGACGAGCGAGGCGTCCCGGACGTCACCCCGCCCGAGGAGGGAGCCCACCTGCTGCAGCGAGCCGTCGGGGACCGCGGGGACGAAGAACCTCGTGCTCGCGGGCAGGGGTGCGGGTGCGGCAGAGGCGGAAGCGACGCCGAGGCCCACGGTCAGGGCGGTCGTGGCGGCGAGGACGGCAGCCGCGCGGCCTGCGGTTGAACGGATCAACGTTCTCTCCTACTTCGTCGTAGTCAAGCATCCGGAACACCCGTGAGAGCGCTCCCAGGAGACTGTGCGGGTGGTCAAATGCTTTGTCAACCCGGCTCTCCCGGCCCGGATCGACCGACGGGACCGACCGCACACCGCCTGCCGCCACCACCGGACCCGGGCCGGCGCTCAGCGCGCGGGCGGGCCGACCGGCGGGTCGCCGAACAACGGCGTCAGGCGCTCCCGGGCCGCGGCGACGTCCCAGCCGCGCTGCGCGACCCAGGCGTCGTCGTAGTAGGTGTCGAGGTAGCGGTCGCCGTCGTCGCAGATGAGGGTGACGACGCTGCCGCGCTGCCCGTCGCGGCGCATGCGGTCCACGAGCAGCAGCGCGGCGACGAGGTTCGTCCCCGTCGAGGCGCCCGCCCGCACGCCCAGGACGTCCAGCAGCATCTGCGCGGCCGCGACCGACTCCTCGTCGGCGACGGGCACCATCTCGTCGATGACCGACGGCACGAACGAGGGTTCCACGCGGGGCCGGCCGATCCCCTCGATGCGCGAGCCGCGGGCGGTCACGGTGCGCGAGCCCGTGCGCCAGCCCTCGGTGAAGGCGGAACCCTCCGGGTCGGCGACCGCCAGCCGGGTCGCGTGCCGCTGGTAGCGGCAGTAGCGGCCGATGGTCGCGCTCGTGCCGCCCGTGCCCGCGCCCACGACGATCCAGGTCGGCTCGGGGTGGGGTTCGAGGGCCATCTGCTCGAAGATCGAGCAGGCGATGTTGTTGTTGCCGCGCCAGTCGGTGACCGTCGAGGCCGTGGCGAACTGGTCGAAGTAGTGCCAGCCGGGCTGCGCCCCGAGACGCTCGGCGGCCGCGTACACCTCGCCCGGGTCGTCGACGAGGTGCAGGTGGCCGCCGTGGCGGCGGATGAGGTCGAGCTTCGCGGGGGCGGTGCGGGCGGGGACGACGGCCGTGAACTCCAGCCCCACGAGGCGGGCGAAGTACGCCTCGGACACCGCGGTCGAGCCGCTGGACGCCTCGACCAGCCGGGTGCCCGGGCGGATGTCGCCGTTGGCGAGGCCGAACAGGAACAGCGAGCGCGCCAGCCGGTGCTTGAGCGACCCGGTCGGGTGCGTGGACTCGTCCTTGAGGTACAGGTCGACGCCCCAGGCGGCCGGCAGCGGGAAGACCCGCAGGTGCGTGTCGGCGCTGCGGTTGCCGTCGGCCTCGACGACGCGCACCGCGTGGTGCACCCAGGCGCGGTCGGTGACGGACTCCTGCACGTGGCACCCCTCAGGTCCGGACCGGGCCCGCTGACCCGGCCCGAGCCACCCTAGCCGCGACGGCAGCAGGCGCCGGCCCCCGCGCGGGGACCGGCGCCTGCGGGGGACCGGCGCCTGCGGGGGACCGGCGGGTCAGACCCGGGCGTCGCGCTCGTTGGGCACGGCGTGCGTCATGACCAGACCGGTCACGTCGCGCGGCGGGTTCTTGCCGAGGTTCGCGACGCGGGCGAGCTCGTCCTCGTCGAGGGTCTGCGTCTGCAGCGGCTCGAGGTGGCGCACGTCGTCGGCGGACAGGCCCAGGCCCTCCCCGACGCGCGTGCCGTACTCGGTGTCGGCGATCAGCAGGTGCCACACCATCCGCTCCTGGATCGGGCGGTCGCACTGCGAGAGCTGCCCGACCAGGTTGGTGACCAGGTCGTCCTGCTCCCAGGGCTCCGACAGCTGGTAGCGCTCGCCGGCCTGCTGGTAGTCGTGGGTGCGCGGGATGCGCCGGCGGGTCAGCCGCCCCGAGACCTCCGGCCCCACCTCGTCGGTCTGCGGGGCGGTGGCCTCGCGCAGGCCCCCGATGATCGACGGCTCGTAGTTCACGGTGGGGTTCTCCCCGCCGTGGTCCTGGTAGTGGGCCATCTGCCCGTCGCGCTGGAAGGTGGCGACCTGCGCCACCTTCGGCTGGTTCACCGGCAGCTGCAGGTAGTTGGGGCCGATGCGGTAGCGCTGGGTGTCGGAGTAGGAGAACGTCCGGCCGACGAGCATCTTGTCGTCGGAGAACTCCAGGCCGTCCACCAGGACGCCCGTGCCGAAGGCGATCTGCTCGCTCTCGGCGTAGAAGTTCACCGGCTTGCGGTCCAGGACCATCCTCCCGATCGGGGTGAGGGGGAACAGGTTCTCGGGCCACACCTTGGTGTCGTCGAGCGGGTCGAAGTCGAGCTCGGGGTGCTCCTCGTCGCTCATGGTCTGCACGAGCAGCTCCCACTCCGGGAACTCGCCGGCGTCGATCGCGCCGTAGAGGTCCTTGGTGTGCGGGCCGAGCTCCTCCGACTGGACCTTCGCGGCGTCGTCCGCGGTCCAGCTGCGCACGCCCTGCTTCGGGTGCCAGTGGTACTTGACCAGCACCGTGTCGCCCTCGGCGTTCACCCAGCGGTAGGTGTTCACCCCGAAGCCCTGCTGGGTGCGGTAGGACGCCGGCAGGCCGCGGGGGGAGAACACCATCGTGACCATGTGCAGGGCCTCGGGCGTCTGGCTGATGAAGTCGAACACCCGGTTGGCGACCTGGCGGTCGAAGCTGACCGGGTCGGGCTTCTGGGAGTGGATGAAGTCGGGGAACTTGATCGCGTCGCGGATGAAGAAGACCGCGAGGTTGTTGCCGACGAGGTCCCAGTTGCCGTCCTCGGTGTAGAACTTCACCGCGAAGCCGCGCGGGTCGCGCACCGCCTCGGAGGAGTCCCGCCCCCCGGCCACGGTCGAGAAGCGGACGGCCACGTCGGTGCGCTTCCCCGCCTGCTGGAAGAGCTTCGCACGCGTCAGGTCCGCGATCGGCCGGTCCCCGAAGGTGCCGTACGCCTCGAAGTGGCCGAAGGCTGTCGCCCCGCGCGCGTGCACGACCCGCTCCGGGATGCGCTCGCGGTCGAAGTGGCTGATCTTCTCGAGGAACTGGTAGTTCTCCAGCGTGGCGGGCCCGCGGGCCCCGATGCTGCGCTGGTTCTGGTTGTCGGCGACGGGGTGGCCCTGACGGGTGGTCAGGACCGTGCGGTCGTCGGCGGGGGCGGAGGTCTGGCTGGCCACGTCGGTCATCGCACGTCCTCTCGGTGGCTCGGTGCGGTTCGGCTCCAGTCGAACAGCACCTCAGGGACGGCGCCAGTCGTCGGAGGTGAGGTGCGAGCCGGCCATCGGGCCCATCTGCAGCATCCCGCCGTCCACGGCCCACGACTGGCCCGTGACGTAGGAGGCCTCGGGGGAGCACAGGAAGCCCACGACCGCGGCGATCTCGCGCGCGTCGCCGGGCCGGCCCAGCGGCACCCCGGGCCGGGTGACGGTGTGCGGGTCGACGTCGGTCTGGCCCGTCATGGGCGTGGCGATCTCGCCGGGCGCGACGGCGTTGACGGTGATGCCGTGCTCGGCGAGCTCGATCGCCGCGGTCCGGGTCAGCATCCCCAGCCCGCCCTTGGCGGCGCAGTAGGCGCCCGAGCCCACGCGCGGCTGGTGCTCGTGGACGCTCGTGATGTTGACGATCCGCCCGCCCCGGCCCGCGGCGACCATCGCGCGCCCGGCCTGCTGCAGGCAGCAGAAGGCGCCGTCCAGGTCCGTGGCGAGGACCTCGCGCCAGTCCTCGAAGCTCGTGTCCAGCAGCAGCGTCGACGTGCCCGTCCCCGCCACGTTGACGAGGGCCTCGACGCCGCCCAGGGCCTGCACCAGACCGGCCACGACCTCCCCGGCCGCGACCGGGTCGCGCAGGTCCAGGGCGCGGACCTCGGCCCGGCGGCCCAGCGCGCGGACCTCCGCGGCCGTGGCCTCGCCGTCCTCCTCGGACTGGAACCACGTCACCCCGACGTCGTGGCCGCGGCGCGCGAGCTCCACCGCGACGGCGCGGCCGATGCCCGACTCCGAGCCGGTCACGACGGCCGGGCCGGGCGGGCCCGACGGCTGCGCGCTGCGCAGGTCGCGGGGCGTCGTGGTGGGTGAGGACTGCGCGCCGTCGGCGGGGGTCGTCGTCATGCGCGCCTCCTACCCCGTCCGTCGGGCCGCATCCCCGGGCCGCGTCCCCGGCAGGCGGCGCGCAGGGCCGCACGGTGGCGGCGCGCATGGGTCAAGATGGAGGCCGGATGTCCCCCTCCACGCCCTCGTCGTCACCGCCCCCGGCCTCGCCCGGCCCGCCGGCGCAGCCCGCGCCGGTGCCCCGGCCGCGCTGGGGGCTGCCCGCTGTCGGGGCCCGCAGCCGCGCGGTCGCCGGCCGGGTCGGCGACCGCCGGGGGGCGCAGGCGAGCCTGCACGTGGCCCGCGTGCTGCTGCCGTGGGTGGGGATCCTCCTCGTGGCGGCGGCCGGCGCCGGGCTGGGCTTCACGCTGGCGCCCGGGACGACGACGTACGTGGGGCCCCTGCAGACCGAGGTGCGCGTGCACCCCAGCCTGCAGCCCGGGGTCCAGGTCGACCTGCCGCCCGTGGGCGAGGTCAGCTTCGCCACGCACGAGGCCCCCGTCCTGGTCACGGCCAACATCACCTCCGTCGACCTCGACGCGGCCGCGCGCCTCGTGCGCTCGCCCCAGCAGCTGCTCGCGCTGGAGCTGACGGTCACGGACACGATCCGCGCCGCGACGATCCGGGCCGTGCTCTACAGCGCCTGCAGCGGCCTGGCCGGGGCGCTGATCGCGGGCGTGGTCGTCTACCGCGCGCGGCGACGGGCCCTGCAGACCTTCGCCAGCTGCCTCGTCGTCGTCCTCGCGACGGGAGGGGCCGCGGCCGCGACCTTCGACCCGGCGGCGCTGTCCCAGCCCCGCTTCACGGGGCTCCTCTCGCGCGCGCCGTACGTCGTCTCCAACGCCCGCACCGCCCTGGACCGCCTGGAGTCCTACCGCAGCGGCCTCTCCGACATCGTCACCAGCGTCAGCACCCTCTACGCGGTCTCCGCCAACCTCCCGGTGCTCGGCGACGCGCAGGCGGGGGGCACCGGGCTCGGGGAGGACGTCACGACCGTCCTGCACGTCTCCGACCTGCACCTGAACCCGCTGGGCTTCGACCTCGCCGACTCCCTCGTGAAGCAGTTCCACGTGCAGGCCGTCGTGGACACCGGCGACATCACGACGTGGGGCTCGGCCGCGGAGTCCTCCTACCTCGGGCGCATCCCGGGGCTCGGGGTGCCCTACGTCTTCGTGCGCGGCAACCACGACTCCGCCCAGACGCAGGCCGCCGTCGCCGCCGAGGGGGCCACCGTCCTGGACGAGGGGCAGACCGCCGAGGTCGCCGGGTTGCGCTTCGCGGGCTGGGGCGACCCCGTCTTCACTCCCGAGGGCGAGGGCAGTGAAGCCACGGGCGAGGCCCGCAGCGTCCAGGAGCAGTCCCACCAGCGCCTCGCCGACGCCGTGGAGGCCTGGGACGACGCCCACCCCGACGACCGCGTCGACGTCGCCCTCGTCCACGACCCGTCGGGGCTGGAGCCCCTGCAGGGCCGCGTGCCGCTGGTCCTGGCCGGGCACCTGCACAAGCGGCGCGTCACGCTGGACGACTCCGGGACCCGCACGATGGTCGAGGGCAGCACGGGCGGCGCGGGCGTCACGTCGGCGGGCCTGAACCGGCTCGCCGACGGCAAGCCCGTGCCGCTGGAGGCGACCCTGCTGTACTTCGCCACCAGCGGCCCCGACGCCGGCCGCCTCGTCGCCTACGACGAGGTCACCGTCGGCGGCCTGGGGCTCGCGTCGGTCAGCCTGGCCCGCACCGTGCTGACGGCCGACGGGCAGCCCGCGCTGGCGCCGCCCTCCGCGAGCCCGCCGTCCGCCACGAGCCCCGCGCCGTCACCCTGACGGCCGACGAGTCCCGCGGTCCGCCTGAAGCGGCGGGGTCGCCGGGCGTAGCGTGTGCGGACCATGACGCACGCCCCCGGCCCCGAGTCCGTCGACGAGCGCGACCTCCCACCGGTGCCCCCGGCCGGGCCGGCGGCCCTCGCCGACGACGCGCTGGCCGAGGAGATCGAGCTCTACGCGGAGGTCGTCGTCGCCGCCTCGGAGAGTGAAGGCCCTCTCCCGGAGGGTGAGCTGGACCGCGTCCTGGGGGTCGACGAGCCCGAGCGCTGAGCGCTCCGCGGGGTCCTCGCTGCGAACCAGGGGCGAACAGCCCCTAGCATCGCCGGTCGGGCCGGTGTCCTCCGTGCCCACGAGCCGACCGTCCACGGAGCCTCGCGTGCGCTTGCGTCTGACCCCCCAGGACAACTCGTTCTACGAGCTGTTCGCCGCCACCGGCGGGATCCTCGTCGAGGCGACCACCGTCCTCGCCGAGGTCCTCGGCAGCGACCAGGCCCGCCGCGAGGAGCTCGCGCAGCGGATGGAGGAGATCGAGCACGCGGGCGACGAGTCCGCGCACGCCGTCATGCGGCGGCTCAACTCCTCCTTCGTCACCCCGTTCGACCGCGAGGACATCTACCAGCTCGCCTCGCGCCTGGACGACTGCCTCGACCTCATGCAGGCCGCGGTGGACCTCATGGTGCTGTACCGCGTCGGCACGCTGCCCGACGCGGTCGCGGAGCTCGTGCAGGTGCTGACCCGCCAGGCCGAGCTCACGGCCGAGGCCATGCCGCGGCTGCGCTCGCTGGCCGACCTCGCCGACTACTGGGTCGAGATCAACCGGCTGGAGAACCAGGCGGACGCCGTGCACCGGCGGCTGCTCGTGAAGCTCTTCGACGGCGAGTACGACGCCATCGAGATCATGAAGCACAAGGAGATCATCGAGACGCTCGAGGAGGCGGCCGACGCCTTCGAGCACGTCGCGCACACGGTGGAGACGATCGCGGTCAAGGAGTCCTGAGGCGGTGGAGCTCGCCCTCGTCCTCGTCGTCATCGTCGTCGCCCTCGGCTTCGACTTCACCAACGGCTTCCACGACGCGGCCAACGCGATCGCGACGTCGGTCTCGACCCGGGCCCTGACGCCACGCGTCGCGCTGCTCATGGCGGCCGTCTTCAACCTCATCGGGGCGTTCCTCGGCGTCGGCGTCGCCCAGACCATCGGCAGCGGCATCGTCAGCGTCGGCACGGGCGTCGACGGCATGGCGGTCGTCCTGGCCGCGCTGCTGGGCGCGATCGCCTGGAACCTCGTCACCTGGCGCCTGGGCCTGCCGTCCTCGAGCTCGCACGCGCTCATCGGCGCGCTCGCGGGGGCCGGCATCGCGGCGAGCACCACCGTGCACTGGGCGGTCGTGCTCGACAAGGTCGTCGTCCCGATGGTCCTCTCGCCGCTCGCGGGCTTCCTGCTCGCCTACGTCGTCATGGTCGGGCTGCTGTGGGCGTTCCGGCGGTCCGCACCCGGCCCCACCCACCGCCGCTTCCGCCTCGCCCAGACCGTCTCGGCGGCCGCGATGGCGCTCGGGCACGGCCTGCAGGACGCGCAGAAGACCATGGGGGTCATCGTCCTGGCGCTGGTCGCCGGGGGCTTCCACTCCGGCACCGACATCCCGTGGTGGGTCAAGCTCAGCTCGGCGCTCGCCATCAGCCTGGGCACCTACTCCGGCGGCTGGCGCATCATGCGCACCCTCGGGCGCCGGATCATCCACCTCGACCCGGCCCGCGGCTTCGCGGCCGAGTCGGTCTCCGCGGCCGTGCTCTACGTCGCGGCGCTCGGCTTCCAGGCGCCCATCTCCACGACCCACACGATCAGTTCGGCGATCATGGGCGTCGGCGCGACCAAGCGGCTGTCCGCCGTGCGCTGGGGCGTGGCCCGCTCGATGGTCGTGGCCTGGGTGCTGACGCTGCCGGCGGCCGCCCTCTTCGCCGCGCTGCTGTACTTCGTCGTCGACGCCGTCCTCTGACGCCCGCCGTCGTCCGGCTCGACGGTGACGTCCCGGCCCACGGGACCACGCGGGCCGGGCGCTCGTGTGCGGCACGAGCGCCGGTCCCCGCCGGGCTCAGCCGAAGCGGCCGGAGATGTAGTCCTCCGTGGCCTTCTCGACCGGGTTGGAGAAGATCGTCGCGGTGTCGTCGATCTCGATGAGCCGGCCCGGCTTGCCCGTGGCCGCGAGGTTGAAGAAGGCCGTCCGGTCGCTGACGCGGGCGGCCTGCTGCATGTTGTGCGTGACGATGACGATGGTGAACTCGTCCTTCAGCGACACGATGAGGTCCTCGATCGCCAGCGTGGAGATCGGGTCCAGGGCCGAGCAGGGCTCGTCCATGAGGAGCACCTGGGGCTGCACCGCGATGGCCCGGGCGATGCACAGCCGCTGCTGCTGACCGCCCGAGAGGCCCGCGCCCGGCTTGTCGAGGCGGTCCTTGACCTCGTTCCAGAGGTTGGCGCCGCGCAGCGACTTCTCGACCGTCTCGG
>Ga0160429_1001331_pt1 | contig 13948 bp, 8 predicted proteins | sample SolpanmetagenomR_FD_108199 | JGI IMG/M metagenome (GOLD analysis project Ga0160429, IMG submission 108199) | Solar panel surface microbial communities from Lawrence Berkeley National Laboratory, California, USA - R | ecosystem: Engineered > Built environment > Solar panel > Unclassified ...
GAGGACGTGCAGTTCGAGCTCGGCCTCGCCATCGCCCTGGTGGTGCTGGTGATCTTCCTGTTCCTGCGCAGCCTGTCGGCGACCCTGATCCCGAGCCTGTCAGTCCCCCTGTCGCTGGTCGGCGCCCTGTCGGTGATGGGCCTCTACGGCTTCTCCCTCGACACCCCGTCGCTGATGGCGCTGACCATCGCTACCGGCTTCGTGGTCGACGACGCCATCGTGGTGATCGAGAACATCGCCCGCCACGTGGAGGCCGGCGACTCGCCGCTGGAGGCGGCGCTCAAGGGCTCCCGCGAGATCGGCTTCACCATCATCTCGCTCACCGTCTCGCTGATCGCCGTGCTGATCCCGCTCCTGTTCATGGGCGACGTGGTCGGGCGTCTGTTCCACGAATTCGCCATCACGCTGGCGGCGACCATCATCATCTCGGCGGTGGTGTCGCTGACGCTGGTGCCGATGCTGTGCGCGCGGCTCCTGAAGCACGTGCCCGAGGCCGGGCGCCGCCGCCGGGAGGGCGTCCTCGCCCGCCTCGGCCGGCGCGCCGTCGACGGCACCATCGAATCCTACGGCCGCTCCCTTCGGGTCGTCCTGAACCACCAGGGCCTGACGCTGCTGGTGGCTCTGGGAACGCTCGGGCTCACGATCTACCTGTTCGCGGTGATCCCGAAGGGGTTCTTCCCCGTGCAGGACACGGGCGTGATCCAGGGCATCACCCAGGCCGACCAGTCGGTCTCCTACGGCGCCATGGCCGAGCGCCAGCAGCGGATGGCGGAGATCGTCCTCAGGGATCCGGACGTGGCCAGCCTGTCCTCGTTCATCGGGGTCGACGGCCAGAACGTCACGCTCAATTCCGGCCGGATGCTGATCAACCTGAAGCCCCGGGAAGCGCGCACGGCCTCGGCCAGCGCGATCATCCGGCGGATCTCGGCGGCCGCCGCCAATCAGCCCGGCATGCGGCTCTACATGCAGCCGGTCCAGGACCTGACCATCGACACCGCGGTCTCGGCGACCCAGTACCAGGTGATCCTCGAGAGCCCGAACATCGCCGATTTCGAGACCTGGGTGCCGCGCTTCACCGAGGCCTTGGCGAAGTCGCCCGTGGTCATGGACGTGGCGAGCGACCACCAGGGCGAGGGGCTCGCCGCCTACGTGACCATCGACCGGCCCACGGCCGGCCGCTACGGCATCACCCCGGCCACGATCGACAACGCCCTCTACGACGCCTTCGGCCAGCGGATCATCTCGACGATCTTCACCCAGTCGAACCAGTACCGGGTGATCCTGGAGGCCGACCCGAAGCTGCACACGACCCTGCGCAGCCTCGATTCGATCTACCTGCCCTCCTCCACGGCGACCAACGGGCAGGTGCCGCTCTCCGCGGTGGCGCGGATCAGCGAGCGGCGGGCGCCGCTGCTGATCTCGCATCTCGGCCAGTTCCCGGCCACCACCGTGTCGTTCAACCTCGCGCCCGGCGCGGCCCTGGGCCAGGCCGTGGAGGCGATCGACGGGGTGCGGGCCACGATCGGGCTGCCGCCCTCGTTCCGAGTGGTGCCGCAGGGCTCGGTCTTCGCGTTCCAGTCGGCGCTCGGCAACGAGCTGTTCCTGGTGCTCGCGGCGATCGTCACCGTCTACATCGTGCTGGGCGTGCTCTACGAGAGCTTCATCCACCCGATCACGATCCTCTCCACCCTGCCGTCGGCGGGGATCGGGGCGCTCCTCGGCCTGATGCTGTTCGGCCTGTCGCTCGACATCATCGCGGTGATCGGCATCGTGCTGCTGATCGGCATCGTGAAGAAGAACGCGATCATGATGATCGACTTCGCGCTCCAGGCGGAGCGCGAGGACGGGCTTGAGCCGCGGGAGGCGATCTTCCAGGCCTGCCTGCTGCGCTTCCGGCCGATCCTGATGACGACCCTGGCGGCGCTGTTCGCCGCGGTGCCGCTGATCCTCGGCACCGGCGTTGGCTCGGAACTGCGTCAGCCGCTCGGCATCTGCATCGCGGGCGGCCTGATCGTCAGCCAGGTGCTGACGCTGTTCACGACGCCGGTGATCTACCTGGCCTTCGACCGGCTGGAGCGGCGGATCGCGGGGCGGCGGGGGCCGGAACTCGCGAGCGGCGAGGCGCTGCCGTGAACATCTCCGAGCCGTTCATCCGGCGGCCGGTGGCGACCACGCTGCTCACGATCGGCGTGCTGCTCGCCGGGCTGTTCGCCTTCCTGAAGCTGCCGGTGGCGCCGCTGCCGCAGATCGATTTCCCGGTGATCCTCGTCCAGGCGCAGATGGCCGGCGCCTCCCCCGACACCATGGCCACCACGGTGGCGGCACCTCTGGAGCGGCGGCTCGGCGCCATCGCGGACGTCAACGAGATGACGTCCACCAACACCCTGGGCTCGACCCGGATCGTGCTGCTGTTCGGCCTCAACCGCGACATCGACGGTGCGGCCCGGGACGTCCAGGCCGCCATCAACGCGGCCCGGGCCGACCTGCCGACGGCCCTGCGGCAGAACCCGACCTACCGGAAGTTCAACCCCGCCGACACGCCGATCATCATCCTCGGCATGACCTCGGAGACGCTCACCCGCGGTCAGGTCTACGATTCCGCCGCCACCGTGGTGCAGCAGAAGCTGTCGCAGCTCCCCGGTGTCGGCAACGTCGACATCGGCGGCTCGTCCCTGCCGGCGGTGCGGGTCGAGCTCGATCCCACCGCCCTGTTCAATTACGGCATCGGCCTCGAGGGCATCCGGGCGGCGCTCGCCTCCGCCAACGCCAATTCGCCGAAGGGCGAGATCGACGCGGGCGACCGCCGCTACCAGCTCTACGCCAACGACCAGGGACGCAAGGCCGCCGATTACCGCGACATCATCGTGGCCTACCGCAACGGCGCCGCGGTGAAGCTCACCGATGTGGGCCAAGTGCTCGACGGCGTCGAGGACAAGCGCAATCTCGGCATCGTCAACGGCCAGCCCGGCGTGCTGCTGTTCGTCTACAAGCAGCCCGGCGCCAACGTGGTCGAGACGATCAACGGCGTGAAGGAGGCGCTGCCGCAGATCACGGCCTCGCTCCCCGGCGGCATCGACATCAAGCTCACGGGCGACCGCAGCGCCACGATCCGCGCCTCGCTCTCGGCCACCGAGGAGACCCTCCTGGTGGCGGTCGGCCTCGTGATCCTGGTGGTGTTCGGCTTCCTGCGCTCCTGGCGGGCCACGCTGATCCCGGCGGTCGCCGTGCCGATCTCGATCATCGGCACCTTCTCGGCGATGTACCTGCTCGGCTACTCGCTCAACATCCTGTCCCTCACTGCGCTGATCATCGGCACCGGCTTCGTGGTCGACGACGCCATCGTGGTGCTGGAGAACGTCCAACGCCACATCGAGGAGGGCAAGCCGCGGCTCCAGGCGGCGCTGATCGGCGCCCGGGAGGTTGGGTTCACGGTGATCTCGATGAGCCTGTCGCTCATCGCGGTGTTCCTGCCGATCCTGCTGATGGGCGGCCTCGTCGGCCGCATCTTCCAGGAATTCTCCGTCACCCTGTCGCTGTCGATCCTGATCTCCCTGGTCCTGTCGCTGACGACGACGCCGATGATGTGCGCCCGGCTGCTGCGGGCCGAGGGGCACCGCCCGGGCGGAGAGCCCGCGCCGAAGCGCCGGCCGAACCTGCTGATCCGGATCCTGGAGGGCGGCTTCAACCGGCTGCTCGGCGCCTACGCGCGCACCCTCGCGGTGGCGCTCGCCCATCCGCGCCTCGTGCTGCTGAGCCTGCTCGCCACGGTGGGGCTCAACGTCTACCTCTACATCATCGTCCCGAAGGGCTTCTTCCCCGAGCAGGATACCGGCCAGATGATGGGCGGCGTCCAGGCTGATCAGCGCATCTCGTTCCAGTCCATGGAGAAGAAGCTCAAGCAGGCGACCGCGATCGTCGGTGCCGATCCGGCGGTGGAGAGCGTCGTCGGCTTCACGGGGGGGCGCGGCACCAACTCGGCCAACGTGTTCGTCGGCCTGAAGCCGCTCAACGAGCGGGCGCCGATCTCGGCCGTGATGGCGCGGCTGCGGCCGAAGCTCGCCCAGGTGGCGGGCGCACGCCTCTACGTCTTCCCGCGCCAGGACCTTCAGATGGGCGGGCGCCAGAGCTTCGCCCAATACCAGTACACCCTCCAGGGCGACTCCGCCGAGGAGCTGTTCGCCGCCGCCCCGAAGCTGGTGGCCGCCCTGCAGAAGGACCCGACCTTCGCGGACGTCACCTCGGACCAGCAGGAGGGCGGGCTGGAGACCCGACTGGTGATCGACCGAGCGACCGCGTTCCGCTACGGCATCACCCCGAACAAGATCGACAACACCCTCTACGACGCCTTCGGCCAGCGCCAGGTCTCGACGATCTACAATCCGCTGAACCAGTACCACGTCGTGATGGAGATCGCCCCGCGCTACCTGGAGACGCCGGAGACGCTCAAGCAGATCTATGTCTCGACCTCGGGCGGCAACGCGGCCGGCTCGGCCACCACCAACGCGGTGGCCGGCACGGTGGCGGCGGGCGGGAGCGTCAACACCAACGCGGCAACCGGCACAAGCAGCCCGGGCAGCGCGTCGTCCGCGACGGGCGCCGCCACCGGAACCGGCGCGGTCGGCGGGGCGTCGGGCAGCGCGGGCGCGGCGGCCGCAGCGGCTTCAGCCAGCACGGCCGACACCGCCTCGAACGCCGCCGCCATCGCGTCCGACTCGGCCCGCAATGCCTCGGCCAACGCCATCGCGGCTTCCAAGGGGGGCGCCTCGTCGAGCGCCCCGGTGTCGGCCGCCAAGGAGACGATGGTCCCGCTCTCGGCCTTCGCGCGGATCGAGCCGGGCAACGCCCCCGTCCAGGTGAGCCACCAGGGCCTGTTCGTGGCGACCACGATCTCGTTCAACCTCGCCCCGGGGAAGAGCCTGTCGGATGCCACCGACGCCATCGACCGGGCCATGGCCTCCCTGCAGCTTCCGGCCACGATCCACGGCGAGTATGCCGGCGCGGCCAAGAACTACGTCGCCTCGGCCTCGCGCCAGCCGCTGCTGATCCTGGCGGCGATCCTGGCGGTCTACGCGGTGCTGGGCATCCTGTACGAGAGCTTCGTGCACCCGCTGACGATCCTCTCGACCCTGCCGTCGGCGGGCGTCGGCGCGGTGCTGGCCCTGCTGGTGACCGGCACGGACTTCACCATCATCGCGCTGATCGCGGTGTTCCTGCTGATCGGCATCGTGAAGAAGAACGCCATCATGATGATCGACGTGGCGATCGATGCCGAGCGGACCCGGGGCGCGAATCCCGTGGATGCCATCCGCGAGGCCTGTCTCCTGCGCTTCCGGCCGATCATGATGACGACGCTGGCGGCGATGCTCGGGGCGGTGCCGCTGATCCTGGCCAACGGCGAGGGCGCCGAGCTGCGCCGCCCCCTGGGGATCGCCATCGTGGGCGGGCTGATCGTGAGCCAGATCCTGACCCTCTACACCACCCCCGTCGTCTACCTGACCCTTGATCGCCTCCGGCACAGGGTGCTCAACCGCCGCAGACGCGCCGGACGGGGCGGAGAAGCGGCGCTGCCGGCCGGAGAGTGATGCTCAAGGTTTCACGTGAAACAGCGGCCGGGATGAACGCGCGCGCGCCTATCCCTCCCTCCTTGGGGGAGGGCGGCTCTGGCGTCGGCGAGGCTCGGGACCGGGGTGCGAGGCGGCCGGCGGCGGTTGGGGCCGTCACGTCGGGCGGGACAGCGCCTGAAACGGTGCTGCCCCGTCCCCCGCTGCAGCGCCGCGCACTCGCCCGTGCAGAGAGGGGAAGGGGTGCGTCGCGCGTCCCGCTCGGCCTCGTCACCCTTCTCGTGACGGCACCCGTCCTCGCCGGATGCGTGGTCGGTCCCGATTACACCCGCCCCTCCGTGGAAACCCCGTTCGCCTACAAGCAGGGCGGCCTCCGGGAGGACAGCCCGGCCTACATCGCCGCGCGAAAGAAGGGGTTTCGCGAGGCGCGGCCCAACGACGCCGTGGAGCGCGGCGACTGGTGGCGGGTGTTCCGGGATCCGACCCTGGACCGGCTGATCCGCCTCGTCGACGTCGACAACCAGTCCCTCCGGCAGGCGGTGGCGAATTACCGGCAGGCGCGGGCGCTCGTCGCCTCGGCCCAGGCCGCCCTGTACCCGACGGTGATCGGCGCGCCGAGCATCACCCGGACCGGCAGCGGCGGCACCGTGCGCACGAGCGCCTCGCTGATCGGCCAGGCGAGCTGGGAACTCGACCTGTTCGGCGGCACGCGGCGGACCATCGAGAGCGAGGCGGCGCTGGCGCAATCCGACGCCGCCACGATCGCGCTGACCCGCCTGACCATCCAGGCGGAGGTCGCGGCCGATTACCTGACGGTGCGCTACGCCGATTCCCTCCAGAAGGTGCTCGACGAGAACGTTGAGAACTTCAAGAAGACGCTGGGGATCACCGAGAACCAGTACGCCGCCGGCGTGGCAGCGCGCTCGGACGTGATCACCGCCCAGACCCAGGTCCAGACCATCGAGGCCCAGGCCATCGCGGTGCGGCTGACCCGGGTCCAGTACGTGAACGCCATCGCCACGCTGATCGGGCGGCCGCCCTCGGAGGTGTCGATCCCGACCGGCGGCATCGCGCGCAATCCGCCCGCGGTGCCGGTAGGCATCCCCAGCGATCTGCTGGAGCGGCGGCCCGACGTTGCCCAGGCCGAGCGCCTCGTCCAGGCGCAGAGCGAGCGGATCGGCGTGGCGGTGGCGGCCTTCTTCCCCACCGTGACGATCTCGGCTCAGGGCGGCGTCTCCGGGCTGACCCGCAACGGCCTGTTCTCGGTGGCGAACCAGTTCTGGTCGGTGACGGCGGCCGGCAGCGAGGTGCTGTTCGACGGCGGTGCCCGCACGGCGGCCCTGCGCGCGGCCGAGGCTGGCTACGACTCCGCGGTCGCCGGCTACCGCCAGGTGGTGCTCTCTGCCTTCGCCGAGGTGGAGAACCAGATGGCGGCGCTGCGAATCCTCACTCAGCAGCAGACGGCGCAGGACACCGCCGTGGACCTGTCGCGCAAGGCCGTGGAGATCACCCTCAACGAGTACCGGGCCGGCACGCAGAACTTCACCACCGTGGTGACCGCGCAGGGCCTGCTCGTGAACAACGAGATCAACGCCCTTCAAGTGCGGCTGAACCGCTTCACCGCGGCGGTCACGCTGATCCGGGCGCTCGGCGGTGGCTGGGACGTGCGGTCCCTGCCGAGCGATTCCGAGCTGAAGGGCCCGAGCCTGCCGATCGATCGGGGGGGGCAGGCGGTGCGGCCCGACGAGTAGGGGCCCGGTGCAGACGGACGCGTGCCGCCCGCACGTCCCGGTCCTCGCAGCGCGCGCAAGGTCGGGGCGCGGCGGGCGGACCCGCCCTACAGCCGCGCCAACAGCTCCGCCTTCTTGGCGGAGAATTCCTGTTCGGTGAGCACGCCCCGGGCGTGCAGATCCGCGAGCCGCTCGATGGTCGCGAGCACGTCGGCCGCGGCCCCCTGCGCCGGGCCGGACTCCTGCGCCGGGCCGGACCCCTGCGCCGGGGTGACGCCGTGTGTCGGGGCGGCCGTCTCGGCGGCGGTGGGCGCGCGCGCGCGTTCCGGATCGACCTGACGCGGGGCGGCCGCCTCGGCCTCGATACGGCGCAGACGTTCGAGATCGACGGCGCCCGTCGCGCCGGTGAGGCTGAGGCTGCCATTCACCTGCGACACCCCGGTGATGCGATGCTCGCCGGTGTCGTAGAGGGCGACGCCCGCACCGGACTCGACGGCGAGGCGCTGTCGCTCGGGGAAATACGCGTAGCGCAGACCATTCTGCGCGCCGGTGCGCGCCGGGGATCCGAGATCGGCGGGCCACCACTCGCCACCGCCGCGCCGCGCGGCCGGCGCAGCCTCCGAGAACCCGCCCGGGGGAAGGGTCTCGGCCAGTTCGGTGCAGAGGGCATTGACCCGCGCCTTCAGCCCGTCATCGAACATCCGGCCGACCATCACCATGCCGCCGGAGAACCACTGGCCCATCCCGCCGAGGTCCGGATGGTCGAACTGGGCCATCGTGCCGTGCCCGCGCTCCAGCGCCTGCATCAGGTGGCGCACGGCCTCCAGGCTGACGCCGTGGCGCTCGGCCACGCTGCGCAGCCCCGAGGCATGGTCGAAGCCGCCCTCGTCCAGAAAGGCGGCGGGCGACGTGGCCCGGTCGGACGGATCCATCAGCCAGCTCCCGAAGCGCCGCAGGAGCGAGCGGGGATGTGCCCAATCGGCGACCCCGCTGCCCGGGGACCGACCGGCAGGCGGTGATCCCCGGCCACGACGGCATTGCGATGCGAACACAATCTTCAGTCGCAGGCGACGGTTCCGCTTCGCTTCAACCCGCGGCCGCCGGGAACGGGCCCGCGATGGTGAAGTCGGTAACCGGCCGGCGGCCGTTGGGCGCCTCGCGCGGGCGCTGCTCGTCGGTGAGGTCGGCCTCCGGCGTCTTGCGGCCGACCGCGAAGGCCGCCTCGATCCGGTGGTTCTCGGGCAGGCGCAGAACCTCGGGCGCGCGGACATGGTCGAACCCGACCATGCCGTGGGCGTGCCAGCCCTGGTGGATCGCCTGGAGCTGGAAGGCCAGCGAGGCAGTGCCGGCGTCGAAGGAGTGGCTGTAGGACGGCTTCAGCTCGTCGCCGACCTTCATGAGCCCGTTCGAGACCAGGAACAGGATCGCGCCGGTGCCGGAGACCCATTTCTGGTTGCCGGGCACGAGCAGGCCAAGGAACGTCTCCCAATGGGCATCGCCGCGCAGCGCGTAGAGGAAGCGCCAGGGCTGCGAATTGTACGCCGAGGGCGACCAGCGCGCCGCCTCGATCATCCGCATCAGCTCGGACTCGGGCACGGCCTCGCCCGTGAAGGCGCGAGGGGAGTGCCGCGCGACGAAGACCGGATCGATGTCGTGGTCGGCACGGCGGGGCGGGGGCAGACTCAAGGGATTCGTCTCCGGATGGGCAGCATGCCCGACCTGCCGAGCTTGCCCGAAACGCCCGCCCCGAGGCAAACCCGGATCGGCGTCCCGGCCGAGCGGTGGCGGAAGGCGCGACCCCGCTCTCCCGCCGTCCTCGCGCGCGACGTGGCGGCGGGGGCGCCGTCACCGGACTGAACGGATCGACCGGCGCGGTCCCGAGGGCCCGCGCCGTGCCGCCTCACGCCACGCTGCGCTCGATCTCCTCCTCGTCGCAGATCACGCCGGCATTGCCCTCGAACTCCGCCGCGAGGTCCACGGGGGCGTGGACCGGAGCCGCGTTCACACGGTCGCGGGCGAAGGTCGCCAGGAACAACCGCATGACGTGGCGCACGCCCGCGTCGTTGATGGTGCGCTGGTCCTCGTTGTAGTAGCGCCCGGCATTCACGTTGCTCGTGACGATGTCGTAGGCGGGGAAGTAGACCGCCCGCGGGTCGCCGCGGCCGACGACCTCGCCGGCCGCCACCCGCAGCACCGACTTGGAGTAGCTGTTCGACTCCATCACGTGCCGGTCCATGTAGGTGGCGATCATCGGCACCGGCGAGACCGTGAAGATTACCCGCGCCTTCGGGTTCACGCTCCAGAGCCGGTCGAGGAAGCCGTTGAGGTCACCGAGCACCTCACCGGCACCCGCGTTGACGCACTCGTAGAGGTCTGGATCGAAGGTGCCGCCCGCGACCCCGGGGGCCAGCGGCAGCGCCGCGCCGTCGGCCCGCCAGCGCCACCCTTCCGTGAGGCCGAGCGTCAGCACGAACACGTCGAGGGTCTCGAACAGGCGGCGCACCTCGGCCAGGTGCGCGTCGCGCGCCGCCACCACCTCGGCCTCGCTGGCGAAGCCCGCCGGCTCGACGGTGGGGCGGAACGGATCGACGTAGCGGCCGTCGTCGCGCAGCCACGCCTTCAGCTCCGGCTCGAACCGGCCGTAGGCCCGGTCGAACAGCTGCACGAACTGGCGCGTGTAATAGAGATTGCCGTACCGCGCCGAGAACGTGCCGAACTGCCGGGCAGTGGCCTCCTCGGCGCTCATCCCCGGGGCCGGCGGCTCGGTCAGGTAGTAGTTGAAGCCGGCGCCCCGGACCGCCTCGGCCACCCGTTGCGCGAAGCACGAGCCGCCGGTGGCGACCTTGTCGGTCGGCCCGATCACGAAGGTGTCCTTCGGGTGCGGATTGACCGCGAAGGGCGGCACGTTGGTGACGACCTTGCGCCAGAATCGCTCGGCCGGTAGACCCGTATACGGATTCAACGCCATCCTCGAACCCTCTTCTTCACGACGGCGACAGGCCCTCGGGGGTGCTGAGCCGTCCGCTGACACCGGCACGCGACGTGGCCCTGAACGACCTGCCCCGGCGCGCCCGCAGCGCGTTCACCCTCTCGGCGCCCAGCTGGGCGCCCACCAGTTGGCCCCCCACCTGGGCGACACCATGGCGGAACCGCGCCCGTGCCGCCACGACCCGTGACGGGCCGAGCATCGCGGTGCTGGGCAATTGCCAGGCCCGGGGCATCGCCCGGGCGATGCGCCTGCTGGCGCCGCGGAGTCCGGTCCGCTACCTGCCCATGGGGTCGCTGAAGCGCGACCACGGCCATGTCGACGGCCTGATCCGGACCCTGCAGGCGCACGACCACGTCTTCTCGCAGGCCTTCCCGGCCGGGCTGATCCCGGGCGGCGACGTCGCCACCCTGCGCGCGGCCGACCCCCGCCTCAAGCTGTTCCCGTCGATCGTGTTCTCGGCCTTCCATCCCGACATGGTCTATGCCGGCCAGGCCTCGGACCTCGCCGCCCTGAAGCTGACCCCGTCGCCGATGGGCCAGTACCACTCGGCGATCGCCCTCACCGCCCACCGGCTCGGCCTCGACGTCGGCCGCACCGTCGGGCTGTTCCGCGATGACGTGTTCGCGCGCCTGGGCTACCTCGAGCACTGGGACCCGGCGGTGCGGGAACTGGCGGCCGCCGCCACCGCCCTGGGCTTCGGCCTGGAGCGGGAGGTGACCCGCTGGGCGCGTCGTGGCGCCTTCATGCACCTGATGAACCATCCGAAGGTCCACGTCCTCGGCGACATCGCGCGGCGTCTCCTGCAGGAGAACGGGCTGACGCCGGAGCCCGTGGAGATCGAGGATTACCTCGGCGACGAGCTGGCCCAGGACGTGGTCTGGCCGATCTACCCGCCCGTCGCGGAGCATTTCGGGCTGACCGGGTCGTACCTGTTCAAGGCGAAGCCCCGCCGCGACGATTTCCCGACGCTCTACGACCTGGCGGGCTTCGTCGCGGCGAGCTTCACCATCTACGACACGGTGCCGCAAGGTGACCTCGCCTGCCCGCGGGTGGAGGCGTGGCTGGCGGCGCCGGACATCGTGGCGCTGTTCCGGGGCGGGTGAGGCCGCCTCGACGCGCGGACGGCCCCGGCGGGAGGGTGCGCGGTCTTCGCGAACGGCACGCGGCAACCCAGCGGCGGCGTGCCGCCAAGCGTCAAGCGGTCTTCGGCGCTTCAACTCCGCGCGCGATGGCGGTCCGACCCGGATCGGCCGACGACGCGGAACGCCGGATCTCAGCCGAGGGCGTGGAGCGGCGTGCCGCGATGCGCATCGCCGGGGCCATCGACCATCATCCGCACCAGCCGGTCGACCTCCTGAACCTGGAACGGCTTGCGCAGGAACAGGCTGCCCGGCACGCCGCTCCGCCGGTTGGCCTCGGTCGAGGTGTAGACCACCGGCCGGTCCGGGTGGATCCCCCGGAAGGCGTGCGCCACCGTCCAGCCGTCGATCAGTCCGGGCAGATGAATGTCGGTGAACAGCCAGTCGATCGCGCTGCCCCGCGCGCGCAGGAGCGTCAGCGCCGCCTCGCCCGTGGAGGCCTCGATCACCCGGATCCCGTGCGTCTCGCACAGGCTCGCGATGATCTCGAGGAGCAGGTAGCTGTCCTCGACGATGAGGACGCTCTGGGCGGGGCGCATGGCAGGGGTCCGGGTGTTCCGCCCGCGATCCAGACGTCGTCAGGGTTGAGGAACCCTTAAAAACCCGGCCCGGCCGGTCACCGCTTGGCGTGTGGCCGCGCCGCAACCCATGCCGGCGAAATCGCCGTCGGGGCCACCCCCCCGGGCCCCCGCCCCGCAGCCGCCGCATTCCGGGTGCGACAGCGCACGACACCGGACGCCGCGGGCCGCCACCACGGCCCCGCCCGACGCGTCTGAACCGTCGCTTAACCATCCGCGCCTACAGACGGTGCTCAGGACTACGCGGACACGCCTCGAAGACCCGCAGCCGGCCTTCGGCACCGCTCGAGGAGTTTTTCAGATCATGCCCCAGCCTTTCCGCGCCGCCGCCCTCGGACTCGCCCTCGTCGCCGCCCTCGGCCTCGGCGCCTGCAGCAACGACAAGGACCTCGCGGACGCCTCGGCGTTCGGGGCCGGCGCCGCGACCCCCGGCAGCGCGCAGGACTTCGTCGTCAATATCGGCGACCGGGTCTTCTTCGAATCGGACTCCACCGACTTGACGCCCACCGCGACGGCGACGCTGGACAAGCAGGCCGCGTGGCTGCAGCGCTACCCGCGCTACACCTTCATCATCGAGGGCCACGCCGACGAGCGCGGCACCCGCGAGTACAACTTCTCGCTCGGCGCCCGCCGGGCCCAGTCGGTGAACGACTACCTCGCCACCCGCGGCATCACGGCGGGCCGGATGCGGACCGTGTCGTACGGCAAGGAGCGGCCGGTGGCGGTGTGCAACGACATCTCCTGCTGGTCGCAGAACCGCCGGGCGGTGATCGTCCTCGACCGCGGCGCCGGGGCGTAAGCCGGAGCGATCGCCGCCCGAGCGGCCCTGAGCCCGCTGAAGGAGACGGTCCGGCGGCGGGACGGGCCGCGCCCAGGCGGCCTCCGCGCCCCCGGGTGGGACCCGGGTCGGCACGCGCGACCGAGGGGTCCGACCGGCCGAGGGCTCGAACGGGCCCTCAGAAGTGGCTGAACGCCCCGGCCCCGAACACGCGCGCGGCCCCATCAGCCATCGCGAACCGGGGCGGGTCGTCGCCCGCCGTGACGGCACCGATGGCGGCGAGCGCGATCCCGGCTTCCGCCAGTTCGGCCCGGAAGGCGTCGAGCCTTTCGGGCGTCACCGTGCAGAGGATCTCGTAATCGTCGCCTCCGGTCAGGACGGCGTCGATCAGGCCGGGCTCGGCCGCGCGGGCGCGCCGGGTCGCCTCCGAGAGCGGGACGGCGGCCATGTCGATCGAGGCGCTCCGCCCCGCGCCCAGCATCTTGGCGAGGTCGCCTGCGAGCCCGTCCGAGACGTCCATGGCCGCGGTGGCGTGGCGGCGCACCGCCTCCGCCGCGGCGAGGCGCGGGCGCGGATGGAGGTAGCGGTCGGCCAGCATCGCCCGCAGCGCCGGATCGAGGCCGGCCGCCCAGGCGGCCTCTGGCTCCAGGCGCAGCCGCAGGCCCAGGGCCGCGTCGCCGATCGTCCCGGTCACGCAGATCCGGTCGCCGATCCGGGCGGTGTTGCGCCGGACGATCGCACCGGACGGGACTTCGCCCATCATGCTCACCCCGATCAGCGCCGCGCCGCCGGACCGCACGGTATCGCCACCGAGCAGGGGGCATCCGGCCTCCGCGGCCGCCTCACCCAATCCGGCCGAGAACCCGGCGAGCCAGTCCTCGGTCCAGTCGTCGGGCAGCGCCAGGGTCAGCAGGAAGCCGCGGGGGACCGCGCCCTTGGCGGCGATGTCGGAGAGGTTCACCCCCAGGGCCTTGCGGGCGATCGAGGCCGGTGGGTCGTCGGGGAAGTAGTGGATCCCCGCCACCACGGCGTCGGCGGTGAGGACGAGGTCGTGGCCGGGGGAGGGGGTCAGGGTCGCGGCATCGTCCCGGAGCCCGTCGGCACCCGGTCCGGCCAGCGGCGCGAAGTAACGCGCGATCAGCCCCTCCTCGGAGGCGCGGACCGGGCCGGCCA
>Ga0160429_1001332_pt1 | contig 13948 bp, 8 predicted proteins | sample SolpanmetagenomR_FD_108199 | JGI IMG/M metagenome (GOLD analysis project Ga0160429, IMG submission 108199) | Solar panel surface microbial communities from Lawrence Berkeley National Laboratory, California, USA - R | ecosystem: Engineered > Built environment > Solar panel > Unclassified ...
ACCATGCTAATCGGACTAATACCGGTCCGGCATGCCCGTCGTCGTATTCCGGTTGGTGGAGGAGTTTGGCAATGTCTCGTTTGACTGCTTCGTAATCTCCCTTTTTAGTCATGATCTATGTGTTTTATGATACAATTGTAATAATCATATACTATTACATTCTTCTTTGTATATGCATGTTTATGTACATAGCATGAATAGCCGAGGGAATTAACCGTTTCAGAGCATGTGAAACATCACGTGGAATATCCATCGAAAATAACGTCAATTGATCAGTCAATAAAGTAATGAAGAATAATAATCATATAATTCACAAAAGTATGCTAATGCTGACAATACACAAGACTAAACTAATATACAAGTGATAAGAATATATAAACTCGTCTGTTATGACTTTATACATATTACTTTCATATCCATCTTTTTCTATAAACAAAGACAACAATCATAAAATCAAGCAAAATAACTCTTCCATAAAACACCTTCAAGATCTTCTAATTGTTCAGCACTAAAAGCCTGTCAAACAAAACATTAGTATATTATAATAATCATAATTGATCAGAAAGAATAAAAAGACTCACCTTTACATCAACATGCCATGTATCTTGTCTCGTCTTTTTAAACTCACTCAACACACTCTTGACACTTTTACCAACCATTCCACCCTCCCCAGCTGCTTTTCCTGCCAAAGTAGCGAGAACTTCTGGTAACCATGCCGGTGGAGGACTAGCATAAGGGAAGGCTTGTACAAGAGCACCAAGACCAAGTACTGCAGCGTGTCTGTTCAGTATGATTTTATTCTGTTCAGGAGTGGGCGTTGCAGGTCGAGTTGAACCTGGAGAACTGCTACGAGATCCTGATTCTTCCTTTAATCGCGTAAGACTATTGGAAGGAGCATGTTTAGCACGTTTTGGCAACGGATTATCCTCCAACAATCTCGTAAAATGTTCCTGAAGAGCCACGACAGTCTTGTTACGGAATTCCTCGGGACTACATCGAATCATGCCAGAAATTGTCGCTGCTGCACCCATTCGAACTTCGACTTGAACATCATGCAACATATCTCTTACACAATCAACCATATTTTGTGCTTGATCGGTTGACATGAAGAAAAGATGACGAAAGTAAATGACTTGAATATTAATCAGAATTCGAAGTCGCTGATGCCATAATGTTGATGTTCGACCAATTCGAATCATGGAATTGATAAAAGCCGAGTCTTCGCTACCGGGCATATGCGGAATAGATGGAAGCTGTCTGAAGACATGATAGGCAAGATTTTGAAGTTCTGGGTCTTCCTTGACGTCCATCATGTGTAATAACTGTTCCATAAAGATGTCTGGAAAGAATGGTACTAGACTACGACAATCATTCGAAGATAAAGTCGTGTCCAACCACAAAAGAACAGTCTTTGATGCTTGTGTATACGACGTAGGAGTCTGTGTGCCGGCAGGACGTTCTTTTCTCCAGACTTCTAATTGTTCAAATATTGACTTCATCATTTGACAGAATTCTGGACTTGGCTCATACGGTTGTGTCCCATCAGATGCATGATTACGTTGAGCTTCCAACAGACTCTGTACATCCTTGTATGACTCATGGTATCTCGTCCGAAAGATTGTGGCTAGGGTAATACCCATAATCTCACGTACTCCCTTGTATGGATGGTCAAGGTGTTCCAAAAAGTTCTGTAGGACTTCCTTATCCAATTGCCAATGCCAGCCAAGGGTATTGATGATCAAGTAAAGTAATGATATCTTTACAGATTCCTTGAATGCTGCATTCGATGACATGTCGAGCTTGAAACTAGATATCCAATCTACCAAAGGCCAACATCTACGTGGATCCTTCCCGCCAAGCACAAGTGTAACAAAGGTACTCCAGTAATCCTTATTTTCTGGTGTAAGGCCTTCTTGAAAGATCCTGACTACAATTGGAAATACAAACGACCAGATTTCTTCTCGTGTTTCTACGCTGACATCTTCTGTCGTCGTCAATAAAGCTCCCATAATTTCAGCAGTCGCACGATGTTGATGCTTATCTGTTCCATCACCGTAGACTTCGAGGACAAGACCTTTGATGTCGTCAAATGTGGCTGAAGTAAGCCCGCCAAATACCAATTCCATACAATATGCGACAATCATAGAACTTGTCATGCGGAAACGATCTGCGTGAGAGTCTCTGGGTTCCTGCTTCATGTAATCAAAGTACGTCTTGAACCATTCTTTGCTCAACAATGACCCAATCTTTCTACGAACTCCCTGCTCGACTTGATCAAACTTGAGTGGTTCAGGTCGAGGATTATATACAGACATTGTTTTATCCCACACTAACCAACCAGGATAATCGAGATCGTAGTATAAGTTTGCCTCGGGCCTAGCAAAAGATTGCAAATGTTGCGTCGTCCAGTCTACCTCTTCTGGTTTCGTTTCAATCTGCATCAAATCTGGTGGAAATTGTCTATCTATAATATAATTCTCGTATTTGTGATCGACCAATGCTCTAGTCTGAATTAATGCAAAGATAGCAACCATTGCTGAAGCATAAAGCGAGCGGAGTGACGGATGAGGGTCTATAACGCCATTGACAACGAGGTCCAACATGCCGTCAGAAGCAACAGTCTCGAACCGATAGTCCAAACCTATTACTAAGACCGCCGTACGAGATGCTTTTTTCCAGTGAGACTTTTTGATCGTTTCTACAAGTTCTTGACCCAGATCTCGCTTGATCGACTCGATGGCATATCGTCTTCGTCGAAGCCTATTCTGCTTTACTGGGATCGTGGCATTGGCCTCTTCAATGCTTGCTGCAATTGTATCCGGCCCGCTCTTTACATTAGTTGGCCATAACGCATTGATTGTATCTGGATCGAGTATGACAACTCGGTCTGAAGCCTTGCACATATCGGCAATCTGAAATGCAGCACTTGCGACAAGCTTTTGTATACTCGGACGATCGTAATCTGACATGCGTAAGAACAATCGTATCATTCGAGGTGCCACACGCCAGTTTCTTCCTATCGGTCTAGCAAGACTGCCAAACAACAACGAAAAGATGGCACCCTTTATCCGGGGTATATCTGCTTCCAGTACTGCCTTCTCCATTGTATCAAGCAGAGGTGGGATAATTAGTGGTTTGGCTCCCAGAATGCATTTCATAGCTGCTTCACTTGCAGACTGTGCTGTACGCCGAATATCAGTATATATCGACACACTCGACTCTGCAAGATCTAAAAGCAGAGTCTTATCAAGTTCAGAAGCTAGACGAGGTGCTTCATTATGTCGTAGTCTTTGAAAGTGGTATAGATTAGCTCGTCTGATCAGCAATGGACGTGGATATGACTTGCGGGTACCGCTGAATTTAAAGGGATGTATATCGGCGGCAAATAATCGTGTTAGTCGATCCAATACATGTGCCGATCTTTCTATACCAATGTCAATGAACCACGTCTTATAGGCGGTATACAAGGAATTGAAACACGTAACATCATCTTCTTGATGCAGAGTCAAAAACGAATGTACACGATGTAAAATCTCTCCAGTTGCTTTGCGTATATCATGGACCGTCTTGAAATATCCACTTCCTTCCTTCAACGGGTATCCAGTTGGATATTGAAATGACTTGCGAATCTTTTCGTCATCCGGTTCCGAGAGGATTGCTTCATTGGACACGTCACTCTCCATGTCGATGTCCATGTTGGCCGGGATATCACCGTTTGTCAAGATATACGGTGATATAGAAGGATCATCAGACCTGAAAAGACAAGATACACCGGATATTATCAGGCGGAGCAGTACGAGGTATCTAGAAACCTCATCTGACCAATCTTTCCCAGTTCCGTCCCGTCTTACCGGAGAATTCTCGCCCATTAAATTATCCAGAGCTTGGATTGCATGACTTGCCTGCGAATTATACAATCGCACTGCAAAAGCAATCTCGTCATTTGATGGCAAATGCCACTTGATGTTGAGACTTTTGGTATCCGGTAAAGACCCCCATTGAGCAGGCCCGATACCATTCTTGACATCTTCTTCCTCATACAGAGAGTAATCGGTAGTATAGGTGACTGTAAGATTGAGAAGTAGGTGATGTATAAAGTTGGACACATGAACAAGAGGAATTCCTTTACATTTTTCTTGCATGAAATTGGCAATGTCAAAAAGTTCTTCTTGAAAGAAGAGCACATCAGCTCCGACATGAACGACACACATACTCAAAAGACTGATATTCCAAACAAGAGCTCGATCTCTGGGTAAAATCTCTGAACCCGTAGTTCTAGTTGACCCTGCACCGTTCTCATTAATTTCTGTACGGATACTGCTCAATAAGCCTGGAAGTAAGTGCGCAAGAGCCTTTTTGGGTTCGACTTTTACCAATGCATTACAAATAAAAGCCATAGCATCCCGTGCTTGATGAACTACGTGGTTTGAGATGAATTTGCTAACTTGTTGTAAAGCAATGTCAAATAGATCCGGCGACAAAGCAGCTAGCAATGGGGAGAACGTTGCGGGCAAAGTATTGACAATATTCTCCTCCGGGGATCCTGTCTTGACTCGACTTGCGTCAGGTAGATTTTGTAGCAAGGTAAAGACTCGTCCCATGAATGATATTAAAAATTCAGCAAATCCGGCGGTAGATGATTTAAGAATCCTCTCCTCGTTTTCATCAGATAACTCTGCGTCATAGTCGAGACTGATCATTGCACCTTCTCGTTCAAATCGTTCCATCTGCTCGGTGATCCACTGCACCGCCGTTGCTGTACCATGGCCAAAATTCATCACATCTGCGTCTGTATCCGCGTCCGGATCCTCCACTGATTTGGGCCTTTTCTCTTGGGTTAGATCACATATGGGAATATTATAACAAACTGATTGAATAAAAGCAAGTGAGTTCATGGTCTTGTCCAGATCATTGGCATCGATTCCAGGTAGTGTCAAACCAAGAAGAGTCGTCAAGTGACATCGATATCCTTTTGTCCTAGCCATTACTCTTGACAGCATTTGAAGTGCTCTGATCGAGGAAACGGTCCTGTGTGGTTCAACGAGTCCTTGCATGGCTGGATAGATTCGTTGTAAAGCCCCGGGAAGAATAAGAGACGGCTCAAGGAAGGCTAAACTTTGAAGGGCTGATAACGAGTAATTCATGGCTGTACTACTCTTGGAGTAAATTCCCATAAAGACAACCTCTCTTAAACACAACACAAAACGTCTCTTGATTGCAGGAGTGAGTCGTCTAGCTACGGGGACTTCATATTCACCGTTATGCTCGCGGTTCCATCGCATAACAAATATGTCGGCAAAGAAATAGACCAATTGAGCCAAACCTTTCGTCCACTGACCAGAATTTGATGGATGGAAAAAGGTCTCAATCCCTTGAATCAGCGCTTCTAATTGATGTAGTACTGACTTGTTAGAATTTGCTTCCAGACAGGCGGGAGATAAAGACATAATTATCCAACGGGCAATATTGTGCGCTACAGGATGCTTTCTTTGATCACGATCCAATAGCACTGACAGACCTGACCCAATATCTACAGATGAGCTGTAAGGTGATGAAGATTGCCCCACGGGAATTTCAAGAAGTCTTAATATCGAAGTAAATACGAGTTCGGACTGCGTCTCGGTGAAAAGACCATAGGCTGACCATGGAAGATGCTCAGCACCCATACAGTCACGCGCCAGTCGAGAAAACAAATCTATGAATTTTTGATCGGCGGCAATAGACCTACTAAGTATTGACCATAGATGAAAGAGTGTTGGGAGGTAATTCTGGGGGAAAAGATCTGGTCGATCGGCAGGAGGAATTGAGGTCGGCATGAGGAGGTTCAATAATCCTATTACCACAAACGCATGCTCACTAAAAGACATGCTGAAGTACGGTAATAGCTCTTCTAACAATGCAGGTATTTCTGTCGGAGCGAAGAATAATTGGCCAAAGGTGCACAATTTTGTAAGTGTCCTGACACTTCTCTTGCTCGAGTACGTATTTTGTGTAGCAAAGTCGCAAGGCAATACAAATATTTTCAACTCCTTGTAAAGGGGACGCCAATCGAGAGTCAAGTCTTTTATTGGACGTAGATAATGCTTTCTCTTGGTCAATACCATAAACATACTTGCAAATCGTTCCGCGACGCTATAATCGAGCCCAGGAGCTAGCGAAAGCTGGTAATATAAATTTACCAGCACAATTCTTTGTGTTCGAGAAAGATCAAACTTGAGACTCATCCATCCTCGTATTTCCTTTGTCCAATGGACCGCCCCCGGCACGAAATCTCCAGCGGAGACAGAAATGTACAAGTGCTTCATCATCTCGTTCAAATCTTGTTCCCTTTTAGCTGATGTCTCGGTTTGGTATGGAAGATATTTGGCGTAAGGAAATACTCTTGGTCGTGATCGACCAAGCCGTTCCATATCGACATCGGTTGTATCCTTCTTTTCTGTGAACCAAGCTGCATTCGGCGTCGCTGCTCGAGAGCTATCATTGCTATATGCCATATTCATGCCTGGTTCAAGTCTGGCTTTCGTCTCATCGGTGTCCACTCGGTCTTTCATTGATGTAGCCATTTCTAATTATTAATATCGTATGTTTCAATGTGAGAAACGTAAAACAGTCTTCGCAAACATAAGTCGAACAATGTTTCGTGATCTACGCCATGATCCCCAATCCTTCAAAGGGCAATGAGTTATGTGTCATGCAAAAGCGCTGCGGATGTGCTCGATTGTTAAGCCGAGGATGATCAGAATGTATAACTAATTTATTAACGTTATACAGTATAAGAAATGGGTTGAAGCTTTTAGCTCCAATGTCCGCATCTAAACGTGCTGGTACTTACTCCACAATTTTTCTAGTCCCGTGCGTCACTAGTGCTCGATGATCTGCCGTGGGGAGGATTACCTGTGTCACTGCGGTTGGGAAAATATGGTGACATAGAAGTCATGCTCTTGTAGTTATATATAATATCTATACATCTATGCTAGATATTCATGCTTGGGCTACGTGAATGAAAGAAACAAAATTGACGATGCATACCAGTTCCAACTACAATTTCACTGTGTTCCGAAACGTAGAAAGACTATAGGTGAGAAACTGACTCAATCACTTAGCAGATCGATGGTCGTGATAAATACAATATCGTAAAAAACAACATTTGCATCAGTAAAATATACGGCATTGCTGAACGTCGGTCGGCCCATGCAGACCAAGTGATTCCCCAAACGAACAGATCCCATACTGGTCCTATTATCAAATGGGCGTCTAACCTGAATAAGCTACAGTGTAATATCACATGTTGAGGAATTGGAACAGGAGGTTCGCAAGAGAATTAATCTTGTGTTCTTTTGTGTCAACTCGACATTTGCATTTTGTGTTTTTAAAACATGGCATAGGTGCTAGTTAGAAATAATAAAGCGAAGTTTCAGGAGTAATCATACAAATGCTGTGAAATAATCCGGAACTGTGGAGGCGGCCAATCATATTTATTTTCAACGCTATCGAATGCCGAGGCAGAATACCATCTTTACGTTTGCCAATTTTCATGATTACAAATTTTCAAGAGCGATAAGGCATGACATCTTATTACGACGTTAATGCTATCCTGACGGATTCCCAAAGAGTCCCAGTCACTTTTGAGCTTGATGTTCCTGGTCTAGGATATCTGAACGGAAACGCGGGGGAAGACATCAAAGCACATACAAAAGTCGAATTACCACTATGGTTAGGCGAAATGCTTGCAAGTTCTCATCCCACTGGAAGTTCAGCTCTCGCTACTCTTGACTTACCAAACACTTTATCCCAACGCGTGATCAACGCATTAAAAGCAGACCCCAAAACAGTAGATTTGAGGGCGCAAGCACAACAATTCTATGCACTGGCAGCGAGGATGTTGGAATTGTTTGACGAAGAAGAAATTGTAGATGTTTTGACGGAGACGTTCAGGAAGAGAGCAGCTGAAATCGCAGATCAGGCACATAATTCGAGAAGCGTGCTTGGTAATGGAGCTGAATTCATGAGAGGTCTGGACGAGACAGAAAGAAGTTTATTTCACGCGACTCATGATAACAGTGTGGCTGTAAGAAAATGGTTCGAGTCGACTAGAAAGACCTAAGCAAGATACATTCTTGCATGCAAAGGAGTAACATGACTACCTTCAACATAAATGCAAGTTACAATTAGTTGCAAATCTGACATGGCATCAAACAAGCCGCAAATATAATTTGGCATCATATAAGGAATTTCGGCGTCAAGGAAGGACGACCACGTAAGAAGACAGATGCAGTGTGTAAGCAAGAAGGAATGGGAAATGACCACGAAAACATACAATACGTAAATCGTGGCATTAAAAGGGAACAGGGTATGAGTGGAGCAATATATGGATCTCAGAAGCATGATAAGATATTGTATTTTTATAGATTCGTAACTGCTAAAAGCGAAAATGTCAATTTAAAAACATCTATATTTTAATGGCAGCCTCGAGTGCTTTTTTCTTCTTTAATGTTTTTGCAACAGCCTTGTTACCCATGATACCTCCACCCCAGTGTCGTTTAGCCTCCTCATTTTGCGCCATGTATCCCTCCTTAACGGTCGAAATGAGTTTGCTCAATTCGGTCTTGTCCTCGTCTCGGACTTCTGTAAAAGCTAAGACAGCAGCGGTCTTCTTGTGTACAACCGTTCCGAGTCTAGCCTTACCCTTGATGATTGCGTAAGGGACACCCATCTTACGGCAGAGAGCAGGTAAGAAAATGACGAGTTCGATAGGGTCGACATCATTTGCGATAAGAACGAGGGAAGCCTTCTTGTTCTCAATAAGTCCAACAACATGATTCAAACCGTATTTAACAGTGTATGGCTTCTTGCTAACATCCTCTTTCTTCTTTCCGTCGTGGATAGCGGTAGCCTCTTTTGTAAGACGATCCTTCTTTTCAACCTTGTTCTCTGGTCGGTATTTGTTGAGGAGTTTGAGGGATTGGGCTGCGGTGTTGCGGTCAACAACTTGGCCGAATTGTGCGATTGAGGGAGGGACTTTAAGTCTCATTTGGAGGATCTTGCGTTGTCGTTGAAGACGAACATATGCTGGCCATTTGACCATACGGCCGAGGTTTCGCTTTGGTTGAATATCTTGACCGATACCATAGTTGCGAGATTTGCGTTCGATGAGAGGATTCTGGATCGAAAGTGAGAAGAAGTGACACGAATGGTAACGATTAGATACATACCTTGGCCTGTTTCTTGGAAACACCAGCCTTTGAAGCGGGGAATGGCGCCGGAGCGGCTTTCTTTCCAGTTCCAGTTTTGGGAGGCTATCATTGAGAGAAAACAATCAGCAACTATTCCAATGCTGATGATGCTTTCAACTCTAATGGATCAATGCAGCTGACATTTCTGCCACACTCATGTCCAAGCCAAAATTTGCTCATAATGGATGCATTATCGCAACCAAGCGTTCATTACTTTCATACCGCACGCACAAAACGTGAATGTGGTAATCAAGCCTTATTAGGACTAAGGGATAATGGTGATGCTTACCATTGTCGATTATGTGTTGTTGATCTGCACCGAATACAAAATGGTGTCGCTGGATGCGAAAATCAAATTCTCGGAGGAGGAATAAAAATGCGAAGCACAACGGGTGAACCTCGGAGAAATTTGCGTGTCACGTGTAAGTTTGTTGATCGGAGTTGTAAACTCATTTTGTGGAGAAGCATGTGAAAGAGTGCTGGTTAGCGGGAGGGGAAAATGAGTGAGCGTGAAGATGAGCGACACTTACTTTCGCCAGAGACTGTGGAGGAACGGCGCAGTGCGGCATCACCTGAAGTTCCTAAAAGCAAAAGTCATGCATCTGCCGTGAAAATATTCGGTCTCTCATGTGGGATCCTTCTCTTTACCATTGCGTGTTTCGCGGTCATATATTCGTCATGGAAGCATACAAGAGCTGGATCCATGATTGATGACAACAATTCCAGAATTGGTTAGCTCGGATAAAAGATGAGATCAGGCTCTTTACTAAACTTTCATAGGTCCGACTAAAACCGGAGCAGCACCCTTTCTAGCAGAAACGAATCCCGCACCTTTCTCGAATGTACACTATCGACCCGTCACACCAATTGAAACGCAAGTCCCTATCAAAGGCAACATAAATGGGAGCAACATTTTTGAATTACACGGTGCATTGTCACACTATTTCCCAAATCCCGTTGGCTTTGGGGTCGATGAATACCCGCTTCCTGACGGAGCCAAGATTTCATTTTTGAATATGTTATCACGTCATGGTGCTAGATACCCAACCATAGGAGCTGGACCGACTATCTTTGCCCAGAAATTTGCCGAACGTTCTGCGCAAACGAACTTTTCTGGGAGTTTATCATTCTTAAATGACTGGACGTACACCTTGGGATATGAAATATTGACACCACTTGGAAGAGAAGAGCTATATGAGTCTGGCACTCTGCACTACTTTCAATATGGACATCTGTATGAGAATAACGGTGGTAAGATCCTTGCTCGTACAACTACACAGCATCGAATGCGACAATCAGCCGAGTATTTCCTCATTGGATTCTTTGGCTCGGGATGGAACCAGGTATGAATTGTGATGTTTTCAATTGATATGATTCTGACGTATCGGTAGAATGCTACATTACAATTCATAATCGAGGATAATACAGCTCGATGGAATAATACACTGGCAGGACACTTGAGATGTGATAATAACGTTGATAATTGGTCCCAAAACCCCGGAAGACTTGCAACCAAGACCTGGCATGATCATTACCTGGCAGATGCCACGAAACGGCTGAATAATTTATCACCAGGATTTGATTGGACAACAGCAGATTCGTACAATGCGCAAGATCTCTGCGCTTACGAAACTGTAGCCTTAGGATACTCCCAATTCTGCTCGCTCTTTACCATTGAAGAATGGCAAGGTTACGAGTATAGCTATAAAATTAGCTTCGCAGGTAACAGTGGGTTCCAGAGCCCCACTGGAAGAGCGATTGGAATAGGTTATGTTCAAGAGATTCTTGCAAGACTACGACATGAATTGATCACAGAACCAGTAGCTCAAGTCAATGTGACCCTTGATAGTGACCCTGAATCATTTCCACTAAATCAGAAACTATTCTTTGACTTTTCACATGACAGTATGTTACAAATAACAGTGTCGCGTTCACAAACATATCACTGACTTTGATACAGCAAATATTATGTCTATTCTCACAGCATTTGGGCTTACCCAATTCGCAGAAGTTTCTCCAGAAATCGAAATGAACTTTCACGATGTTATGATATCTCATCTGACACCATTTGCAGCCCGATTAGATATAGAAGTGATCGACACAGCAAAGCCAGTTTCCGCAAATCGAAAGTCTGCTATAGTTTATAATGAAAGTGGAGGTCCAACGAAGTATATCCACTTTGTTTTGAATCAAAGAACAATACCGCTACACAAGTCATTCAGTCAATGCGAGTATCGCGATGATGGCTGGTGTGAGATGTCGGCTTTTCTCGACTCACAGAAAGATTCTTTAAGCAATGCTCAGTTTGATTATAGCTGCTTCGGCAAATATGAGGATAAACCGTACGGCAGTGTAAAGAATGGTGTACCGTAATGAATGTATATGATTTATGATGGTCTAGTAGAACTCCAGATGTACTATTAGATCAACATTATGTAGTCATGAATTATGATCAGAAACATGTGATAATTAATAAGCTCAAACCTTGCTAATAATTTTTGTGATATCAAGATTTCGTACCTTGCTTATGGCAAATATAGCCATTCAATTGGATGTTGTTTCATGTATAATATAACCATTGCAAGATAACTTTACGCTCTTGTCATGTTAACCTCATCCTTGCGTAGCTGCAGTAAGCAGCTTTTCAGTTTGAGAAGCAAACCGCAGTCATGTCTACTCAAAACAAACAGTCTCAAGGCTGGACTTGTAGCACGACATTCTCGAAATTATGCCACAGCTGCGGAGGATAACAGTAAAGGTGTCGTATGTATTACGACCCCTTACGACTTATGAATGAAGATTAATTAAAAGCTATAGGATCCTAATGACTCATTTTTACAAGGAAATACTGCGAATTATATCGATGAAATGTATATGGAATGGAAGCACGATCCCAGCTCAGTGCATGTATCATGGCGACATTATTTCCGCAACATGGAGTCTGGCAAGATGCCCACCTCACAGGCTTTCCAAGCTCCACCATCAATCATTTCTTCATCGTCGGCATCTTTCGGAGGCGTACCATCATATTCAGGCGCGACACTGATGGATCAAGGATCAAATATTACAAGTCACTTGAAAGTGCAATTGTTAGTGCGTGCATATCAGGCTAGGGGTCACCATAAAGCAAAGATCGATCCTTTAGGGATTCACAATGAGGCGAGTAAATTCGCAACCAGTGATCCAAAGGAATTGAGATTAGATCATTATGGATTTACAGAAAACGATATGGAAGAAGAGTTTGAATTAGGACCTGGTATATTACCTCGATTCAAGACAGCTGAAAAACCAAAGATGAAGTTGAAAGAAATTATTGCTGAGTGTGAGCGACTTTATTGCGGCAGTTTGGGAACGGAGTATATTCATATCTCCGACCGGGAACAATGCGATTGGTTAAGAGAACGACTCGAAGTTCCAGTCCCATATAATTATTCGGTTGATGAAAAGAGGCGAATTTTAGATCGTCTTATCTGGGCATCCAGCTTTGAAGCCTTCCTCGCCACTAAATATCCCAATGATAAACGGTTCGGTCTGGAGGGTGGAGAATCATTGATTCCAGGTATGAAGGCCTTGATTGACCGTAGTGTTGATCATGGAGTTAAGGACATCGTCATTGGAATGCCTCATCGTGGTCGATTGAACGTTTTGTCGAATGTCGTCAGAAAACCGAATGCATCGATATTTAGCGAATTTGGTGGTACTGCTGAGCCTAGTGATGAAGGATCTGGTGATGTGAAATACCATCTTGGAATGAACTTTGAAAGACCTACACCTTCTGGTAAACGTGTCCAATTATCACTCGTCGCTAATCCTTCACATTTGGAAGCAGAAGATCCTGTCGTGCTCGGTAAAACTCGTGCCATACTTCATTACAATAATGATGAGAAAGATGCTACGTCAGCCATGGGTGTACTGTTACATGGAGATGCCGCACTCGCTGCACAAGGTATTGTATACGAAACGATGGGATTCTATGCTCTTCCCGCATATCAAACCGGTGGAACTATCCATATGGTAGTCAATAATCAAATTGGTTTCACTACCGATCCTCGATTTGCTCGATCTACACCATATTGTTCAGATATCGCAAAGGCTATTGAGGCGCCTGTATTCCATGTCAATGGTGATGACGTTGAAGCTGTAAATTTCGTATCACAATTGGCTGCTGATTGGCGTGCAAGATTTAAAAAGGATGTCGTCATTGATATTGTGTGTTATCGAAAGCAAGGACACAACGAAACAGATCAACCTTCCTTCACTCAACCGTTGATGTATAAACGGATCAGCGAGATCAAATCGACTTTGGAGAGATATATTGAGCAACTTATAAGTGAAGGAACTTTCTCAAAGAAAGATATTGATGAACATAAGCAATGGGTCTGGGATACTCTGGAAGAATCTTTCACTCGTAGTAAAGATTACAAACCTACTGCCAAAGAATGGTTGACAAGCGCATGGAATGGCTTTAAATCGCCCAAAGAACTTGCCACAGAAATCCTGCCTCACTTGCCAACAGGTGTCGAAGCTGATAAACTTAAACATGTTGCCGAGATTATCGGTACTCCACCAAAAGATTTTACTCCTCATAAAAATCTCAAACGTATTCTCGCAGGTCGTACAAAAGCTGTCAATGATGGTGAAGGTATTGACATGAGTACGGCAGAAGCATTAGCTTTCGGATCATTATGTATGGAAGGTCATCACGTTCGCGTTGC
>Ga0160429_1001333_pt1 | contig 13942 bp, 16 predicted proteins | sample SolpanmetagenomR_FD_108199 | JGI IMG/M metagenome (GOLD analysis project Ga0160429, IMG submission 108199) | Solar panel surface microbial communities from Lawrence Berkeley National Laboratory, California, USA - R | ecosystem: Engineered > Built environment > Solar panel > Unclassified ...
ACCGCAAGCGATCTACTAAGCACCGCATCCATCAAAGTCAGCCCCTTTCTCGCGCATTATGCCATCTATGTATTGATGAATGGCCTTCATGTGTTCCCACTGCCTTCTACACTCATCATCCGCCTCTTCCATCTTCCGTGCAAAACCCTCACGCAGGCTCAGTATCTGTGTGTTGAATTGTTCCAGGCGGTCTTTTGCGGGGCCAAGGCGCGCGCCAACACGTTGGCAGCGTTGTAGCTCTGCCTCTGAGCTATTGACGGCTTTCAGTATAGCCTTGACGATGTCAGAATCCCAATGACCAGAGTGCTCACTGTGCTTAGCGAGTGAATCCTTGTAGAATGAGACGTTTTCGCAAGCCGCATCGAGAGACTTTTGGTGTGTTTCCATGAGGATGGTGGCGTTGTGGGCAAGTATGCTCATTGCAAGGCTCGCACGTTCGATGTCGCGAACCAAATGGCGTAGCTGTACAGCCTGGGCGCGTATCTTCGAATAGCTGGAGGCGAGAGGTGACTGCTGCGTGGTGACGGAGATAGGCTTGATGAGTGCAACTATCTCTGGCTCGGTGAGCTGTCCTCGAATGAGCAAACTGAGAAGGATACGCCACAGACAAGAATTCGACAGCAGCGGGCAACCGGTAACGAAGGAGACCGCATTCATTACGACGTGAACACCGCAGTCATATGCATTCTGCTGTTGTGGCATCGTCTGCTCGCGGTAGTGCCATGATGTTGTTGCATTCACAGCCTGGCCAAGCGCAAGCGCAATGTCAGGTAGACTGCGCTTTGCTCCGGCAACCCAAGAGTCCATACCAATGATAGCCCCGGACTCAGGCACCATGCAAAGGAGGACCCAGTGACCTCCTACGTTGATGGGGATGAGTATCTTGTTGTCTGTGGACTCAATCCGGCGGAGTTCCCGAAGGGGCCAGGAAGATCGCGCATCCTCGGGTGGGTTACCAACATCCAGGACACCTGTATTGGACGCGATGGCGATTATATCGAGCAGAGCCCAAATGGTACTGTGCGCCAACCACTCTTCTGGTGATAGCTTGTTCAGTATATGCATCCTGTTGTCACTTTCGGCCGATAGAGTGGCGTGGCGTGCGTCGGGCCCGTCATCTTCCACGACAATGGGTTCTGTGTCTGCTCCCAATTGATGATTCCGCTCAGGTCCAAGGGGAGGGGGATGTGCCACGATGAGCTCTGATGTGTTTACTGATCCGCTCGCACAGCTGTAGTCGTTCGAGCTGAGTTTTTCAGGGACAGCGATGCTGGCCTCTTCTGTGTGATTGTCGCCCCGGGCAGTGTCCGATCGACTTTCCATCTTTTGCTCAACGGCGGGAGGACTTGTTTGAATCTGCTCCTCATGAGCATTATGAGAGTCCCCATGCTCTTGTACAGCAGCTTTCTTCGTGATTCCCTTTGTAGTAGTCTCACCATAGGAGCGAAAACTGGTATTTTCGCCTATTGCTTGCTCGGTATTGCTGTCAGAATCGTGGGCGGAGTCACCTTCATCGGCGCTATCGGTCTCGTCGCCATGGTCCATGTCGAGAAAATGGTTGACACTGAAAGGACTGAATTCCAGTTTCGAAACATTCTCCTGAGCGTGCCGCCCAATTTCGATGTCCGGTGAGGACGCGTCGCTGCGAGGCCGTCCTTGTGCCGGTGAATGTTGTGGTCCGAACATGCTCGCGAGTGGATGCTCAGAGGTATGGCGTTGATGCCTCTGCGCCGTAGCACTAAGTTCAGGCGTGGGCAATGATTTGGCGCGCTAGATCTATAAGTGAATGTTGCAGGTGCGTGGACTTCGTGCGACGACTCACCTTTGAACGCTTGCTTGGCGTCTCTGATTCGGAGTCCGTATCTAAAGGTTGAGATTTTGATTGTCTCTTCCGCGATGCCACTGAGGGAGTCTCACGGCTGGTGGGGACTGCAACTTCAACAGCTCGTTCTGGACTAACGGCGTCTTCCTTGGAGTCATTCAGCCCATGAGTAATTGTCTGGATAGAAGCGTCGATATCTCTGTCTTGCTCTCCATGGTTGGCTTGGGACATTCTGTTTCGAAATGCAGCGAGTGTTTTATTAACATCTGCTGGGACGAAGTCCATCGTCTTGGAAGATCCTTGGGACGGTTGGCATTTCCTCTGCTGGGCGTGATGTCGCATTTCAGCCATGGCGTCTTCGATTGTGACCCGATCAGCGAACTCGACTGCGAGAGCCTTCAAGGCAAGGAGAAATCTCAAAGAGAGCAGGCACTTCGAAGGAAACAGCTGGAGCAGGCTCGCTGTGTCCAATTTCCAGGCGGTATTGGTAAGTTTGATGATCGTTGAGTGAGGGACGCCAAATAGAGAGGTTGCTTTGAACACAATGTCAACGGCCCCAGGATTCAGGAAATCGAATATGGCTGATCTCGGACTGCAGCCGGCTTGTGCTTCTCTAAACAAAGCTGCAAGCTGCTCTAGCTTTTGGCTGGCATCAAGGGTATGACCTATGAGCTGAGCAGCTTGTTCGTTAAGGCTCTTGATTCTTTGGGCTTGGGTGAGAGTTTCAGGTGTTGAAGAGAGAGCCTCAGAACGTGCACGGGACATTGTAGGGACGGCGTCAGAGACCGGCATGCTACGCAACCGTGCCATGCTTGTGTAATGCAGTATTTGTAAAGGTTGAAAGGGTGGAAGTATTTGAGGAACGTGCAGAGGACCTTTGAAAGAGTGGTCAGGCTCGAATGAGGCAGGGTAAAGCAGTATTCGTAAAGGTTGAAGGGTGAAAACGATTGAAAGAATTCCAGACGACCTTTCAACGAGTGGTCACGCTCGAATCAGGCAAGTGCGCACCAGCACGGTGAAGTCGTGCGTGTCGCAATACAGGCAGCTAAGTAGCATTCACAACCTCGAAGTGGAAGGTCCCTTTCCTGCAAGTTCATGAAGGCTGTCAAGTTAGACAAGTGCGCAGCGGGCTATCCTTAACGGAAGCAGTCGCCAGCACTACGTTGCTGCAATGAAGCTGAAAGCACTCAATGTGGCAGCATACGGGCGCAAGGGTTCCAATTGTGCATGAATACGAACTGTAGCAACGAAGTAGCTCACAGTCCTGGAGACTGTGCTGTGACGTCGCGTTCTACGAGGTTGTGCTGTGTAAGGTTGTGCTGTGTGAGGTTGTGGTTATAGTGACAGCCAAGGTAAACAAACCACCCCACGCGGAGCATTTGCAAGCCGGTGCCAAGATGAGGTTGTGTACACAACTTCGCCTTGGCACTAAACACAATCTCGATCCAAGCACTGGCATCCATCACCTAACCTTCCCACGAGCCTGGGAATACATAACACGATTTTCGCATGGCCCATCATCGCGCGTCCCCACCGACCATGAAATCTCCACCGAGCGTTGCGACTCTGTACGCAAGCCAAAGCGTCCTCAACCCGTATAGAGTCCGGTTGGGCAACGCACACAAGCGCCATTACAAGCTGCGCCGTGGTGATAAACGCCATCGGCCTGACCTATTATGTGACGGCCTTGTGCATGAACTGATGTCGGCTCGTTAACGGCCCGCATGTATTCGCTTTCGCGCAGCATGATCTTCAGCGGTCCTACCTCCCATTGTTTCATCTCGTTCACGCCTTCTATACGCGAGGTTCAAGCCAAACGGGACGAACATTCTTTCAATCGTGCGATTTCGTCCACAATTAATTGTGACCACAAAGCATGCAGGAATGGCACAAGACCGCAATCTCCAGGCCATGGTGAACGATGTGAATGCAGCTTCAGAGGAGCTCAAAGTCGTTGGGCAGGACTTGGAATACCGAACGAGAGTTGATTTGGAGCGGCACGCCAACGCGAAAGCCAGACAACGACTTCAGCCGGGACGATGTACTCATGGAAGTCCAAGCAATCGACTTGCATGCACTGGCTGTGCAGCTGGGGAGAACGACGTGTCGAAGCTATGCGCAGACCTGCTCACAATCTTATATGAAAGACAGGACAATCACGAAGAAGAGCACAAGAAATGCGAACAGCACATATTAGAACTACAGAGACAGCTCCTTGCCGTCAAAGCCAACTACTCCGCGCTTTCTGAGGCCTCCGACGACGCCGATGGTCGTATTCGCACTGCTCTTCGCATACGTAGCGCATCATGTGCGCCATCCTTTGGTTTTGACCTCACTACTATCGGCGACTACGTTGCTCCCTGCGGGCTGGCAAACACTGTTCGCCTTAGTGACCCATCGGATGCTACCCGTTATCCCTTCGATTACGTCTTTGGACCAGAGGCAACCAACAGCGGCATACACGAGAGCATTGGTCACCTCGCCGGAGACGTGATGCGCGGGTACAATTGTCTAGTAATGGCATATGGAGATAGTGGCTCGGGTAAGACGTTCACTATGATCAGGCAGCCGGACAGTCTGATTTCGCTTTTCATGGCGCAAGTCTTCAGCCAGATAGTAGAACAACAGGACAGCGCCAAAAATCGCCACGTCGTAGGATTAGCGGCATTCGATATCTACCAGAACAAGCTACACGATGCGCTTAGAATAGATGAAACGATACACACACAGAGGGAGAAAGGGCATAATTACCCGAGTCCACGTGTTCACCCGGTCTCATCCTGCTGCGACGCAACCCTCCCAGTACCATCGCATCACACCGTTTATGTCGAAGGCGCCGGCATAGCCCTCACAGAACAACGCATCTGCTGCACTAAGAGTGGCATTGACGTCCTGCAGCGCACTGCTGCTCGAGTTGGCGGTCTTTTCACAGATGCGACGAGCAACAATGCTGAATCGTCTCGAGCGCACCATTTTGTCTACATCAGCGTCTACGATCAACACGCCGACAGCAACAAGCAAGGGGACAACCAGATTGGTCGGATCTTGCTCGTCGACCTCGCTGGGCAAGAAAATATCAACGATGTCGGAGATGGCGCAAAGCGCATATACCCGCCATCCACCATATCTAACAATGCAGCGACGACAGCAGGAGCCGCAAAACTCTCGAGCGCGAGTCTGAAAACACCCTCTCCACGAATCAGACCCCCGTCAGCACGGCGTTCTACATCCTCTCCGCTTACAAAAGCCGACGCGAACAGCGCGCAACGCAGAAACAAGGCCCGTGAGGAAGAAACAAGGAAAGGTGGCAAAATACGATTTGGCACCCCCGAAGAAGAGAGCAAAGCCATCGGCTCGGATCTGTTGGAATTGCGCAAGGTGCTCCGGGCGCTGCGTGAGGGCGTGCGACCTAGTTGGCGGACATGTAAGGTGCGTGAGCTGAATCTGATAGTCGAAGCCGCCACAGCCCGCCGATAGGACATTTCGTCTCCCAACTCGTTTTCTCTTCATTCCTAGCTTGTCCCCATTTCTCATTTGATCCGCTGAATCTCGTCTCTTCGGGTCCACAGCGTAGACCCCGTGTCACGACAATCTGCTTCTTGCCTGTTTTCATATAGTCGATCATCTCCCTTTTGCCATCCAGCTCTCCGCCACATTCAGGATCAGAGATGATACTAATGCGGGCACCTCCGTATCCTCAGCTCACCACGATCCTCCAATCACCCTTGACACGCCACCCCACACGGGTACTTTTCTTTATGCATATACGTAGCGAACAGGACCGCGCCTCTCGGACCAAGGATATACTGGCGCTCGGCAAAGAGATTGGGCAGGTCAAGACACACCAACGCGATATCGTGCAACGTTAGAGACAAGGTGTTAGTGGCAATTGATTCGGACTAGCCGGCGAGTAGAGGTGACCCCTTTGACGGGAGCTCGACTCTTCGCAAGTGCTTTGAGGTATTGCTTAGAACGACCGACCGTGTCTGGTAGACTGGCAAGTACTAAGCGTTGCGAAGGGAGGAAACATGAGGGCCAGAAGAGGGTAAGGAAAGGCGTAGACACATGTTCTCAGTGTCTCACATGTTCATCGACCCCTTTCAACGAAGTATGGCGGTTAAAGAGTGTTACTGCCTCTGGATACGTATGGGTGCCGTCTTCAGCATCCGACAATGTTGTACGTGGATCTACTGAATTACTGCGGAAGCTTTCATGCGTATTCTCCCGCCCGACAGTGGTTTCAATCACGTCATCAGTCCATCTCCGTAGCAGTGAAGTGTTCTCAGGTTTTCAAGTCGCTCAAACGCAGATAAACTATCATGGGCGCACGACTAATCCGGCACCGCTCCCATTGTGCTCCCAATCGGATACAAGATCACTTATCTCGATCATCTTGATCGAAGACACTATTACGACAAATGCTGAACTGATCTCAAAGATCCATTCGTCGGCGTGGTAGACAGCATCGGCTGCGAACCGAGAAGCGTTCGAAATCTCTGACCAGATCCTACCTCTACTGGGCCAAAATGGGCGCAGAAGCACCTAAGAACTAATGCCATGACCACAAGAACGACACGCGGAAGCATTCTTACTATAATTCGAAGAGCGACCAGGAAGGGTCCACAATATTCTCGATACACCACCCTCAGCAAAATTCTAGGTACATGTTTCATTGCCTCCACGCCAGCGTCTGCCCTGATCCTACCGCGCGTTCGGTCTCCAAGCGTAATTGCTCCATCATACGTGACATTTGCGCAATCCTCTCTACATCGCGTCTATGCTGCACGTCCCTGTGCTGTAGCCTCGAATTAACCGTCTGGAGGGAGTCCAACATAGCCTGGATATTCGTGCGAAGGGATCTGCTATCTGTGAGAATAGCTTCCTTTTCAGCGCGGAGGTCCTTAATTTGATGGTGTAGATCTTCATTCTCGGCACTGAGTGCTTCGTTTTCGGTACTGAGATCTTGGAGGCAAAGTGCAAGCGAGGGAGAGGAAGAGGATGGCGGTGAGCGATCTAGGTCAGCCTGCTGAGCGGTCGTTTCGGTGAAGGAGGGCCGCTGCGGGTAGCCTTGTGAGACACCAGCCGTCTCTGGCGGCGCCAGTGTTGGTTCAAGAACGTTGCTATTTCTCCGTTGTAGAAGAGAAACCCCAGAACGAGAGGCTGCAGTAGTCAAAATGCCGTACCCAAATTTCTGCGATGGAAATGGAAGTTGTTGCGCTTACCGACAAGTGCGGTCGTATGGTCATGGTCTCTGATCTTACTGTCCAGCTCTTCCGCTAGGCTTCGGACTTTCTCTGCATTGACGTGGACACCCTCCCACACCGCCAAATCATCCATCAGCCAGCATTTTGCGTGAACCATGAGGGTCGGCCTGATGTCCCTCCACGTGAGACCCCCTCTGCTCGTTACCCGATCCGCGAACATGGCCGCTGCTCGATCCCTGATCGGCAACCCCTTATCTCGAGAAAGACCCACTCGCTTCAGCTCACCCGGCGGTCCGTCGAATGCCTGCAGCAGGATAAGCACCGACAGCTGCATCAATGAGTCGTATAGGTGTTGAGGGAGTTGCATGCACATAAGCAGAGCAGCTACCTCCCGCTGATCAGGCATGGCTGAGGATATGGGTCCGAGATGGCTAGGGGAGTCTGATACAAGTGAAGAGATGTTGGGCTTGATGAGGTGGTCTCGTTATACGGAGGCTGCTCGATCCGTTTCGTCAAACGGTCATGAACGGACGAGAGCGACGAGTGTCTGACGGTTGCCGACATGAGATCAAAGAAACGGACCAATGTCTCGGCTCCCTGCTTTCGCGACCAGGTTGACATTGCAAAGCGAAGTAAGGAAGAGACTGGCGGTCGACATCGTGACTGCTATGAGAACCGCTCCATAGGCAACTCGGTGGAGATGTTGGCCGTAGCCTCGGAGGCTGCGTCATGGACGCCACGAACATCCTCAATGGAAACGCATCTGGTCACTGTCATGGCCGCATTTTAGGCGCCATTCGTCTGTTGTCTGAGCCGTCATTGAATGGGCGAGAAATCCCCTTACTAAAGTTGTCGGGGTTGCCCTCCCAATCCGCGACAGGCGAACCGCACGTGACCATGGTAGCTCGTTCTGCGTATCTGCTTACAAGCTCCTGTCTCATCGTCAAGTATGCAACCAAAGCACCGTATGCAGCGCGGAAGAAACTCGAAATCGGTGGCATTGAACGTAGAAAAGCGTACCGCGTGACTGTGATCGATCACTTTTCTTAAAGGTACAGAGACAATGTCACGCAACAAAGCAAACGCAGCCATAGCGTGAGAAAGCGGACGATCCAAGACCATTTCGGCGCTCAAGTGGCCTCTTTCGAGTTGCTTCACTTTTATACAAAGATGCTGTCTTTGGACCTGAAGACGCCGCACGAACGAAGTGTCGAAGGCTAGGGGGGAAGAGATGTGGTGCAATCGAACGTATACACCTATACTACACACCACTGTGAAAGGCCAAGATGTGAGATACCCAAAGAACGGACTGCAAGGAGATGACCGTATGGCGGTCTGCGGCCTAGATGCTAAGATAGAATTCGCTCCCAATTGCCGGCAACCAGGATCATCCCCCCATCATGCGCACCGTAATGCACTTATCTCCTTTGCTTAATGCTATACTCATGTCCTCTCACGAAAGGATCGGGTACGTTGAAAAAGCTCCCTAGAGGAATCGAAAGAAAAGCCTCGTCTGCTGTGAAGTCACGAAAGGCGAGACTCTGTCGGTGGAAGGGATGGGTTGACGCTTAGAAGAAGCAGAAACCATGCCCTTTCGCCTCCATTTGGAAAGGGTCTTCGCTCGTATCTGTCGGCCTACTGTCTCCCGTACCAATCGCTGTATCGATACTACCGGGCGGAGGATTTGTGACGCCAGAGAAGCTGTTGAGGTCGAGAAAGTCACCATCGAAGGAGTTCGTAACGAACCCGTCCGTGGAGCCGAAATCATGGAAATCGAAGTCGCAATTTGTTGCTGACACTCTTTCGTGCACGTCTAAGCCGGTCGTGCTGTTCGCTTCGGTGGCGGTAGGCTGGTGATCTCGCTCCAATGATGAAGTTGGTATATTCCGGGGCTGTGGAAATCCAGGAATAGGGACAACAGTCGTCGACGGGTGTTTCCGAGCAAGGTCCGAGGTGGAACGCCTGGGATCATGGTCACCTTCAAGGTCCATGGCGCCATGATACGGAGATTTAGACTGCGGCTGCCTGGTGGTGTAGGGACGTTGGGATGCCATGACTACGCGTGAGGATCCCGGATCCGCAGGGAAGCCAAGTGATGTTGACGATGGCGCACAGTCTGTCAAGCTCACCTGTAGGAGCGCATGAGCCTCGAACTCCAGTAGTTCGGGGCAGCAACACGCCGGCGCATGAACCGCGAGACCGGACGAGGGCCAATTCCAGATACACGTTCGCAAATGGTATCGATTGTTTGCGACGAGGTTATCAGCTCTTGGTCTGCGTCCTGAAAAATTCGCAAGCATGATCGGAGACGCGAGCTTCGGCTGTGAGCTTGACAGCTTTGAAGGAGGCGAGGAGTCGAAGTTGCTTGAAGAAGAGGAAGAGGTGGAGAAGAAGGACTTGCAGGGCGCATTCCCATAATTCTGCTCGTGTGTGTAGGCCTTCTGGTCCTCCATTTGAAGTGGATCCGGACTGTCCGACGCGAGGAAAGATACAGCGTTGGCACCACCGAAGGAGCATCCGTGGTTGCCCTTTGCACACTCCTTGCATCTGCCACTTTCAATCGGTCCTGAACACTTGCGATGCGATCGGATACAGGTGTTACACTGCAAGAGTCAGGTGAAATCACTTGGACCACAACGATGATGTCGTTGGGGGTGAGGAGAGGAGGTTTACGGGACTCATGTTCTTCCGTGCCCTTTTCTTCTGCTGCCTTCTCTCAAACCGCTTTCGGGGAGATGGACATGGAGTGTGCGGAGACTGAGGGTGCCGGCTTCTCTGCATATACGGAGGCGTACGTCCTTGAAATGTGGCCGCTCGGGGGGCAGCCGCCGGTCTGGTCAACATCACTTCGGCCGTGATTGTGATGTAAGCGAGACGGCAAGGATAGAGACAACACCTTCCAATACCGATCTGCAAAGCAATTAGGGAAAGACAAGAAGTCAAGAATGAAATGCGTTGCTTGAGCAGGCAGAGTGACAGCTAATTCAGGGAAAGTGTATGTTATACGCAGAAAGTTCACAGTCATCGCTACTAATCGTTTCGACCCTGGATCCTGCTCGAGACCCTCTTACGGAAAGCGCGAAGATCTCCGCATCCCTCTAGATCATTCAGTAGATTCTGGTGTAGCGTTTCCTGGCAAGTAAGCTACGCCACGGAACACACTTTGTCGTGCGTAAATCAGCAATAACAAAGAGTTCTGCGGAAAACTGAAGATCTGTTCCACTAAGCGAGTGTTTTGGATGCCATTTGTACAGATGAAGGTGTTTTCGGTGTAAGACTTGGTGCGGCGAAGAAAAGGCTGAACCAGGAAGTAGTGGTTGATCCGTAAAGTAAGTGCGAGACTGCTTCAGTCCTATGGGTATGCCTTTGAGTGTTAGCAAAAGACCGTTGAATTCGTAACTCGGAGAAGGCAAAGTCCAATAGTCAGGATGGTTTCGACCAAGCCATGCGTCGGAGTCTGTTCGAAAGTGATCTCAAATAACGAGATGAGGTCTCGGGAGGGAGAAACACTGATCGAGGTTGCTGGGTCATCAGCCCTTGAACCATGGATTGGGGATCGGAGAGGGGAACGATCGGACACACACAACAGACTGTCCCTGGTTCTGACGTGTTACGGGAAGTAGTCGAACATGCACGCGGAAAATGTGGACGGGAGGTGAGTCCATGTTCGATGGGTTAACCTATCTATGGCAGAACCCGCGTGGGCTTCATGTCCTCTGTCTGCTCAGCCTCAGATAAGCAGAACCTCAATCAAGCGTGGGAAAGGGAGGCAGACGCCTTGGCAAGTAACTAGTCGATGGTTCTCAGACTGCCCGTGCGCGTCGATTTTTCCAGACTCCCTCAGACTCTCCCACACTGGCGAAGCTTTTCCTGAGAGTTCGCGTTCACTGTGCTGGATACTCGTCGAATCCAAGCTGGTCCTCTCCCGACGCTTCTGCCCTCCTAGATCTCGTCCTTGTTCATCTCGAGCCTTTCCGCGTACAAGAGGCATTGTTGTTGACCGAGGACAAGAGACGATGAGGTAGAGCTGCGGGTCGAGCTAATGACTGCGGTGTATCATTCCAAGGAGCATTTGTAGACGCGGCAGTATGCGTTGTTCGGAGGTAGGCGCACACATAATGAGCATCCTTCTGCACAGTATCTTGGTCGCGCCTCTCTGTCTATATTCGGCTCTCGTTGTCTTCCGTGTCACTCAGCACTACGCTTGCAAAGAAGCGTTCCGACTCTTATTCAAAATAGTCTGCCTCGGAGGTTGATATTGTACACGATACAATCCGCCGCTATAGCCTGGTATAACTTATATATTCTTCGACGAGAGACCTTATCAAGGTCGAGCAGCGAAGATGGTAATGCGCAATGGCGCGTTCGCGTTCGATTGGGTGGTGGAGAGGGAAAAGGACCCCGACAGGCCGTTGGAGCTCCTCTGCGGACCAAAGGTCCTATCATGTGTCCTTGTTTGGAGCCTCTTAGTCGACTGAAGCACTCTCCATCTTGCATAATGCGCAGGTACATATCGAAGAACACCCTCGCAAGTAATGGCAGGGGGAGTTTCGAACCGATTCTTCGCGCAAGGAGAAAAGGCAACTGATATGTCGCATGCGGCTGTCGGCTGGGAGTCCCGGCTAGACCAGGCTGAGAAAGATACAGGTATAGATAACAGCTAGCATGAGTCGTGCTGTACGCTCTGGCGACGACCTGTCCCATCAGCATGACTCCTCAAGCCGGCTGCGGTGACGCACATGGCTTGCAGATTGTGATAACGGAACGGCGCGCGAATGGCTGGAGGGCGCGACACGGTGGTCGTGACCACCTGCATTCTGCGCACGTTCCCGCGTCCCCCGCTGGAGGAAGGGTCTTCCGCGAGTGGGAGAGGGGAGACGAAACCACTAAGGGAATACCCTCCGACCACCGCTGGTTGCCTCACCACGCACATACTGTACCACGTCGAGCACGCCGAGAGGTAAGTTCGTACAGCAAACATTGCCAGCCATGGTTTTCTGAATGCCGAGCATCATACGGCTGCATTGTCGAACAAGTCTGCCAGTCGTGGCCGTGATCTTCCAATCGAAATGCTCAGCACTACGGTCCATTCGCCGCAAAGCAGACTGGTCATAACCTGTCACGGCGTACAACATGCTTGGCTCAGATCGCACGGCTACACTGCAGACTAGATGCGCCAATCATGACATGAATCTTCGCCAGCATACATGCAGGAACCCGATTGAGAAGAAGCACGGCCACGAACGTTGTAGGATGGCGACTATACAACGAAATAGAAACTACGACGATGACGACAACTTCATAGCATTATCTCCAATCTAGTCTGCGGAAGAAGGTTAACATCGATGGCGAACTCTGCAACGATGCACATCAACTTGTTGACTCTCACAAGTCCCGCTTTCCATCCCGTCATCAGAGGCTGTCGCAGGGGTATATACCCAGCGTCCTCATACTTTGAGAAAATTGTGAGAGCTCACATTCTGCACAGGCAGGGGCGCTCGCAATCCCTATATGGATTGAAAAACTTAAAAGCTCTCATGGCCCACCATTCCCACTCCTACACGATCTTCGGTTCTTCACCCAGCACAGCTCCTCCACAAACCTCGCACCCTCGGAGGAGCAGGCGCAAGAGGACAGGGCAAGCATGCGTTAAAATCAACTACGAGGAGGCACCAGGAAGCTCATGGGGAAGAGTCGGAAGCTAGTCCGCCGTGAGCAGATGCGAAGCACAATGCGCGGCACCAAGAATTCAGGACCCATCTCGCGGGCCCCGGAGCAGTCTCACTTGCAATCCAGGGACGCGAATCAACTTTTGCTGAGTGCACAGATGCCAGCGCAGTCGCCGTCGCAAACCGAGTCCCAAAATTACCCATCTGACTTTGGCGTCTCAGGATTTGTCGGACAGCTTCGCAGCCAGAGCGAGATAGAGGAGCATGCGGCCGCTTTAGGCGAGTTTCAGGCGAATTTGATGGCTCTCGAGCAGCAGAGAAAAATTCGCCTGCGAGCGATTCCATGGAAATGGGAATGGGAAACTCCGCATTCTGCGAAATCCCAACATTTTGTTCGGGGGGATCAACAGGCCAGGCAAGCGGCCAAGTCCTATCACGAAGTGCTATGCTAAGTATATCAGAGAAGAAGCATCCGACGTCCAGCCCCGAACGCCGCCGCTAAGTCGCGTGTCAACAAAAACGACGGACAACGATCAGTCAGAGGCGATCAGCCAACCTTCGAAGAAAGCGATAGCGAGAAAGGATCACAGGCCCAAGAAAGCTGCTCTGTCTAAGAAAGCTGCTCCACCTCCAGCAGGAGTCAGTTCTTCGGCTAGTGCGCCGGTTCACGATCGACTCGTCGAGATTGGGGAGCCTTCCGAGGGATCGTCATTCGGTAGCCAGCCTGAAACCTTGGGTCGAGCTCCAAAGGGAGTACCGTTGAACGAACGACTCTTGATCAGAGCGGCAGCCGATCATCCATCTGGGATCCCTGACCAAAGCCCGCACGGAGTACTGTTAGACGGAATGTTGCCCCGAATTGTTAGCCCGACGCCGGTCTATGACGCGTCTCTACAGCCTGCTCAGGACGCCAGCAGGGTGCCGTTCGAAGAACGGCCCATACCGATCGCAAAAACCTCCAAAAGGGTACGTTTCGCTGAGCAGCCTACAACCTTGAATCAGCCTTCCAAGAGAGCGAGGGCCAACCACCAGTCAAGCCCACCCTTTCAACCTACGACAGCGCCCGTTGGGCCGTCCGCTGGTGTCGGCTTGGGCAATACGCGACAGACGGCAACGCTTCTGCCAGCATCCCACACGACCCTCTCAGACGCCTTCTCGCAGACTCAATCTGCTCACAGGCAGACCGACAATGGGCCCGAACCAGTATCTATGGGCAACACGCTCAATCCTCAGTGGGCGCTCCCGCA
>Ga0160429_1001334_pt1 | contig 13934 bp, 16 predicted proteins | sample SolpanmetagenomR_FD_108199 | JGI IMG/M metagenome (GOLD analysis project Ga0160429, IMG submission 108199) | Solar panel surface microbial communities from Lawrence Berkeley National Laboratory, California, USA - R | ecosystem: Engineered > Built environment > Solar panel > Unclassified ...
AGCTTTTCAAGCGCCGTGAGCGGGTTGAGGTTGGACCTTTGGGTTCGATGGAGGATGGCTTGCCTATCATGGAAGCAAATGCGAAGCCGGCCTCTACATCCAAATCGTCCAAGACGTTTGCGCAATACTTCAAGGAGCGACAGCAGCAAACATCGGCCTGATCATTGAGGGCTGTCAAATTCACCGTCAGGCCTTGTTGTCAGTACAAGGCATTCAGTTGCACCGCCGCCTTTTCAAAGCCGCATGGGAAATGGTTCATTTCGAGGTTGTCGCAACGAACCCATTTTCGCTCTTCTCCCAGGAGTCAATGAGTCGTCCATTGCGATAGGATTAAGGTTGGCGTGAGGCCTCGTGGTGGGCCTCGGCTCGGCATTGCATGCCTCCCGAGCTACATATACCTTGGTCTAACAAGCTCCATGATAATATGAGCGCGAGAATGAAGCCTTGGCGCTGGTAAAGATAGCGGCGATAGGATGGGCTCTAGAGCGACAAGATCTAGTCCTTGATGTGCGACAGAGGTGAAGATCTATCAACATTATTCCGCTGCCATCCCTCTTCGAGCAGTAGATATGCACGTCTACCAGGGGACACGTGCTCGTCTATTGGAGAGCTACTGTAGTGTAACTTGCAGTAGATCCAGATCGAACGTTGCGCTAGTCTGGTGATGTCCGCGGCTGCTTACAGTCGGTCCCAGAAGTTGAGGTGAGACGGAACAATGTGAATGTCACCAACGTTGAGTGGTGTACACACTCTGATGCTTTGTGTATTTGGAGCGGATTGCCTGCTTCGGTAAAGCTTCGAGCACCCCCGGAAGCTGAGGAGATGGCGAAGGGTAGGTACCTAGTCTCCGGAACATCTGAAACACATGGGCGGCTGAAGATAAGGAATCTTGGAATCGCAAGCGTCGGTACCTCATGCATAGCCGCGCGTTCGTGCTTGATCGTAGTTACATGTCACCCATTGCCCGCCGGACACCTTCCGGTCTTTGATCCCTCCAATCAGACTACGGAAAAGCCTTGTAGCTCCCGCAACGGACATGGGCTTTTGGTGTGTACAGTAATTGGGTGAGATTGCCATCCTCGATGGGCAGTCTGGGATCTTTCGATAGCTTCGATAGCTTTGATAGCTTTGATAGCCACAGAGAGAAGCTCTTTACGTTGCAGCAACACCACAAAGTAATGTCATTTCACATTCCGACGCGTTGCCTGTCCGCCTAGAGAGAGAGAGCCAAAGAACAGAGAACCTTCGATTCGCTTTGCATCCGACCTGTAGCGTCGGCATCCCGTCTGCTGTCGTCATTCCCTGTCCCTCAAACCGCAACGTCGACTTGAGGGAAGTTCCACCCGCCTTCTGCGGCATCTCACACCAACGATCTTCAACCCTACCTACCTACCTACCTACCTAACCAACCCTCACCACTTCCGACCGCATCACCATTGCGTCCTCTTCAAGCCCCTCACCGGAACCCCTCCCTAGCCCTCAGATGCTCTAATTCCCTTCTCCTGCTTCCTACCGTCTCTCGTTTTTTGCGTTGCGGAACATTTCGCTGCATACCGCGTTGCTTGCTCCTCCATTCTCCGAGACAATTCTCGCATGCCGCGCGCACCTCCGGGCGACCAACCTCCCGCAAGCACCAACTGTCGCTACACTATCAGACAGTCTTCGAAGTCCTGTTACATACCAAAGTCATTGCTGTGGCGCCGAATTGGATCCGATTAAATGAGGAGGAGGCCATCTGGGTCGGTCACGGAAGACGAGGGCATCAGTCCGGGTCGAGAAACTGTGTCTCCGGAACTTGAACGCGACAATGATTCTCGATGTCGGAGTTCGGTAGAGCCGCTGGAAGGCCCGAGGAAAAAGTCGTGCAAACGGGAAATAGAGTCGCGAGAAGAGTCGCAGTCAGATACCGCCTGGATGTTGCCGAGCGCTTCAAATACATTGAGCAGGAACAGACACGAGCAGGAGAAGGTTCTGTCAGTGCAGACGGAGGAAGACATGATGTTAGGCAATCAGGCTCAGCAGAAGAAATGGACAAGATGGAGGAATCCGTGGTCGATCTCAGTCCCGACACTAGCCACGCTTGCGACGGCAGTCCTGCTTTTATGTGCCATATGGCAGTCCTTCGTCACGCGACAGCTGGATCCAAAGGGCGCTGGCATGTCGCGGATGGCAAGCTCATATGTACACTTTGCTGGATTCGACACGGAGCATACCCGCTTTGCGACCAAGTACAACCTATACCTCTACCGGGAGTTGGGCATCGACGAAGATCCGAGGGTGAGCGTCCTTGTTGCACAGACATGTGATATCTGCGGCCGCTGACTGCTTTCAGGTGAAAGGTGTGCCCGTCCTCTTCATCCCCGGAAATGCTGGAAGTTACAAGCAGGTACGCTCCCTAGCCGCCGAAGCTGCATACCACTACCACAACCTGATCCGACCGGACCCCGATGCTTTGAGCTCTGGCAAGAGAGCGTTGGATATATTTACTGTAGACTTCAATGAGGATATCACCGCGTTTCATGGTCAGACTCTGCTGGACCAGGCGGAGTATCTCAACGATGCCATCGCATATATTCTGTCTCTCTACCACAACCCGCATCGTTCAATGCGCGACTCCAATTTACCCGATCCGAGTTCCGTAATCATTGTTGGTCACTCGATGGGTGGCATCGTTGCGAGGACGATGCTCACCATGTCGAATTATCAGTCGAACAGCATCAACACAATCATTACGCTGTCTGCGCCCCATGCGCGAGCTCCGATATCATTTGACTCGGACATCGTGAGGACGTACGAGAAGATCAACGACTACTGGAGGCGTTCATACGGGCAAAAATGGGCAAACGACAACCCCTTGTGGCATGTCACCTTGATTTCGATCGCAGGAGGTGGCCTAGATACTGTCGTGCCGTCAGACTATGCAAGCATTGAGTCACTGGTCCCAGAGACCCACGGCTTTACGGTCTTCACATCAACCATTCCGAACGTCTGGTCAGGTATGGACCATCTGGCCATCACTTGGTGCGACCAGCTTCGCAAGGCCGTTATTCGTTCACTGTACGACATCATTGATGTCTCCTCGCCGGTCCAGACACGCAAGCGCGCTGACCGAATGCGATCTTTCAAGCGCTGGTTTTTGACCGGCATGGAAGATGCTGCAGAGAAGACACTTCCACAGAAAGAGCCGAAGACACTGCTGACGCTCGAGGACAATTCCAATGCCATGCTTCAGCAGGGTCATCGTCTAGAATTACGCTTGCTGGGTGAGACCAGGAAGCCGCGGGCTTACTTGATTCCGGTGCCGCCGCAAGGTCTGTCGGAAGGTCGTCAATTCAAGCTTCTTACAGACCATCATCTTGACGCGTCCGGCGAGAACGGCAAGCTTGAGGTTCTCTTCTGCAGTGTATTCCCGTTGCAAGCTGGGCAGTCAGCATCCGTTCTGACGATGAACATGGATCTGTCGGGAGGCAGCTCTGGGTCTACGAGATTGGCCTGCAAAAATAGCGCTTCTGATGTTATTCTCCTGCCGGCATCCACCAGAGAATCCAAGCATCCCTTCGAGGACCGACAGCCGTTCTCTTACCTTCAATACAACATCGAAGATCTTGCAGAACATCAATTTGTCGCCGTTGTAGACAAGGCCACAGAGCCGACGCTTGGATGGGTACTTGCTGAGTTCACTACCGAGCCGCAGTCGGTTGTGAAGTCTGATGCCAGTCTTCAAGAGCTCGTACGATCCGGTATGCAATTCAAGTTACCCGCTAAGCGTCCTATGGTCATGGAACTGAAGCTCTCGGCCATGCATTCAAGCCTGTTGGCATACAAGTTCAGCACGGGCAACCATGCGTGCGGCCTAAGTGGAGAGCTCTTCACGCCGCTACTGCGACAATACATCACGACTGTCTACGAGTCAAAGTACTTTGTCAACGTCAGGCATGCTGATATCAATCTCCACGGCATTGCGCCATACATGCCACCGGCGTTCCGGAACAGAGGCTACCAAGAGGGAATTTCACTGCAGATATGGTCTGATCCCACCTGTGACAGCACCATGGACATCAACCTAGAGGTCGACTATCTTGGAAGCCTCGGCAAGCTGTGGATGCGCTACAGGACACTGTTTGCTGCATTCCCTCTGCTTGTGGTTACACTCGCTATCCGGAAGCAATTTTCTGTTTACGATAGGACAGGTGAGGTTTGTCCTTGGCATCTCTTGACGTCTGCTAACATTCGATAGGCGTCTACATGAGTTTCTCGGAAAGCATGAACCAGTGCATCCGATCTTCTCTCCCGGTCCTCTTCATTGCACTGACTTGCCTCTCGATATTCTTTGCTACAGGCAGTGAGGCGGTCTTTCGCAATGCGCCGAGTTGGTCCTCCGCTGGGCGAACTAACGGCACTACAACACACACGGACTTTGCCATCAACGACCTCTTGCTTGGGTCGCAGGACTCCTTTTTCTGGTTCCTCATCCCGCTCTTCGGGGTGGTATGCGCAGGCATTTGCATTGCCGTCAACTACGTTACGCTACTCATTACCTATACATTTGCATTGGTCTACCTCAAGATACGAGCGATCCCTGCACGCGAAGATGACGGAAGGTACGTAATTCTGTTGACAGTGGAGAAGAGTGGTTGGCTTACACTCGCCACAGGAGGACACCAGCTGCGTTCGCCGTCACGTCCACCCGGCAGCGCATCGTGACGACCAGCTTCCTGCTGCTCCTTGTGTCAACCGTCATACCCTACCAGTTCGCGTTCTTGGTGCTCTGCATAGTGCAGATTGCCACCTGCGTCCGAGCCTGCAGGCTGGCCCAGGAGTCGGTAAGTGTCATGCCCTCATAGCCCTTCTGCACGTTACTGATGCAAGATCCAGGGATCCGAGGCCAACTACAACTTCTACAATTATTCGCACTCTCTCCTTGTTCTTATGCTCTGGGTGCTTCCGATCAACATGCCAGTACTGGTAGTCTGGATCCGCAACCTCGCCGTCCACTGGATGACCCCGTTCTCCTCTCATCACAACATCCTCTCGATAATGCCCTATATTCTTCTCGTGGAGACGCTCAGCACGGGCCGGATGATACCACGTGTAACTTCCGCGTATGTTCCATAGTTTCTACTGATATGGGCCTTCAGCTGACGTGTCACAGGATCCGCTACTTCACGAACATACTCCTTTACGTCACATGCATCTACGCCGCCGTCTATGGCGTATCTTATGCTTATCGGCTGCATCACCTCGTCAACGTCCTCTGCGCTTGGCTCGTTACGATACACCTTTCAGCAACCTCGTTCTCATTCTCTAGACTCGATCGTTTCTTGGAGAGCCCGGAAAAGGATAGCCCGCCTACCAAGAAGCGACCATGATTTAATAACATTCCGCACCCGAAATGTACATTTCGGCACAGCGTCCGAGAAGCGCTTTAGCATTCTCAAAGCCGAATTTCCCCGTGTTTGATCTTCAGTGATTTCCCATTGCCCCATCGGCATAATTGGAGGCATGGGGCTTTGGGTGTCGCTGCTGTGTGGTCTGCATACACACTAGCATGCGATCGGTAGGGAGCCAGCCGATAATGTATACAGATGGCCCTTCCTTTTCCTGCTCGCTCAAGGGTTGGATTAGACAGGCGAAGACTGGATTGGAGATTGGGATACCCCCTGGCGGGCTTGTCCCCCTTTCTTAATCATTAATGAAATTTGGATGGGGCGAGATGGATTGATGGCGGGAAGGTAGTCTTGATAGATGGCCGCCTGAGGATATGCGGAGACGGGGTAGGCATGATATGAGGATGTGATGTGGAGAATGTAATGTCTTGACGCTGAATGGTGAATATGCTGAGGATCCCGGGAGTTCGGCCGTAAGGGGGGGGCCGAGAGAAGGCAAGAGAAAGTGGACGAATACGACGGGGGAAGGCGAGGGACGGGAGGATTGCTTGTTTGAGTCAAACCTCGTTGCAGAAGAGACCTACCTTGCCGTACTGTGCGCTCGTGGGACTACTGTCAAGGAAACATTGCCGGTACTGCAACTCCCATCTTCGAAACCTGATCAGTATCGACTTGCTGTCTTCTGCTTCTCGTCTCTAGCTTTTCCCCCGGATTTGTAGTCATTGGTGACTTGGCCCAGATCTGACGGGCGCCGGTTCGCGAAGGTTCGCACCGCCACAGCCGCGGCAGGTGTATAAGCCACAGTTTGCGTCACGAGATTCTTTACGCTCCGAGGGTCCTACCACCACTACTACTACTACTACTACTACCACTATTACTATTACTGCTACTGATGATACTACTACTGCCTACTGACCTATTCTACCTCCCGCCACGCACCTACAACACGACCTGATCTCACACCAGCATTCCTCTCCGGAGACAGCATCTGGCCCTCTCATCACTTTCTGACCGGTCACGAGCGATCACGGTCGTCACACGCCGAGCCCCCACCTGAAAGGCCGCCACATCACATACACAGAATCGCTGCGCCTGATTCCCGCGATCCAACGCCCGGAATTCTCCTCCTACCACCTTGAGCGATTCGTCTGCTCCAGTGAGAGCCAGAACTACAAAGGAATCTATTAGATCCGCACGCCTACCGCCTATAAGCCTTTGTCTCCGGCGGCAGCCATCACATCCGCATATTAGCCCATCATGTCGGGCCAACAGAGGGACATGGTCTTTTGCCATGAGTGCGAGAACGAGTGGTACAGAGACGAGCATGGCCTTTCATGTCCGGAGTGTCGTTCCGATTTCACAGAGATTGTAGGTCGTGGCTCAACCCTTCACTCTATGCAAGGCTGAGAAGCAAGCTTGCGCGTATATCAAGCGAGTAAATGCTAATTACTCAAAGATCGAAGCCGACCATGACCCCCGCGACGACCACATGAACATCCTAGACGACGCCGACGCCGATCATATCCTCCATCATCACCCGTGGGGCGATTCAGACGCGCCTGACCCTAATGACGGTGACATTGACGAGGTCCGTTATGCGCCAGGAGGGGGTCCTGGTGGCTATACAGTGCATCGTACAATACATGGCTCCTTCCCACCATCACGGAATAGCACTCCAGGCGCGGATCAGGCCAACGCGCACCAACAGCCAGGTCAACATGACCCACTCAACGGCACGTTCAACAACTTCTATTCGATGGTACAGAACATCATGGGCGGTAATGCCACGCCCAACACAGCACAGCGTGCAAATAACCCCCGACCACCTGACACAGGTAGAACCCCTGGTGGCGGAACGATGCAATTTGCGACTTTCGGCACGCCCGGTAACGGAGGCATGCGTTTCACGTACGCCTCCGGTAGCACTCGACTAAACCCACGAGATCCCAATGGCCCACAGCCTCAAGGCCAACCCGTGGACGAGCTCAACAATATCCTCGGTTCCCTCTTCTCCCAGATGACGGGTGCGCCACCAGGACAACCTACGCACAACCACATGCATCACGGCGGAGGCAGTGGCGGTGGTGGCATGCCAGGCTTTGGCGGGAGTCCCTTTCCTCCCGACCATCCCTTCGCCGCAATGCACAACCAGGACCACGACCACGCGCGCGCCCCAGGAGGAGGCATGTCGATGATGAACCCCTTTTCCATGCTCTTCGGCTCCTTGCTCAACCCGGCGTCCGCCCAGCATGGCGATGCCGTCTACACGCAAGAAGCGCTCGACGCCGTCATATCCCAACTCATGGAGCAAAACGCAACCGGCACGGCGCCCGGTCCCGCATCACGCGAAGCCATCCAATCGTTACCGAAAGTGAAAGTGACGCAAGACATGCTGGGCGACGACGAAAAGGGCAAGCAAGGCAAAGGCGAATGCTCAATCTGCATGGACGAAGTCGGTCTGGGGGATGAGGTCGTAAGGCTGCCGGACTGTGGACACTGGTTCCATGGCGAGTGTGTCGGCAGTTGGCTGAGCGAGCACAATACTTGTCCGCATTGTCGGAAGGGGGTTACGGATCCCAAGGCTTCTTCTCAGCAGGACAGTCGATCTAGTGCGGGCGCGGGCACAAGTCATACGTATCCCCGCGTTTCCCCTGGCTTTGTCGCCGCACACGCACAGGGTCAGGGTCAGGGTCAGCATATGCCGGGCTCCTTTGATAATCCCTGGGTTGTGAATGACGGGTCCTCGTCAGCAGCTCCGAATCAGCAGGGCCAGGGAAGCGGGCAGGGGAGCAGCTCGGCGAGTGGAGGAATTGGGGAGAGGGTGCGGAATATGTTTGGTAGGGGCGCGGGATCTTCTTCGTGATCGATCTCCCCTTTTACACCGTGAAAGGGGGTGGATAGTTATGACGATGACAGATTGATGAGATGTTGTGCTAATACTCTGTCCTTTTTTTTCTTGTTCGGCTAGATTCGGCGGAGATGAAGAGACGTCGTGTTTCGCGGACTCTTCGACGACAACGGCCGAGCGAGTTGAGGAGACGCGCTTCTTCTTCTTTGGTGGATGTGCTTCGCTGGAGTAGTGCGAGTGGTGGGTCTCTGCGTCGTCGGTGTACGGGACGGGATGCGCGTGGGGAGGAGAGAGGGGATTTGAATCCGCCTCCGGTTTCGGTGACGAGTGTGTTGCCAGAGTCGCAGATCTTGCCAACGGAGCAGATAGATGCGTTACCACCACCACCAGCAGCAGTAGCAGCAGAGGAAGGAGAAGAAGACGCGAGGATGAGCGAACGGCGCAGGGGGAAGCGGCGCGCTGCTGCGACTGATGAGCCTGCTGGCGAGACTCATTACCCTGGTGTTGGTGAGGTTGCTGCTCCTGCTGTTGGGGTCTCATCACATGTGACACCGGCAGTTGGAGAGGAGGATGGTGACAGCGAGGGCGTGGGCGTGGGCGGTGATGTGAACAAGCGTATAATTAGGGATGGCGATGTGGATTGCCATGGCGATGGGGAGAGCGTTAGTTTGTACAGGCTCAGTGTGGTATAAATGGAATATTGGTACTCCTGTCTTCTTTGGTCGCTTGTTGCTGCTGTGGAAAGGAACTTTCATCTACGCCCTTCTTGTCAATTGCTCTCCCTCTTCTATGATCTTTGGGAGGCTTGGGTGGTTTCTCAGGACGGAGGCGCGACGGGGAGGGACTGTGATATTCTTTCTCGTGACTTTCACCAGCTGAAAAGAGTGGCTTCCGAGGGTTTCGGACTGCGCTCTATGGGACAAGATGGGAATCATTGATACTAGGGCATCTTTACATATCACAACCTTGAGCAGTCAACACTTCCATCATCATAAAAGGACCTTGTGCAACAACGCGACGACGGTGATAGAAACCGGGGCTTCCCAAATCATTCATTACACACCTGCCCTAAACTCTGTATATTCGCTATATGTACGTCATAATCTGAATGGGGGTATCATCCTCATCATCATCGTCACCGTCTTCGTCATCAAAGTGCAAGACCAAGCGAGCGAGCGAGCGTGCGGGAGGCTGTGCTGTTTATCAACCCAAAAGAAAACAGAAAAAAGATACCCCTATGAGCACGGCCAAATTCTCCTGCCCGTTTCGTCTCAGGCCATGACGCTGTCTCCCCTGTGAGTCAAGGCTTTGCTCGTCCAGTCAAAACATAGCTACCGAACCCCCGAAAAAAGTAGAAAAGAGGCCGTGATATCATAAAGGTCGTGATTCCCGACCACGGATTCCGCGCTTGGGGAGAGGAGAGGGTGTGTGGGGGTCGTACCGGTCAGTGGATACGACCCCCGTCATCGCTAGCAGGGGAAAAGGACAGGTAAAAGGGATACAGGACTGGGATCGAAGAGGTGATATTGGCGGAAAGGGGTACGAGATAAATGAAAAGGCGGGGAACGGGGGTGTGTGTGTGCGGGGATAACAGCAAGGGTGGTGTTCGTCAATCACTTTCTTCTCTCCCCCTTTGCACATCGAACGTCGCTCATCGTTACCAAGCCCCTGCATCACCCAAAGCAGGTTTCCATCGTCGAGCGACGTCCGTACTGGAAATGTTACAAAGGGAAAGCAGTGTCCGGGGCGGTACACGAGGAGGATTCCTAGGTGTAGCTTCGCATGGCATCGATATACCCAGTGCCGCCCTTGAGGTCGCGGTCAAAGGTCTCAGCGACCTCGAGGACACGCTTGATGTGCTCCATGCTCAGCTTAGTCCTTTCGTTGACGGCGAGTGCTTGGGCGGTGCGGACGGCGTTTTTGATCTGTCGAGGATATCAGAATCGCTAGTCTTTAACGGCGTTGAAAGAGTTCGACAGGAAGTACGAAGATGAGGTGAAAAGAAGGAGAGTAGGCGAGCAACCGCATACCTGCCGCCCATTAAGGTTACCCCTCGCGAGCACATCGAAATCCACCTCACTGAACCCCACCGTATCCACCCCCTCCATCACCCTCACCTTCTCCAAAAACATGCGCCAAATCTCCCTCTTCGCTTTGGCCGACAGCTCCTCGTACCGCAGCGCCACGTGGATGCGGCTCTGAAACGCGTCGTCAAACGTCTCGACTCTATTGGTGGTCAGGAAAAGAATCCCCTGGAAGTACTCGAGCAGACGGAGAAAGATGCTGACGAGCGCGTTGCGGTGAATATCGTGGACCTCGCGCTTCTCAAGGAAGACGTCCGCTTCGTCGAGGAGCAGGACCGCGCCCCACGAATGCGCTATGTCCATAATCTTCTGAAGCTCGTGCTCGAGGCGGGCGGTCTCGGTGCCGAGCTCGCCAGCAGAGACGGCGTAGAGTGGGCATTTGAGAAACTCGGCGATGCCTTCGCCGGTCAAAGTCTTGCCAACGCCCGGCGGGCCATGAAGCACAAAGACGAGGCCTTTGCCTTTGCCCTGAACGACGTCGTCAATGGTTTCCGCGGCGTGGAATTTGTGGGTTGATACAAGTGCTTGCACTATCGACTTTTGGTTTGGAGGGAGGACGAGGGATTCGAAGGCTGTAGAGTTCCATTCAATGTCTCTCACGCCGGAAAGGGAGAACTCCAGCCAGAGTTTCTCGCTGAAGGCGAAGCCCAGTACGACCGGCGACGCGATGATGAGCTCCTCGTCGGAGAAAGTCAGCTCCTTCTTCGCCTCGTCCGTAGCAGACGCGATGGTATCCAGCTTCTCGGGACGAGCCTCTTGCCCGCTCTCATTGACGGGAACCTTGATGATATGCGGGTTATCGTCTTGGTCGAGGACGACCTTCAACTTTGTCTTCTCGCGCTCGTCGTCTTTGTCCTCTATGCCGTTGCCGTTGTTGTTGCCGTACGAATTGTCGTCCTCATCGCTGTCAGAGCCGCCGCAGCAACACGAGGATCCATCCGAGTCTTCGTCGTCCGAGATGAGGTCATCTTGATCCTTGGGCTTGATGAGGGAGATTGAATAGTTGGGATTGATACGACGGAAGATGGCCGGGTCAATCATAACGCGGCCATTGATGTTGACTTTAGCCACGGCCTTTTTCTTCTTCAGAAAGGCAAGGCCCTTGTGAAAGCGGTAATTCATGCCCTGCATTGCAACGAAGCGCCTCCCACGCTCCATGAGCTGCTTTTTCACACCTTCCGGATCCTTGTGGTACTTTAGCGGATAACAAGCCAGGCCAGTGATCTTGCGCGGGCCCTTGAAGCTCTCGACGTGCACTTCGAAGTCGCCAAGACCGAAGTGCTTACCATCGTACTCCAAATAACGGCCTTCGATGCAGTACCACTCGCCCTTTACGAATGAAGATTCCTTGTTAGCATAGTCCACTTTGAAGCAGCGTGGATCTTCAACGGAGCCATAAGTCGTGGTGTACGCGAGCATGTTGGGCTTGAATAGTGCCCAAAGCAGTTCAAAAGTGATGTTGCCGGCTTCAAGCAGCGGATACAGTGTCTTCTTCGTCTCATCATAGTCTTCGTCCAGGTACGTGATCAAGACCTTGCAGTGCGCAATCATAAGCTTGAGGCGCTTCTGGTTCTTACGCTTCTTCTCTTTCTTCAGACGAGACTTGAGCGTCTTCTTGTGGTGCGTCCGCAACTCCTCGAGATAGAGGAACAGCATGTTGGGATCGACCTGTGACAAGTCAGTGACAGCTTCGAGGTTGTGAGAGGAAGTCGCATACGCATGGCTGCTCCTCCACAAGAGAGACCCCTTTGACATCCTTCATGACCTCAGCGAGCGCCTCTCTCAGAGGTTTCGATTTGATATCCACGACCGTGTGGCGATATTTGTTCTCCCAGTCAAACTTTCGCCTGACCGTGAATACGTATGCCTCAAACTCATCCTCGCCACCTTCAGCACTCTCCGTGAGCTTGTAGTTGTGGATGGTTGAGTCCCACAGCTGGTCAACCCGCTTGTACTCCAGCATCGATGCGCGTTTGCGTGACTTTGACGCCTTCCGGCCCTTTTTCTTAGACTTTCTGCTCCGGCGGCCTGTAGAGGGGGTAAGGGAGGGATCTTCGATATGTACCTGGTTGCGAGCGCCGGCTGAGCGCGCCTGCGGCAGTTGTAGATAAAGCGCGTTCAACTGCTGCTGCAAGTGAGCAGCCTGCGTCTCAATATCAACGGTAGGGGTTCCGTCCGACTCGTCGTCCTCCGATTCGGTCTCGACCTCCCGTCGTGATTTTTTCTGCCGCCGGACCACTGGCTCTGAATCTTCCGAATCGCTCTCCGAGTCGCTATCTGCGTCTGAATCCGATGAGTCGTGCTTCTTCGACTTCTTGTTCTTCCGGGCCTTCTGCTTCCGCTTGCTGGCCTTCTTCCTCTTGCTTCGCGACTTGTGCTTCCGCTTCTCTCCCTCATCGGACGAGTCCTCTGACTCGTCATCATCGCTATCCGTGCTGTCACTGTCCGAGCTATCTGAAGAGTCCTGCTCTTTGACCTTCTTCGAAGCCTTTCTCTTCCTGTGCCGCTTCTTGCCTTTGTGCCCTTTCTTCTGGTGCCCCGCTTTCGGTGTCGCGGTAGTCTCGCTACTTTTCGACTCGGTGGAGGTCACGGCAGGCTCCTGCGTTAGTGCCACCCCTTCAGCGGCCTTTTCGTCTCTGGCAGCGTCCATCTTCTTCGTCAGGCTGTGCCCAAAGTCGACCTGGTCGTTGCTTCCAGCTGCACGTTTGGGAGTGTCCGAGGGTGTAGACGAGGGAGTGAGAATAGTATCGCTTCTGGTGGAGGACGATTTGGGTGATGGGCTTCTATTAGTGGTCTTTGATCGATTGTTCATGGGTGGCTGCGCTTGTCATACGGATGGTGGATGACAGCAGCTTCCTTTCGGCTCAGCCTAGGTAACAATGATGCGCAAAGCAAACGTAGATGTTGACGAATCAAGCAGATGCTCCTTATTACGATGTGCTCATGTGTTCAACTAAAAGTGAGCTAGGTAGCAGCGGCATACGTGAAACAGAATGGCAAGGCAGAGGATGAATCTTTATATATCGACCTACTCCGGGCATACGACATGCTACAAGGCAGACACATGAGGTACCTATACCTAAGGTAGGCTTGGTATGGGTACCGTTGCGGCCGGTGACTGGGCCAAGCTCACAGGTAAGGTGAGGCCAGTAGAGAGACCGGTTCAAGAGGGGACCATTGGACCAGCAGTGCGAGCTGGACGCTGAACACGAGTAACTTACTTGGTTGCTGTAGCCAGGCAGCATCCTTCCTCTGAGTCGCATGGGGTGGCAGCTGGGGCGAGGTTCTAGAAGGCTAGAAGGATGGATGCCCGCAGTGCCCGTATCTCAGCAACAAATACAGATACAGTACAGTAGAGTACAGTACAGTACAGTACAGTACAGTACAGTACCTACGGTACCTTACCTACCCTGGATGAGCGAGCACGTACAGTACAGCAAACCGATGCTACTACCTCCTGTACCAATGAGCTCCGTCCACAACACAGATGGGCGCACGTCAGGTATGATGAGCCTTGATCATTGATGTTGAGGTCACCGCTTTGGGACGCGACTCGTGGCTGCGCCGGTCAAGGCCAACAGGTTCTGGTTTGTGTTCGATCATTCGATGCAGCTG
>Ga0160429_1001335_pt1 | contig 13934 bp, 15 predicted proteins | sample SolpanmetagenomR_FD_108199 | JGI IMG/M metagenome (GOLD analysis project Ga0160429, IMG submission 108199) | Solar panel surface microbial communities from Lawrence Berkeley National Laboratory, California, USA - R | ecosystem: Engineered > Built environment > Solar panel > Unclassified ...
AAATCAATTCCAAAATCAATTCCAAAATCAATTTCAAAATCAATTTCAAAATCAATTCCAAAATCAATTCCAAAATTCCTTCGGTAGAAATGCCGGACCTCAACCTCAGTACAATCAACAACAAGCTCAGTATCAACAGATGAATAATCAGCAAAGATTTTATCAGCAACCTTATCCTGGAACACAGAATTATGGTCACCAGGCAGTGGTCCCACAAATCATGGCCTCCAATAATCCGACTAATGTGACCAAACCACAGGATGATCCTTTTAATCCAAACATTGCCAACATGAATCCACCAGACAAATCGATTGTTCAGCAAAGCAATACCTTTAATCCTCAAAGCAAAGAATTTGTCCCATCGACATCGAATTCATCATCATCACTTCCATCGACATCAAACCCAACGACATCAATCCCTTTGTCGTCATCCGCCAAAAATCCAGCCAAAAGTCCACCAAGACATTCATACCTCATCGCCTCTACGACCGTATTACAAGGGAAATTGGCCAATCTCAAACGTCAAAACGAGGCTGTTCAGGCTTCAACCCTTCAATTGATGTATTGGATCCATAACATTAATATAGACGGAAATTATAATGTTGATCCTCAAGAAGTTAAAGAATGGCAGAACCGTGCAACGAGACAACTTGTGGTACAGGCTGAGAGTTTTAATCCGACTTGGATTCAGACTATTATTGACGATTTGAACATATGATATAAAGATCATTTCAGGAATGATAAATTAGATAAAGAATGATATATTTGCATAAAAGGAGTTTTGGAATGATATTGGCAGTAGCATTAGCATTAACATTAGCATTGACATTAGCATTGATATTAGCATTAGCATTAGCATTAACATTAGCATACGCATAGATACTAGCATATATAGATATTACATTTATGAATAACGAAATCTTAAAAAACCAACAAGCGTTTCCCGCATTTCAACTTTCTTTGACGCGTCAAATGATTAGTAATCAAGCACAAGTCATTCTTCAGCTTGACAAAAGTAGTATTCCAAGCAGTCATCTGTCATCGAAAGACCAACTCCCCGGATAATATATTCATCGAGGTAACGCGATATATTGTCAAGACAATCCATACCGATGTCTGTATCGCATAATCGCAAGACTTTATTCGACGCGAATGTGGAAGAAAAAGTTTTAATCATTACAGTACTGTAACTTATCGTGCTTGAAAGTCGCGTTCCATTTTTACCTTCATATACATGCAAGAGTTCATGTTCGAGGCTGGGGACCGCACCATCAGATCACCTGCCATTATGGGATATGGAGTCGGTAGGTCGTCTGATGCAAGGTCGGTTAGCCCTAGCCTTATTCTTAGCTGCATGACGCGGCTGAACTGTCTGTGTCAAATTGTCCCCCACCTTCGTTCATTCTTCATCTCTTTCCTTTTCTTTTCGTTATACAGCATCTGCATCGATAAATAAAATATCACACTTCGCAATGGTTTGTCGACGATGTGGCTATCCTGAACACATTTGTGGATGCGGAGCTTCGGAACGATCAACTTTCCAACCTGCAAATCCATCACTGCTGCCAGCTTCCACAGACCGAAATCGCAGAATCATGAACCACCATCTGCAGCCTTTAGAACCACCAGTCTCCGGACTTATGTTTCCTCAAACGCGGCGTCCAGAACCCTACAATGTCTCAGATACAAGACCGTTGTATCCAACACTGCCGTTACCCTGGGGCACAAATCGGCACGGAGAGGTGCCGGCCCAAGGAATTACAGGTGGTTCATTGTCATATCGGAACACTACTAGCCAACAATCGCAACCTGGAGGTCAAATACAGCCTGCAGGACAACAAACCCCCCCGATCACATATCAACATCAAGGACTGCCAACTCCAACCCCTCAGCCGGTCATGCCATCGTCTTTTCTGCCTGTAAGATTGATGCTCAACCTCTCATGTGTGACGCTTCTGACATTTATATGCAGTCTCAATCACTGATCGCTCCAGGGACAAGCGGAGATGCAGGTATGGTAAGTTTTGGTTTTTTCTGTTATTTAATTCCATGACTTGCATGAGCTAAGTCCACGCGATACAGGATATTGCTCCCGAAGAGGGGCCGGGAGGGCAGCCGAAAAAGCGACGCTCCAATCCGATTTTGAAGATCGCACGCAACAGACTAAAACCAGCAGAGGCTCCGTCATGCGAGCTTTGTGTACTCTTCAAGCTACACAGTAGACCTAACCGACATCCAGATCATGAATGTGAGTGGCAGGACGAGTTAGAGGTTGCTCCCTATGTAAGTAAAAGCGAAAACAATAGCCTTTGAATATAATCTGAGATGCCATTGAGTGTGATATAGGCTTTGAAATACCAGAACCTCCACGTAGAATCCATTCCCCTGGTGGACGGATGAACAATGGAGGTACAGAGACCACTCTCGAATCTAAACTGGCTTTACAGTTACTCAACCCTTTTGCATATATGATATGTCCAGCAGCGCGAACAAATGATGCAACTCAAGCAGCAAGGAAAGCGATTATGCTTACTGGCGTACTGCACTATGGCTTCAAGTGGGCCCCAGAGAGAATTTGCGATGCCTTGTACAAAACATGTTTTTGGCGTTATGGGAGAGTGCTCTCTGATTCGTTAGAAGCACGAACCAATTATCGCAGGCACGCTATCCGGCTAATCACACTCGACATCTTGGACATCAATGAATGCATCAGGAAAGCAAATGTGAAGCCTGATGACTGGAAGCCTAAGGACATGTTAATCGGCCTAGAATTAGGGCTGATAGTATGTAAGCAAATCGCCCCTTACAAGCAGGAATTTAGTCAACGTGAGTCGTTGTCGAAATATTCGGAATTTATCCGGTGCTTCCCGAAATTGTTTACCACGCCTTGTGTATCATGGCTGTTTCGTAACTCGGAAACTCTCCAGGATTTACTCGACAACATGCCAGAGTTTGTATACAAATTAGGTCGTCCGGGTCAGTTGGAGCCAGAGGAGATAAAAGTAGATTACCAACACCTGAGATATTGGCAATGGCAACATCATCGCGCGGACGATCCTAATGTTCACCTCTTTATAAATCGCTACAGTGATCTCAAGGCCCCAAGGCCCAAATGATAGAATAAAACCCAGCCGAACCTGGTAAATAGATTCAGATCGCATACGACTCATACATAGTCTTTTACGTCTTTGATGCTTATCTGACCGTGTGAAAAGCATCCAAATTAGCCCTCCAAGTCCTGCATACTCTGTTGAGCGGATGGAACAAGTAATAGCTACAAATTTAATGATTTCAGCTATCAATTGTGGATGAACTTTATTTGTTAACGTCGTTGGCGCTTAGCACGCAATTACAATAATAATCCCGATGGCAAAATTTTACTTTCATTTGTACATCGCTTACGCATCTACAAATCTAGTGATAGACCTGCCACGAGACTACAACCCTGTGAATCTGGTGACTACAAAACTCCGGTTACAAATCGAATGATGGATTTGTCCAGAAAAACTCGTCCACCATCAGTGAATCTAATTATAGACTCGCTTTATGAAACTACAATTTTGGTGATCGACTTTCCTAGGTCTACAGAACCAGCATGTTACTGCAGCAAACATCCCTGTAGAGTTCCGGACTTGGTGGCGAAAGCTCTCACAAAATACAAATCTAATTATAGACTCGCTTACGAAATTATAATTTTGGTCACGGACTTCACTAGGTCTACAAAACCGGCATGTTACTGTAACAAACATCCCTGTAGTGAACTCTCCCACAAAATTCTCACAAAACTGCAAGTCCAATCGTTCTAGACTCGCTTACGAGTTTACAACTTTAGTAATAGACTTCCCCGCAGATCTACAACAGGCGCATGTTACTATGACCAACATCTCCGTAAAGTTCCGGATTTGGTAGTGAACTCTCACACAAAACTGCAAATCTAATTATAGACTCGCTTAAAAAATCTCAAGTTCGGTACGCTAATACATTTCCCTGCATACAGTATTTTCATAATTGGCAGGTAGACTTTTCTTCACGTACGAAACTTACAGCGCCCACCATTACTGTAGTATCGATATATTCTTATAAACTTGCTTACAAACCAGATTAATACAAAGTTGGTGATACAAAGTTGGTGATAAGCCTTCCACGCAGAAATTCGTGGTTGATTCACCGAGACAAGACTCCGAAAATCTATTTATAGATGTGCTAGTAAAACTTTATAAATCTAAACATGGATCCCTGTCCACAAAACTTATTTTGTCTGCAGATCAAGCTGCATTGACGGACATGAAGGACCCCGCAGATGTGATGAAACAACAGCCTGGTAGCACACCGACTTTGTGACAGCAGTACAGTGTCTTCGACATGGTGCAGTACGGCGCTAGTATCACAAAGGTCGGTGGAAGTTCAGGCTAACGAATGTATCACTTTTGGCAAGATATATATATCCACTATTTCCCCCCACTAGGCCATGATTCTTTTACTCAATAAGTAACTTTTTTGCCACATAACAAAGATGTCGTCGCTTCCTAAAAGAAAAGGCGCCAAAATAAAAGAACCACGTAAAGGAAAAGCCCTTGTAGGTCTATCTGCAAACATGAGAGCACAATTATATTGACATTCAGGTATAGCATCGATATTTGAAAAGATTCCCCGATCGAGACCCATGCAAGTTGTGCACTGAATTTCAAATATGGCCCGCTTTCCAACGCGATCATCCAGGAGTCTGTATGTTGGAGGAGAAACCACTCACCACTTTTATGCCAGTATGTACAAATCGTTTTGCAGCTGTCAATCGATTCTTAACTCGCATCATAGGCGCCAGTTTACTTTCAGAGAATCCCAGGCTACGACATGACCGCCGATGTCAAGACAGATCCCAAAATCGCGCAAGAAAATTTTAATCAACACGTAGCCGTTCACTTACTCAATCCGGTCGTTCAGCGTATAGATAGATTTGGTGGAGGGCGATGGAAACCACACGTACTTTTTGTGGTGTTCTTGTACTACGGGTTTGACTGGGGAGCTGATGTTATAGTACGTGAACTTTGCGGGAAAGACATCTGGAAATTTGGTGATATGCCGACGGATCCAACTCCAGAGATAGCCCAGAATTGGCAAATGCATGCCGAGCGACGCATACAGCAGGATATCCTTGACGTCTTTGGGGTTGCTGAAAAATGGCTCGTTCGCGGCCCGGCAATTTACGAAGTTGGGCTTGAGTTAGGATTGATTGTGTGCTCGCAGAACATTGAACACGGAACGGATGGGTCTGAGTTTGCGAAGCGATTGCCAGTTCTATTCGACCGGTTCTGCCAAAGCTGTTTGATGACGCGGTGGAAGGACAAACGTTGCTACCATCCTACGAATTTGTTTATCAACAGGCCACTAAATCATCATTCTCACCCAGGAGGAACAATACAGTATAAAGACCTTGATTTTAAAACGTGGTTAGAGATTACTACAAAGGATCAAGGAGCGGTCCGGTACATCATAGAGGAATGTGGTGTTGAGGCTGAAAAGAAGGAGCTGTTGGAAGTTTTGGCTGCAAGAACTAGCCATCATACTCATCAGTCTTGAAGTAGAGCAAAATCTATAACAATCCAGAATGTAACATCTCTTGTCTCACGCATCTGTTTGTACCCGTGACATGACAGTCGAATCTCCTGTAACATCTACTTCCTACACAGTAGTAACTACTAAATACAGGAATAGACAACATATTATTATTAGTAGATCGTATTTTCACTCGCTTGCGAGATTACGACTTTAATGATGGACTTCCTTGCAATTTTACAGACTAGTATGTTACTCACAAAGCAAACGTCCCCACAGAGTTCCGAAAATGGTAGTGAACTCTTTTACAAGACCGCAAAGCTAATTAGAGACTTGTTGATGGAAATTAGAGCTTTGTTAGTAGACTGCCCCACAAACGACGAATCTGTGGTAGAGACCGCACCAAATTACAAATCTAGTCATACCCCGCCTAGTATCAGTATGTCTAATAATAGAATTGCTTACAAGATTACAAGTTCGGTACGCTAACAGACTTTCCCACATACAGTATTTCTGGAATAATAAATAATTGGCGAGTAGACTTTCCACACCTCCTACGAAACTTGCGCTCGCCTGCTATAACTGCAGTAGAGATGTATTTTTTTCGACGCGCTTGATTACAGTTTAGGATACTACGAAATCGGTGATAGCCCTTCCCTACGAAATTACAAAACTTCGTGGTTGACTATTTATTATAATAACACAAGAATGCAAAAATCTATTTATAGATGTGCTAGCAAAACTATAAGTTTAATTATGGACTCTTCTCCACAAAACTTATTTTGTCTGCAGATCAAGCTGCATGAAAGCAGGGGTCATGAAACACCAGCCTGATATCACACCGACTTTTGTGACGACAGTGCGATGTGGTGGATCCAATCACAAACTCAAGAGTAACTTCAGGCTGGCTGACGCGGCGCGTTGACATGATTATAATAACTCTAGCTTATTCCACATCCTGTCTTTTTAATTCTTACCCGATTTAGATACGTGAAAACACTGCAAAACAAAAATGTCGCCTTCTACCGGATTTCATGTTGATATACCTATCAGAAATGTAAGTGTGACTTGCAAATTTCCGAGTCTCGTTATATTGATGTTCAGTATAAAAGTATACAAGTGCTGCTGGAAAACGGAACAAAACAACTTCTCGTTGTACGCTCTGTACTCAATTTAAACTCTGGGAAACGCAGGACGAAGAGGACTGCTCTATGCTAGAAATTTGTATGCTAGAAGAGTTCAGCCTTGGAGTAGTTCCAGCAACAGTATGTACAGTTTGTTTCTCCGCTATAAACCAGTTTTTAAGCGTTATAGGAAGAAGGCATACGCGAGATCCCAAATTACACGCACAACAACGCGGCCAATTCAAAGGCCGTCGCACAACAGAACTTCGATCAAAATTTAGCCCTTCATTTACTCAATCCATTCGTGCAACAGCTCTATCTGACGAATAAGTCGCGCTCGAAACATGAGATGAAACCATATCAGTTACTCGTGGCTCTTTTATACTTTGGCTATCGCTGGACACCTAGTGAGATTGTATTTGAATTATATGGAAGAGATGTCTGGGATTTCGGAAGCATGCCGAATTTTCGACTTCCGAGAGAATCTAGCGATTGGCTGCGGCATGCTGAACAACGCATCATCTTCGACATTAATGCTTTAATCAAGAGAAAGCTAGGTGAGGAAGATTGCAAATACAAACTGATGGACCTTGGGCTGGAACTAGGTGCAATTGTGTGCTCGCAACTTAATAGCATAAAGAAACAGTCGGAGTTTGCAATGCGATTGCCAGATTTATTTACTGAGCCGTGCATAGAACGTTTGCGGGAGCAGTGGGGACACCAACAGTGCCGTCCTAAGAATTTATTCATCAATGGCCCACCAAGTCATCCTTCGCACCCAGGTCTGCATATAAAGTATGAAGACCTTAATTTCAATACATCGTTGATGATCCATTCGGACAAACGCGACTTGATCTCGTACATCATAAAGGGCTATGCTCTTGAAACAGATAAGAAAGCTCTGCTTAAGTTCATCTCCACACAAGCTATTACACATATTCAACAGTCTTGAGATAATCCCAACTCTAGCATAGTCCAGAATTTAATATCTCTTGTCTCTCGAATCTGTTTCATACCCGTGACAGTTGAATCCCCCGTAACATCTACCTCCCACTCGGCAGTAACTGATACAGGAATAGACAATACATTATCGTCAATAGACCTATTCTTTTCCCTTTTGATTTCGTTTCTACAATACTCGTCATAATCGTCATAATCATAGTCATTGTCATCATTATTTTCTTCGCCTTTACCCTTCTCCTCCATCTCGCTATTTGTAACTAGAGAAGCAGGAATTATCTCAACAACAACGCCAACCCAGTTTCTTCCTCTTTCCCAAACCCTTCCTACTTCTGGAAGTTTCTCCTCTCCATCTCTGAGTCTATCGTTCTTCTGTCCATTTCCTCCCGCTAATTCATTGTTTCCAGTCGTATGTAGTGACGTAGTTGATGAAGAGAGCGCTGAATCCCAAATATCACCATCGGGACCGATTTCGAAATTACGACATAATACATTAACTTTATGTGGTCTCCTCCCAGGAGTCAACGCTGGAGTGTCGATCTTGACTCTTATCATTTCAAACAGCGGGTTTGTAATAGTCAGGAGATGGAGAGATACTTGACCTGGTGTAAAAGTAGGTGTCGAGAGAGAAGAGAGGTACGTAGCGGGAGTCAGAGCAAAGTTAGATCTAGAAAGTGGAGTCGAAGCGGATATATTTGGAGAAAAGGGACGGATCGAGAGTCGTGGTATGTGGTTTTGGGCTAAAAGGCGGATTTTATACTTGATTGAAGAGCCGAGAGACGTTGTAGAAGAAGTGGGGTTAGTATTAGATGAAGAAGAGGTTGTTTTACGATCTTCGTGCCGTATTAGAATATGTCTACATATCGAACAACGTTTTGATTTTCTCGTGACAAGAGCTGTAGGAACAGGCCATAGATCTTTGACAAATCGAGCGGAATAGTTCCATGGATGTGATTGACGTTGAATAGAAGTCGTCATTTCCGAATCTTCCATTTGAGAGATGATCTCTTTCTCTTCTGTTGGTGATAATACCCTCAAACCTTCTTCGGAATTTAATGCTTCACGCATTGGTAAGAGTTTTTCATTATTTCGTCGGAGTGAAGATGATGATGAGGATAAATTTCCATATCGTTCGATAATCCTAGCTAAATTCGCTGGCGATGAAAAAGAAGGGTCGAATCCAAGTGGATTATCAGTCATTGCATCTGATTCTGATAATTGTGTTTTATAAAACTTGGTTAATTGTCGAAATTGTACATCTTCGAGTTCGGAACTCTTCTCGTCATCATGTCTCAAAGGTTTACCATGTTTTCGGTATTTCAAAAGTTGTTCTGTGATTCGATTTGGTTTTTCAAAATCGATATCAACATCTAAAGAAGTCCATTCACAAAAAGGACATGATAGGAGATAATTGTTCTTCCCACCGTCATCACCACCACCACCACCACCACCAGCGTCTTTGTTATCTGATGGATTAGTTCCGACAATCGATAGTTGAGAAGTACACAAAGGACAATTATAACAATGTCTTTGACAACTTTTATTTCATCGTGGGTTAATGAGACTTCTCAAATGTATGCTGGAGGATAGGAGGCTCACCTTACCTATTTCCATCAGACTTTACTATACTACTTGGAACTTCAAACAAACACGTCGGACAGTACCAATTTACGATTTCTTCCGTCCAACATCTCGGACAGCGGATTTGTTGACACTCGTCACAGAATAATAATCTATCATAAGGGAAGAGAGAAAAGCTTGCTCGGGGATCGTGGGGGTTAAATGTCACGTCAGGTCCTTCATCTTTGTCGTTTTCTGCACTAACGTCTCGAATTCCGGAATTACTTTGTCGCGTGGTGAATGATGAGACGCGTCTACCGTGGTTTGAAGCTGTGAGATACTCTGCTTGTGATTCGCATAGACATTGGACGAATACTTTGGGATATCCCAACATCATGTTGATTAAATCGTGGCATCCATTATTTGTTTACTTTGAATGGTGTAGTTAGTGGACGCTTGCACAAAAAGTCAAATATCACATGACGTAGTTTTTCTATTCTCGTCTTGAAGAGAAGGAGTTTAAACGTAGTTATATACAAAGTCATATCTTTACCTCTCCACTACATATCGCTCCATCAACAGAAGTACCAGGTGCTGATCCAGGTGCAATACCTTGAGCTGGACCACCAGTTTTACCCTCTGGAATCGTACTTCCACGACCATCAACATCACCTTTTGAACCAGGACTACTACCGTCAAAATACTTTGCAAATTCACCCTTTTCTTCCCACTCTCTCGGACCTAATAATCTAACCATGTCATCTCTTGTCAATTCTTCTTTCTTTAATAGTTCTTCGGCAACAATTCCAATCTCTTTCTTCCTGGCTGTGAGTAAATCTTTACATTGTTTATGTGCTGCATCAACTATCCTTCTCACTTCGGCATCTATATCTCGAGCTGTTTCTTCTGAAAATGGTTTATGTAGTTGTTCAGAAGGATTAGATTCATATGATCGAAGTCCTATTTTAGCAGACATTCCCCATTTTGTGACCATTGACGTTGCCATTCGTGATACTTTGTCAAAATCATCCGATCCACCGGTAGTACTGTAATGGCGCATCAGTAAACATTCGCTTTTATAAAATATGATCGAAAAGAGACAAAAACATACACTGTTTCAAAGTGAATCTCTTCAGACACTCGTCCACCCAAAGTCATTGCTAATCGATCCATAATTTGGTTAACATTAAGTAGATATGTATCTCCAGCGGGTAAGTATTGTGCATATCCCAGAGCACCAGAACCACGAGGTATAATTGATACTTTCAGAAGAGGATCAGCCCATCTGAAGAACCATCCACATATAGCATGACCAGCTTCGTGATATGCAACGGTTCTCTTTTCTTCTGGCGAAAGTACGAGGGATCTCTTTTCTAGACCACCTACTACTCTTTCTATGGCCTTTTCAAAGTGCGTAGTTGTGACTGACTCTGCGGCAGTACGGGCGGCTAAATCGACGACAGGTTAATCAAATGCTTCTATTTCCAACATATTCTGGACTTTCTTACCTATTAAAGCAGCTTCGTTGACACAGTTAGCTATATCAGCACCAGAAAATCCAGGAGTCAACGCAGCTAATCGTCCTTCGAGATAGTCCGAATCAACCTTTGTAACAATCTTTTTCAAATGTACCCTGAATATCTGTTTTCGTCCCTCCATAGTAGGTTTATCTATAGTTATATGTCTATCAAATCTACCAGGTCTCATCAAAGCACTATCCAGAATATCTGCTCGGTTAGTACCGGCGAGTACAACGACTTGCTCAGACGTATTGAATCCATCCATTTCAGTCAAAATCTGATTTAAAGTAGCTTCTCGCTCATCATTACCACCTCCAAACTTGCCACTATTCCTCGACTTGCCAATGGCGTCAATTTCGTCAATGAATATAATACAAGGAGTACTTTTTCTGGCATTGGTAAACAAATCTCGAACTCTCGAAGCACCAACACCAACAAACATTTCGACGAATTCTGACCCACTGACAGAAAAGAATGGTACACCTGATTCACCGGCAGTTGCCTTTGCTAGTAAAGTCTTTCCTGTTCCTGGAGGACCTGAAAGTATAGCACCTCTCGGTATTTTTGCTCCAAGCTTTTCATATTGTCCGGGTTCCCGTAAGAAACTAACGAATTCCATAATCTCCCGTTTTGCTTCGTCCATACCGGCTACATCTGCGAATTTGACCTTTATATCTGTTTCGTGATTGAACTTTTTGGCTCGACTTCTTCCCATACCAAAAATACCAGAAGCACCACCACCTCCTGGACCTCTTCTAGACATGGCATATATTGCACCTATAAATAACAATGTTGGTCCAAATGTCATTAATGTCGTCGTCCAGGGGGAATCATATGTATATTGTACGGGAATACGTTCAGATCCAGGGATATCCAAGTCATCTTGGGCCTCTGTAAGATGTCTTTCAAAGCTTTCAGTCGATCCAATCTTGAATATATAATTGAAATTGGGTTGAACGGCTGGTGATTCTGGATACATTGCAGCTACGGCTTCTCGATGAAGATGAACTGTCACTACTCCATTAGGCACGACAACTAACTTTTCTACTAGACCTTTGTCAAGGAACGTTTTACGCAGCTCTTGCCATGTAATTTCCCTTGTATTTTGACCTGGACTCACTAACCGCCACAATAAATAAGTAGTAAATATGGATATCAAGAAAGTAGTCATGTCGAATCTAATTTCAGCCGTTGTCAATGGTCTTTTCTTAGGTGATTGGTCGCTTTCAGATTTTGGATCAGATGGACCAGGCTCCTCTTTGGTCTTTTGTTCAGCTTTTGGCTCTTGGCCATCCTTCATCATCTTCTGATCCTTTTCGCTCTTTTGTTTCAGTTTTGGCTCTTGACCATCACTTGTCGTTTTACTTTCGGCCATTGCTGCGTCTACTAACGCCTTTGTCTCGGTAAAACTCGTTACGACATATGCTCCCAACTCTGCCATTTTCGAGGCTGTCAATTTATCCTTTTGTAATCGCTTGATCGAATCCCGAACATCGTCCGGCCAACCAATCTGTATATAAAGATCCCTCGCTTCTTCAAGGTTTCTTATCATGAACTTGGGTGTCACAGACCGTACTTCTTCAATGGTGTGGTTGAATTCTTTAATCTCCGCACGCGTCATCCGACTATATCCTGTTGGAGATTCAAATCGTTGTAATCCAGAATAAAACTCTACTGCGTCCGATTTGGGTTCCGCTTTTGACTCGGCGGACTTGGGTACACTCGAGCCATCCACCTTGCTATGATCTTTATTGGTTTTCTTATCTTTTCCAGCATCGACTTCATTTTTCTTGGATGGTTTATTTGGTTTCAATGGTTCCGTTGCGTACGATCGGCTTGGGATGTGTCTGTTGAGATATAGATTGCGCGGTAAACTTGCTGGTCGACATTGAATGCATCGCAAAGTGGTAGAGGGTTTTGGTGAAATACGCAAGGCGCGAAGGAGAAATCGGGAAGAAATTGGCATTGTGGCGGCAAAAGGTATTATCAGAAAGTCGTGTGGGAGTAGATGTACAAACGCCCAAGCTATGAAATCGATGCGACGCTGTAGCCAAACATAATAAAATAAGTTGTTTTACGCTAATTAGTGCTTCCTCCTGCGTGTCAAGTGCTGAAATGAGAAAACAATGATTTCGACTCGCAGAATCGATGACGGAATGCAAAAGAATTCAGAAGCTCAAACTAAAAAAATCAAATGTCACGTGGGTGCAGCGAATCGATAGTTAGTTGATTCACTTGAACCGTCATCACCATCGCGCTATATAACGAAAATGCAATAAAGTATATACAGGCATGATAATTTTATTAATACAATTGTTGAATGAAAATGTCCCATTTCAGGACAACACCGTACCCTCATCTTGAGTTCTGCTTTTTGCAACACCCAAACTTCTTTTGATCTTTCTATCTAAATCATCCGGTTCATCAACATCGCCATAGACCGCCTTTACCATTCCAGTGACACCATGTTCACCAATCTCGACCTTTCCTCTCGCTCCTAGAAAATAATCTATGACTTCTTCTCCACCAGCATTATCCTTGACTTTTATAATGAAACCATCCTTTTCCATCCTTTTCAGCAATTTCTCCGTCTTGTCGGGTGCAGTCAACGCATTTGATTGTGTAAAAGGCGTCATGTCATTCAGATTTGTCCTCCTAAGATATCTATCCATCTTATTTTCCGCCAAGGATCCACCACTCAATACAATCAAACTGACAATGAAAGAACTAAGTGCTGTATATTGACTTTCCATTTCTGTTGTGGGGACTTTGGAAGGAGGTAATATATCTGGTATACGGAACTTATCCGGTAGTACAGATGTTAATACCCAAGCATTACTAGTCTTTTGTTGAGATTGTGATTTTGCGGCCGCTCTTTTTTGTTGAAGTGTAATCTTTTCGCGAACAGGCAGTTCTACCAGAGTCATACCAAACACGCGTTGAAGCTGTTCTTGTGCCGCTATAAATACATTTCGAAACTGTCGTTTATTCGATCCAAGAATTTTTGCAGTTATATCTGATCGTCGAAGAGGTGCTCTTGAATATTCGCACGCTATCGCAAGTCTTATCAAATTCTTTACCATCTGATCAGAATCGCCTGCATTATTATCGTCTTCATCAATTCCACTGAGTTCCAGTTCTTCATCGTCTCCGTCATCATCATTGCCATCGTCTCCGTCATCATCATTGCCATCGTCTCCGTCATCATCATTGCCAT
>Ga0160429_1001337_pt1 | contig 13921 bp, 13 predicted proteins | sample SolpanmetagenomR_FD_108199 | JGI IMG/M metagenome (GOLD analysis project Ga0160429, IMG submission 108199) | Solar panel surface microbial communities from Lawrence Berkeley National Laboratory, California, USA - R | ecosystem: Engineered > Built environment > Solar panel > Unclassified ...
AAGTACTTCAGCGCGCGGTACTACCGCCAGCACTGTACTTACCGCAGCGGCGCGTACATCAAGGATCTAAGCCAAGTCGAGCCAGATCTGAGCAAAGTGATGATTCTGGACAACAGTCCCATGAGTTACATCTTCCACGAGGGTATGAGTCGCCTTGGTGCTTGGAAGCCGCCCATACTGACCGCGGCTAGACAACGCCATTCCAATAGAAGGCTGGATAAGCGATCCGACGGATAACGACCTGCTGCATCTCATACCGCTGCTAGAGGGCTTGCAGTACTCGACGGACCTGAGGGCTGTGCTGTCGTTGCGTATGGGACAGCCGCAGACGGCTTGAAAGTTGCGTCGAGGAAGGGTTCGACGAGCTGCACTCCTTGTGTTCATGAGCGTTAAGGAGGGAAGGGGCACGATGTGGCGTTTCTAGCGAAGATGAGTTGCCCGGTCGTCTTTTTTCGTTGTCGTAGGCCTAGGTCGCGGGAAAAGGGGGGAGGCAGAGATACCCGGTGTGTAGCAATTGTATTGTTTGAGCTGATGCTGCTGGTGCGTTGAGCAGCATACGCAGACCCGTCCTTGTTCACATCACATGCTTTGTGAACCCTGTTCGTAGCGATATACTGCTACTAGTGGAATCTCGAGTCCTTGCCAAATACATAACAGAACAACTATTCGTACGTCCTTTGACACTACATACATACCGTAGTCGTATATCTGACGCCAAGCGGAATATGTACTTATCTCTCCGCACGTTAATTGTAACATTCCGTCTCAAAACTACTCTTGATATATTCTGGACCCAATGCACAGCTGCTGCACAGCCTCACGTAGTCACGCCTCCAGCACGGGACTCGCATGAACGACGGGACAATCCTCGTTACGAGAAGTTTCGATCGAGTGGAACACCACACGGGGGGGTCAGGTTACCTCATTCCAAAAGACCAAAAGCGAAACTGCTAGTTCTCGCGGACGTTGTTGCTAGGGACTTGGGCAACGTTTTGACGCACGGATGTTGGCTTTCTCTCATGCAACCAGCCGGCCAGTCGATCAGGTTCTCGTGAGGTCGCCCGCAGCGGACATGGGATGTCGGGCGACGACGCTACCTTCATTTACGCTTGAACGTGTTGCGAGTCACATGGCTTGGAAGTTGTTTTGACGTTGATTTTGCGCGCTAGACGATCCTACGGAATCTCATCAATGCTCTTAGCGTTGACCTCATCCTTGCCGTTCAACTTCCTCCTCAAACCAGAACTCGCAGGGTATACTGCAGAATAATCTGTTAGCGGATAATCCCCGGCCATGCAGCATCATCATCATCAAAACCAACAACAACGTCAGCCAAACCGCGGTAAGTGGAATGACTTACCAACTCTCCTCAACCGGTTGCTGGACCCCAGCGGCTGGAAGCTCTTAAGCCCATGCCAAGGATCAACCCTGAGATGGTCTTCCCAAAAGCTCTTCCTCTTCATCGACCAGCTCTCCTGCTTCGGAACCGTGAGCGTCGCGACACTCTGCCACGGATACTTCTCCTCGTCCCAGATCTTGCCCGCGTACTCGACCGGCTGGTCCTCCAAATTCTCGCAGAGCTGGACCTGGAAGAGGTACCGCGCCTCGTGTTCGCGGTGGAAGTTGGACAGCCACTTATGCAGGATATCTTCGTCGTGCTCAGGCTTGACGGTCTCCTCGTACAGTTTGCGCTGGGTGTCCGTGTCCGGCACGAGGCAGTATTTCGCAATGTAGTCGCCGTATCGATAGGCCGTCTGGCTGTACTGCCGTGTAGACTCCAGGTGCAGATTCGGCACCTGAAGCCGCGCCTTCTGCAGCTCGGCATCGTCCCGCTTCTCAATGTCCTTGATCAGCCCTTCTTTGTCCGGGCCGTGCTTGGCGCGCAGCGCGATGATCTCGTGCGAGGTCTTTGCGTCTGAGAGGTCGATGGCTGGCGCGGAATTGAACTCGATGTCTTGGGTTGGGATGTCCTTGCCGGCGTCGAACATGTCACCGTGAACGTCGAAGACTTTCATCGCGAAGCCGCGGATTTCGGGGATGCGGTCGTCGAGGCCAGGGTCTGGGGGTTCGGAGCTGTAGCGGCACACGACTGGGTGGTCTCCGGGGTTAGAGAAGAGTTCGGTTTGCGCGAGGTGGGCGGGCAGGTTGGAGTGAACGGTGAAGGTGCCTTTGACGATGCCTTGGGTCCGCTGGTGTGTTCCTGTGGGCATACGGTCAGGTTGTGGCTCCGGGAATGTGTTCGCTGTTTGGCGTACCTCCAAAAACGTGCCTGCAATGATTGAACTGCCTCCGCTGAGCATCGTTAATCATATCAGCGACGGCCTGGATGTGCTCGGCCTCGCCCTCTGGGACCTTCTCCACGCCCTCGGCGTCCCAGTGGATATAGTTTCTGTTCTCGAGGTCCGCCATCCTAGCAGTGAAGACGAAAGCAAAGAAATGTCACGACAGACGGATATAGACAAACTAAAGGTGGAAAATAAAGCTTGGAGAGACAGAGCCGCCGGTTGCTACCTCCGTATGTAAAGGCCCTATGATGTATGGCCCACTTACCGTGACGCTTGCGGGGTTCCACAGAATGGATCGCGAACAATTTGTCAAGCGATGTGACGCGAAGTACAGTTCGAAATCCATCACCGAAAACTGCCAGCCGCTCGCCAGGCTTGAACCGCGTGCAGCAGTGTGATTTGAGGGGATGATGTCCAGTACGGAGGTGGAGGTGACTTAACTCTTGAGGCGTGCCGCAAACATCGTGCCATTAGTAGGGCGCCCGAGGAAGAACAGTGTGGTTGGCATTGCTGCAGCATCCGTATCGAGCACCTCGCGCAGTAATTTCCTTACAGAGAAATCTCCTGAGCGGAGGTAGATGCGGTGTTTCGAGGTGGTGGTCTTGCGGAGGTGGTGCGGAGATGAGATGGGGAGTGCTGCGGTGACACGGGCAGGGGTGTTCGCGCTAGGCCGACCTTACGAATTACATGGCCTGTTCCAACATCACTCTGGCTCGTGGATGAGTATCCGTATAACACCAAGAGACATTGACCTGCTATAGTTCCGACTCTGACACCATGGCTACTTCACAAGCAGAACCTCCTCCAAGCTCAGGTATGCGCCTCCGACTGCGTCTACAGTTGAACCGACTTGAACTACCATCGGCCCCACAACTCGAGCTCCAAGAACCTTTGCTTACACAACAAACCAGGCTCAATATCGAAATCCAAGAAAAAGAAGAACAAGAAGAAGAACGCAGCAGCCAAGGCAGAGCATGATGGAGGAACATCGGAGGCCAATGGCGACAGACTAACCCCCGCGCTGGATACCGAAGATGTCGAGGGAGACGACGAAGAAACAGAATCTCCGCTAGTATGGCCGGTCCTACGGGGAAAAGCGGAGGATATGCTAACGACGATGTAGAAGACACCGGTGGAGGATCCAGAGCCACGACACGTCGGAGGTGATGCTACGCAAGCAGACGAGCCTTCGGAGACCACAGCGCCCGGACCTCAGAGCAATGGGGTGCACAACACAGACTCAGAATCACCCGAAGAAGAGTCACCACAGTTGCCACGGCAAGGAAGCTCAGCTCTCGAGACAGATACCGCAGAACGGCTTGAAGTTATGGCACGGGACAGGGACAGCTTAAGAGCTGAGGTCACGGAGCTCCGCAAGTCTCTTGAGGAGATACAGAGCAAGCACGAAGAGGATGTACATGACTTGCAAGACAAGCTAGAAGAATCCCAATCGAGTAAGGGCCATGCTGAAACCCAATATCGGACACTACTGGGAAAGGTCAACACCATCAGGGCACAATTGGGAGAGAGGCTGAAGGCTGATGCGGTACGTACATCCCGGGGGGGACAATAGAATCTCTAGATAGACACTGACAGTCGCTGCAGGAAGAGCTGTCCCAAGCTCGCAGCCAGATTGAGGACATGGAGGAGCAAGAGCGTAGTCTGCGGGAGAAAAATGAGACACTTGAGTCGGACCTGGCAAAGTTGAGGCAAGAGAGCGAACAACAAGCACAAGAAGTCTCAAGCCTCCGCGGCCGCGCAAATCTGTCGCAGCAGAACTGGGTCAAGGAGAGGGATGAACTCCTTCAGCGGGAGGCATTCGCTAGGGAAGAGTTCGAGACAGCAAAGCAGGCTATGCAGGATTGGGAAGTGCTGGCCATGGAAGAGCGATCATTGAGGGAGAACCTCGGCGATCGAGTCGCGGAGCTGGAGGAGCAATTGTCCCATCAGCAAGACGCCTACGAAAGGGCCGCAGCCGAACGCGACACGCAGTCACAGACGGTCGATGGACTGCAAAGAGCTCTTCAAGACATACAAGACGGTATCAAATTCCTATCGCGTACTTCATGCCTCGACTGACCATCCTCTGCAGCCCGAAAACACGAACTTCGCGAACTAGTCGAATCCTCCCAATCCCAACTCGAATCCCTCCGCACACAACTCCAAACCGCCGAAACCTCATCAAAAGAGTCCCAGGAAGCCCTCGCCGCCGCCCGCGCCGAGCTCGATCGCACCGCCTCCTTCGAGAAGGAAGTCAAGGAGAAGAACCTCCTCATCGGCAAACTCCGACACGAGGCCGTCATCCTCAACGACCACCTCACAAAGGCCCTGCGCTTCCTCCGCCAGCGAAAGCCAGAGGACATGGTCGACCGCCAGCTCGTGACGAACCACTTTCTGCACTTCCTCGCACTCGACCGGTCGGACCCGAAGAAGTTCCAGATCTTGCAGCTTATCGCGGCGCTGCTGAGCTGGACGGACGATCAAAAGGAGACCGCTGGGCTTGCACGACCAGGAGCCAGCGGGCTTTCCGGGCTGCGCGTTCCGCTGAGTCCGTTCAGGCGGAGTGGCAGTACGCCGAGTCTGGGGTCCGGGACGCCAGATATGGCGGGTGTGGAGCACAGTGCTAGTAAAGAGAGTCTTGCGGAGCTGTGGCAGGACTTCTTGGAGAGGGAGGCGCAGGAGGGCGCCGCTCAAGGGATCGGAAGCAGGAAGGGCAGCATGGCGGGCGGGATGAGTCCAGTTTTGGAGCGGAAGGGCAGTGGAGCTTTTAGTCCTGCGATGGGCCGGAAGGGCAGCAGTGGCGCGTGGGCAACGTCGAACGCGCCCACGCCGGGATTGGAGAGGACGGATAGTGGAGGTAGTGGGACGAGTGGGAGGCCGTAACTTACTTCTCGGTTGTATGTCTTCACCAAGGGACTAGGCGTTTTCCAGGCATGTCTAAGCTGGCAACAGGCAAAGGGCGACGGGTATTTTGGGAATGGCGCATTCTGCGGAAATACACAGCATCTGCGATATGGGCTTGGTATCTCTGCGTTGAGCATAACACGGCCGTGCATGAAGCAAACGCGCCAGCAGCAGAAGGTAATGTGTAGACACGTATGATTGAAACAGAATTCTTGCAATTGTCCAAAACCCTCTTTATCACGTGATGATTTTGGGGACTTCGAGATTGAGCCTCTCGTATTTCAAATCTTTTTCACACCGCAACCAATTCCGCTAATGATGAGAACTACAAAGTCGGTTCTCCCTACGGCAGACTTGTAATGTACACATCGTAGATAGGAACTTCTCATCTTAGCCTGTTTGGGAAGCTCATTAGTGAGCGGGGAGATGGAGATAAGGGTTGCTAGGTAGGCATTATGTGGCCATAACCACGCGATTTCGGATCACATCTTGGATGTCATTTTTCTCGTCGTTATAGCTGTAGTTCTCATGGTCTAGTCCGCTTGCCTCATTCTCGAACTTCTATAGACTTCTTGCTGGACATCGCATCTCTATATCTACCAATCTCTCTAATTGAATCCTACAACATCACCATCTATACACCAGAAAGAGCACGGAGAAAGTTTCCCCATCCAACTCAAAACAACCCAAATTCCAAACCATGGCCGAACCCTCCAAAGCAGACCAAGACGCCACAATCCCCTCCCCACCCTACCGCCGCGCAGTCATCGGCCACGCCTCCAACTTCTGGCTCCACTCCACAACCCACGGCTTCGACCTCACCCGCCCCCCACACCCCTCCTCCCCCCCTCCACACCCTCGCCTCCACCTCTCCACCACCACGACCCCCATCACAATCTCCCCAGCCAAAACCGCCCTCGTGATCATCGACATGCAGAACTTCTTCCTCTCCGAGGCCTTTGGGCGGAACAGGGGAAAGGGCCACGAGGCCTGCGAAAGGCTCATCGACTTCGCTATTCCGGCTGCTAGGAAGGCGGGGATTCGGGTTGTGTGGCTGAACTGGGGGCTCGATGAAAGGGACGTGCGGGAGATGCCTCCAGCTGTCAAACGCGCTTTTGGATTCGAGGCCATCGTCGACGAAGACGCCGCCGCCGCTGCGGACGGGGAGACGGGCGCCCATGATGCCTTTGCCGAACAGCCTGGTGGCGTGGGCGTAGATAAGATGGGCGAGATGCTGCATCGTGGCGGGCACGAGAAGCTCGAAAACGGGAAAGACGCTCGTATTTACAAGGGTCTTGGGTCGCCTTGTGGGTCTGTTACCCTGCCTACTGGCGAGACGGTGGATGCGGGGAGGTTGCTCATGCGTGATACGTGGAATGCGGCGCTCTATCCTCCGCTCGAGGCGCTGTATCTGGAAGGTGTGAAGATGGAGCGTAGGCCTGATGTGTGGATTCATAAGGATAGGATGTCTGGGTTGTGGCGGGATTCGACGCCTTGTACGGAGTTTTTGGAAAGGGAGGGGATTAGGACGCTGCTTTTTGCTGGGGTGAATACGGATCAGTGTGTTAGTGGGTCGTTGACGGATGCGTTTTGTAAGGGGTATGATTGTGTGTTGTTGAAGGATGGGTGTGGGACGACTAGTCCGGACTTTGCGCGGGAAGGGATCGAGTTCAATGCTGCGAGGACGTGGGGGTTTGTGAGCGCGTGTGAGCAGTTGGCGAAAGGCGTTGAGGAAATGGAGATCAAGTGAATTAGGGGTACAGATTCTCTCCCGAATTGCCGTCGAGTAATACCAGACGCTCACCATGTTCACAAAACGGTAAGCGTCAGTGGCGTGAACATACTGTGCTCCCATGCCTGCCTCTGCTGCATTCACCCAAAGGCAGCAAACCCTTCACCGGCCTATCCCACGCATACATTGTCACAACGCTCTCCCAGGCGCATGCCTTGTTCGCCAGACCCGCCATTGTTTTTCAGCTATCGGACGATGGAGGTATTCCCGTTGTCGATTGGCCTATGGCCTCATTCAGACGCGCTCAGAAAATACAAACAAAGCTGCCAGAAGAGGTGAGCAGAGAGACCGAGTCCTTTATAAAGACATCGAACTTTGACACTCGACGCACGGGATTCCCATTCCAGATGTACATGATTCACGACAGTGAAGAGATAAGATGTAGCCTGGTGTTCTGTCGCAAACTGTGACTTTCAATACCCTGTGAATAGCCGGGGCAGGTCCGCAGTGTTCACATTCTATCGCATTCAGTATAAAGATCGCCTTCAGACCCACGCGCCAGCATGATATAGAAGAAGATTTGACATACTGAGTCGATTGAAAGAGCCCAAACTACCGTCTTCTCCACAGCCGCCTGCCATCAGATTCGTCCCAGCAGAGACTGACACCAAAACCGACAGCATGGCGTACCAATGCGACAGCTGCGGCTGGACCCGCATCAGAAGACTAAATTCAGAGGACCAGCGCGGCGAACAAGGCGCCATGAACGCTGGAGTATGGCTTGTCCGTTCGGCAGTGACTGGCGAAATATGCGTGCAGAAGGTGTGTCGACCGATAGACTTCGAGCGCAGCGACCTCCCTGTCCCAAACGAGATGGCCGTGATGAGATACTTCGCCGAGCAAGGCGGCCACGAGAATGTAAACAGACTCGTCGACTTCCTATGCAACGAGCGGAGGCGACTCGGATGTCTCATGTTGGAACGCTGCGAGCTTGGGACTCTGGAGGGATTGGTGCTTCGGCAAGCGCGATGCCTCAAAGATATTCTGTGTATGCCCACTGACCAAGATTCACAGGTCCAGACATCAGATGATTTCGATCCCAGAAGCCTTCCTCTGGCACATCTTCATCTCACTCGCCGAGGCCCTGGCTTTTATCCACTACGGCGTCGCGAACGCTTTGCGGAACCCAACGCCTCGAAGAGACTGGTTCGCAGCAGTGCACATGGACATCAAGCTCTCCAACATCTTCATCTCTGGGAAACCGTCTTCCCGCAACCCTCGCTACCCGACCATCGTCCTCGGAGACTTCGGCTGCTGCGAGCCCCTCGACGCCCTGAACAGCATGCCGACAAGAGTTCACGCGACCGACCCGCGGTGGACTCCACCCGAAGCTCCGCTCTGGTGGGCGACGAGCGACGTGTGGCAGCTCGGTAATGTGATGAGGTGTCTCGCCAGCGGGTGGCGGGAACCTGGGGACCGAAATCGGCGGAACAGCAACGTCTTGTTTGACCAGCGGTCGGTGTATCTCAGGAATCAGATCGCACTGATCAAGCACACGGAAGTGAGGCAGAGGATCACATCGGTGGAGCTGCCGCTGCAGCTGGTTCAGGCGAGGCAGTTGGCGGTGGTGGCGGGTATGCTGGACACTCGAACAGTCTCATTGCCGGTCGAATTGTTTCGTGATTAGGGTTGGTATGCTGGACATGAGGTCGGTTCGATAGCAGGTGTATCTGTGTCAAAGCTGCGTCCTCCAACGGCAATGTTGTTGACATCCATTTAGCGAAACACAGACGACTTTGTAGCGGCCGAGCCTCAATAGAATCTAGGGTTCTGCAGCAGACTTTCAACGGGCTGCGTCACAATCGGAATAAGAAACTGATTTACCATAGACCAGTGGTCTTGTCTAGTCCATGCGACCGAAGCACCGCTTCTCGACCCTCTCGACCTTCCTCCACCAAGCCCTCGCCTTTTGCTTATTTGCCTTTCCCTCTCGCTTGATGTAGATGTTATAGACATTCATATACCTGCGAATCGTCAGCCAACCATCCTCAGAAGCTTACAACACACTCACGCGTTCATCAATCTCTCATCCGTATAACCCATCGTCTCGAGGTATCGACACACCTTTTTCGCATGCACCAATCCCTCTTCATAACGATTGATTCGCCGCAGTTCCGCCAGTCTGCTCCTCACATCATCACCGCTACCGCTTCTGCACTGCTCACACAAGCAGCGGAAATTCCACCGTAGCAAGCTCTCACATCGCTCTTCGGTAACAAGAACATGCGACGAATCAGCGATGTAATCGAGGAGAATCGGCTCGTCAGCCTTGATGCGGCGAGTCGCATAGAGAAAAGCTTCTCCATTGCGATACGAGAAATTTGTGTTGGGGAGACACCCGTGGTTTAATCTGCGAGATGGTATGAGCACGGATAGAACACGATATTTTAATGTGTGTCGACGGCTTACCTTGATATATGATCGCAAAGAATGATATACGTGTGACCGTCAACTTCTCGCATTAAATTGTTAGCTTCGAATTTCGCCTCGGGCGCAGCGTTACGGGGAGCTAATCTTGCAAAGGCGGCGGTCTGTTGCGGAGTTAATGAACCCATAGCGTCGAAGAGGTCGGTCGAGTTGCCGTGTTGCTCGTCTTCAAGCCATTGGTCGAAGTCTGTGTCAGTTATGTCGAAGACGAGAAGTGGCGTTTCTTGGATGATTAGGTCACCTGCGGCGATGTTACGTTTGGCGATGGTATGCCAACCTAAAGTCTTTGAGTGTGTGAAGGTGTACAAGTCACTCTTAGGCGCGCCTGGATAATCAGGGCGGTGTGGCAAGTCCTCTGGGCCAGCGACTGATCCAATCCGCAAGCTTCTAGAACTTCTGAGGCGTGGCGTACCTGTAGATCTTGAAAATGACTAGGACAATAATACAAAGAGGCGAGATTATCCTCATATGTGTACCCCGTGTGTGGGTTGCTCGAATCGACGGAGATACTAGGAATACGGATAAGATACCAAGAGGGATTGTCATGCAACGGTCGTATTCTTGAGCGTGGTACATTACTTTGTCCATAGTCGTGAGCCATTCAAGACAAAGGACTTAGAAACGATCCGTTACGCTGAAAGAAAAGACGCAGGACGCCACGCATTATCCCCAACTCCTTTCATCTCTGGTCGGCCGAACAGCAAATAAACGTGACCATGTTGCGGACGACAACAATCATTCGCTTCCTAAGCGATGTAGGTATTGCCAACAAGTGGACTAATCCACCTCCCACCCTTTGCCTTCTTCGCCGCCTGCATCTCTGCGTACAACGCAGGATTGATACCCTTCTTCTTCAACTTGTGAATCTGTTCCACACTCAGCCCGCTCGTATCATACTCACTTGCCGTCCATTCCTCAAGCCCCTTCTCCGAATCCTCGGGCGTGCTGAAGTGCGCACTCTGCTGGTCGAAGCTCACTTTGCGCTCAATGTGCAGCGGTGAGTCCTGGTTGACGTTCTTCTTGCTCCTGATGGGACGGAGTTTCTTTAGTGTACTGGGCTTCGACTGCTCGGAGCTGTTGTGGCTTGATCCGCCACCCTCGCTGCCATCGGCGCGACTCGTGTCTTGGCTGCTACGGACTACACTCTGCATGCTCTCACCATTTTCGGAGTTGGTCCATATGCCAATGAGTGTCGGATAGCTCGAGTTTGTATCGCCGCCACTGTCTCGCAGACCGCGCGGGCTTTCGAAGCTGCCTCCGCTGCTCCTGCTCTGACTGTCGTCTTCTTTCTTCGTCGCATTGCTGCTTGAGGAATAGCTCGGCTGCTGGCGATGCACGTACGAAAAGTTCCATCGTTCACGACCGCCTTGAGGCTGTTGTGGAGGTGGACCTCGCGGGAAGCTGTCCCTTCTGCGGTGCTGTGTGAGCGGGACTTGATCGCTACGGTCGTCGCGATCTAGGCGAATAGGCGGAGGAGTAGCGCTGCCAGATTCATGATCGGCATCTGGGAGATGGTAGAACTGGCGAATGCGCTCCGGTACTTCTTGGGGTTCGTGTTGCGCGTATGCAAACGTGCCGTAGCTGCTGTTACGGTCCGGGCTGCGAATCGGGACCGGCGGTGGTGAGCTTGCCATATTCAAAGGTGTCAATTCTCGCGGATGCGACGTTTTATGAGGATTGCAGTGAATCGTGAGACACTCGGCATGACGGGCGGCGCTGTGAAGGACATGCTTTCTGTTGTACTAAGGAGATAGTCCCGACTCGTTTTTGTGGCTGACATCATGAGATGAGCTTCCCGCGTTCGGCTTCAAGGCTTAAACCTTGGGGAACCGTTAATCGATCGTCATCGCATCGCCCTGAGCGCATGAATCGCACGCTTGAAGGACCCTTGACCAATCACTAGGATAGTTGCACTGCATTATTCTCAAGCTCAAATGCTGATAAGTCATAGAAAGATGGGATGGGGTCGGCTCAGTAGTCGCGCTTGATGTGGATGTATGCTTGTGCTTTCTCTCCGCTTTTTCACGCTCGCCCGAAGTCCCGGCTCCATTTCACTTCCACTTTCGATACGGTACGCAAATCACACTCATCAAGCCGTTCGCTCCTCTCAAGCGAGAGCTTTCATTGTCCATTGCGCCCAAAATCGCCATTTGAATGCTATATACAGACGGAATGAGACTTGCAAAACAAGAAGGGATATCGAGCGCTAAGATTGACTGATCCAGCATCTACACGTGTACCTAAGATGGGTAATATCAATTCGACTCGGGGCTAACAGAGCGTGCCATGGTGTGAAACAGAAGAACAACAACAAAGGCTTCGAAGACCGGTGCCTGATACCTTTCCCTTCGTTCAATCGGACGGTGAAGAAAAAGGCCTGCTTTGATAGCCTAGTATAACAGCGGAGCATTGCTGGTATACTATGCAATGACTTGGCCTTGGTCTTGCAGCCTGCTGAAAGCCGTCTTGGACGCTTCAAATACAATCATGGTCGTCATGGCAGCGGGGACTGTACGGACCAGATTCGTACCCATGCCATTGTAGAACGCGCGCCAACCTTCTTCCTGAAGAATCGTATTGAAAGTTCGAACAAGACCTCGATAGCGCAAGACATTACGCATGCCATCGGATGATGATCCTCCTGGCGGGCGGACGAGCCTGCCGTGACTCTCGGCCTGGTACGGCGTATCTGGAGGGTGCATTCGCTGCTGTGTTTGCAGACGGGTTCTCAAAATCTCGTGCGGGTATGTGGCGCAAGTTGCGCAAATCTTGCTTATGAAGGACGCACCGGAGGTTCCTATCCAGTTTTTGGATGTATTGCCGTACCCATCCTTTTGCGAGCTTTGTCCCATCTCTAGGCCAGTAAACTTCAAGCGAAGGAATTCGTAGAGTGGGAATTGAATGGCGACATGAGTAAGTCCCAGAAGCGCTGGAGAGAGGCCGGAATAGAATGTCCATATGCCTTCGTTGCGGAACATCTTCTGGGCCGCGTCCCACGTCGACTTGTAGTGCCATGGAGCAAGCTCTCCGCCAACTCTTGAGCTTGGACTGACTTGTTGTGTCATGAGCCGTGTCTTGATAACCCAGATTGGATTCGTCACAATGGTTGAGCACGCTCCGGCAGTGACCGATGCGACAATGTGTGCTATCCATATGTTGTCTGCAAGACGTCAGCGCAGTATACTTATAGCATTGCCTTGAAACGCACCGAACTTGGGCTTCCAAAATCCCTTTGACCTTTCGTAGGCTGTCATATAGACTGCCCAAGTGGATGTCAACCCAAGGAGTGAAGGACTGAGGCCTCGATACATTGCACGGACGCCTCCTTCCTGCCATATTGCCTTGCCAGTCGCAGTCATGCCCTTGTAGACCTTGTTCGCGCCAGGCGATCGCTTCAGGCCGTGGTTGAAGCTTCCCTGTGCCTGGAGTCGTGTCTTGATCACGTCGAAGGGGCAGGAAACAATGCCAGAAGCCAATCCGGCGACCGCACCACATAGACTGTTGATAGAAGCGTCTGACATGCTCGCGGCGTACACGGCCAGACCCGAAGCGGGACGCTTGATTGGAGATACATAATGTTCGGTCGTTCTTGCTGCGGTCAGCAGGCTCGATTGCTGCTCGTTGCTGGTAGAATGCGCGCCTTTGTTGTCATTGACAGACATGTTAGGCCGCCTCTTAATGTAATTCGACGTCCGCTGACAGAGCCATGGAGTGTCCGTTTATATGCTTTCTGAGGTTGTCAAGCGGGTGTTCTATGGCTGCCACACACTCAAGGTTGTCCTTCTCGTCGTGTGCGGACACCCCGCAGCACTCGAGTGACACGATAGCTAGCGATTGAGCGGCTCCATGGACGGCGGGACCTCAGGGAAGCTGTATGAAGGCCGGTGAGAGCAGAACGAGGAGTCTGTTGAGAGGGGAGAGGAGTGGGAGTTGGTGTGGGTACAGTAGGGTAGGTAGGTATTGTCTGGGTGCGACGTGCAGACCCCTCAGGACTGAAGAATGGCGCGCAAGAAAGAAGGTCTGGTGCTCTCAGATGGGGCGCGTGCACCCGAAGCTTGGCCGCAAACTCTCAAGCTCCCGTGTCAAAGGACTAAGGCAGAACGGAACCTTGAAGGGAGCAAGCCCGGCCCGAGAGAGATTCGCTGCTCAACATCACTCCATACGACGCCTTCAGGACCGACGACGACATTCACGACTTCGACCACCACCACGGCCCGCTGAGACCTCCGCCATCATGTCACAACCTTCGCTTGCCAAATTCATCATCAAGCGGCCCTGGTTAAGGAACTGGGTGCAGCCGCTGGCCAATTGGTACGGCAACGCTGCGGGATACAGGCAGCTCGGATTGAGGTGCGCTACCCTCCGTTGAACCCCAGCTTCATGGGTCTATATGCATGATAGCTTGCGAAGCAGGTTTGAGGGGCCTTGCGAGCTGACAGTCTATTCGCAGGGCCGATGATTTGATCCCCGAAGAGAATGAAGTAGTTCTACTGGCCCTCAAGCGTCTTCCTCC
>Ga0160429_1001338_pt1 | contig 13920 bp, 12 predicted proteins | sample SolpanmetagenomR_FD_108199 | JGI IMG/M metagenome (GOLD analysis project Ga0160429, IMG submission 108199) | Solar panel surface microbial communities from Lawrence Berkeley National Laboratory, California, USA - R | ecosystem: Engineered > Built environment > Solar panel > Unclassified ...
AGAGGAATGCGCTGTAGGGAAGTGTCAGTAAAACCCGGCGGCACAATGTGGGCGTGTAATCACCTACCCTATAAACTGGCCAACCAATATCGCAGTCCACTTCCAGGTGGCTAAACCAGCACGGGGATGTGTTGACTCTGGCTCATGCCCGAGCGGAGAAGCGTCTTTTTCGATGTCTCGATACGCGACAGGAGTGACCGGAGGGACTGGGCGAGTGTACGTAGGTGAGGGTGCGTTAGGTTTCCCCAAAGTAGTGTCGGTTTCGAAACCATCCATATTGAATGCGCTTTGACTTTGGTGCGTCATGTTGAAGTGCTTTAAATTATGTATGAGGAGGTCAAGGCGAGGAGATGAGGGGAGGAAGAAGAGACAATCCAACACAATACGGTATTGTTATTTGGCGATACTAAAAGCAGAGTAGTGGTCTCAAGTACCTTGCACAGATAGCGATCGGATTGGCAAGCGAGCGAGACAAAGCTTTCCTACCTTTAAAAAAAAGTCCATTACAAAGATACGCTAAAATATTAACATGCGGCAACATATTTGTCTCGACGGCATATGATTATACATATTACTAAACTCGAACCCGGCGGTACTGGGGTCCGATTAAGAAGGAGACGTATATTCAAGGTAGTAAATTCTCTATGGTACTTGCCTTCTACTTTCCGACCCTCGTGCAGCCATCGTCTAGTTTATCCTCTTCTTAGTGTACGATCTAACTAAGATAGTAGTTATCCACTATAACGCTAGCAACCTCTACGTGTCACAACGCTTACCTGTAAGCGCTAGGATAGCGCCTTGCCGCAGTTTAACCGGAGAAGCCCTTTAGCCAGCTGGCTGATCGGAACTGTAGCTCTTCGAGCTACGTCTTGTCATTGAACCTGCCTGTTGGTTTCACTGCCTGTTCGTAGATAGCCTGTTGAATATCACTGTATCCTGTACAGCTGCTCCTTCCCCCAACCCACCTGAACCTGCGCCGTGATAATGACCTTAAGTAGTAAGATACAAGCTTCGTACGGTATTGCTGTAGTAAGAATTAGTACCCAAAACCTAGCTAGCTAAGAATCTATATACCTTACTAACGATATAACTAGAGTCCCTTTAAGCTACTATATATAGTGTATAACCGATTTAAGATGTAAAACGTAGTATCGATTTGCGAAAATGTATAGTCGCATATAGTCTCACGCTCTAAGCGTGGTTCTAAGCTTCTACATCGTGATAGACTACCAAAATGACAAAAAACGATGCGTCAGCCCGGAATCGAACTGGGGGCCCGTCGAGATTGAACATATTAGTATCATAAACATATTACTGGCAACGACGGATTTTACCGCTAAACCACTAATGCTTGATGTTGAAGCAATGTTCCCTACAACGTTTTATAATTGTAACATGTGATGACATGTTAATGTGAAAAGAAATTTGCTACGCAGCAACACTTGCCCACATAGTCTAAGTACACTTCCAGCCCCGAAGCGATTGAGTTGAGGATGCCGTTGCAATGACCTGATGTAGTCGACATTGGAGGCTTACACCCGAACAGGACACGATCATGCTTAAGGCAAATTGCAAAAAGGTGTACGTGTTCTGCTACTCGAATGGGTGTGTCATAACCTTCGCGACAACATCCTCACTGTGACCAACTATACCATCTCGCAAGTGCAACGCCTGCTGGCACTTTCCACAGACACGCCCGACACGATAGTTCTAGAGATATTGCACGACAGGTCTCTTGTTTACGCCGACAATCTGTCCACGTTCGAAAGAGTGAGTCCTAGTGTGAACATGAGTCGCTATTCCCTCCAGGTAAAGGATGTGCAGCATGGCTCAATCACGTGGGCAGAAGAGCGATCGTGATCTTCGGCGTAGGCAGATTTCCAGAGGTGAATCGGATGGAGTCGGCGGATTGGGTAAAAAGCCCGAATTCTGCGCAGACGGATGTGGTTGTGGTTGCCTAACGAAAAACTTATGTCATTCTATTTCTACAATGAAACATTGGTAAACCCTGCCGGTCCTGATACTTCTTCTTCTCCATAGACTCGCACACAAAGTTGTTGCATGGAAGTGTCAATGGGCTCGGTCGCTGGTGCGCACTGTTTGTTTCGCGATGTCGAGACCCGTTAACAGATGATGGAATCAAATATGTAAACAATATCTCAGTACGAGTCGTTTGCTGCGTGAACCGTAAGTCCTCCATTCTCCGCGATTCCTTTGCGCATAAGGTTTGCCATAGCTACCAAGAGAGGTGACCAGTACAACATCTGTAACTCCAGACCGAGAGTCAATTATAGCATTGCAAGATGGTAGGTGTGTTCACGTCGTATTGCAGGAGATATGTCTCATTGTCGCGAACGCTTCTTTGGTGGCTCGCCAGTAACGCTCTCTTGTAGACTCAAAGACCGACTCGTGCTAGCAGCCGGTGATAGAAGTTGATCTCTCGCCCGTTCGTTGCCATGTTCCACTCGTCTAGCATCTGCATTATCAGTGGATAAACCCGCTCCAGGCTGCTGATCCTGCCATTTAGCAATTTGCAGTCGCAGCGCGTCCGCCTCCGCATATGCCATCTCTTGCAAGTTTCGAAGCCGTTGATACATTACGCGAAAGGAATCTGGAGACTGCTTTAGACTTTCCTGATCCACCAACGCATATTGATAATACTTCTTTCCCTCTTGGAAATGAGCATATATAGCATAGAATGAGCCATCGGTGAAGAAACTAAAGACATGTGCAGCGCACTCCACCTCACAAACTTGCATCTCTTTCAGCACCTGCGTGCGTGCCCAAACACCATATGCACCGTCGTACGCAGCTTGTGCGATGCCTTCGACACGATCACCCCCAGGCCTTTTGAATTCTCCAAAGAGATGGGGCAGAGAGATGCCATTCATGTCAGAGTGGGGAATGACACCAGGGATTCCCGCTAAGACATTGTTGAATTTGAATGCCTCCCAACGAAAGCCGCTTGCAAGGTCAGGTTGTGGAGCGGATAGACCATTGTTGAAGCCAACGTCCTTGGGAAGTCGAGCGAATGACTGGTCATACACATTTGAGTACACCAATCGCTCCCCAGTTGGTTCTCTCACACGAATCCGCTTGCGAACAGCCTGCATTACACTGTGCCGAAGCGTAGCTTCATTAACAGCTTGATCGAGCTCTATTAAGTTCTCCAAAGCGTCTTCGTCGTCCGGCGACACCGATTGGCGGTCACAGTCGAGACATCGTTCAAGTTCTTTGAGATTCACCGGGATCTTGTCCGAGCGCCGTGCCTCGAACACCTGATTCGTGAAAAGCTGAATCCGGAACCCTGATGAAGTCGAAGAGATAGATTTTGCGTTACTCGCGCTTGCTTTGGTGGAATCTTTGACTGTTGCCATTATGTAGCCCCACTCTTCCTTCAAATCCTGCTCGTTACTTGTTGCGTGATGCAGCAGGCCAGTTGAGATGGCTTCGGAGGGGCTATGCACGAAGCCACGGTCGCCTTGTGCTGTAAACATTATCAGCGTAAACCTCCAAGGTAGATGAGCGTCTGACTGTACTCGAGTGAAGCTGTTGCGGCGAATGCGCGTCAAATGTCCAAGCGGAAACTGCTGAGGATATCTCACAAGGTGTGAAAAGTTCGTGTTCCTTTCTTGTCGGTGATGATGTCTGCTGGTGATCGTTTCGACTCAGTGCGCTAAGGTCAAGTTCGGGCTCACTAGATCGCTTGCGCTTGAGACTACCAGGCAGCAACTGGGCGGGTGAAGGAGATTCGGATCGATTGATCAAAGTCATGAGGCATGCGACAAGGTGGAAGCTCCTCTGTCGTCAAGGAAGAAGTGTAAAGCACTTCTGCTGGTGGAAGGAACTCGTCCAAAGACGGGACATCACCGTCACGTGTCTTCGTGAGCATGCTATATAAATTGATGAAATGATCGAATTTTCGGAGCGATTCGCCTGCAAAAACGAAAATCTCGCCTGGAAAACTTGTTTCAGGGCAAGTATTCGCCCGGCAAATTCCATACACATTTAATTATGCACAATCGATCTTCATTCCCTTTGACGACATATTTCAAAGACGTAATTGAATCTATGATGGCAATCTCCAAAATATGACAAGCGCTTGAACAGGAACAGGCATACTGGCGGCGTCTGCTTCCAGTTGGGCATTGTTCCTTGGATGAAGATGTCGCGCAGTCGAAGGCCGCATATGCCATGGTTTTGGATTTCTGTCGTTATCCGAAACATCTCTCGTCCTTGGATACTTCCAGGGGTGGGATTGTTAAGCTAAGCCCGAATAAGCATAATGGCACGATGGCCCACAGTAGAGGTAACTTGATCAAAACATTATTGGCAGGCCGTAGGCGCAATGGCTTTATCATTCTTTAAGCTTGCCTTTATTTCCATTTCAGTTGTGATTGGGCTGTATGGGACACTTCTAGGACTGCTAACAACGGAGACGTTTCAATCACAGGTGGTGTATCTGAATGCAATTGAAATGACCTGGTTCAATGATCTCAATATTCCTGAGTCTTTTAGCTTCTTGAAGAACCAGGCCACGCCTTTCTTCATTGAAACTCTGGACGGAGGGCGCCTTTATGCTTGGTCAACTACGAGTACCTAACAGTTTAGCCATAGTTTCGGACGCTTTGATCTGGTTAGATACAAGTTTTTGAAGCAAAGTTTTAGCGCACGCAGCTGCGACCATGGCAGCATAGCCCTGCCACTCTTTTTTCTTGGTGCGAGTCTGCATAATCACAGATGCCTCGTATGATAAGACAAGGCCAGTGGTTCATCAGACCTGCTGCTTTCCATCTCGCAACACAGAACACCATATCTTTCAGCCAACTTATCTCTTTCTACTGCATTCTTTAAAATCGTGTTAGCTGATGCGATAGGGTCGCAATGAAACATAGAAACATCCCCATCCCCTGGCCTGCTGATCGATCTACAACTTTATCAGTGTCACAGGTAGACAAGCAATCGTCTTCTGCAATAGGCTGATGAATGAAATCAGCCTTGAACAAGACATTACTTTCATCCTGCGGTCGCCGATACTTCTCCCGCGCACTGAGTTTTCGCTTTTTCATGATAGCATCTTCCACCATCTCATGCAAAGCGTTTCCTCCGTCTTCTTGTTCTCCACGTATCGCTTGGATAGCGGTGAGCAATATCGATGGCGGACTATTAAGATGCCCGACAATTTCAAAAAAGCCATTGTGCGGTTCATTCCCCATATCGTATTGGATAACAGTGGGGTAGCTGTCAACAGCTAAACTCACTACTACATCGCCCAGCCTGATGTCCACCTGGTCTAGACTGTCGTTTGCGCCAATGCGTGGGTTATCCACCGCGATCAAAGCGTATTTGGCGTTGGTCCCGATACATTTAACCCGGATCGCAGGCTAAAAGAAGACAAAGGCAACATGTGTAAGTTGATCCTCTGACATTTGCAAACAGTGCTCTGACCGCTGCTTCAGACCGATTTCTTTCGCTTTTGGCGCCGGATCCAGAACGTGTATTGGAAGAAGTGAGTCCACATTGGTTTTGTTGCGTGTACACGGCTAATATCCCTGTCAAATATAAGCTGGATGGAGATGGCAAAAGTACGATAACCCCAGCCTAATATCGAAGAACGCTGAACAACTCTACATTTCTTAAGCTCATCCCAACATTGTTTCGCCGCTCTGAAATAAAGCTCGTCGAGCCTAACTCTCCACTTACGGAGAAGTGCTGGTATGTATTGCGTGTTGAGTTGGCATTTGAGTTTAGAGTTGTACGTTGTGTGTTGACGATAATCTTAAGGTTCTTTGTGATACAGAAAGGTCTGAACATCTACATGCGGCCAAGAGTTTAGAGTATTTCGGGAGGTCATGATAAATCGAGTCTCCGTATAGGAGGGCTTGGCTATCGAATATTGATATTCGATATCTCGATTTAGCCGTTTCTTAAGCTGCTTCTGGAATAAACACCTCTTTTAGCCAATCTAATCTAATGCCATTGTTGTTCTAACCCTTATGAGAAGCTTTATAGATCCAGTCAGGTGTCTGTTCATCGAGCCACTGATGATGTAGAGTCTTTCCTTTAAATATCATCGTTGGACAAATTCCTATGCCGGCGGGGCTAGTATACTTTATAACCAATTAATCAAATAGAGTGCCCAGTCTCAGACGTCCAAATCACACTGGCAGAACCCGTACTACTTGATCGGAGATAATGATACTGGAAACACAGTGGACATCGTCTTGTACCTTTTCCGCAAGCATGCCTTCGCCCAGCAACTTCATAACTGTAAGCCGAAATAGACAACAGTTTTGAAGCGTTGAGTTGACCTTATTTTGTTCCCTACTGAATTCCCGAAGTGAAATGCTGCTGCTGAATGTGACTTGCATATTCTCTGCCGTGTTGTTCCTATTTTTCAATAGCGAAGCGAGTAATACCTTTCATGGCCACCTTGTGAACCGACAATCAATATGGATAGACTTAAATCTTGCGATCCAATCCAGGACTTGCTCAATCTCAGGATAGTGGGGACGTTTAGGCACGACAAATCCATCATTCCTGTGATTTGGCTGAGTGCGAGCTGAAGCAGTTGCAGGTAGTCAAAAAACCTGTGTTCGACCACGTTGCGCACATCGCTGGGGTAAGGTCTTGGCACAGACCAGACGACCAGCGCACCAGGCTAACCCGCAAACTGTTGCAAGTAAACAGAGCAGCATAGTATAATAAACTTTAATCAGATGCAGCTCCCTCACGGTGAGCAGTTATGCTCTCCTCTCACAGTAATCTCCCTAGATGAGTATGCACTTGGTCCCAATTTCATAACTTCTTTACAGTACATTTCGCTTTCCACAAATCTTCACACACTTACTGAAACTTACTACCCAGGCGCAATATAGGGAAAAACACAGTAAAGCGAGGCAGAAGAAAGCATGCGAAGTTCGAGCACTCTGTATCTCGTTTCGGCAGTATGCGTTGATGGTATGGGAGAAGAAGAAATCGTCTCAAGAGGCTTTTCTCCAACAGCTCCAATTGTCGGATTCGAAAGCTTACAGGCAGAAAGTCAAGCAAAAGCAAAAATATAGTAAACACCAGTTGATGCTTGACAAGGCAAAAGCCATGGTGGGAATTCGGAGCAGGAGGAAGACTAATAAGAACGAGGCATGTGATAGAGAAGCCACTACAGTATTACTAGAAAGCAAGCCCTTGCTCGACAGTGAGGTAGACAATTCCAAGTCTTGACGATACAGCATAGAACAGAAGTTCAGTCTCAAGTCTGCACTGAGTGAAAGAATTGTATTAATCCACGAGCACTATCTTCAGGCTGACCAGGCAGCGGCTTCTAGCTATTATACAAAAGGAACAACCATATTGGGAATTTCGGTGTGTAAGCACGAGATTACGCCTTATGGAAACTGTTGCAATTGTTGGATCTGGGGTGGCGATTGGATTTGTATCGCCTGCGGTTGGAATTGCATCTGTGCTGGAGCACCGTGAATTTGTGCGAGTAACCTTTGAAAGCCCATTGCTGGATTGTCGGTGTTCGCGGTGAGCAATGATTCCCTTTCGCGTATGCAATCGCTTGGACAGGATCCTCGTGGTCGATAAGAGGATCTTCTAAATTATCCCTCCATTCTTGTCCAAAAGATTGCAATTGCTCCATCGGATAAACCGCTTCGATAGCCTGGCCCCAGTCGGTGGTCTGAGTGTACTGTTGGAGGATTCTCAGCTTTGATAAGAATTGTTGATCTGGTCCCGACAATCCGCCTGCGTTCTGCATTCGGTCGGCCAGATTGTCAATCGCGTTCTGCGTTGCTTCGGAATACGTTGTGATTCCCTGTCTTTCCCTGCTCAGAGCCTGCGCTGCCGCAATCTAAAGTCAAACATGTGGGCTGGGTGACACATGCCAAATTTCCTATCAATCGATGTTACCTCTTGTGAAGATTTCTCAGTTTAGCACATTTGTTCAAACAGCTGCATAGCTCCATAATATCCCGTGGGAAGGAACACAAAGATAGCTCACCTTTAGATGAAGCAACATCACACTAAAATCCTCACGAAGGCACGTCGGTGCTCACAGGACGTATACATATATTTATATACATTCATGTATAGAAAAAGAAGAGATCTTGCTCGCGAAAGAGGTCTTGATGTGAAAGGAATACGAAGGTAGATGAAGAAGGATAAGTGATTGAGTGTAAAGGTGGTAGAAATGTGGACGTAAAGAAATGAAAGAGAGAGACTGAGAATCGAAAAAATAGAACTAGGAAGGCGAAGGCGGGATTATATATTGCTTGGGACGGCCTGAAGTTAACTACGAGTCATGAGGTACACATAACCGTGGAAGTACTGATGATGAAGCTCAGCGGTTCCACGTGCCACAGATCGCGCATGGCAGAGTCAGATGTTACAATACTGGGTAGATCTTTTCGATGAATGATGATAGGACTCATCGATCAGAGGGTGCAACGACAGATGGGTATTGCGGAACGTGACGTTGTTTCGCATTGATGACGGTCATGACAGGGATGATGATGATGATGAAATGCGAGGTCTATCTATTGATAGATCTAGATATTGTGAGAGGAGGGGATGAAAGTGACATTGAAGGTGAAAGGGAAAGTGAAATTGTCGAAGATAAGGTTGTAAAAGTCATCGGGAGTATATCAGGTCATAAACAAGCATCAAAACGGGTAAGCTTCAGCATGTTCTTTCATCGAGCGTCCAAATTGACCGGGTGTACAGCTTGGACTTGATTCGATACGACGAAGACTCGTAACAAATGTTGAGAAAGTGACTACTACTCACACGTTGAGACCACTTCATAGTCTCAAATTTGCAATGTTGAGAGTCACTCCGAGGCGTCTTGGAATTGTGAAGTTCATTTGCCTCTGCTCAAGCAGTCCTTGGAATTCAGTTTGTATACTCCAATCGTGGCTGCCAAACTAGTGTAAGTGACCTGTGAAGGCCGACAGGATGGGACTGACGAATGCTTCAGTACAACTGCTGCCATATAACCCTCGACCCTTTGTCCGAATTTCGAAGCCGGGATCTCTACCGCTCGCAAGGTCATCTTGGCATGGTGCTGAGGTTACTGTTTTTGGTCACAAATGACATGCATCAGAGAACCCCTTTTGTCAACCAAACGCATTATACACCCGTACGTTCCACGCCGATCGCTGTCGGCATTGAGACCAAGCCTGTCGGTACAGACTATGAACCAGCACAAACACAAATGGCGGTGTGATTGTTCGCGCAGTTCGTCATCTACCCGCCTTCTTAGGGCAAGTCTCATGTTTCCTTCCGCTGCTGCTTGGCCAAGGCGACGATTGAAACCTTTATGGCCGCTACGCAAGCAAATGCGATCGTAAACAGCAACTTATAAGTTAACGGCTATGTTACTACCATTTGGGGACAAGATCTCTATCGGCAATACCTCTTCACCTGAATGAGTCTGGAAAGTGTCTGCAGTTTTGCAATACCTCGCGACATGGTCCGCCCCGAAGTGTCTTCCGTGGCTTGAAGCATGCCTTGACGAAAGTATATATGAGAATTCGTTGTCCAAAGATTTGGCAAACTAGTAAAGCAGAGCGCAAGCTCAAACCTCGATTCCTACCGAAGTGTGATATAAACCTCTAGTTCTAAGCAAGGTCAGGATCAGTGGTTTGGGTATTTGTCAGTCGAATGTGCTACACGCCGACAACTTACATACTGCCCAGTACTAATCTTGACATTCTTTTAGCTTTCTATATAGGAAACACTGCACCCCTGCAACATCAGTGGGCTTATGAGCTCCTCAACTCGTCTCGGGCTTGAGCTTTGACCAGGCTGTCGATGTTTGGAACTGTTGGACGCCTCTTATACTAGCTTTCTCATTAGTCAGCAAATCTTCTCGATACTAGGTAGCTGCAAGAACGATCCTTACGACGATGATCAATTCCTCCGGATGAATCATAGTTTAGGACCTTTCCCGCGCCCATCATGGCACAACTGTCAAATCGAGAAAATAGTTTGCGCCGGCCGGAGATTTGTAGCCCAATAAATACAAGGTCGGAAGCTACAATAACCTCCCTATCGTTGGAAGACACGTTTAGGCTTGTTGGAACGGGTGCCTATCATTACCTTGATTCACGTTAGAGGATAAACCTGTCATCTTCATTAAGGGTAACACACCAAGCTGGTACACTGATTAAACTATTCTTATATACTACGTTTTTATAGCAATATGCTATCGACTTGAAAACAGCCTGGATCATCATCCGGATCTAGATAGATAAGCTAGATGTAATGCATGTGTTGGTGAAGTCTCACCCCAACTTCTAGAAACCGTCTTTGTTAGATTTGGAACACGGCAAATGATTATTTCACTTCTGGAATTCGTTGTTACATTCAAAGTTGCACTACGCACATCAATACCATAGCAACAACGAGGTTCTAGCTGAGCCCGAAATTTAACCGAGTGCGGAGCGGCTAAACTTCAGTTCCCTTTCGCAATAATATAGTGGTATCAATTCAACTCAAAATACTTCCTATGAGTCATAGCTTCCAGGTGCCGACATCATACTACTTTTGTAACTATGTGTTTCTGTTGTTTCCAAAATGCTTTTGTCCACAGTCTAGTCTAAATCTCTCATAAATCCCTCACCAATCTCTCACAAACCCCTCACGTTCTTCATGGCGCAAAGCATAGACCTCACCTTACCACCTACAGCTCCTCAACTCGGGAATACAGCCGTTACAATTGGGATCTCTCGTCTTTCGCGATATACACTCTTGTGGAGTTAAGCAGGTTTTCTTTGCAAAGCATAGCAATAAGGCTAGAAAAGGACTGGTGGGAACAATACTGGGAACAAGGATGGCATCTTATTCGCTTGCCACCAGACCGCAACTTCGAGGGCGGAAGCTTGAGAGATGTGCTTGAAGCACATATTTCCTTTGTGGAGAACGATCCGCATGAAACCGCTCTAGCAACATCTGACGAATACTATGCTGGAGATCTGGACTGGTTTCCGACAGCTTTTATCGTTATTACGTCAAACTACATTGAGACTAGTCCTCTATTGCTCGTCTATGCAGACTCACACAACGAGCGTACAGATTGTCCTGTGGACATGTTTTACTTTAGAGCAGAGGATGCGAGTAGCATGTTGTCCAGCATAAGGCTTGGCGATAGCACTTGTGCAGATTCGAAGGAGATCTATGCCATTGGCAATATGGAATCCTCATTATTTTCCTCTCAATTGCAATGATCAACCAGGCAGCATCTGCAGTGTACATACCGAGTTTGATCAATGTTTCATAACATCGCAAGACAAGATCGACTCAGTTGCTGTAACAGCTTAACCTATATGGTTCCGCAACATCTTCTCGCCTGCGTCGCGCGCTCTCTAATTCGCCCGTTCGATGGCCAGTTTCACCGTACAAAAGTCCAGACGCTATCACGCCCACAAGTCGATACTCAAAGCACTTAGATAGACGTGATATCACAGAGCATCTCAGAGCCACATGCTCACCCTTGTCGTTTTCCTTACTCTTTGTCGTTTTCCTAACTCTTTGTCTTCACCTCCGCCCACACTACTGTCATCACCGCCACCCTCTCTGCCACTAGTGCCAGTCCCTCATGTTTGGCTTCGGCCTCAGTCTGAACACCGGCCGAGCGGATCTGCGCGAGGAGGGGCTATTTACCGCCCAGTTGAGAATCTTTTGTCGTAGCCTTTTGTTTTGTGCGTATTAACTTGTGAAAACCTAGCCGCACTACCGCATAGCATAGTCATAGAGGCCTAGACAGGGGAGAGAATGAATGATGTGGGTTTATGTACATTACTAGAAAATTATCTCCAGCACAGACGGGGATAATGGTGGTACTGACGCGGTGACCTGGTGTTCATACATACTAAAGCTGTACATCATGGATTGGTGCGACTGATATACAGTATTCAGGTCATCTCTTTCGTACAATGCGCCTTGATCCGCGAGCACACTAACTTACCGCATTATACATGGTCGAAATGCCACAACGTGTGATATGATGAAACTTGGTACCGTAACATGCAAGCTTGCGGCCGGAGTCTTCCAAAAAAAGGTAACTGACCCAAGATGCCCAGCGTACATTAAGGAGAAGACGAAGTATAAAAACCTCTCTACCCATGTATAGAGACACCGAAACTTTATAAACGAGTTTAAGGAAGAGTAAAACGGCCTAGGCCGCACTACATAATGACGATGACTTAGAGGACTTCACAGCGATCTTGGCACAGGAGCCACATCTGATATCTGTTGGAGGTAGGGTGTTTACGCCCGGGGTTGGGTAGGAGGTGGACGACTCACCTTCCGACGGCGAAGGCAGAGGGGCATAAGGAGAGTTATATAGCGGTATACAGGTCGTGCCTATGGGTGGAGGCTGAGGCAAGAGCTATACAGATCGCAGTGGGTTCTTCGGACGTTACTGTAGTTAAATTGGTTAGGCAGGGGAGGAAGATTGTGCTAGTGTCAGTATATATCCCGCCTGGACAAGGGACAGAGGATCTACGACGGAGGCTGGAGGTGATCGAAACCCTTATGGCTAGGCAGAAGATGATGGATCCGGATGTGGAGTTTATTGTCGGGGGAGACTTTAATAGACACGACGCACTCCGGGGGGGATCGAGTTGCCGATACACGCCAGGGAGAGGGCGAGCCGATCGTGGACATGATGATAAGGTGTGGGCTACAGAGCCTACTACCCCGAGGAACGGTGACCTGAGAACGAGGCGATCTAGCCACTACAATCGACCTCTCCCTCGCTAGTTGGAGACTGGCAGAAGAGAGGAACCGCTGCGTGATATGGCCGTCGGAGTATGGATCAGACCACCGTCGCATTCACACCACGTACCTGTACAGGCCCCCAAGGACCAGAAGATGCCGCGGCTGTTGTCTAGGCAGGCAAAATGGGACGAAGTGAGGAAAGCACTACAGGAGGCAAGAAGGATCAACCCCTGCCCAACCCCTGCCCAGCAGAGTTGAATGGTGCCGCCCAGTGGTTACAGGACGAGGTGACGAAGGCTGTTGAGAACAATTGCCCGAGGGCCCGCCCATCACCGTACGTTAAGAGGTGGTGGACTCCAGGCCTGACGAATATGAGGAAGGAATTCACATCACTAAGGAATAGAGCACGTAAATGGAAATACCAGGGTAGGGACACCGGGTTTATTGAAAGGCAGGTTGTCGCTACGAGGGGACTATTTACTAAGGAGATCGAGAAGCAGAAGAAGGAGCACTGGGCCCAGTTCCTTGCCGAATCCGCTAATATATGGAAAGTGGCAAAGTATCTCGACAACGACGGCCAAGCGACGTTCGCTCCCATACAGAGAATAGTCAAATCAAGCTCTCCAGCCCAGGCTGGGGAGCTCAGTCAAGGGGAAGCTCGGTACGCGACAGACACTGAGGACATTGCGGGCGAGCTGCTGGCAAGCTTTTTTCCACCAACGGCAGAGACGTCGATTGAGGAGACAAGGGACTACCACAATCAATCACCTCATAAACCACTCCAAAAGCATGAGATTGAGAAGGCTCTGTGGGCACCAAGAGAGTAGATCTGATGAGGCACGATGTCCTGGTAGATAGCACGTATTATATAGCTGAATTAGTACAATTACAAGGCCTTCGAGCTACCCAGGCTATTTAATGCTAGCGGCGGCGTCGCCAGGCGCTGCAGCGCCTGCAGCCTCACCTCAAGGTTCATACAACGAATCCGAACTCCATGATACCAGACAGCCTAGGAAGCGCACATGTAAGGCCATTAACGCGCAGGGGCAGGATACGGTCCTTCAGGACCTCCTCGCGGCACAGGATGAGGATACGGAGATGCAGGAGACCCTCCAAGGCCGTCCCGGGGAGACCTTTGAGGCCAGGATGATGAGGATGATGACATTGGTTATGAGAGAGGTGGCTGAATCGAACAAG
>Ga0160429_1001339_pt1 | contig 13909 bp, 18 predicted proteins | sample SolpanmetagenomR_FD_108199 | JGI IMG/M metagenome (GOLD analysis project Ga0160429, IMG submission 108199) | Solar panel surface microbial communities from Lawrence Berkeley National Laboratory, California, USA - R | ecosystem: Engineered > Built environment > Solar panel > Unclassified ...
CAACAGCAACAGCAACAGCAACAGCAACAGCAACAGCAACAGCAACAGCAACAGCAACAGCAACAGCAACAGCAACAGCAACAGCAACAGCAACAGCAACAGCAACAGCAACAGCAACGGCAACGGCACAGCCGGCAACAAGCCCAAATTGCTTTTGCATATAAGCAAGATAAGCAAGAGATTCATCATCCGATGGCACTCACAGTGGTGCAACAGATACCAAGTTCAATGGTACAGGTGCAAGCTGGTGGGAGCGAGCATGCACAGAGTCATGCAGCCACCGAAAATGCACGAGAAGATTCAGATTTGGTTGTGCCTACATCACGCAATTGCGTTTTGTTTAGACAAGCTGGACCAGTCTGTAATAATACAAATACAATGGCGACGTCACAACAGCATCCATCTAGACAGACGAAGAAGGCCAAGGTTCAGATACCACTGCGGTCAGGTTCCCAATTCCAGGCACAGAAGCAAGCGAAGGCTACACGCCTCACTCGAGCTGGCGTGCGCGAAAGAGCTCGACAGTCATCTAAGCAGCAACAAGTCCAGCCGTTAAACTTTGCTATGAATGGAAATATTGTATCGCAGTCATACGATCAGTCTGCTCGTATGCTGGCAGATCGGCAACAGCAAGCTCTGGTACTCTGGGGTCAATGCCAACAGGCTTCGGCTATGCAGGCCTTCAATGGTCCACACGCGAATTTGCGAGGCTACAAACAACAACTCCAAGCCCCTGATGCAAGTATGCCGCAACGCCCGCGGCTCGAACTCCAGCATCAAGCCATGCCGGAATACGGCTAAGCTGAACGGCTGTAGCTAGATCCTTTTCTTGCATAGAATCTGCAATTGTCTCATACACGCTAGCTTCCAGGTCCAGAAGTGGCTGTCGCGCAGGCTGAGTAATTGTACAGAGGCTTCCTTGCGAAGACTACTGCACATGCAAGACTGGTCCGGTGGCAATAGCCCGGACTTCGAACCTGAGTAAGGCGCAAACTTCAGCAACAGGCCGGTCTGCGCCGCATGACTTACTCTCAACAACGTACTACGACCACAACCAGAACAGATTGCCATAGTCATTATGTAACTCTCAGACTCATCCGACCGCCCATACATAAAGTTCAATTCGTTGTGGAGGCGATGAAGATAGTTGGTGATATGTTACATAAGGCGTCCACTTCGCTCAATCTCAAAAATGTTATCGTTAGAAAAACTGGATTACTTGCATTACTATGCCATCAATGCTCTTTGAAAGTGCTCTTTTCGCTGACTAATGTTCCTACTAGTTACTAGCCAGTGCTTCGTTGCTGCCTTTCACGGCTCCCTCAACCAGTGATGCCTTCATGCGCTGACGATTGTAGCTGGGAAAGTCGTGCACTAATGTCGAGCGTCTTCTGGGAGACCTTCAACAAAAAAGCTTGAAGATGCTGTGACTGTCCTCCTAGTGAGTCTGGATGAGGCTTCCCGGGTAGATTGTGGTTTACTACATGTCATCACAAGCATCCCTGGTGAGCCTGCATATTTCGTGCCGCAGATTGATGTGTTATTATGGAGCCCTTCTCTTTGGAGCTGGCTTCTTCTTTACGATCTAGTTTAGTACATCCAGTAATCTATGTAGGCAATCGATCTCATCACCTGCTTAACTACTATCGATCGACTGATCAGCTGATCCCTGAGAGTTTGCTAGGATCCAACGTCCCTAAGAGCCGCTCTATGTGGACTGTTACCAGGTAGATCTTACCATGACGCTTAGAAAGGGTATCTAACAAAGTAAAGTATAACAAAAGGAAGTAAGGTTAAACAACTGAAGTATGTGATTATACTCTCTCTCTTTGCTCCTCTTTTGCAGCTGATTATAGGCATCTTCCCCTTTATGAGCCTCGTTCGAATCGAGCATATCGCTTCTACTCAAAGGACCTCTACTGGTTGCGCCTCCTCTACTAGTCCGCTCCTCTTAAACAGGCGGATCCAACCGGAGAATGCCTCTCCCGCCTAAAGTGTCACGTGCCCTTAGAGGCACCTCTTAAGCAGCAGCATCCCCTTCATTAGACCACCCGTTCATCATACGTACCACGTTGAACACAATCACTCCTGCCATACAAAGGCGCTTCCTCAATCACAAGCACTTCCTTTATTACAACCATCTCCACCTCTTCCTCCAACGACAACTCGGTACACCAGAGCCACCTGAGCATCCCCTGCCCTGCAGCATCATTTGCGACTGCCGCTCACCATGACAGTTCGGCGGCAAGCTGTTTGCGAGCTGCACTGTGCGAGACTACGATACCCATATATCGCGGATCATAGTGTTGTAGTCGGTCCTCTATTCAACAACATATGAATTTCAGCTTCTGATGACCAGGCTACAAGACGTGTGCAACGATTATGGTGAAGACCATGGTTACTCTCCAACTGTTACCACAGGTAGTCTGAATGATCTCGAACTCTCTTACGGGCTTTTACTTGACACACGTCCTATGTGCTTCTATGACATCTTTTTTTAGTGCTACCAGTCTTTATCCTCTTGCCCTGCAAATCTTCTTCTACAGTATGTTCATCTTTCGTTCGTCCACCTCGACCAGTCATCTCTCGAATTGTCATAATGTGCTCTTCCATTAGTTGCAAGATTCCAGCTTTCATGTCTGTTTGCCTTTCCAGATAACGTGCCACATCCTCTTCTGCGCTCTTGACCTTCCGCTTGCACTTGTCTTGTGTCTTGATGTGGAAGCTTCTGGCAATCTCTAGCTGCTTCAACTGCATGGTAAGCTGTACAAGCTCTTCCCGCTTCACCTCACGCTGGGCTTCCGTCGTGTCAAAGAACTGCCGGTTTTCCTCCACCAGAGCTGGATATTTCTGCCATTTGCGCAAGAGCTCTACAAGACCCTTTTCCAGAGCCTCTACTTGGCCCTGCTTCGTCTTGATTTCTGATGCAAGATCTCCTTGCCTTTTCAGCTGTGCCTCGGATAGTGCCCTGGCATCCCGTGCTCCTTCCAAGACTGCCGACAAGCTCTTTGAGGCCATTGCAAGCGCTTTTTCGATGGCTGCTTCCACCGACACGGAGTGTGCGTAGACTGTGCCTATATGCTCTTGTAACTGCGAGCTTGCGTGGCCTAGTAGCATGATCTCGTGCCTGATCGAATTCGATTGATCGCTGAGGTGAGAGCTCGTTGACTCGTCATCGCTTGAGTCCGCATTGGGAGTTGCGTCCTCCTTGATAAAATCGTCGTTGTGATGTGATCGAAGCGCCTTGCTTTTGCTTGGTTGTGGGTCAAGAGCTTGATAGCCAGTTCGTGTAATATGTGTATAGCAGACAGGACCATGAGAGCGGAGGACACGAGGCGATGGAGTCAGCGCGTCCCCAGGCGAGCGCAAAGAGATACAATGATCCGGACGAGTAGGGCACCTGATCGCTCTCGTTGGGATCCGTTGACCCAGTTCGTCTTCGGAGGGCGCAGCTTCAATATCACAAGCAGTACGATTCATTGCGTACTCAGTAGTGGGATACTATGGCTGAAGGGAGCACAACGAATGAGGGTAACACTATCTTGTTTGACGGGTGATCTCGTTGGGAAGATGGAGATGGAAGCTTCATTGACGAGAGTAAGAGGTCCCTCGCCTGTGACTTCCTGATTGGGCCGCACCCTTTTGTGCAATTCCTCCATTTACTGCTTGCTGTCCTTTGACTCCAGGGCTCTATATCCTTGTTGTTGAGATCAATCTTGCAAGCAGAGTGTACTGTGCTGCCCCAACTGAGAGCAGGAATGAGGCTGGTATCAGTCAGCTTCCTGCTTGTCTCAGCTTTGTGACTTCGCTGCTAGATTGAGGTCTACGTTCCTGCACGCTAAACAATGCAGGAAGGAATTTTCTCTAATATAGTGCCTCTTGTTCTCCTGTTATAAACGTCGTGGGGCCTTCGTCAAACGTCATCAGTGTGCGCATCGTCTTCTGAAGGAAATGCTAGGCGAAATGTGCTGCTGAGCCTTCCGGAGCTGGGAGCAAGGTTATGGTTCGTAATGCCCTCCATGACTGTCTCCTCTCCAACACGGCGTTTATCCATCCCTTTGATTTGTTTGAGTCTGTCGCAGTTCATCCTGCTAGAGGAAGAGAAGAGGAATAGATGGACCTTGGTGTTTTGTCCCATGGCTTTTACAATGTAGCAATTCCTATATGTTTGATTGGCAGCAGGAGACAAAAGACGAGATTGGAAGAACGGCAAGTACTTGGACTGTTTCTTTCCTCTGAGACTAGTGAATACTTGTATACTACTTACAAGCTGAAGAGCACGAAAAGCTAAACCATCCCAACCTCCACACCTGGAAAACCAGCCAACTTGCAAACATCGACATCAAACCCGTCATGCGCCGGCCCTAACACCCTCGACCCAAGCCTGAACACGTGCATGGTTCGGTAGCACCACTCTGGAGATAATTGGCAGCACTACCGCTCTTGTCCGTGGTCGGTCTTCGAGGACTGCTGGGGCAGGTGGCAAGCGCGTGACAGTCCGGGTCTGCTGATTGTGGTATGCCTTCGATTGGTAGACCGGGACTGACCTGCTATTGTAATATTTATGTGTGAAGTCGTGGCCTGTACGCTGGGCGTTGGCTTCGGGAGTAAACCAGATGGGCTCATTGCCATTGCGTGGACTTGTTCGGCGGGAGCCTGGCTTGTGCTGTGCTGGCATGCATGAGTGGCTGGCCAAATGCTTTGGCTTACGACATTGGCGTGAACGTGGCGCGGCTTTGGTGTTATGACCTGGAGTGCGCATGCAGCATGCGGGCATAAGCGAGGCACTGACGTCGTGACCAGTGTTGATGGAGGGCACGAGCCGGAGGTTCCTGGGTATATCGGTCGTAGCAACATGACGTGGCTTCGACTGGCTGGCACTCCCGTCAGCAAGTTGACATGGCACTGGCTGGCCGAAAGACGTAGGGCGTGCAATTAAACGTGCAGTGCTTTGCATGTTATGACTTTCTTCGCTTCCACATACTTCTGTACCACCAGCCTTTTCGGCAGGCAACTCCTGCGATATCGTGACGGTGCTCCGCGTATTTACGGTGATTGTCTCCTCGAAAGACTTGTTAGCGGTGGTTGTATCTGGAGCGACAATCGTGGTCAAAGGAGGGGCTTCAGCGCACAGCTTGCTGTTTGTACTTTGTGCTACTGCTGCGAGAGAAGGGCTGTCTGTATCGAAAGTCCTCCGCGGAGCGCCAGCCACTAGTGATCTGAGGGCACCGTTCGTTGAGCTTTCGAGTGTGATATGCAAGACAATATCAGGATCAACAATGACGGAAAGCGCTGAAGGTCGATCCTCAGTCAAGCCAGCCAGAGCGTTGATGGTAGCTTCATCTTCGGTAATTGATATCAGGTGGGAGGGTGCGGCATGGTTGGAAAAATAGCGCTTGCCATCAAGCACAACTGATGAATACCACCAAGTACCTGCTATGAGATGGAACATCAGCAAACGCTCCAGCTTCAGCTTATGAGTACACTGGCTTCGCATATACCCACCGGCTTGGTACTGTATACGGTGCAAGCTCCACGTGGGCTTTGGAACGAGTTGGGCACGATGAAAATCTGCTGAGAATTAGCATACAATCAGCAGAGCTGCGATGCTTGAACAGCATTCACGCTGGTTCGTCGTACCACCAAGTGTGAGCCGTCCAAGGCCAATTCGACTCGGCATCTCCGAAGCGGAGGCGATGTGCATAATAGTGGTCATCGAGCACTCTTCGTCTCTTCGTCCTCTAGCAACTTTGTTTATTCCAGGAGTCAGCTGAAGATCAATAGGTAATATACCATACATGCTGCGAATGTGCAGGTAGCGGGACGCGGGTGAGATAGCAGGCCGTAGTTGAGGGGGTTGTGCAGTAGTTCGGGTTGCACAACAGCTATGCGAAGTGAAAGGAGTACTACATGATCCGCCTTTATTGCTTTATCAAGAGCGAAATAATATCTTCAGCAGGTGGAACATGGTATATAGTACACTTGTCTCGCGTGTAGACGTCAGGTCACCGAAACTAATAGAAGCAGCAAACTATTCAGGGAGGTGTCGTGTAAGGAATGCCCTTCAACGCGTAGATTTGTGCGAGTCGTTACATCACAGATGGCTAAAATAGATTTTGGTTATCACGTGACTAGCTGAAAATCCCCTGATAGCTAATAATCAGGCGTTCCCCGTTACTGAAAATCCAAACTTTTCAGGAAATCTCAAAATGGAGCATTTTCAACTTCTAAATGTCATCGGATGTTGGCTTTCTGGAGTGCTGATCCACTTGGGTCCCGACCATTACTATTCATACGTAGCTGCAGATATCAGTAGTTCTCGAGCACCGTCTTCAAGCACTGCCAGCCTTTCAACAGTATCCGCCTCTACTCAATCTTAGTGACGCGTACGCACAGCGTATAAGAGTCACGATTGTCGAGCAGCACTCTCATTCACGCCTTATGAATACAAGATGACTCATGAGCATCAATAGCTTGTCAGCACTGATGTTTACTAGTTTCTAGCAAAACGGCTTTTGAGCTCAGATGTACCAACTCTGAGCATCGAAGGAATTGCCCAACGAACGTCTTGAATCGTATCCGATCGTTATCAAATCAGCCTCAGCCTTCACTCTCGACAATCATCATAGCATAGTCCAAAGCGGACGCTATTGCGAGCACCCATCTCGAAAGATGAAAGAAGAAGGAGGACATTGCGACTGTCTGGAGTTCCACCATGCACGATCTCGAGCAGGGTCTGGGGATAACATCGACATCTCATTCCATTTTTCGCATGCTCGATGCAATTGTAGTATCGAAACTGCTCAACTTTGACGCGCGTGGATATTTCAGACTTGTTGCCTCGTTGCAAAGGTCAAGTCTGGAGTGATGTTGCATAGCGAACATAGCGACGATCGAGCCTGGGGTCATCTTCACTATCGCCTCACGTACGTAGATATGTGATGGCTGATGCCTTCATCTTCAGGGGTTTTCGTCCTCGCTCGAAACCGATCTACTGTTTGATTCATATCCCTTTCCTTACTGCTAAGTCTCATACTCAGGAAGGAGCAAACGCTAAGCCGAATAGAGGTTGTTAGCGTCTACTGGTGCTTAGATACACCACAGAGGAGGTGGAGCATTCATGAGCATAGACAATCACAAGGCGAATTCCAACTTGGGATCATCCAGCGAAGCACACTACATAGGCGCCATATGACACACCCGAAGGCCATTGGCTGGCATGTTGGGGGTCTAGGTAAGTAATCTTGCTTGTACCATTGAGAACTTGGTCGTGCACGAAGGGTCGGCGAGCAGCGATGTGTTTGATCTTTTGTGAAACGCGGGATTCTTAGCAAGGCCAATGACTTCGCGATTGTCTCCAAAGATATTGAGCACATCAATGTCGCTACAGAGGTAGCCAACCTCAATAGTGATGAGGTATATGGGCGGGAAGCCGGCGTTTTCTTTCCAATTGTCGGCCCAGTCGGACTGCAGGATAGACTTTCATGTTTATAACTTTGTAATCAGGCCCGAATATATGGAGACGCCGTCGTCCTTGATGCAGAAGGGGTAGCAATCCACCCTCTCGCCAGCGTCAAGGTGAGAAGGAGATGGATGGCGAGGAACGATGGCGAGGAAGCGTGAATGAACAATCCTTGAATGGGCAATGTCGATGCGAGTTTGAACAATGGTGTACATTTTTTGGCGATCAATGAGTGTTTAAAAGGGAGATCTGACGGCAGCGTTGCAGTCGAGTTCGTCAAATATAAGGCCACGAAGAGGCTTCATTGCTGCCTTTGTACCTCTGACTTCTTCCACTTGAATGTTCTTGAGATTTGGTCAATGTAAGCAGACTGAGTGAGTTTGATTGAGCGAGCAGCTCTGTCAACGGTAATCTTGGTTAAGCGCTCTGCCTGATCGGCTTCGAGCTAATTAACGATCTTGAGAGAGTAAGAGATGATGATGAGGTCGACATATGAACCAGGGTAAACCGTTGATGGATGGAAAACGTACCGATCGGCGACGATAGGTGAGAAATCGAGCTTCCAGAGGCTGCGGCAAGGCTGTCATACCAGTAACTAGAAGACTGTTTGAGGCCATAAAGAGTGCGAGAAGTTTGACAGTATCGGATCCAATCCCATGCTCAAAACCGAAGGAACTTCCATGAATACTTCTTCGTCAAGATCATCATTGACAAAGGCAGTTATCATGTCAACCTGATAACATTCAAGATCGTAAAGTGCGACAAGCGCCATGATGAGCTTGAAGGTAGAGAAACGCATTACCAATGCGAGGGTTTGGAAGTAATGAATACCTTCCTCTTGTAGCAAGCCTTTGACAACCCAGTGGGTGTTTTGAAATGCGTGATCTTGCCTACAGCATGACGTTTTGTGTTGCAGACCCAGCGACGTTGAAAGGCTTACAATGATTTGGGGACTTTGTTGACGAAGGCTCGGAACTCGTCATGCATTGCAGCGAGCCACCCGTTCCAGAAGGGAGACATGCGAAGGTGTCAGGATCAGTGTCAGCAGCCTCAAAGATGAGTGATGACAGAGCAAAGCTTCTGCGAAGATAGAGTTGCCAGAGGTGATGTTAGAAGTCTTGACATTACGAGAGTTGCACCAGTGCCGGAGCCGTATCTCTTGACCGAGGATCTGCTGCGAACAACGCGGCGACGACGAGGAGTATCAAACATTGTTGTGGAAGTCAAGGATTCTTCCAAGCGGCATGACAATGTTGTCAGTGGTGTCAGCTGGAGAGAGAGGCTTCTTTGACGGATTGGAAGCGGACGAAGAAGGATGAGTAGCAGTCACGATGACCACCGCACAGTTTCCTCCAAGTTACAGACCGAAATCGATAGCACCGTCACCAAGCTCGTCGTTACCGGGATCGACGAGTCGACCGTACGGTGAAGGCGGGCGAGGATTCTCAGGAGATGTAGGAAACGAGGAAGATCGAGATTTATCGTTGTGTCCAGAAATAGATGATGTTGAAGGTGTAGAAGGGATTGGCGGATGAGAACGATTGGCACTATTGATTCTGGTCAATTCGAGAAGTTGCTTCTTTGATCTCAAACAAGAAGGTGTCGAGCGGCTTATCATCATTATCATTAGTAGACTTGAGCCATTTTCTCTTTGGTCCAGTTGTCAACAACGGATGCGTTGAAGTGATGTAAGAGGTTTGGCTGTCAGCCCCTCTTTGACGATTGGCCGTGGCAGGTGGTAACATGATATTGTAGAGGGTGTTAATTCACTACCAACCAGCTTGCCAATCTGTGAAGGAGTAGCCATCTTTTCGGACTTTACGCGAACTGCCGGCACGATAGTGACGTATTCACAGCAGCTGGAGAGTCTCCTAATTGAGACGTCAGGCTTGTTACCACAGTCGCCAGCAGGATCCGGCAAGCTGCTCATCTTTCTAAGAGGTGTTTGGCCGTCGTCGAAAGCAGTAGCGGTCTTTTTCAGCAAGTAACCAGCAGCTTGACCGACTATGTCTCACATTGGAGGTGGTAGTACGCGCCAATGAGCATGGTGCGTGTCTTCGTAACGACGAGACCCTTGGTTTGCTGAACAGGCCCAATGATCTCAAGGGTGCGAGCGGGCGTGACTCACAAAGTAAGGGCAGTGTCAAGACAGTAATCTACCATGTTAGTATTGGAGAACTCCTTTCCCCCATCAAGTCTTAACAGCATTGACTCTGATCCTTTGAAGCAAAGTAGACGGAGAGTTTTCAGCTGAGGGTTGATAAGGTGTATAACCTTGTGTCCAGGCCAACTTTTGAGTCGGAAGTTTTGAGATTACGCATATCTGATGAGTCTTTAGCAACGGCTTACGTATACCCTTGCACCATAGTAGGAGGTGCGTTTTGTACAATCCAACAGTGGCAACGTGAAGCTTGGAGCAAGGGTTGGTTTCTCTCGCCAATGGCTTACGTGAGATGTGGCGTTGAATATTCAATGGCGAGCATGGGTCACAGATGTGGTCCTGAACGTGATTTCTAATCTCGTCAGAGGTGAGCTTTTCCATTCCAACAATCGCGTTGAGGACATTCTTGAATAGTAATTCGTGATAGTTGCGGTCGAAAACGTCTGCAACTGGTCGACCAAGGATACGCAGTCAATTATACAACATAATGACCATATTCACGAAGGTCTCAGTGTTGTTCGAGTAGTTACCTAGCTTGAGGTCTGTAGCTGGGTTTTGTATATCGTACGTACAGAGAATTGGGGGCCTGCTAAGATACTCCCACATCTACTGGGACGTATCAAAGGCGACAAGCAAATGTTCGATGAGCTCCGTGGTACTGAAGTAAAAGTGCTTGCGTGCCTTCATGTTCTCCTTCACTCACCTATTCAGGGCGGAACGATATCTCGTCTCCGTTGCAACCCTGCCTGTGGTTTTCGCGACCTGTGTTCTAAAATTCTTGGGGAGCGGATCTTCTTCTAAATTGGTAGCCTGCTCCGCCAGCGTAGTGGCCGGTGGTTCATCAGTGGTAGTCTCTTTCAGGACATCTGTGGAAATCTTTGACCTGCCTAAGACTCCATCCTCCTCGCACGTCTGACATACGTCATCAGCTAGGTGTGGCAGTTTTTATTTCCAGCAGCCTGGCAAGCTACTGCGCAACAACTCTTTTATCTGTGGAAACCATCTTAATGTGTATAAACACGTCCTTTTTGCGAGAAATGATGGGTTTTGATCAGTAATTGCAGTACATACGGCTAGACCATCTGTCGTTCGAATTGATCGAGACTTGGACGGAGGTGTAGCTGACAATGTCTTGTAGCTTCAATCTTAAATGTTGGAACGAGAATGGTTCTTGACTGAGTTTGGATCAAGTATCCCACCTCGGGCGCAATCAAACGTAGGTATGTAACACCTGCAACAGGTTACCGCTGAAGTATCGTCGGAATGCTAGACGTAGACCGAGGTCATGACCTGTCAAGATTGCGTAGCAAATTAAGCATGTGATACTGATTGATTGACTAAAGTTGGGCGTGCGTGCTGGGAGGTATGAAGTCGTCGTTGGAATAAGCTACTGTTCAAAACAGCAATAACGTCTTCCCCCACATCTTGTTCTGGTCGAATGTCTACTACTAGGCATGCGGCAACTTCCGAGCTTACCAAGCGCGGGCCTAATTTGTTGCCACCAGCACGTATGAGAGCGTCTGAGACTTTCCACACATGCTGTACGAGGCTGAGTCGATATGCGATCTGAGACAAGCTTAGGGAAACGAATATCATCTTAGAATACCTGTAACAACTGTTCGATCCAGCCCGATAAGCGTTCTCGGGCACATCATATGATCACATTATCTAGCTTGTTCCTCGTTTATGCATGCCTAATCAGCTTATTCCTGCATATACTCGACAAGCCTCAGAGGGCCCTACCACGCTTTGGTATACATGGAATATGAACAGCACCCTTAAGTGCTCGATGGACATAGAAAATTCCCAGACAGATCGAGATATGCAGATTGCTCATGTCTTCATGCGGGCTGTCCGTCACCTACATTGTCATAGCAATTTCGTGACTTTTCAAACCAGACACCCACAGCTCGCTAGACATTCGAGCCATGAACCCCACTTCTCCACGACCCAGTATGAAGCTTCATTCCCCATGGCAGACGTAAACCTAAGCGTTGGTCATCGTCAGTACGATAACCTGATAGCTTGGGGAGTTTCTTACAATTCAGCCCCTCAAGTTTCGTGGCAACGAGCTCCTCTAGTTGTTCCTTCAAATTCTGAAGAGCTTGATATTCCGTGAGTGCAACTCGTCCACGCACAAGGACTCTTTGACCGGTCGAAGACATGATGCAGGCCAGACTCAATTCTTGTGATTGAGACTTCTCAACTTTTATCCTACAGGTTACAATCTTCAGGTCACTCTGAAGGTAGAGCCATTCCGCGTTGTCTATAGCACAGACTCAGTAGATTGTTCACAAGGTGACATACATGACCGACTACCTCTACATAGGCTGAAGAGGCCGAGGATATCTGGATCTTCCATGTTGCAAATTTCTTGTTGCGGTCAAGCTGGATGTAGAGGAGTTTAAAGAGTTCAGTATCTGGAAGACTTGCTAGGGGGAACGCGGCACGCTAGAAGAGAGAGGTAGCTTCCCATTTATACTGAAGCCAGGCGCGAAGACAGTCTCTACAAGTTGACAAGATAGGCAAAGGTATTTTTGGGTATGCAAAGGTTTCTGGCGATGCTGCATTATCTCACAACATCGGTTTGCAAGCGAGAGAAAGAGTAGGACGGCCAAGTATTTGTGAAAAAGTCTTGCGACACCTCCAGGACTTTCATGGTATTGCGGATTTGGTCTTACAAATCTGCCTATGTGATATGTCCCTTTCATCTACATTCACTTGTACCTTTACTGCACATCCTCGCGTGCATGTAGCTTGGTTCTCGACTTATGTATAGATAAATTATGGCTGTGTTGCGGCATGCTATATAAAAGCTTCTGCAATTGGACCCATGACTCTACTTTCTGTGATTGGATTTCCTCAAAACAGCCTAGTGAGTTTGGGTTGGCCTTGAAAATGTCTCACTAATCCTTTTCGGGAAAGGGTCGACGTAATGCTTCCAAGACAGCATATGCTTGCGGCGTGTTGGCAAAACGGCTATGCTAAGGATATGGAGCTTCTCGCGCTGTACGATAGCAGATGGTCATACGTATGAGTCACTAGCCGACACACTTCACAGTCAAAAACCCCTTCTCACACACCCACCCAAGTCTCAACCCTTTCCCGTGCAGCACACAGCACGCAAAGCAGCACATCATGCCTCCTACGCACGCGTCCAGGACTCCGTAGAAAACCCTGAACGAGATCCTGCAACTTCAAGTCCCCAGCCGTAAACCATTTGCCGCAAATCCTCGACAAGCAGCACAGGCTGACAATGAGGATAGTGAGGAAGAAGCGAATCGGTGGACAGCTTTTCAACATGAAGGTAGAGACGAACACCCTGTTTGAAGATATGAACACGCTTCGATGTTCTCAATCTGTTCGCGAATTGCTACATGAGTAACGTTTACCTTGACACTGGAAACTTGCGGTCAATCATTACTGGATCCACTATATGATTAGCTGTTGAAGAGTCGGAACCACTATGAATAGCACGACAAGGCTTTGTGCTTCGGATATCAGCATGCAGTATGCTAGAACCTGCACACGATTGCTTAGACACAGCCTATCAAGCTATCACTATCACGATCAAGCTATCATAAAATGAGGTGTAAACGATGCAGATCGTCTTTTGAAACGGGTACACACTCCGAGCAACTATCGATTACGCTCAGTCTCGCGGCAATCCTGTTAGGTATCGTACAAATTCATCTTGGCACTTCGCTGAACACGATCAAACAGTCCATAGGGCGCGAAGAACTCAAACATAGCAGAAGATACATCAATGTAGACAACCACTGTGAAAAGCGTGCAGGCTGCTGAAGGTATTCGTCGAGCCTGCATATTACCAAGTGCCTCCGATGATGCTGAAAACTACATTTATGCCTCATTCATCTTCACTCTACCGCCGCCTGCCCTCTTTAGCCCGGACGAAAGCAGGAGAGATGAACTGATAAAGATTCTGGCACTAGAAAAACTGCACGTAGTGGTCTGATTACACGGGATCTGGAGAAAGAGGACGAATCAGAGGAGCAATCTGTACTTCAAGAAGGCTATATTATAGAAGATACTTACCTGCTTGTCGCGGAAGCCTTTGAGCCGATATTCTTTCTGTTGTCATTGCTAATAACCACCTCTTTCGGGAACGAGCTTCCTTCGCCTAGCAAAGGGTTACTGGGAGATACTGTCAGGGCAGTCCACCGCCTATACACGTCTGCTAGGTAGTCAGGAGTTTGGCAACATACTGATGGCTAGACTTGAAGCCCTGGCAGATGTTTAAGATGTTATTCAGGACAGAGTATACA
>Ga0160429_1001340_pt1 | contig 13904 bp, 14 predicted proteins | sample SolpanmetagenomR_FD_108199 | JGI IMG/M metagenome (GOLD analysis project Ga0160429, IMG submission 108199) | Solar panel surface microbial communities from Lawrence Berkeley National Laboratory, California, USA - R | ecosystem: Engineered > Built environment > Solar panel > Unclassified ...
ACTCAACGCAGCAGTCTACGAGAACGTCGCGGAAATCTTGGGAGGTCGAGACGCCGGAGTTGGCAGGTAGGATTTCAGTGAGGATTTTCTGGACAGTTGCTTTGATGCGTTAGCAAGATGGTGATGTCTTAAGAGAGTCGTGATGGGATCGGTATGCAGTTGTCGTATACCTTTGGGCAAAGATAAATCATCACTATCTGTAAGTCTGATTAGAAATATAATTTCTGGACCGTATGTCTATACTGACTTCCAAACTCGCGATCGGACATGATTGATTGTACGCCTTCAAATGTCTTACTTTGTTGAGTTTCGAGTTCGAGCAGGGCGCGATGCGCGCGAGCGGGGGAGCTTTGCTTTATTTATGTGACGCGCTTGGACGAAGTCACAGGATGGCAGCGACCCTTAACTAACGGATCTAGACTAGCGCTATCAAATCTTGAAAGGGGCATAAAAATAAAAATTCAAACCTTGCATCCCAAATATCTCCCACGTACAACAATTCCTCATATCCCTTCACGACGTGTATGTCGGACTACGCCTCGATAGCCAATGGTATGGCGAAGCTCTAAGATATGGCTCTCCATGATGATTGCAATAGTCGCGTATTTTGCTCGTGACTGCTGACATTAGATTGGGAGTTTGATGATTTCGATGATTTTGTAAGTAGTCCTTCCCTTAACACTCTGTTATCGCTACATATGATGAACGTTTCGTGTCGCCCCTATCTTATTCATTATGGTGATTGACTGTCCCGCCAAAGGACTTTTCTGAGCTATTCTACAATCACTACATTTTTGTCATTATCTCATAAAACTCATACTGATATGTTATCAGGCATATGATTTAATCTTTCCGAGGCTTTTTCGTCAATAATGTTGTGTTTTCTGAATAGTATTGCTATGATTGCGACTATACCCTCTGATTCGCTGCTGCCGCTACTGTCATCTCTTATGGTGATTGATATCAGTTTTGGATATCTCATTGATCTTAGATATGTAAGTAGCCACACATTCACTTTCTCTATCCCTCCATCATGCTTATGATGCAACTATCATTCCATGCTAAGCCTGAAAGCGTGCAAACGCTCAATGCTGTCAAATATGTATTACTTTTCATCTTTCGACTGAAGCTCGCTCAGCAACGTCCATGCCTTTTTCAAAGACTGAACGAATTTTCGCTAACAACAATTGCCAGGTTTTGTACTTCTATCAAACAATACAGCATATCTCCTCCCATGATAGCAATTTAATCCCGCCTGCTCTAATTATTTTTCTTGGTACTCGTCTAACTCCTTGTCGTTCCAACTGTATCTTTATTAGTCGACTCACTGAATTAGAGCGCACAATACATACCTAAGGAACTTCCCATTAAGAGCTTTTGGGCCGTTCATTGCCAACCTTGCCATTACGTTACCCGGCTGTTCAGGTCTTAAGAACTGGCCTTCGGACTTCATCTGGCGAAACCTTGCGGCATCGTCCAGATCCATCTTGCTGTGATGGAGCTTAGCCATAGAAGCTTGCATCTCTGTGTCGACCACACCAGGCCTGATGGCTAGCGTAGTAATGTCTGGTTCTTCTTGAGCGACAGTCAAAGCAAGATTATTCAAGGCTCCCTTAGTCGCCGAATAGCATCCCCATGTCGAAGTACCCTTGACAGCGGCACCCGATGAACAGAGCACAATGGTGCCTTTGCTTGTCCGAAGTGCGGGAATTGCGGCTTTGACCTATGCTATGGTCAGAACCCCGCTGCAACTTATACACTGCAACATCAATTATATAACACAATTCCAATGTACATACCATAGCAACTGCACTGAAATAATTGACATCAAAAGCACCCTTCCACTCGTCTAGATTCGCATCCGCTACCCTCTCGACCGGCTCAAGGCGGCCGTGGTTCACGATTAAGCCGTCGAGACTGCCCCATCTCGACACCGCCGCGCCGACTGCCTTTTGACCCAACGATAGATCCGCGAGGTCCCCGGCGAGCACTTCTACTTGGTCCTTGTATTGGCTTTGAAGTTGCTCAAGTGGTTCCCTTGAACGAGAGACGACTACGATCCTGCATGATTGTTTGAGGAGGCAATTGGAGATCGCGAGTCCGATCCCGCGAGATGCTCCGGTTACGATTATCACTTTGGAGACCATCTTTTTCAAAGTTTACTCCTACTGTAATCTACTGTCTGGGGCTTTGAAAACGAAAAGATTTGTTGACGCTTTCAAAAAAAAAAACCCCACCCCCCCGAACTGCCAAGAATGGAGATACTTGAAACACGGGGCTCGACTCGTGGTTACAGTACCGACAACCCCCGCTTTAACTTTGCGAAAATCGCCCATCAGGAGGGCAGGATACTCCTACACTTCCACCAACCCACTACAGCTGCTCGAAGTAGGACGGGCAGCTCATGATTGAGATTTCACAGAGCTCATTACTGAAACACCATCAACCAAAAGTACTAATGGTCGAGACGCAGTCGAACACAGTCATCTTGGGCGCCGGCATCATCGGCAGCGCCACAGCATACTATCTCTCGTCCTCTGGTCAAACGCCACCAAACAGCATTCACATAGTCGAAGCATCTCCAAAACTCTTCGCCTCCGCTTCCGGCCACGCTGGAGGATTCCTCGCACAAGACTGGTATGGCCCCGCCACGGCATCCCTCGGCGCACTATCGTTCGATCTACACAAACAACTGGCTGCGGAGCACAACGGGCGAGAAAACTGGGGCTACAGTAGTAGCACGGGGACGTCGATGACAGAAGGCCCCTCGAACGGCAAACGTGGCGACGACTGGCTCAGGGATGGAGGGAGTCGGGCAGAGCAGTCGGGGACACATGAGTTTACTGATGGAGTGGGTCCTGCATGGTTGACGAGGAGGAAGGGTTCGAGGGTGGAGGTTATAAGCGCGGATGATTCGACTGCTCAGGTGTAAGTGTTGGTGTAAACAAGCTAAGTGGTGAAGGCGTGAACTCAGTGGAAGATATATACAGGGATCCATTGCGTCTTAGTCGATTCCTTTTGGATCAAAGTATTCAGAGGGGAGTCCAGCTCCATCATCCTGCGAAGGCGGTTTCCGTTTCCAGAGACAAGACAGGTCAGCTCGTTAGTATCCAGATAAGCAAGGAGGATGGTAGCACGTTCGAGCGTGAGTTATCCTAGCCACCTCGTGTGCGCAGCTAATTGTTGAAAGTCCCGGTCATGCGCCTGATCATCACTGCAGGAGCGTGGAGCGGTCAAGTTTTCCAAGATCTATTTCCAGCAGCTAAAATCAAGATTCCCATCTCACAGCTTGCAGGACATTCGGTTGTCGTGCGCTCTCCTCGCTGGGCGGCGGAGCATGAAACTTCAGGCTGCCATGCCGTCTTCAGTTCCGATGAAGCTGGCTTTAGCCCTGAGGTCTTCAGTCGTATTGGCTCCGAAATCTATGTGGCTGGGTTGAACGACCCGGACCTCCCGTTACCTAAGCTGGCGACTGATTCGAAACCTGATCCGCAGTGCATCAAGCAGCTTGTGGAAGTGTCTAAGAAAATGCTAGGTCTGGAGAGTGGTGAGAATGACCTGCAGATCTTGCGAGAAGGTCTTTGCTTCCGTCCTGTAACAAAGAGAGGTACGCCTATCGTGACCAGAATCCCAGATCAAAAACTCGGCGGAGGATTTTCAACACTTGGTGGTAGCAAGGGTGGCGTTTTCCTCAGCGCAGGTAAGCATCCTGTAAGCCATGTCATTTCGCTTATGTGATGCTCATAATGATAGGCCATGGTCCCTGGGGTATATCACAGTGCTTAGGCACAGGTAAGGTACTATCAGAAATGATTGAAGGACGGAACCTATCGGCTGGCGTAAAAGCATTGGCGTTGTAAAATGCGTCAGGACACCTTAGCTACAAGATAGGCCAGCACTCCTGTTCAGATAAGCTTCAGCTGGAACCCGGCCCCAGTCTCTTCGTCCTCCTGTCCAGCAAAGATGCCACTGAAGTCGCCGGCCGCACCACCTATCTTGGGGGCCTCCCCACGCTTTGGTGCACTTGGACTCGCATATCGCCTTCGTTTCTCTTGTCCAGCCTTTGATGGAAACGTAGGAAACATCGCCGTAGATTTTGGTCGGGGGTTCTCCTCGAAGTAGGGGTGTGCTAAAACCTCCTTCGCAGCAGGTCTCTTGGCTGGATTTAATGCAAGCAAGTCGCACAACAAGGAGGAACCGGCCGTAGTAAGAAGTGGAAACTTTGCCCGTATCACAGCGCCTGAGTTCTGTTCGGCCCTTGGTAGTCTGAGAGAGCGAGCATTTGGCAGACGTTTGAAGCCTGGCCAGGTTTCTTCGGAGGGAATCCCACACAACGCGAATATCTTTGATAGCTGGTCTACCTCGTTCTTGCCTTGCAGTAGCGGCTGTTTAGTAAGCAGCTCACCGAATATGCACCCCACGCTCCAGAGGTCAATCGCGCGTCCATAATCTTCAGCGCCTAGCAGCAGCTCGGGAGCTCGATACCAGAGAGTGACAACGAGTTGTGTCATCTTTGGTGATGGGTCCCCGAAATAGCGCGCCATGCCGAAGTCTGCGAGTTTTATCTCTCCTCGATTGTTCATGAGAATGTTGGATGTTTTGAGATCTCGGTGCAGGATCCAGTGGTCATGCAAATAGTCGACAGCAGAAGTCAACTGTAGCATGAGAGTCTTGGTCTCAGACGCTAAGAATGGCTCCTGCATTTCCTCCTGCAGCGTCTTCAAGTCATGCTCTAAGAATTCCATGACCAAGAAGACTTCCTCGAGACCATTCCCAACCACAATCTCTCTCAAGTCCACAATATGCCCATGTTGGCATGCTTTTAAGCATTGTATCTCCCGAAGACCAGTAACTGGGAATCCTGAGGCATCACTGCCATCCATCTTCAGCTTTTTCAGTGCCACCACTTCGCCTGTAGCGGTCTCTTTCGCTCGTGATACCCATCCGTATGATCCTTCTTCTATATGATTCAGTCGTTCAAAGTTGTTGACATGTCGCGAAGGGTACCATCCAGGAGCATTGTGTCGTAGTAGTTTCCGAGGAGCCGACGGAGCAGAGAGGGAGGCCTGAGGTGTACTTTCGGGCGCTGCGCTGAGTCTTTGTCTTTTGGTAGGTCGTTCCTCTAATTTTTGTTGCGCCTGTACTTCTGCTACTTCCTGTCGCGCTCGCTCCGCTTTTGCGCGCCGCTTCTCATCTTTCTCACGTTTCCGCTGCACGTCAGCAGCTTTATCTTCTTCCGTATCCGCCCAGCGAGAAGGAGCCATGCTAATGACGTGACCGGAGACGACAAAAAGATCCTCCAAACTGGAAGAAACGCATTGTTAGTAATATGCTGACCAAGCATCAATGTGGGAGACCCTGACTCTTAGAAAAGTTCAAGAACGTCATGTTTTAGGTAGTGAGTATTAAGAGAAGTCGTAGTTCAATTAATTATTCGGTATATGCCTTGGTAAATCAAATTGCAGTTGTCAGAATAAGGCTCGAGCAAAAATAACTGCTCGCTTTGTGAATATAATAATCAGAAATACTCATGGTTGCAAATGTCACAAAAAAACTGCGGCCACTATTGCGAAGTTTGGGCTGTGCGCGAGCCGGCAATCCTTGCACAAATGCAAGATATTCGTCTTCGATAGCAAGAACATGGTCGACGCCATTGGCAAAAAGTCTTGTCGAGACAATCACAACGACAGGACCAATCTCAATAGCGAGTTTCATGCGTCAGTGCCTCACGTCAACGGATGGCGGATATTACACCACGAATGCCTCCGAGCACAGAGACCAGTTCGGAAAGAGTGGAGATTTCATCACATCGCCTGAAATTTCGCAGATCTTTGGTGAACTTGTAGGAATCTGGCTGGTGACTGAGTGGATGGCGCAGGGCAGAAAAACCGAGGGTGTCACGTTGATCGAGCTTGGTCCGGGAAGAGGGACTCTCATGAATGACGTGCTACGTACAATTCGAAACTTCAAGCCGATGGCAGCCAGTATAGAAGCAATATACCTTGTCGAGGCCAGTCCAGTGCTGCGGGAGACTCAGAGAAAACTTCTCTGCGGATCTTCACCACTCGAGGATCACCCAAAAGGCTACCAAAGTAAGAGCAAACACCTACCCGGCGTGCCAATAATATGGATCGAGGACCTCACATTCAAGCCGGAAGAGAAGTTAAGCACACCATTCATAATCGCGCACGAATTCTTCGACGCTCTCCCCATCCACGCCTTCCAATCCACCCAACAAGCGCAAACACAACCCCTCACCGGCACTGAATCCCGCGGTATAACGACCTCAGTCTCAGCACCTCCGCCTCCCCGCGCTTCCACCCCCTCGAGACCCAAGAATGAATGGCGCGAACTAGTCGTCTCCCCCACGCCACCCGCCTCTGTGATATCCCCTCCCAAGACACCCGGTCCAGAATTCGAACTCACACTCTCCCGCGCACCGACACCTTACAGCCGTCTCCTACCCACAATCTCCCCGCGCTACGCAAATCTCCTCCCAAACACCGGCTCCACCATCGAGATCTGCCCGTCTGCACGCACAGTGGCAAGTACGATCGCAGAACTCATTGGCGGCGTGAGCACCGCACCGCACACGGCGCGTGTCGGACTGAAAACTCCAACACCCAAACTGCCAAGACAACCATCCGGCGCGGCGCTGATAGTCGACTACGGCCCCGCGTCCACAGTACCCATCTCGACACTCCGCGGCATCCGCTCACACAGAATCTGCTCGCCGCTCAGCGAGCCCGGGCTCGTGGATCTCAGCGCCGACGTGGATTTCAGCGCGCTGGCGGAAGCGGCGCTTGGTGCGAGCGAGGGTGTCGAGGTGCATGGACCCGTGGAACAGGCTCATTGGTTGCAGGAGATGGGCGGGACGGAGCGGTGCGATATACTTGTGCAGAAGGCGAGGGCGGGAGGTGGCGGTCCTAAAGATGTAGAGGCAGAGGAGATGGCAGAGAGGTTGGTGAGTGGGTGGCGGAGGTTGGTGGATCGCACGCCGAACGGTATGGGGAAGCTGTATAAGGTCATGTCTGTTGTGCCTGTTTCTGGCGGGGTGAGGAGGCCGGTCGGATTTGGCGGTGGAGTGGCCGAATGATTAAGCTTTATTATGAGAGTACGTAAGAAGTACAATCGTTTATTATAATAGTCTAATTGTACACTTGCTATGCGTTTTATCGTGTGTTCATGCATTCATTTCATGCGCTTGATGCTGAGTGCCATCAGGTCACACGGCTTCTATGCCTGCGACTTCCCTAAGTGCTCCAGCAAGTCTTTGGTAATCTCGCAGGAGTATTTCGACATCAAAAAACGTCAACTCCTTCGGTTCTCTGACATCAACAAAGCGCTTAATCGGAGGCGCTACGCCATTCATTAATGTGGCGGCTTTCTCACTGATTGGTCGTGGTGTAGCAGGCGAAGCGGTGACTCCGGATACTGGGGTGGTATTTGTAGGTGGTGCTCCTATAGCGCCACTACTCGCACTCCTCCCAAATCCGCGCATCATGCCCATCCCTCCAAACGATTTCAAAGGGTTCAACGTATTGCCGAGTGATCGCATTGACTCGACAGCATTGTATGCCAGTGCCGGTTGTGCGGATGCTGTTGCATTGGAAGGAACAGCCTTGGGACTGTCACCTCTGGACTTTGCTATTTGACTCGAAGGTCGACGTTCGGCGAAGGCAACCCGTTTCCCACTACCAGCACTAGCACCACTATCGGCACTATGATCGCGGAGGCTTGCACGTCTTACTTCCAGAGTTGTCAAAGTGGCGGTGTCAGTCTTCAGTTTATCGTCAAGTGTCTCGTCATCAAGATCTGGTTGGTTTATGGTATCGTCAGGTGGCGGTGTGCTAACCAACCTTCGGGCATCTTCTAAGGTTCTTGGGAGTCGTAAGTCGGGTGATCCATCGGGTGTAGAATGGGCTTGCTTTTCTCGGAGGCGTCCGAAGAGAAATTTGAAGCTGCCGTCAAGTGCACTATGAATAGTGTCCAGCGCGTCTTCAGCTCCAGCGATCATCCCGTCTGCTGTGATATCGAAAGGTTTCGGCCGCGATTGTATAAGACTACTTAGCCGCCGATTACGAGGCTGTACCGCTGTTGGTTGTGGAATGTCTCCGTTATTCGGGATTCCTCGGTATAGAGGATCTGGCCGTTCATGAAGAGGAGTTGAAGGATGACTTATACATCTTGCGTTACGGTCTGATGTCTCATCCGGTCGAATTGATGATAGATCCACCGTTTCGAGGAATGAGATGGCAGCCTCAAAATTAGTAAGGCAGTATGCTGTTTCTCCATCAATTTTAGTGGCACCACGGAACCTCTCTATGAAGTTTAAGTTGCTGATGACGTGGATTGACTCTGGTGTAGATGTGATGATCGTATATATTAGTGTCGGCAGTATCTCGTCGGCAGATGAAGAGGCCGGGAATAGTTGAGATAGTGTTTCAACGATGTGCTTATGTGAATCTTTCAGATAATGAAGCTTTCCAGCAGGATGACGTTCTTTATTCATGAGCGCCAAACTTTCCCGTGCGCTCACAAGCAACTCTTTGGCAGTATCGTCACCTTTGTCATCGCTTTGAAGCGTGTCCTGCACGCCTTGATCACCAGCCAACGCTGTGGAGAGCAACTCTTGCAGTCCAACTCCTACTAGAGACAGTGCTGCAGCACGTGATCTGAGTTTCTCATCTCGCTCATCGTCATCCGTAGTCCTATGCCGCCAGATCCTTGGGTATAACTTCTCACAGATTGATCGCTCTACTGCTTCTTCTAAAGTAATCCGCTTAAGCTCCAACTGCTTTCTACTCTTGCGTCGTTCTGCGATTTCGAAGGTAGTCAACATGCGTTGAGTGCCATCGCCAGGATCTTCCTGTTTCTTTCTTGCTGCAGTTTTCGTGGAACGCGATACTGTTGACGAGATTGACGGTGCCGGTGACTGCCTGCCGTTTTTTTTTACTGGTCGATTGGAGAGAGAGGCTATGTATGTAGCAATGTGAGATTCTGTAACAAGGTAGAACTCTTGAAACAACTCTGCCAGCCGGTCGATTGAGAGAGGCGCTGGATGGATTTTTGCAGATAGAGATTCCAGAAATCTAGAAAATCAGTCAAACCATAGTTCGCATACTTTTATGAGCCATGACTTTACCTGTCCAGTAGATTTTGTATCTCAAGGGGAAGCTCATCGTAGCCTTCGGGATAAGGGCTTTCTGGTCCAGATTCGGAGATTGGTGACACTATATCATCGTCGTGAGTCTCGAACGGATCCGGTCCTCGTTCAACAAGAGTTGAAGATTCCGATTGAGCTTGAAGCCCTGATATTGCAAGTACTGGGTGAGTATTGGACAGGCTTCGTGATTTAGGGGACTCTGTTTCAGGAGACGGCGAGTATCTCTGTAACGATTTAGTTTGTATGGGTTGAGGTCTATCTCCCTTTCCTCGAGATGGTAGTCTTTGCATGATTGTGTACAGTCTCTGATAAGGAAGGATTATGTATTCGACCGTGCTGTTAATGCAGCTTTGCCGGCGCACATAGAGAACTGTTTCGTGTAATGGCGAAGTTGATCATGCGGGAACGACTGTGGAGTCAAAGGATATCAAACGGCCAGCTTCGAATGAGTTTTATGATTTGTTTGTATCTGTATATGAGTAGATAGTTGCTCTGAGTCTGGCCATCCACTGTCCCTCGATCATGACGCGCGGAGGGGAAGCCGCGGCTGTTGCATGACTTGTTGACAATGAATGAATGACATCGGCGCCTAAAGATGGGGAGAGAGAGACACTGATGGCTATCCCCTCCTACTCCTACAACCTAACCACAACGACCCAGAAAACTCCTCCTTCTTACTTTATGCCACAGCATTATAGGAATTCTCACAGTCGAGTCTGTTCGTCATTCATGAGGGTCACTGCACAGCTATTACTTCCTTCGTTGTTCTTCTCCACATGCGCCTTCGCGACACCGCCTGAAGATGCCGCCCAGCGGCAACAAGTACTATTTCCGCCGAATGAAGCGCCTGTTCAATCTCATAACGAACTTGATTTCGTATGCACTTTTGAGAAGTGATATAGGCAATGAGACTAACGGGCTTCAGGAACTAAGACACATATTCCACCATGGACTAGATCAATACCCACGTCTCCACAAGAGGCGGGACATCAGACCAGGTGCGAAGGTTTACTATGGAGAAGACATGCTGGATGCAATGATGGGAAAGCCTGAACCATCTTCTTTCCGAGTGCGAACTCATCCGATCAGTATACAAAGACTTGTAGAACGGTCCCCGGAAAGGATGGAAACACTCATGGCGGCCGGAAGAGAGCAGGGTGCACCAATATCACTACCTCCCTCTGCCTGGACCATTGATGATATACCTGGACCAAATTATACAGACAAAGAAACGGTCTTGAGCTTCGCAAGAATAGTGTCTAATGCTTATCTACCCGATTCATCCGACCCTGAGTGGGTAGATGTTGGAGGCGGGTTCAATTACACAGACCATTTTGGGTGGCAGGAGGATGGTATTCGAGGCCATGTATTTGCGGACAAGAAGAATTCCACTATCGTCATTGGTATCAAGGGTACCTCGCCTGCTGTCTGGGATGGGCGGGATACAACCACAAAGGACAAGCTGAACGACAATCTCTTGTTTAGCTGCTGTTGTGGGTATGGATCACTATCATGGCGCAAAGTCTGCGACTGCATGACTTCTACATACACATGCAATTCGACTTGTCTGGTACAAAGCTTGAAGGAGAAAAGCACGTACTATCACGCGGCGCAGGACCTCTACCACAACATCTCCGCCATGTATCCACATGCCGAAATATGGCTCGCAGGACACTCGCTCGGCGGTTCCATCAGCAGCCTTATCGGTCTGACATATGGACGGGCTACTGTAACATTCGAAGCTCCCGGCGAAGCCATGCCAGCTTACAGGCTAGGGCTTCCAACACCACCAGGATACAACCTAGAAAGCGGCAGAAGACAGCCCACGACCGGCGGCGTTCACTTCGGCCACACCGCCGACCCGGTGTTTATGGGAAGCTGCAACGCCGCCACGTCCTTTTGCTCGATAGGTGGGTACGCCATGGAGAGCGTTTGCCACACGGGGAAAGAGTGCGTCTACGACACCGTCAAAGACCTCGGCTGGCGCCCGGGCGTCGGCTACCACAGAATCGCCTACGTGATCCCAAATGTCTACGAATTCTATGACAAAGTGGCGGCCTGCGAACCCGTCGTCGACTGTCCAGAAGCAAACTGTTTTAACTGGAAGTACTTCAAGAGTAATTCCTCCGTCAGCACGACGGTTAGCAAGAAGAGCTCGACGACTTTTTCGTTCACGAGGACGACCAGGACGTCGATTTGTAAAACGCCAGGGTGGTGGGGCTGTCTTGATGATGATGATGGGTCCACGACGTCGTCTTCCAGCAGGACGAAGACGCGTGTTAGCGTCGTTACTTCTACGACGTGCATTTCGCCGGGATTCTTCGGGTGTAAAGAATCCGAGATCACGACCTACACGACGACGATTGCGGCGATGCGTCCTACTTCGGCTGTGGTGACTTCGACGACTGTGGCGGCTTCTTCGAGTACGTCGTGTGCTTCACCAGGATTGCTATGGGGTTGCAAGAAGTCGGTGACCGCTGCGCCTGGCAAAGCCATCCAGAGTCCTGCTACCACAGCGCAGCCAACATTGGTACCTATCGTGCACGGTGGACTTTAGACATCGTGTCGTAACACGTAAAGATAACTTGCTTTTTTTTTTATATAGTATAGGGGCTTTAACGAGATCAACGAAGCGTAATTTGTATTTGGCTGTGATTTCTTCTATATTTTAGCAATAACAGCGACTATGTGACGGCGTGATACATTCTCTCCCCATCTAGCAGGTTTTGAGGCGGGGCATAAGTTGAGTCCTTCTAATATTAATCGCGTACATGCGTATCTTGATCCTTGATCCCCTTTCCTTATTCCCCGTCATGCTATGAGAACGCTGAAACTGCCTCTGTAAGATCAAGGGCCAGGTTTCTGCTCACATGAAAACGCTCCAATATCTCCAAAGGAACGCCTAATCTTTTCCTTTCATGGTACTCACGACCATGTGTGCGCCAAAATAATCATGATACGTATATACATACAGTTTTTACTCCGTCTCTAAAAGCATTTAATTCGAAACCGATCGTGGCCCTCTTTTAAACTGTCAATTCTATGCTCTTTTGTCGATGCTGCGCAACACAAGGACCAAAATATCACCCTTAGTTCGCGCCCTTGTACCTCATCTTTCCGGTTGTGAAGGGTACGTATCTGTACTTAATCATATGCTGAATCTGACGGCGCACTATAATCATCATCTATTAGCCCCCTTGCACTACACCTCTCCAACACAAACCTCCAGAAAACCACAGAGAGAAGGAAAACTCACTCGTCAACCCGAACAGCACCAACCAATAAAACACTAACACGGGCCAAAACACCGGAATGTCAAAGACACTGAACCAACTCGCAACGTTGGCGAATAGCACCGCGCGCGTCGCTGCGTGCCAGAATTTGAATTCCGGAAGGCGGCGCACAAAGGGCCGGAACTCCTGGTCGTTTTTCGTCGGCAGCGAAGAGCCCGCGGTGCCGTCCTCCATGCCTTCGTCGGCTTCGATTGAAGGGTCGAATTTCGGGGAGAGGAAGGCGAGGAAGAGGTTTAGAAGGTAGATTCCGAGGGCGTAGGCGACTATGTGTGAGTTGTTAGTTAGTACGAGTTAGATGGTCGATTGTATGTGGCTGGTGTTGAAGGGATGCGGAGAGGGGGTTATTTTTCGCACCGATGTACCAGCCTTTTGCGGCGAAGATGCGGATGCTGAAGATGAAGAGGAGCATGCCTGTGCCTGCCCATCGGTAGGAGAGGAAGGGAGTGGATTTGTCGAGGTAGGATTGGTAGATCTGGAGACTAGTTAGTACGCTGTGTAATCTAAGCGAAACGTCTGCATACTCGGCCAACTCGCGAAGTCTGCGCGCTGACTGCCGCAAAGGGCGTCTGTTCCGGCTCGACGGAGTCCATAGGTGTGATGGACGTGCGGAGACGTGTACTTTTGGGGGTGGTGGTTAGATGTGCTGTATTGTCGAGTTCTGCACGCGTGGGATAAGAGAGTTGACTGGGAAAATACGAAGACGGTAGGGTGTTGTCAGTGGATGTTCTCTAATCGAGATCCAAAGATACGATACCACAAAGATGTCCGGAAGCCCCTGAACTGCTTCGCCGTCGAGTCTCGGTCACGTGCACATCATGGAACACTTTCCGATCTGCAGCCTTCTTGGGCTCGGTTGAATGTGGCTTTTAGGAACCTTTCCCCGCATTGATTCATTCATTGATTGACTTTGGACCTACAAAACAAAGACAGCTCCTCCCTCCTTCATACTGCTTAATATACTTTCTCTGTATACAATACAGCCATGGGTGTCTTCAGACCATTCGGGCCAAGGTTACAAGGCCAAGTACGCTTCTATTTCGCGCAGGCGAACCGTCGATACAGCTCCGGCAGCCCCACCTACGAACATCTTCTCGTCTCTACACCGAAACCTGGAGTTGGCATGAGTACGGGAGTAACTTACCTAGTCTTGAACTAAGACCAATGACATGAGACTAACCAGAAAACTCTTCATCTTCGCAGTTACACTCAACCGACCGAAGTCCTTAAACGCACTATCCTCACCCTTCTTCGCCGAAATCAACGACGCGCTCCGCAAACTCGACGACGACAAATCCATCGGCGCAATCGTCATGACCGGCAACGAGAAAGCCTTCGCTGGTAAGCTCCCTCTTGCATCATAACACAGAATCCACACACCAACGCACAACTAACTCCCCCGTGCCTCCCCCAAAAGCCGGCGCCGACATCAAAGAAATGTCGACCCT
>Ga0160429_1001341_pt1 | contig 13893 bp, 14 predicted proteins | sample SolpanmetagenomR_FD_108199 | JGI IMG/M metagenome (GOLD analysis project Ga0160429, IMG submission 108199) | Solar panel surface microbial communities from Lawrence Berkeley National Laboratory, California, USA - R | ecosystem: Engineered > Built environment > Solar panel > Unclassified ...
CAAATTAGACCTTGATAAATTTCCGGGGAAGAACACGTTGCTCGCACCTTTTTTGCGGTGCCATGAAGGGCCGTCAACGACTAGACTTCGTTTCCCTAACCCTGACCGACCGCCAAGCCGAAGACTTGTCGCGTTTCGTGGTCACTTTGCAACTTGTAAACGAGATAATTTCGAACTTGCTTAATAAACGACATCTTAACCTAATACTCTCGTCGTTCGCATCTAGACGAATAGTCATCTACTGGAAGCACTTGTTTCGCTAGAATCCTAGTTCATATCTGCTGTTTAACTTCACAATGGTATGTATGGGAGATATTACTACAGAAAGATCAATACCCGCTGAAGTACGGACGTTGCTCCAAGCGGATTTCTACGCGATAGTGCGAGAAAGGCTCAGGGTCAGCAAGTCCTCTGGCCATTGGCACAATCTCGCAGCGAAGAAACTTCTGGAGTGCAACATCAGAGAAGAAGAACTGCATGGTTTAAGAAATAGGACGATGCGAATTCTTGCACAATACGACCAATGCTGACGATACCCTCAACCCAGGCCGACCGACCAACCTCCCCCGTAAGCGCCCCAGGCGCATCTTCCAGCAGCGCCAGACCGACATCCCCCACACCGCCCGGCGGCCCTAAAACCATGATCAGGCGGAGAGCAGCAGCGGATAGGCAGGACAAGGTCGCGAATGCAAGGCCGGCGAGCACAAGGGCCGCTGGAGCGGGTGGTAGTACAAGCACGATGTTGAGTATGTTCACGAGAACGCTCGCGCGGCGGACATGATAGGGTAGTTGTTGGACTAACACGGTAAAGAGCTCTACACGGACGAGTCTCCTGGGCTTAAGGTCGACCCGGTCGTGGTTATGACGCTTTCGGTCGTGTTTATTATCAGCATTGTGTGTCTGCATGGTAAGTGTGGTTGAGGTATTTCCACGTTTTGATTGTGCAATCGCTAACGCCGGGATATAGTCATTGCGAAGATATCGAAGCGTTTCTATGCATAGGGGTTGAAGATGGTTTTGTGCTTCTTTGGGTTGATGCGATACAAAATGTACTATTCAATGGATACTCTTGTGAACCTTTCTACTTTCTCATGCTGCGCCTTCCCCGTCAAATTTGGCAGCTTATGCCTGACCTATTCTAAACGGTCCTCAAGCATCGCCAGATATATGGGAGTTTAATCCTTCAGCCATTGAGGTGGTTTCCTAAAGTTCATAATACAGTGGACTGGATTCGTATATAATACTCTTTAAACACGAAAATAGCACGTGGGCGGCCGGCGCCACGTCGAATGACAAAGGGACATGCAGAGTTCCTTTGACCAAAAATAGGGCTGACTATTTGTACTGCTTTCAATATGTTAACTTACAAGTTGTCTCGTAAACGATTAAGAGCAAACACGTCTTAGCACTCGCATTATTCTGGATACTTTAGTTGCCCTACCGCAAGGTGTCCAGTTGGTACAAAACATCCATAATCCCACCAGCAACTCAGGGTGACGGTGTTGGACGCTAAGCGGGTGAGACCACAAACCTTTCGCCGCATTCTTTACCTACTACCTTTGTTTCGAGTATCTCACGGGTCTGACACTTTTCGTTGCCATTTTTTAAAGCAGATATCTCCACCTCTCGAGCCCTCAAATTCGCCTTCCATATTCTGCGCCACAAATCATTCTGTGGCAAAGCGAGGTGCAGGTCTTTCGAAGGGTGTAGAAAGAGTAGTGGAGGGCTTAGTTCACAGATCACACAACACCAAACAGTTGGGCCAATCTCACGCTTTGTTTTGCGGCGAACTACACGGCAGAAGAACTTTGTTTTCCTACTTTGCACACTTGGAATACTGAAAGGCTCGTGGTCTACTCAACTGACGGGGTTCAAACTTGACCAGAAGCCCACATAGCACACAAAGAGACGAATCCTTTAACGCGCAAAAAACAATCCTTCATTCAGGACAGGTGGACCCCGGGTCACCATATCACTGGTGAATCTCGATGGGAAGCTTAGGGCTTTTGGCTCTGTCGATTTCATTGCCGCGGCGGTAGCAGAAGGAGTTAGTAAAACTGGTCAAGGGGAAAGAAACAAAACACGACACATATTCTCACTCCTTGACAAATGGCGGACGCAACAAAGGATATCTTCGACGCCGCCACCTTCCCGGTCCGGCCGCTGCTGCATTCGCAACTATCGAATTCGGTTCCGTCGACGCCTCGTCAGCATGCGCTGGAGTTTCAGGATAGAGCGAGGTCGCCTTCACCTCGCAAGGGTGCAAGGGCAGGCAGTTTGTCGCCGCGGTCTGTATGTTCGGAGTCGAATCAAGTGCTGCCTTCATTGCGGTCCGTTGCGCCGACATGTCGGTACATGAGCACTCAGACGTCGAGGAGGCGAATACCTTATTCTATCGGTGCGGACCCGTTGGAGAACGAAGGTCAGTCGCCGAAAGCTGAACTGGAGACGGAAGAAGAGAAGAAGCTGAGTGAGGATATGCGGGGTTTATACGAGGAGCTTTTGCCGACGGAGGATAGCCAGGCACGCCGCGAGCAGGCTGTGCAGAAGTTGAATGATATTCTTCAGGGCGAGTGGCCGGATAAGCAGATCAAGGTGTCGATGTTTGGTTCCTCGGGCAATCTGCTTTTCACCACCTACTCTGATGGTATGTGTTCCAAGTGCGTTGACGCTTGAAGCGCAATTGCTAAGCTTGCGCAGTGGATGTTTGTGTCACTATGAAGGGGCTTGAAACAGTCTGTCTTCTCGCAGATGTTCTTGCAAGACGTAAGTCATTACTTCGTGGGCAGTTAGAGTCACCATGCTAACATCTCATCAGGAGGCATGAAGCGGGTGACTTGTGTGCATGCTAAAGCAGTACCTATAGTCAAGATCTGGGACCCCGAACTGCTGCTGGCTTGCGACTTGAACGTCAACAATCATATTGCTATCCAAAACACACATCTCGTCCGAGTGTATATGGAAATTGATGATCGCGTTCGTACCCTTGCGATGATCGTCAAATATTGGACGAACAGACGTCTCATCAATGAAGGTGAGTTTCAAAGCTTACATCTGAGTGTGCAGCTGTTAACTATCTGAAGCCTCCGGTGGCACATTAAGTTCATATTGCTGGACTCTTCTTGTGATAAACTATCTCCAGACGAGAAACCCTCCTATATTACCGGTGGTTGAGCTGAACGGACTGGACGGACTACCGAAGAAGGAGTTCGAAGATGAGGTCGAGCGTTTTCGCAACTTTGGAAAGACGAATCACGAATCAATAGGACAATTACTATTCCATTTCTTTCGGTATTATAGTTATGAGATAAATTACGACACGGCAGTCATCTCTGTGAGGACTGGGAAACTGCTGTCAAAGAAGGATAAGAATTGGCACTTCACAACGAACAATCGACTCTGCGTGGAAGAACCTTTCAACACGGATAGGAATCTTGGTAATACAGCAGATGACACCGCATTCCGGGGTATCCACATGGAGATACGGCAAGCCTTCTCGCGCGTCGCTGATGCTAAAGATCTCAAGTCCAGCGTTTGTGAGAAGTTCGAGTTCCCTTTGGATGAACCAAGGATGGTGTTTGAAAGGCCACAACCTCAATCGCGGCCGGTACTTTCACGTAGTACGTCACAAACGGGCCGTGGCGGGCGACATACGGCAACAGTGCGGACACCGAAGCAACATTTCAACCACAGAAGCGGACCAAGTAATAGGCGTGCATCCAACCCGGCTGCGTACAATGTAAACGCACATCCCGTGTATCAAAATGGTCAGGTCATTGTGCAACAGGGTTCTGGGTCTGAATACTACCTACCAGGCCAGCCAATACGGGGACTCCATGATCAGCTTTCTCAGCTTTCGCATCAGCTTTCTGTCGAAGAAGGCCGGCTGCGTTATCAGCAAATGTTAATGTCGCAAGCTTCACTACAAGCCGCGGGCCTGGCTCCGTTGCAAGCAAGAGGAATGATGCCAAGAAATCCGCCACAGCAGATTCAGCGACCTTTTCCAAATGGTTATCCGAGTCCACATTCAGGAAACATGGAAAATACGCCTGGAAATACGCACGTTCAAAAGTCATTTCCCTCGTCGCCAAGACATGATCAGGCTTCATTAAACACGCAGGTCCAGCCGCAGCAAAACAGCGATTCACCTTTAGCAGCCGCTGCAGCAAATGTCCCTTCGAGGAGAGGACTTCAAAGAAGCAATGGCCCTATGTCACCAGGAGCATCAAGGTCGCAATCACAACCTGCAAGACCCGCACAAGAGCAACTTCTGCCCTTAATGTATCCGACACAACAGTATGCCTACAGTATGCCTAATGGACAACTAGTCATGCCGGATCAGCTCACCGCATCACATATCCAAAGATTCGGCTATCCGACGCATATCATTAGTCCATACACAAATCTTCCAGTCGATGTAGCGATGACAGAACCGACGCAACGAGAGTATCTAGGCTATGGAATTGGTGGGAACATGCCGATCGGCGCAGCGTATGCACTGGGATCTTCCTACGGAGATATGCACTCGCAAGCGCGTCGAACGTCACCGCAAGTGAGGACGGAATCTCCAGAGTTTTATGCCGACAATAGGACATCGTCACCGGCTGATCTACTCAATGACGCAACGACTGGTTTGAGCGCAAGTGTACCTCTACTAGATATTGACTCTGGCGCTAAATCTCTGCCAAATCCACAGCCGAATTTTACCGGTCCGTTGATTGTTAATGGATCAACCCGTCCGGCGAGGTCGTCATCTGAGGTTCAAAGGTTGAAGGATAACGAGGTGATGCAGAGACTGCCTATGCCACAGCATGTGATTTCGAACTCAAGAGCCCAAATCGATTTTGCAAGGATGGATATCGTAGGGCAGTCGTCCAGCAAGCCGCCCCATGCTATTGATGGTTTGCGGGAGCAATTATTAGGACATGGGAAAGACGAGCTTCGGCAGGGAAGTGGATCAAACGGTCAACACAATTCGATACATCAAGCCATAGGCAGTGATGATCTTCGACATACCAGGATAAATGGTTCTCCGCAATCCGACAACCACCCACCACCCGCAGAATTCTCCTTTGATTCAATTCGCCTAATGAAGCCTTCCTCTGATGCCACTGGCAGACCATCGATACCACCCTTGGACTTAAGCGGTAGTGTGTCTCGTGTCAAGGAACTCTCATCAGTACTATCACCCGTGCAAGAGCTGAAGATACCCTCCCCATCAATAACACGTAAACCGGAACTACAGTCGAACGGCATTAGCAACTGCCCAACACCAGAGAAAAAGTCCCAGGATAACGTACATGGGAAGGAAAACATTAATGGAGTTCACTCGAGGACGAATGATGCCATGTCGGCTAACAACAATCACACGGTCTTACCTCGTCTGCCCATCGTGCAGCCTCAATCGTTGAACAACGCATGGCAACCTGTCAGCAAGAAGGGCGGCAACAAGAAGGGCAAGGGGCGCGACCAGGCTGAGTCTTCTTCCGATGTCAGATCCCGCGGCGAAACACTGCCTGCGCAGGAGTCTGAGAGGAAAGGCGGGTGAATTGTTCTTTGTGGTTGGGACTCATTTTGTTCAAAGTCGTAAACCAGGGCTTCGAGACATGCGAGCTCGGAGTTTCCACGTAGTGGCCCAGGTAGTGGCACGTAGTGGGAGGTTCCATGCGTTCCATGCGATTTGTGTTGATCAGGAGGAGATGTGCTTCTGTTGTCGTGGAGGAACTTTTGGGAAGAGCTCTTCATTGAAGGGGCTAAGAAGCAGGGATTTATCAGCGCCCACGACCTGCCATGTTGAAAGCGAATCATTCAAAAGAATCGAGGGATCACGCAAGATATCGCTTGGGTAGAAACATAAAGGAATGATGGATTATCACGGCAGTAGATAAACGCGAGGAGAAATCAGGGGTTGGGCTTTGTATCATTGAACTTGGGAGAAAGAAGGAAGATTAGAGAAAAAGCGAATGAAGGATCGAATAGACGCCCGAGGACTGTAAGTTAATTAACCAAGATATGAAAGTGAAAGATCCACTGTATTGTACCTATATAGATCGTCGTGGAGGACTGTATTCTTGTCCTCTGAAACCAAACCGCATCATCCGTCGCAGACATCAGGCCAGACCTCGCTCACTGGCACACCCACGGTTGGCAAAGCCACGATATGCAGAACGGCCCGCGCAGGGCGCTTGCGGGGCTCTCGACGAATGACAATGCTTGCGCACTCTGGATTTCCCTGAACCGAACCGCAAGCATGCCTGCCATGCAATGATTGAATCTTACCCACCAGCGCGGGCGCTTAATAGCATGGCATGTCACAAGCAAACAAACTATGGTTTTGACTGTTGATTTGATTGACCGCCTGGTTTGGAGGATTGAGCTCGTGTCGTGTAACTAGAGGCGTTTTAATATCTGTCTGACCTGCCTTTTTCTTCTTTCCCTGTAGAATCATTCCACCGCTCTTGAATACTGTTGTTATTCGTACTTGAACGCCTGAACATACCATACCATACCACCTCCTGTTCTCCATACACGTAAACCATTATCGCTGAAATCCATAAATGCTGGTACGACGATAAAATAAAAGAAAGAAACATCCCATATAGCAAGCCAAACCATTGACGAAAAATGCTTCCTCCGTCATTGAGAAGCATGTCCAACAATACCAGCATCCTCTTCGTCCTCACCTGCACAATACTCACCACCTTGACCTCCGCCCACACAATCCTAACATACCCCGGCTGGCGCGGCGACAACCTTCACACAATAGGCACCATCGGCATCGACGACGACACGACGGGAAACTTCCCCTACGGCATGCAATGGAGTTATCCCTGTACGTACAATACAATCCCCTTTCCCTCCCTCCAACATCTCCCAACCTCCAAAAAAGAACACGAAAACTCACGGAATCGCCAACACAACAGGCGGCGGCATGCCCCTAACTACAAACCGCACGAAATGGCCCACAACAGGCGGCGCCCTAGCCTTCCAATCGGGCTGGCAAACAGGCCACAAAACGGCATTGATCTACGTAAACATGGGCGTCGGTACCATCCCGCAGAACTACTCGCAGATCATGGTGCCGGTGTTCCAGGTCGTGTTGCCCAGCAACGAGCAGGATCTCAATGCCAACGTTTGCCTGCCGCAGGTGCCGCTGCCGGCCGGCGTGTCGGTGAGGAGTGGGGATAATGCTACGATTCAGCTTGTTGAGACGGCGCAGCACGGGGCGGCTTTGTATAATGTGAGTTTGTAGTGATTTCCTAAATCAAGAGAGAGAGGTGCGGGGGGTTGGTTCTGATGTGCGGTTATAGTGCGTCGACATCACCTTCACGGACAACATGAGCGAGGTTGCGACGGTCAATGCGAGCAATTGCTTCAATTCCTCCGAAGTTAACTTCGCGTCCGTCTTCTCGACTGTTAGTCTGACGGCGAGAAGTGCTGCGGTCGGTAGGTCGGTGATACTACCGCTTCGAACGTTATTATTGGGGACGGCTGCGGTGGGAGTGTATCTTCTTCTTTCTGGAGTAGGGCTGTGACAGAGTATCGAGGAAGAAGGGAAGAGGGAAGGGGATAATTTGAGGTGTGTGTAGAGTGAGGATTGGAGGATATACATGAGAAGATTCTCTTTCTGGTTCATTCGGTTCATGGACGACGGTCTCTTGACATCTACGTCTCCAGTTCTTTCTGGGCCTGGCTGAAGCACAGACGCGTTTGGATATCAATCTTTCGGCGCAAGGGACTTGCTCTCATGGACTTTGTAGGCAGGACTTGCCAGGGATGCTAGAGGCTTTCCTCAGGGATTTCATCTTATCATGTACATTAAACCACTCCAGAAGATGAGGGAGATCGAATATCATTCACTTTTCCGATCAAGCTTGTGTACGAGTACTCCCAAATGCAAGGATATGTTTTTGCTCTAGCATTGTTGTATCGACCAATATTGTGAGGGACGCTAAACGAACTTCCTACTCAACGTCTTTCGTTTTTGTAATCTGCAGTCGTTGAGACATCTTGTTGCTTTTATCCTTCGACAATACGTATAACTTACAGTGAGATATCCGTGTGTCTGCCAAAAGGTATAGCTCAATTCACACTCAGCAAAAGGGGCTAAGAGCTACCGACCGACGGTTTGACAGGCGCTAAGTAACCTTAATTAACTTATGCGCATATGCCTATGAACCTTGAATCCCCCCTACGAAGAGAAGATCATCGAAAGCATCTTCATTATCTCTCGCGTCGCGACTCTCTGCGGATCCGTCATTTTCCTTCCGCCCCGGCCAGCACCGTATCGCTCTCTCTCCGCCGTCGGGTCGACCTCACAACGGCGCAACCAGGCCTGCACAGACGTGCCACTGGCCCTGCTCAAACACAATCATCTACCACCCCTCCACTCGCCGTTGCTAGTCAACTCACAACCCCGAGTGCCATCCTTTGGGATCCAAATTTTACCAGTCGACCTCCTCATATTGGGTTGCAGCCTACGTACGCCGGCAAAACTGGCCTTGAGAGTCGAACAGATTCTTCGATCAGCTTAAGGAGTTTAGGTGGCGGACAGAGGGTTACACAACCACAGGCACAGATGGATAAAAGGCACCCCAACTCTTTCCAGCAGCTAGAGAAGCTGGGAGAGGGAACTTATGCTACGGTACTGGCATAGTGTATTAATGCTATACAAAAGACTGACCTGCTAGGTCTTCAAAGGTCGTAACCGCCAAACAGGCGAGCTCGTTGCGCTGAAGGAAATCCACCTGGACTCAGAGGAGGGAACACCGTCGACGGCCATTCGGGAGATCTCCTTGATGAAAGAGCTGAAGCACGAGAACATTGTCGCACTCCATGATGTCATCCACACCGAGAACAAGCTGATGTTGGTATTTGAATTCATGGACAAGGATCTCAAGAAGTACATGGATACCGTCGGCGACCGTGGTCAGCTGCCTCCCAAGCAAATCAAATGGCTTATGTATCAGTTGATGCTGGGCATTGCCTTCTGCCACGAAAACCGCGTGCTGCATCGAGACCTCAAACCTCAGAACCTCCTCATCAATAATAAGAATCAGCTGAAGCTGGCCGATTTCGGTCTGGCGCGTGCCTTTGGTATTCCTGTCAACACGTTCTCGAACGAAGTCGTCACTCTCTGGTATCGAGCTCCAGATGTCCTCCTTGGAAGTCGCCAGTACAACACCTCCATCGACATCTGGTCTGCCGGCTGCATCATGGCTGAGATGTTCACGGGCCGTCCTCTATTCCCCGGCACAGCCAACGAAGACCAACTGCAGAAGATCTTCCGCCTTATGGGTACACCTTCGGAGCGCTCATGGCCTGGTATCTCTGCTTTTCCAGAATACAAATCGAACTTCCACGTCTACGCTACACAGGACCTTCGCTTGATCATTCCACAGGTGGACCCGGTTGGGCTTAATCTGCTCAGCTCGATGTTGCAATTACGGCCGGATAACCGCATTAGTGCTCAGGATGCTATAAACCATGTCTGGTTCAACGATCTACCCCAGGTGGTGGCATTGCGACAAAGGCAATACGCTATGCAAATGCAGATGGGGCCACCACAAGGCTACCCTCAGCAGGGTATGTGTATGGGCGTGCTTACGGACTGACTATCTTGAACTAACGTGTCGTATAGGTCATCAGGATCAAAACTACTACGGTCAACCGCACCAATACCAGTATGCTTAGAAAAGGAGCGGCAGGTTGACGCCTTCATGATACTGGTGTGTGTATGATTCGTCATGGCATTTGTGCTAGAAGGTCGTTAGGAGGCATTCTGTAGTGGTGGGTTTTTCGAGACGTGGTGCTCATAAGTTCTCTCATTCACTTGGAAGAGGATAACTCAGGACGGTTATTACGCATACATGTATCAAACAACAATCAGACTTGTTGTCAAGCATTTTATTGTTTTGTACAAACTTCTTGACCTTGAATTGCATGACTCGTCCCACACCGCCTTGACCCCGGATCTACATCGATATTTCTCGCCTTCCAACTGCCCCTCAGTTGCTTTCTTCATATTCACATATTTGTTCGTATATTGATTTATTTGGCTAGTTTTTTTGGGGCATAATCTTTGTGCATAGGCGTTACTTACCGAAAAGTGATATATGACCATTTCTACCCCTCAGTCCCGACGTGATTGGACTCGAGTACCGTGAAAATGGGCCTAACAATCTACGAGAAGCTGATCGACAGAGAGCTGGGTGTGGCAGGAAAGCCTGCCAAGGTGCTGAGGAGTTTGTATGGCGACAGAGCTTGGGTCGAGGACCTTGATATCGTCAACGAACTTGCCGGGCATCATGGCTGTGTGAATGCTCTAAGGTAAGGACGCTGGAAAGGTCACACTATATTTACTTACATGTGCAATGTATAGCTGGTCAAAGTCAGGTCGACTTCTCGCTTCTGGATCCGATGATACTCACCTCAACATCCATTCGTACCAGCCGCAAGACTCGCTTTCGCCTTTCAAGCTCTCCACTACAGTTGCCACTGGTCATAGAGCGAACATATTCTCCGTCAAATTCATGCCGCATTCCAACGATCGAACACTTATCACAGCTGCTGGGGATTCCGAGGTTAGGATCTTTGATATAGAATACGCAGGGCGTAATACAGGTTCCAACACGAGCACAGCTGCTAGCGATATTTACGCCAGGAATGGAATACGGTACTTGAGCGATGGAGACACAAACTGCCGAGTCTACCGCTCTCACAACGACCGTGTGAAGAGGATTGTCACGGAATCTTCACCTCATTTGTTCCTAACGTGCAGCGAGGATGGAGAAGTGAGACAATGGGATCTAAGACAACCTTCGTCCGCTTACCCACGACCTAGTGGTTCCCGAGGCAGGCCTTCATCGGTGTCTGACGACGGCGGTGTAGTACCCCCGCCATTGATTTCCTATAGACGCTACCATCTCGACCTCAACTCAATATCCTGCTCTGCAAGCCAACCACATTATATTGTCCTCGGTGGCGCCCACATGCATGCCTTTCTCCACGACCGCAGAATGCTCGGTCGAGATCGAATTGCTGAAAGAGGAGGCTCTGTTTCCACAAGCGGATACTCGGACCACGAGGATGATATCCTTGCTGAGGCTACGCAGTGCGTTCGACGATTCGCGCCGCACGGGAAGAAGAAGATGAAGAAGTCGGATAACGGACACATCACGGCGTGCAAGATTAGCGACGCGAATCCCAATGAAATGGTAGCCAGCTGGTCTGGAGATTGGATATACAGTTTTGATTTAGTTAGAAGTCCGGATGCGCGATATGCTTCGGAGAATGCGTCTCACATGTCTGCTCAGAAACATTCGAAAGAAGGACGGGTCAAGCAGTCGGCGGAGAGAAAACGAAAACGCGCGGCGGCTGGTTCTGCTGCGTCCAGGGAGGGTGCCACTAGAGCTGAGTCTCGCATTAGATCATCTCCGCCTGAAAGTGGTCAGGACAGTGCACAGCAGATCTCACTCAGAGTGCGTTACGCAAACGGACAAAGCGAAGATATTGCGGTCGATACACCATCACAAGGAACCGAGGACACTGATGAGCAGTCAAAACATTATCAAGTCACAGATTATACCTATAGACTTCGGCGTTTTATGTTCTCAGAGGATCGACGTGGAGGAGAGTACCGCCAGGACCTTACTAGCCACTCTGGGACCTTTACACAGGCGCTTCGGTTCGCGGTTTTAATAAACAAATATATTGATGAGATTTCACGAAATTGGCGATACCCATTGGATCCGGATGCATTGGAGGTCGCAGTACAGAAGACGTATCGAGAGAATAGGGAATCAACACGAAAGTTCGTTCAAGCAAGCGGTACAATAGCCAGGTTGTTGGGTGGCACGCTTGAGGATCCGCAGCAATTACAGGGGTTTGCCAAGATTGAGTCTCCGCGCCAACACTCCAAGCCATTAAGCCAAGGCGACCGTTTCTCCTATGAGTTCCTCAAAGCTATTGTACTCTGGTTAAACAGCGGCCCTGGCGCGCTTATTGAAGGCTTCACAAGTCCACCCGACAAACGGCAACAGAATAACACGTATCCTATACCGCAAGAAAACGCAACCATCGAATCAATAGACGATATCTTGATACCTTACCTGCTGAATCTAGCAAGTGATGCGAAAATTCCTGACGTAGATGCGTCTCGATTTGAAGTTGTGGAACATCGATATGTCTTCCACTCAGAGAAGGCTGCGGTACGAGCTTTCGCCGACGCCGTGCGTACACCTTTCGAAGACCTGTCAACTCATACTTTCATGTCTGGCGAACATTATGGAACTCCATTTCTTCGAAAGGATGCCATCTCTTTCTGGGGGTATAAAGTAGCAAGAGGAGTACTTCTGAACGCAGGATTGGAAATCAGCTCCACCTTCATTCACCAAGCTTTTGGGGGTGTTGGAAGACCCGGGAGGAAGCTACTCGAGCGTGAGGCAGCACTGAATCGGAAGTTGGGCTTGCTCGATGAGACTGACGAAGGGGAAGACGAACGAATGATCGATGCTGTTGGGCTTAATCAATCTAACCGCGTTGCAACTCGAGCCGCTGAAGTTGAGAGTCAGGGCACTGGAAGCAACGACGAAGAAGATTCACCGTCGTCCTCTGAAGATGAAGAAGACCTTGTAGCAGTTGATGATGTTCGAGCTATCATGGCCGAAGCACTAGCAGCCGACAATGATGACGAAGAAGAAGAGGAGGAGGATTTCAACGAGGAAGATTCCGAGAATGACCTCGAAAGCGAACACGACCAAGCTTCAGACATGGAAGCAAATGAAGAGCACTCCAATATTGAAGACAATGACGACGACGAAGAATCCGATTCAGACACCGACAACCTCGACGCCGCAAACCTCATGTCCGCCTTCAACGCAACTGCCTCTTCGCGCTCCTCCCTCCGCTCCTCCGTCCAATCCCACGTCCCCTGCTCCAGCCACATCCGAACCTACAAAGGCCACTGCAACGTGCGCACAGTCAAAGACGTAAACTACGCGGGCCTGAACGACGAATACGTAGTCAGCGGCTCCGACGACGGCAACCTCTTCATCTGGGCCAAGGACACGGGCAAACTCGTAAACATCCTCAGCGGCGACGCCGAGGTCGTCAATGTCGTCCAAGCGCACCCTTACGAGCCCATGCTGGCCGTCAGCGGCATCGACAACACCATCAAGATCTTCAGCCCGGACGCCCGCGCTCAACGTGATGCGCGCCGCGGCCTTACTGCTGCTACCCGTGGCCCACGCGCCCGACAGGTCAACCACTCCATCGGCATCGGAAACAACCCGCGAAGGCGCGCGGCACCGGCGGCGGCGGAGCCTGCATGGGAACATCCACACATAGCGCCGCACGTTCTGGCCGCCGCGCGCGCACGTCGGAACCTCCATCAACAGCAGCGCGAGTCGGAAGCACAAAACTCCCACTCCCCTCAAGACGCAAACACAAACGTAGGAGCAGAAGTCCCTCCCACAATCGCTTACGAAGACTACGACTCCACATCCTCGGAAGACGACAGCAGCGACGGGAACGGGACAGGGACAGGCCTGGCGTCGCGCAGACGGATGCAGGACCGCGAGGACATCCTCTCGCACAACAACGAGGAGCGGCAGGGTGGGAATCGGGACGCGTATATCACGCAGAGCATGCTGGCTTCTATCTGGCAGCGTATGATGGTGCAGCGTGCGAATAGGGAGGCTGGTGGTGGTGGTGGTGGTCAAGCTGGTGAGGCTGATCAAGCTGGTGGTGATGTTGCTGGAGGGGCTGGTGGGAGGGTCACAGTTACGGACGACGATTGTAGGATCATGTGAAAGACACAAAAATTGGAACCGGGGGGGGGGGGGGGGGGGGGTGAAAAAAAAGGGCCCCATTAATTGGTGGATAAAAAGGGAA
>Ga0160429_1001342_pt1 | contig 13881 bp, 12 predicted proteins | sample SolpanmetagenomR_FD_108199 | JGI IMG/M metagenome (GOLD analysis project Ga0160429, IMG submission 108199) | Solar panel surface microbial communities from Lawrence Berkeley National Laboratory, California, USA - R | ecosystem: Engineered > Built environment > Solar panel > Unclassified ...
AGCTCAGCCACAACAGGATCAGTGCTTCATAGAAACCATAACATCATTAAAGTCATTATTGAAGTCATGTAGTTATGTACAAACATAAAATGTGGATATCATATTGTTGATACATCATATCGGCGTAAAGACAAAAGATGTCTTGATAATATATCACTAGCGCATCATATCGGCATGAGACGCTGAAATGGAAATGTTGGACGATAATCATGACTTTAACCAATCATCAAAATAAACGCAATTGCGAGCATTCACCGGGCCACCTTCTTCACAAAGTTGAAACACTGGACATCTGCCGCAGGGAACATGTGTAAGACCATTGCCTTCGGCTGCGGACCCATCAACCCCTCGACCGCGCGATACCCCGCCGCTCGTGGCTTTGACACCTCTGATTGATCGGTAACCAATTCCAATCCTTTCGAGAACTTCGTCAAGTACGAGCATCTCAAGCAAATCATTCATATCTGACAACTTAAGATTGACTCTAACAATTTGACCATTTTGCACAAAGTGATGTATATCCGACGCAGAAGGATAACCGTCGTGATTTGGGCCAAGAGGGATTTGCGTTTCTATAGTCTCGAAACGATTACTCCGTCTTGCCAATGGAACGTCAAGATCTTCTATGTCCAAATCTCTCTTTCTTTTGTTGCCATTGCTGGCGGGATTTCCTTGTCCGCTATCTTTGGCTTCCGAGAGTGGCGGCATAGGAGATATAGATCGACTTCGACCTGAATCAATCCTTTCAGAACCAGTCCTCCAGCTATGTTGTTCAACGTATGCCACGACGATTCGCGACACTATGTCGATCAAATCCGGATCCAGTTCACCGTCAGTATGCCATGGACCACCCTTGACATCCTCGCCAGGGTCAAGGTGTGAAAGAATGTAGGATTTCTGGGTTGGATTTTTGATATTTTTAACCGATTTGATCAAGTCTCTACTCTCCAGAACTTTGATGGCCTTGTTAATGACAGTCTGAACCATGCCAGTATTTGCCTTTAATGTCTTTGTCCATATGCCTTGTATGCCTTTTCCTTCGACATTTTGATAAACCATTAACTCATCTTGATGAAGACGTTGTAACTTCTCGGCCACCTCTGTGCTCCGCAATGCATAACATGTTTGTCCATCAAGACTGAGCAGACGTATGTAGTGCCCATCTAGAAGAGTTTGGCAAAGTCGGAGGAGCTCTTGGCTGTTGTCAACCACGCCCAGCCCTAATAGATCATCATTTGTGAAAGATCTGCTCTTATCTGCTTCTTCAGCATGTGTGGTGAGTAGAGCTTTCTCGTAGAGCTCTTCGCTCTGCTGGTCTAATTTTGGCATTTTCAATCATAACTTGTAATCACCACTTTACATAGTTTCTTGGAATTGAAAAAATCGACTAATCATCTTGTACGCTATTTGTGACATGCAATACAAAATTATATAGTAATAAACTTCGGGCGGCAAGATCGGACCGCTATCCAATCGATATTTACATCAAGGAAAATCCTTGAATACTTTACTAGTTTACGGATCCTATAGTCTATAGTAGTATGACTTCTTAATCAGCAGCGGAGATGCGGATGCAAAATTAATCATTCCAAATCGCTTCAACTACATAATTTGTTTATCGTGTTGAAAATGCAACATGTCCTCTTGACATCTAATTAGGTAATTGTTATTCGTTCCACAGTTTGGATTCAAGCCTTTATTGCATTCATCAGACAGCTTCTCGAGTCACGATTATGTGACCTATTCGAGCTACCTTCTCTCAGAGGTAGACAATTCAACCTAGCGCGTATTGCGTTTTGGCAATTGTGAGCTGAAACTGGCATTGTCGCAAGATGATGTTTATAAAAAATCTGCTATAGAAATCACAGGGCTATCATAGTTCATTTCAACTCTTTTGATAGATGGAATGACTCCTCATGCACCTACATACATCTGCATACACTAATGTGTCTTCTACATGATCTGGGAGTATGTCTACGTCCCAATTTTGCCCATGTCCATAATGTTCAACCTCATTATCATCACTGCCGCTATCCTCCAATAATGGGGCTGGTCGTTGCATTTTTCGAGCCACCCATAACGTATGAACGAATTCCATCACGTTCTCTTCCTACGCAGTCCAGATTGTGTCGGCAACATAGATACTACGTTTAACATGACGCAAGTAGAAAGAGTTAGTACATTTAGATCTCGGCGTTGCATGGCAAGCTAAAAAGGGCACAATTAATTATTCTTCTTATTTTTTTAATTAAAGTAGTGATTAAAATAGCATTTTTAATGTTATGAATCCCAACCCTTTCATTTTTGAATTCGTAACTCTTCTCTGGTGCCGGTAGGATAAGGATACACAGCAAATACCATTATTTGCAAGGAATGACGAAAACAAAGCGCAAGCAGCCGAGTATTGAAGAACTCCTCGAGCGACCTTTCTGCTATTACTGCGAGCGTGATTTTGATGATCTAAAGATATTGATTAATCATCAAAAGGCCAAACATTTAAAATGCAATCTCTGTCCTCGTCGGCTTGGAACTGCCGGTGGTATGTTACAAGATTGCTTCATGTTGAATAACACATTGACTAACCCGAGCCACAGGGTTATCCGTGCATATGCAACAAGTTCACAAAGAGACATTGACAATGATTGAAAATGCGATCGAAGGTCGGGAGGAGCCCGGAGTAGAAATATTCGGTATGACTGGCATACCTGAGGAAATAATCAAGCAACACAACCTGCGCGTAACACAGGAATTCTATGCCGCCGAGGCCAACTACCGAGAACGGACAGGAAATCCACCACCGGGCGCTATAGGCGGTCCAGCTGTCAAAAAGGTCAAAATTGAGACTGCCGAAGAAATCAAAGAACGACTTGCGAATTTCAAGGCAGCGAAAAAGGCAGGTTTGGATATTGCAAGTCCTGCGACCCCAGTCGTAAGTCGATCATAAATATTCACATGCGCTCTCAGTTGTTAACTTTATCTCACAGCAGATTGCAGAGTCACCGGCACTATCGCAAGTTGAAAGTCAGTATCGTGCATCTCCTCCCACCGCAAACCTCGTCAATTCATTCAACAACAATGCTCTCGCACCTCCCCCATCCCTCAGTCCACCGGTCAGCTTTCCTTATGGTCCTTCTCCTGTACAAGTGCACATGGATAATATTTCAGGCCACTCATTCAACTCGCCACGACCAGAAGGACATTTCGGAGCACCTATGTCGGCTACGGCGCCTTTGTATGGCCAACAACGACCTCCTTTCATGACTGGACCACCTATATCAACACCGATTGGTTATCCGCCAGGTCAAACTCCGTATTCGGCCCATTCGAATTATGGACCTTCTTTCATAGGACCAGGCAGTCATACCTTTATTCCTCGACCTAGCCCGCTGTCTCCTGCTCCTCATCCCATGGCAAATAATCCTCCATATATAAATCATGGTAGACCAATCACACAACAATCCCCACCCGTGCACGTGGCCCCACCAAGTGCCAGCTCTCCAGCAATGTCAACGAGTTCACGACCACCGAACCTTTCATTCCCTCAAGCTCCTGGTCTTCCACCTCGACCAAGTTTTGATGCACCACAAGTGAGTCGCCAGCAATTAGAAGGACTGCATATTGGACAAAAGGTTGTAGGTGCTAACATAAAAAATAATTCTCCGATGACAAATCTTGAATCTAGCAGTTTGGCTTCTAGTGTTGATGATCTGATTGCTAGCGCACAACAAAATATACAGTCAGCACAAGTTGCAGCAGCCAATAACGTGAAGACTGATACTGCCAAACCTCAGATAATCAGCAATCAATCAGCGATGGGGAACGAGGAGCATTCCAAGCCTACTGTCGAATCGCAACAAAACGATAGAGTAACAGGTGATGCTGTCATGTCTGAAGTGCTTAAGCCAAAGGCAATTACAACATTGGTTGGCGATCAGAATGTTGCGAGGGAAGGTAGTGTTGAAGGCACAAGTAAGTCAGCAAGCATCAAAGGAGAAAAGACTAAAAAACGTGTCATTCTTGTTGTTGGAGATACAGAAACCTCACCCGAACAGAAAATGGCTCGACTTGCACGTTATTCTGTTACACCACGTCGGACTACAGTCATGGCTTAGACATTCATTCGTGGATCTATAATGTATCTGACATCCAACATCCAACATCCAATATCAAGCGGTGATGGCTTAGTCGCGATTATATGCAAATACCAGCTCAAGATTCTGATTGCCAGTCAACCTTGACAAGCAATCTTTTGAAACGACTGGCGCCTTTTATAAAACTTTGCGTATCATTCTTACCAGATTCGTTGTATACTCGAGGTTATAAAATGTGTGGATTAGGCTATGCAATGTGTAAGTCCATTTGCGCGGTTGGTCTCTCGAATCATTATTTTTAATACCACCATATGATATCATGTACCATATTAATTTGCTCTTTCGATAACTCAAGCGGCTCAGTAAAAGGTAACATATACTGCAATTGAATAATCATGTCAATGTAATACAGAAGTTCATGCATATAGAATTATTATACTACAGATTATATACAAATTCATCATACTCATTAACATCATGGCTACATCCCTACTTTTCTCATCCATTTATTTCATATGTCACATCTTTGCTAGAGGATGTAGCCGAGATTACATCTCAATTTCTGGTAAATCGTCGGCTGCATACTCATCTTTTTGGCCATCAATGTCTAATCTTACGGCATCTGCCTGTTGATCTTCATCATCTTCGTCAAACATAGGAAAAGTCAGTAATGCTGCAACCCCTCCAATTCCCTGTAATCGTTGACCACTTTCATGCATACTACTGACTACCTTGACATCTCCGCCTTCTGTATCTTTCACTCTATCAACAAGTGCTACCCATCTTTTCCTGACTCCTACCTCCAAACTTCGAAAAAGATCATCCACAATCAATAATATTCCTCCACCTCTACCCACTGCCCCAGCCTCAACAGCTCTGTCAACTTCAGAAGCACCATATACGACTCTTCCATCGTCTTTTCGGATCCTTTCAAACACTTGGTCCAATAATTCCGTCTCCTGAGCAAATCTCGCATCACCAAGTCGTTTCTGTACAGCCGGACTAGACAGAACCTCTCTCAACGCAGCAATATTACCATTGACCGCCTTTTCCACTACTATTTTGTCCAACAACGCTCTCAAGTCCTTTACATCGACTGAACTCCTTCCCTTTCCTCCCATTCCCTGCGCAGTCTCCTGTATGAATTTCAGAAACTTTTGTCCCGTATACCCGACTCCAGCAAGTAACACTGGCTTCAAATCCTCAAACGTTATCGCTCGAGTAAGCGTGTCTAATACTTTTCGGAAAAACTTGTCCATACCACTATTATACCCCGGCATGTTCTTGTCGCCCAGCTTTCCGGTTATCGTCTGTCGTAGAACCGTAGTACCTTGGGTGACAACGCATAAACTAGCTAGACCTTCGTCGATCAATAACGCCCATAACTCGGCTCGCTTCGCGTCTGATTCGTCGCATGCTTCTTGGAGGTTGTCGACTGCGACTGTATCCCACCCTCCTTCTGGCTTTTCTACGGTGAAGTTCCGATTCAGTTCGAGATCCAAGGTGTGGAATTGTCCTAGTTTAACGTAATCGTTTTCGACTGCTACTCGACCGGACACGTGCAATTCAGATTGTCGAGCGTCAAAGTCGAGAGCGGTTATGGCTAGTGTAAGAGTAGTGTGCACTCGAGAGGAGGTAGTCGAGCCTGTGCTGGCTGATGTACTTGTGACGCGACGGATGGCTGACGCTCGAATCCGATCGCCGTTTTGGAGGAGGTTGTAGCATGACCACATGTCTTCGGAACATGTTGGTAAAAGCGTCACTGTGCCAGATAGTAAACGGGGATCAATTGATTGTTTTATGAGCTTCATTTTGTAGATTGCAAGCTTGAATCTATATTGCCAAAACTATGACGTGAATTCTTCTATAATTATTCATTACAGTATTGTGAAATGCATTTTTTACGGCACATAAAATGACGTCAAGGCTTGAGTCGTGTCTGATACGAACCATGGAAGAGGAAATATTCCAAGTTTCATATTCGGTATTGCTTCTTCATTATTCATGTAATAATTTTAAAGATCACTTGCGATATAGAACAACATACTTTAGATATGGATACTGAGCTGAGTCTGTAGACTGAGCTTGAACACACACGGTTGGAATACTCTCCGCTTATGGAACGATGTACGAACAATTGATGATCCCACACGTTTGGAAATGATTTAATATGGTTGTGTGATTGTTATGATCCATCCCTAGTGCCGGAAACGCAACTGTGCTCGTCCATCTTACTACTACGAGCTCAATCTACATTTGTACGTAGAAAATCTCAAGACAATCTGAAACCAAGGCAGCCCTATGACCGTTGGTCACCAATGGCGAATTTACACTTTAACGGCTCGAGCTTCGGCATCGAGATCGACAACGTCACTGCCATGATAGACGATGTTTTTAGTATTGCCAATATGCAATAAAGCCTTTAGAACCTCTTTTTTAGTATGTCCATATCGAAAATGGCACAAGATTAAAAAAGCATTTAATAAAATGATGATTAATACTACATCGCCTACCATGTCGAGCAATCTTATTCATGTCTGGACCGAAAACTCGTTCCCGCCATTGATCTGCAACATAGTGTGATGTGTCGTGGTGTGTAAAATTACATACGAAAATATTCGTCACCGAAATCAATTAAGGTTCCCCGCAGCAACCCAACTTGCACCCTCTCCCCGTGTGGCTCCGCTAATAAAATGGATTGAGATTTCGTATAGCCTGACTTTTCCATGAAACTTGGAACAGCAATCGTCACTCTACTCTGAAATTTTTCTAGCGCAATTATTATCAATCGATCGTTCCTGCTTTTTATGATATTATTTCTGATCTGTACTGGTCTTTTTCCATCTAGGTGTAATCGACCTGTTTCTTTTTTAATCTTGCCAGTTTCTTTTTTAATCTTGCCAATATTCATCTTCAGACTGGTTTCTGAACTCAACTGTCGTTGCGGCTAGACAGGCATCTTGTTCGCTATCTTGTCAAATTCGCTACGATAGAATAAAAGTCGATCACAACTCTCACTCGTTCTTAATACTATCATTCGACAAACAATGGCCGTCGCTGGGGAGAATCCTAGAAAAGCTACGAGAAATCGTAGTCTCTCAAATGCGCTATCGATAGGCACTGCGAAAAGTAATGGAGACGCTACACAGACGACTGCGCTAGAGCAAGCAGAAAAAGAACGGAGGGACTCGCTGCTTCGTGGAGAGTCCAAAGCGCATCCAAATGCTGCCGTTCTTGAACTTCAGCCTCAGGGTATATTAGAAACGCATTATCACTGTTGTGGCATCCACTAATCAAGTCATCACAGCACGTAACTTGGTTGAAGAGGTCACATTAGATTCGTTACGGGAGATTTCACCTAAAGATTCACAAGGAAACATGATTGGTGGGTCACCCTCTTACATGGCATTTATGTTGTGCTGACATTTCTTATCAGCGGAACCTGATCTGTCAAACCCCACTCGATCAAGATGGGAACGTCCACTTGATACAATACGTTCTTTCGAGTTTGCGATTGACAAACAGAGAGTATCTCCAACTCGTCTATCTAGCGTCAGCAGGCAGAGTAATCGCTATAGTAGTATGTTGTCACAATGTTGGCATCAGATTCCAAGACATACATATTAACTCCGTTACAGGCGCTGGTCAATACAATCACAACGGTAGTCACAACAATGGTTACTCGTACAACAATCCCACGAATTATCATAGACCATCGAGAGATAGATCAAGGTCACAATTCGATTTATACAGCTACGATGGTGCAGCACCTGTTGCACCTCGTCGTTTTCAGCGCAATTTATCTGAAGGCGGTATATCAACTCGCTATGCTCCCACACAGTATAATCCTCAATATAATCCCCAATCTAATCTCCAATCTAATCCTCAATATAATCCACAATACAATCAAGACTATCTCCGTCCTGACCGACAATCCCGGTCAAACCCGGAAAGTCCGATGAACGATGCTTCAAGCGGAAGCGATAGTACAGCTCAATGGGTCAATTCTACGAATCCGAGTAGCATGAATAGCTCATATGAGCAACTAACTTCACTAAACAAAGTTCACGGTCGAGTTGAGTCTTCCCCACAGCGTCAGCAGAATATGGCAGGTAATTCTCGTTTTGGTGGTGATGATGACATGACACTCCGAGCGTCTCCGAGAAATGCTGCATACAGCCCTGGTCCAAACATGAGTACGGTTCAGGAAACAGTACCGCGTCGAATAATAACGCTCGGTGACCCCACTCCAAATCAAAATAAATCTGCGTTTAATTATACCAACGCCAACATACCAAGTCCTAATTCGAAGACTCCTCCACCTCCACCAGAGAAGCGAAAGAGCTGGCTTGTACGTCGATTTAGTAAACGTGAAAACGTGGCTTAGATGTATATTTTATATATTATTTCTTTCTAAGAAAGCACATAGGGCGGCAACAACATCGATGCCTTTTCGACAGCATATAAATTGGGAGTGATTATTTTCGCTTTGGTCAGAGCATGTTTTCCCATAGATTCTCTATAAAATAAAGCTAATGTAATATCACCGTCGTGCTTATGGACGAGTTCACTTTGGGATTTTTTTTCAATCTTGTCACTTGTTCATGTGTATCTTTGATGGGAAATTCATAAACAAATATGTACAAATGTATTTATAATTTTGAAGTCCAGAAATTAGAAAAGGTCATGGCATTAACGATCAATTTGATTTTTTCGTTTCCACTTTTCGCTGTTGCTGCTGCTCTGCTTGATCGTCCTTGAAAGCTACTATTACATAGCCTATAAGTACAATATTTGCCATGACAGCAGCACTGGCACCAGCATAAGTCGAATTACCTAGGTCAATTCAAATTAGAAACAGATGAATATGAATATCGGCACAGGTTGTGATAATTACCGCCGAACAACGTGTCTCTAGACATGAAATATGTCCCGATAGGCATCGTAATCATTGCAAACGTGAAACCAAGAAGCTTGGCAATTACAGACCTATGATTGATGGAATCAGCAACGAAATGTGTTCTGGAGATACGACAATACACACTTTGGGACAGCCGGAGCAATATCTGATTTGGCATGTATCTCATCCTGATCTAGATGTGTCTTTTCTGTCGTATTAATTCGCCTTTGAGTCGCCATTCTAGAATATCACTTTTCTACAAATGTCAAGTTTCATTCGCAGTGTGAAATCATCTTCGGTATGAAATAGAGTTGTGTAGGGCTGAACGTGTTTTGTTGCCGACTGATTTTGACATTTTTCAACTTTCGTATCCTTCACTTCGAAATCTTTTCGTTTTTTATTAGACCATGACCAGCCTCCGTCTCCGCATCTAAGATTAGTTAATACTATCATTTGGTAGAGTCTTATCATAACTTCAAAGTGACATAGAATAGACATGGACAGCGATCCGATAGAAAATACACCGAATAAAAGACGAAAAATCGACTATAGCTCGGGTGCAAAAGTGGTCACGTTGTATGGCAATGACGGTCAGACTCGCTCAGGCTTGGGCGATTACGATACAATTCCGACTCAGCCCTTGTCACAAGTTGGGCGACTTATACCTCAACCAACCATGTACGCAAGTTTCGGCGCTGGAATCTTTTCATCAACACTCGCAGCCATAAACAATACTACTCCACCAAGATCTTCCTTCCACACGCAACCAACTCAGCCGTTAGATCGCTCGCCAAACTCGCCAGTATGTGTAGTCCCTCCGTCTTCACCTCCGCCGGAAAACTCAAACGTCCCGCGACCTCCACAACCCTCATTCTCGACTCGAATGGCTCCTCCAGGAACCTCATTCAAGCGTCCCGGTTCAGGGCAAATTGCATCTCAAAATTCAGTAGACCTTACATTTGATGATCCTCCAATAGATCGATCGTCAGACGACGAAGAGGACGTAAATGCGCAAAAAGGTATCAAATCGACGACATTTCATCGAGGTGGCCAAGATAATCAAACAGACCGTTTGAATTTCTCCAAATATGCATATGATCCTCAGCGGTCCCATACAGCTCGCCCACTAACTGCACAGATGGTCGGATCTCGGGCACAGCCTGCTGCGGTTGAAATGACGCTGGCGGATATCACAGACGCTCAAGATCGTGACAAAGTCATGAGAATGAAGTCAGTTGCCATAAATAGCACAATCACGGAATTGTATTCTGCATTAAAGATTAAAAAGGGTGATTATACAGATGCTATCGAGTATGTTCTAGGGCAAAAGGAAGCATCTATAGATCTGCTGTCGGATGGCGACAATGATGCATCTGCTCAGACAACCAAACAGGCTGTTCGAGCAACTAAAAATATCCGTGAAAAGTACAGTAGTCACAAGTCACCAGTCAAACCTACTCCTGCAGCGGTTGACATTACATCGTCTCCTCCACCGGTGCGAACAAAAGGTCGCTTACAGCGTGGAAGACGTCAACCTAGTCCTGAAGAGGAAGAGGAAAAGATCTTGTCAAGAGATCTGGAAGATGACGACTCAGACTCTGACACGGGGACCAAATATGTCAAAGATGATATTCAATCGGAGTCTGAGATTCGGTTGCTCGCTTGGTTTAATGAATGTTCCAATCGCGATCTGGCTGATCTCGCTAATGAAAAGCTGGAGATTGCTGATCTCATATTATCACAACGGCCATTTACATCACTTGATATTATCTGCACTATCAGTGAGCCGACACTGACGACAACGAAATCTAATCGAAAGGTACAAAAGAGACCTATAGGTGATCGTATCGTTGACGTCTGCCAAGAGATGTGGGAAGGTTATGAAGCCATTGATAAGCTTGTAGATAGCTGTCAAAAACTGGGAGAACCTATATTCGAGATGATGCGTAAATGGGGCCTTGATACTGACGTAGCAAGTAAAAGCGGCGAACTCGAAATGACAAGTCTGAATGAGGTTCATGATTCAGGTATTGGCACGCCAGCAAGCAATGTTTCAATCGACGGAGATGGTTCCGTATCAAATCGAAAATCTACTGCCTTGTATCTCAAACAACCAAGCATCATGAGTGAAGACCTTGTAATGAAAGATTATCAAGTTTTCGGATTGAATTGGTTGAATCTTTTGTGGACTAAACAATTAAGTTGTATCCTTGCTGATGACATGGGTCTTGGCAAGACCTGTCAGGTCATTTCCTTTTTATCACACCTCAAAGAGGTTGAGACGAAAGGAACACATCTGGTAATCGTACCTGGATCCACTCTCGAGAATTGGATGCGAGAATTTAGACGATTCAGTCCTTCTTTACGCGTCGAAGCATATTACGGACCACAAGCCTTGCGTGCTCAGTATCGGGCAGAGATTGAGGGCGAACTAGACTCTGTCGATGTCGTAGTTACCACTTATGATACGGCTGTAAATCAGAAAGAAGACAATAAATTCCTGAGAAAAATCGTTCGGCCGAGAGTTTGTGTATTCGACGAAGGACATCAATTGAAGAATGCTAATTCAAAGCGACATAAAGAATTGATGAATATCCCTGCAGACTTTCGACTCTTGTTAACGGGAACACCTTTACAGAACAATCTACAAGAATTGGCATCTCTATTAGGGTTTATTCTACCAAATTTGTTCCAGGAAGATGCAGATAAGCTTGATAGAATCTTCAAGTACAAGGCAACTACAAAAGATGCAAGTCACGCAGCTCTATTGTCGGCCGAACGGATTAACCGAGCACGAGCGATGATGGCGCCGTTTATATTGCGTCGAAAGAAGGCTCAAGTTCTCAAAGATCTGCCGGCAAAGACGCGTAGAGTCCAATCTTGTGATATGGTTAATGCTCAGCGTAAATTATGGAGTGAATTGGTTGCAGAAGCTCAAGCTGATCGTGAAAATGCCGCTGTTGTAACTGCTACAAATGAAGTACCAGCATCTCGTGGACGTAAATCTGCTAACGTCTCTTCCGCAAAGCCTAGCGCTGTTCACATGACTTCTCTCCGCTTCTGCGCATTGCACCCTCTGCTACTACGTCGGATATATACAGATGCGAAGCTCAAGAAATTACAAGACATCTTGCTTAGACATCCTAAATCCGAATTTCTCGAAAATGCAAGTCGCCCAGATTTAATGTGGAAATATCTCACTGAAGATCTCAAAGGGGGAGATTTTGCGCTTCACAAGTTCTGTCTTGACCGCGCAGATTACATTCCAAAATCTTTCCAATTAGTCAATGAAGAATGGATGACTTTATCAGGCAAGATACCTGCATTGAAGAATCTACTTCAAGAATGGATAAGTCATGGATCAAGAGCATTGATATTCAGTGCTTTTACTACAATGTTGGATATACTCGAAGCTGTATTGACTACTTTATCAATTCCTTTTTGTAGATTGGACGGTTCAACACCGATGGCTGATAGACAAGAATTGATCGACGTGTTTACAAACGATGAAAATATTAAAGTGTTTATGTTGAGTACAAAAGCTGGTGGAGCGGGTATAAATCTCGCTTCGGCGGATAAAGTAGTTATATTAGAGACTGGTTTTAATCCTCAAGACGAGATACAAGCAGAGAATAGAGCTCATAGAGTAGGACAGAAACGAGATGTAGAGGTGGTGAGACTTGTGACAAAAGGTACGATTGAAGAATTGATTCTAGCTCTTGGAGAGAGTAAATTAGCTTTGGATGAAAAGGTTTATTCCGGTGCAGACGCGACTACAACAAAGACAAGTACTGTGGATAGTGAAGAGAAGGAAGGTGAGAAGAAGATAGAGGATATGTTTTTGGAAAAGATTGAAGAGTTTAAAGTCTCCAACGACCCGGAAGCGGGAGAAGAAGGAGTGGAACATCCTAAACTTGATAAAGATATGGATCTTGATGCGACTGAAGTTGCCATTGACGGTGATGTCACAGATGTTAATACAACGGAAGTTGTTGAAGATAAAGATGAGGAAGAAGAGCCAATCGCAAAACGCCCAACAAAAAAGGGTCGCGCAGTTGCAAAAACTCCAGCCAGTAAGAAGCAGAAACAAAAGGAGACTAAAAATTCAGACATCAAGGATATGTTTCGAAAAGGACTACGACAAAAAGGACTTCAAGTCGGAGAATGACCAATTTACCTCTTCTTTTGTATAAAGCTCGAGTAAGATTCTATTCATAATATTATATGTAGATGTAGCTGTGTGACTGCTACAAGTATATCATTAGCAAATAGTTACTTTTATCCTCTCATTACATTCATCTCTCTCTTGTAATGTAGTTCTATTCCTCATTCTATTTTCATCCTCACTGTATCCTTCCAATATGGACGTGGTTTATACCAGAGCAATACATTCAATCTCCACCGGCACGCCCTTTGGTAATTCTTTCACCGCCACACAACTTCTAGCAGGTTTATGCGAGAAATACTTTTCATACGTAGCATTCATCTCTGCAAAATCCGCCATGTCTGTCAAAAACACCGTCGTCTATTTAAATTTCCCACATTATTGATATATTCTATCTTCCGTTTTGGATTTTTTAGTTACCTTGATGACCTTGTCAAGCCCGCTGCCGGCTTCTGTCAATATCGCCTTGGCACCCTCGCAGCAAGCGGCGGTTTTGTCGGCTATGCTGCCTTCGACGAGCTGGCCGGTTTTTGTAGCGGGGATTTGGCCAGATACGAATATCATGGAAGACGTTTTTATTGCTTGGGACTGCGACGCATATATATAAGCAAGAGGAGAAGAGGAAGGGAGAGAAAAGGAGGAGGGAGGTGTACATAAGGACCCACGGCTGGAAGGTGTTAGTTCTTACTCTACATAAACAGAGACGAAGGGGGAGATGACTGACG
>Ga0160429_1001343_pt1 | contig 13875 bp, 13 predicted proteins | sample SolpanmetagenomR_FD_108199 | JGI IMG/M metagenome (GOLD analysis project Ga0160429, IMG submission 108199) | Solar panel surface microbial communities from Lawrence Berkeley National Laboratory, California, USA - R | ecosystem: Engineered > Built environment > Solar panel > Unclassified ...
TCTTCAGCAAGCGTTCGTTCTGGCCGCAATATTTTAGGCATATCTTTACTTGCACTGACACTGTACTGTTCTTGATTTACACATGCAGTTGCTTCACACCAGTATGGAATAATCTAGGTTTTAGTAAACTGCAAGCAAAGTATTCTGAAACCTTGAATTTTTATACTTCTGCTCATCTGCATTTTATTCGAACATTTCTCGGGGGTTTTTTTGGATTGGAGAAGTAGACGTCAACTATGACGTAATTGTTATAGGAAAAAATATCATACCATTATAGAGCTGCATTTCTATTCTACCCCTTTGTTATCTTGAAAGATTGCCTTTCTAGTAGCACGTAACGATGAAGATCTTGACAAAGGAGGAAGAGAGAGAACACTACAAGTACGTCACCCTACATCTTTCACAAGATAGTCCGCTTTTGATGAATTGGAGTATTGATGGAATTATAGTGCAACACTCACTGGAGGTCTTCTTGGTGGCACACTAGGCACGCTTCTCGGAGGTGCAGGTGTAATGCTATCTTCACGACGGTACCCAGCTTTTCGAAACCTCACCTTACCATTCCGAACGTTCCTGGTCGTATCAACCGGCACATTCGCAGCAATTGTCAGTGCAGATACCTATTCTCGTCGATACGAAGCGTCTCAACACCCGGAAACGCACTACAACCAAGACGCACAGCAAAGAGCCGCTCGGTCTGCAGAAGCGCAGAAGAGCTCGGTCGAAAGAGCAAAAGACTGGGCTGGGAGGAATCGATATGGAATCGTGTTTGGGAGTTGGGTCGCCAGTATGGCTGCGGCGTTGGGGATCGTCGGTAGAAGTAAATATTTGACTGGACAGCAAAAACTGGTGCAGGCGAGAGTTTACGCTCAAGGGTTGACGTTGGCGGTTGTCATAGCGAGTTTGGCGCTCGAAGGAAAAGATATGGGACAGGGTGAGGGAAGATGGGAAACGGTAAAGGTTTTGGATCCAAAAGATCCGGCGCATAAACATTTGATTGAAAAGAAAATACATCACGAGAGGTATCCGGGTGAGGATCAATGGAGAGGTGAGTGTTTCCACATCAAGTATGTCTTTGGCCCATAAACTAATTTCTTCACCAGACATGGTTGCAGCAGAAGAGGAGAGGTTAAATGATATAAAAGGCCACGAGAAGAAAAAGGCACCGAAACACAAAGAACAATCCAAACACGAATGATAAACAGACACAAAACTTTGGTAATAAACATGACCATATTATAATCCTTACACTCTAATATATAAAATGAATTGAAAGGTTTGCGACACATCATAACTACGGCCGTAAAAACATGGCTCTCGTAATCCCATGAATCATTAAATGCTGAAAAATGATAATGATACTGAAAATCAACTTAATATGATAAACTATCTTGGTCCTCGAAAATTAGATGGTCCGGGAATATCATCAGCAAGGATATTTGGATATCGAGATGATGAAGCTGATTGTGGTTGGGGAGGGTATTTGCCTGATTGACTTGATTCATCTGTATCAACGTTTGATGCCCGGGACTGAACTTCATCTCTCTGTCTCCGTCTTGCTCTTTCTGCCGACGATTCTCTTTCCGATTCTGATCTAGCCGATATCTGATATTGTGAGGTCATGACCACTTGTGCAGCCTGAGTTGCGGCCAGAGACGGCCCTGAGATCACCAGTGGAGTCAAATCTGGCCTGGAACTTTGTCCACTTTGTCCAGATGGCACAAAGGAATCTCTTCTCCACATTGGAACGTTTGGATCGTTTCTTTGTCGAGCGACATTATCAGCTTCCCTACTTCTCATCTCCACATCTGCCTTTGTAGGCCGACCTCTTTTCTTCTTCAACGGCTCCGATGGATTGGACCACGTTATTGAATCTCCACTTGGTAAAGGCTTCGGTTGTATCTCGGCATACCGTCCGACATTCGGTATTGTACTTTGCAAATCACCTGGAAAAGGGCGTTTGAAAGCCGACACATCTGGCGGTGGACCTTGTGCTGTCTGTTCTCGAACGTTTACGGGTCGGTTCATAACAACTGGTGTGCCAGACTGAATATGCTCATAATATAGAGCCTGACATTGGTGAAGAGTGCGTCCTAGTATGCCGTCAGATCAAGCACACTTATCTGAATATAGTACTTAGAAAATACCCCGAGGCAATGCAATATCTCCCCAATTGGGTGTTGGTAACTGTTGTACGAGATTCATGACATATTCTGGTGAAACTCTTGCAGCTTTTATGATTTCCGTCCATAATTCAAGCTAATCAAGTTAGTCAAGTGTCCATTAACATCTACGGGATAGTTTTACCCGTTCTGCAGCTGTCCAAGGCAATGGTGACGGTGGGGGCTCATTCATGATATGCTATATGTAATGTGCAAATTTGCCCTTGGTTTGATATCCTGATGGTGATGACTGTTGACAAACGAGTGTGATTGGCTTCTTATGCTTATACATGAAGAGTCAAGTTTGCTAATAATTATGATGTTGGCCAATAATGATTCTTGTAATCCGCTGAAATTGTACACCAATTAATAATCACTCTTCCGCACCCTGTAAAAATCAAATGCATAGACAGAATAATAGTAAAAAAATCGTCAAACAAATTGCAACAGTAACAGCAGCAATCAGTATTTAATCATTCATAATAATTTGTAGGATCAGTCATACGGTATATGAAGAATAAAAGGGAAAAGATAGAAGAAATGATGCGACAAGTTTAATTCAGAAAAAAAGCCTTGCCTCGATAAAAATGTCATGCATGAGTTCTGTCATTCGTTATTTATTCTTATTATGCAATGATAAAAATCGTACACTAGTGTGAAGGCAATAATAAATAATCATAAAACACAACATTTTGTGCAAGTCAAAGATATGTCTGTGTCGTTTGATGCCCGCAGCTTATTCCGAATTCGGAAACTTGACGCCATGGATGTTAGCCCTTGAGAAGCTTGCATCTCTAAAATCCCAAGACCGTGGCACCAATTTCTTCTGCAGATCTGTAATATGTTGTCTCAAAGCAACACAAGCTAGCGAAGCCAGTAGCTTTCTAGTCTGCATCATCAATTGAAAAGATCTGTCAACATAACTTCCAATAGAGTTTTCAAATAAAATATACCCAATGACAGTAGTTTATTATAGTGAAAAGCGGGGTTCGGCCGTTCAAGAAGAGCCTACTATTCGAGGCATGTTTTGTCGATCAATTTTATTCTTGATAAAGTATAAAATCCCCACTTCAGTAAGCGAGACAATATAATAATAAAACATCGACGAATGAAAATCAATCTAAATTGGATTATTATTATTATCACTACATGATCAATCTGCCGGTAATTTCGTCGATGTAGAGATGAGCATTCTGTACCAACAGGAACGATTGAGATACACAATTTAGCACGTTGTTTCTTAACTCGATTACATACAATGCGCTCTTCTGCGCAAGCCACGTGTTTATTTTTGTTCGCGGCTTGGCATGAATCTATACTAGAGGTAGAATAAACTTGCACGTAATTCTCTCTTCCTTCTTCAGTACATATGGGTGGGCTGTCAGCTAAGTCAGAGTTAACGTCTTTGCAAAAGAGAACATGTCTTACGTGTTGGCGTTTCTTGTCATCGATGGAGTCGCAAATTTCTTGCGTAAAATCATGTCATAATTTCCATAGATTTACCATTAATAGAAAACCCTTTACAAAACATCCCTTCCTTTTCCAATTCATACTTGATTAGCGGCCCCTTACTGTGAGCCTTGTGTCGATGCGCTACTCTATCTGAGTATTCAATGAACGATTCTCATCGATCTCTAATTCAGCACAGTGAAGCTGATTTGCAAAATTCTCCTTTCCACTTGGTAAAAAAGTTTGCTTGAATAACATTGACCTACCAATAGCTAACAAAATAGTTGCTCTCTCATTGAGAAGGTATGAAATGTCGGTCATTAGTTCCTGCTATATCATCGGGCATCATAAATAGGAAATTTTCATTTTCAGTGTTTACTTTTGGCTTCTCTCAGATATAAAAATCACTCAACCATTGATTTGCGCTTCTTTGACTTTTACTTTGATTCACACAGCCATGGAAGGGAACGACACAGTAAAAGTGGAGGCTCGAGACGAGGAGGTAGAAGAATCATCGCATGCATTATCAAGTTTGGATATCAAGCGAGTCAAAAATGAAGGTCAGTTGAATCGCGGAGGCAGGCATAGCGGGCGATCGTCACCTGTCGCTCGACAAAGCCTTTCAACAGTCTCGAAGATGGAGGCCAAAGAAACAATTGGTGGAGATATATTACTCAAGACAGAATCAGGAGATGTGCCCAAATTATCAAGGAGGGCTACACAAAAGGTGGCACAAAGGGCGCCTCCATTATTTACGGATTTACCTGACGCTACACCGAACGCTACAAGCTCATTTGAAATACTGAGGGACTGTACATATGCTGCAAAATACCTGGGATATACAGAGGCGCCCCTTGAGTGCGACTGCAATGAAGAATGGGGTATGTATATTAATAACACCACTGATAAAAGCTAGTGCTTTTTGACTAACGTGTATAGATTCCACGACAAAATCCAATCACGCATGCGGTGAAGATTCCGACTGTATCAATCGAGTCACTAAAATGGAATGCTGTGGTGATTGTGGATGCGGAGCAGATTGTCAAAATCAACGATTTCAAAGGAAACAATATGCCGATGTCAGTGTGATAAAAACGGAAAAGAAGGGATATGGATTACGAGCGAATGTCGATCTTAGTCCGAATCAGTTCATATTCGAATATATTGGTGAGGTCATTGGAGAGCCAGCATTCAGAAGACGAATGCGTCAATACGATGAGGAGGGTATCAAACACTTTTACTTCATGTCACTTACAAAGGGCGAATTTGTAGATGCGACGAGGAAAGGAAACCTCGGACGGTTCTGCAATCATTCTTGTAATCCTAATTGTTATGTTGACAAATGGGTTGTGGGAGAGAAATTACGTATGGGCATATTTGCTGAGCGATTTGTTAAAGCTGGTGAAGAACTTGTTTTCAATTATAACGTTGATCGATACGGGGCTGATCCACAACCGTGTTATTGCGGTGAACCAAATTGTCTGGGTTTTATTGGAGGAAAGACACAAAGTGGTGGAGCTACAAAATTATCATCTCAAGTTGCAGAAGCATTGGGTATTGAGGATGATGAAGATTGGGATACTGCAGTGGCCAAGAAGCCCCGTAAGAGAAAGACAGGGGAAGATGACAGTGAATACATTAGCAATGTACAACCTAAAGCGCTCGATCAAAGCGCTGTCCGAAAGGTCATGGCCACATTAGCAACTTGCAAAGAGAAGTGGATCGCAATTAAACTTCTCAGTCGTATACAAGACTCAAACGACGAGGGCATCCGCTTTCAAGTCATTCGTATGCACGGATATCGAATACTCAATAGTGTTTTGAAGACATTTAACACTGATGCAAATGTTTGTCAACAAGTATGCGACATTTTATCTCGTTTTCCAATGTTAACAAAGAACAAAATACATGACTCTGGAATTGAAGCGACGATGGTCAAACTCGCCGATGAGACTTCTGATATTCCACTGAAAGAACAAGCCCAGAGTCTGCTAGAGAAATGGGCTAAACTCGAAATGGGCTTTCGAATCAAAAAAGTCAAACGCGATCCAAACGCATATATAGAAGAGGAAAAGTTGAAAAGACGAGATACTGTACAAAGGGAACAACCACGTTCGAGGTCGAAATCACCAGAAGTCCCGAAAGGGCCAGCAGCTCCGACAGGACCAAAAATAAGTAATCCGCGAGGAGCTGCTTTTCCTCGAACTCAAAATCCTTTTCGACCACGACCAATGACATTGCCTGATGGTTGGTTCCAGGCTACAGCAGTTAACGGGTCCATATATTATTATAATGCATTGGGTACGACCACATGGCAACGCCCAACTCAGCCAGCATTAGCCGCGCCACCTCCGCCACCTCTGAAAGCTGTATCTGATCAGGAAGTGCTCCAGAATCTGATTAATAGCATCATTACGAAGAAAGAGGAAGCACAAGACACAAATTCAAAAGATGCAAGTCAGTCTGGTCAGGAAGATCGACAGGACCGAAAAGAAGACCGTTGGAAATCGTATTCGGAGGAGAAGAGAAGAAAGATTTACGAGAACACGGTAAGTTGACTCATCTTGTCAAAGTTAATTTGGATTGGTCGACTAATCATAGTTGCAGCTTTTCCCACATATAGCACATGTTATGAATAAGTATAAAAAGCATCTCGACAAAAGCGATCTTAAAAAATTTGCCAAGCAAGTAAGTTGATCAAGGATCGTCATAAAAACCCATGAAGCAATTCTGACTGTACTAGATTGCTAAAAAGCTAGTTGATTCTGATTTTAAGAAAAATCGAGTTGGTGACCCAGCAAAGAAGTTGGATTCAAAACAAGAAAAGGTTGTCAAGGGTTATGTGAAGGATTTCTTTGATAAAGCTGTACAGAAACAAAAAGAAAGGCGGAAACAAGAAGCAGCTGTCGAAAAACCGAATAAGTCAATAGCCGAAAAGGATGAGAGAGACAGCTCGGCGAATGCAGCAAACGATGATATTGAATTGTCTGAAAATGAGATTGAAGATGAAGAAGAAGGTCTGAGAAAGGTGTCTGCTACACCTTCTGATACGTGGAATGGCATCAAACGCGGTCGAGATGTCGATGATCAAACGGGTGGTGATTTTGATGAAACGAAACGTTTACGAATGGATCAAGCACAAATAGCGCCGCCTGCACCACCTCCGCCGCCTCCTCCGGCATCAGCAGAAGAGATGACGGTGGACGCAGAGGCAATGCAGTTTGAAATGACACCAATCACAAATCCAGAAAGTAAAGGTCACGATACAGAGAGTGCAGACAATATTATGGACATGGCGGATGATCCAAATATTCAGCTTTTACGTGAAATGAATGATTCAAATTATATACAGACTATGACTCCACCGGCCACAGGCAGCCCGGAATATGAGAAAGGAGCTTGAGACCGGCACAGTATGGGGATAGGTGGCTACTTGGAGATACATTTTTATTGGGAACTATCAAAAGCTGTAGGTTACTGTAGTAGCAGCGGTTTGATAAACATGGCAAATATTGCAAATGTTGCAAACATTGATTCACGGCTTACCGCGGCATAACTTTCAAAGACCCTTTCCCCGCACTTGTACTTTCCCCATAATCTTGTTATCATCACATTCACCTTTATCGTATCTCTTCATTCTAGATTCGTATTACAAGATGGCGACTATATGGCAGATCGGGTCCGGACGAGTCGTTCATAGTCTCAGATCAAGTATAACTCATAAAACTCCGGTATTGAGAAGATGTGTCGGATCAAAAACATCCCCAAAATTAGCAACCCACGCCGAGACAATTACACCAAGTCGACAATATAATGAGTCACCCCCTTTGAACAATGCATACTTTCCCGACGAACCGGATGCACCAATAATAAAAACCAAGATACCCGGTCCCAGGGCTCAAAAAGCCATTGCAGACTTGGATCGAGTGTTTGACACAAGAAGTTTAAACATGATTGCCAATTACGATGAGAGTATTGGCAATTACATCGCAGACGTGGACGGGAATGTGCTCCTAGACGTTTATGCTCAAATTGCATCTATTCCGTTAGGATATTCCAACCCTGCATTGATCAAATCTACACAATCTCCAGCAATGACTGCAGCACTTGTAAATCGACCAGCATTGGGTAACTTTCCTCAACATGATTGGGCACATATATTAGAAACTGGTATTCTTCGGGCTGCACCCAAAGGCATGAATCAAGTTTTTACAAGTACAAGTGGTAGTGACGCCAACGAATTGGCTTATAAAGCAGCGTTCATGTGGAGAAGACGTCAAGAAAGAGGTGGACCAGAAGTGGAATTCACAGAGGCCGAAATGTCAAGTAGTATGAACAATACTTCACCAGGATCGCCGAATTTATCAATCATGTCTTTTCGTCACGGATTTCATGGTCGATTATTCGGTTCTTTGTCTACGACAAGATCCAAACCCATACATAAGCTAGACATTCCGGCATTCAATTGGCCTCAAGCGCCATTTCCACAATTAAAGTATCCTCTGGCGGAAAATTCGAGAGAAAATGCAGAAGAAGAAGCCAGATGTCTAGCAGAAACAGAGCATATAATAACGACATTCCAGTCTCCGGTAGCTGCAATTATTATTGAGCCGATTCAATCAGAAGGAGGGGATAATCACGCTAGTCCATCCTATTTCCGTTCCCTTCGTAAATTGACCAAAAAACATGATATATTAATGATAGTAGACGAGGTTCAGACGGGCGTGGGAGCAACCGGTAAATTCTGGGCCCATGAACATTGGGGATTATCCGACGGCGAAGCACCAGACATGGTAACGTTTAGTAAAAAAGCACAAATGGCTGGTTATTTTTTCGGAAATGACGAATTGAGACCGAATAAAGCTTATAGACAATTTAATACCTGGATGGGAGATCCTGCTAGAGCGATTCTGTTTAGAGCGATTTATGAAGAAATACAGAGGTTAGATTTGGTGGAAAACACAAAAGTGACGGGCGAGTACCTTTATAAAGGATTGGCGAGATTACATGAGAAACATCCTAATGAAATTCAAAATTTGAGAGGTGAGGGTCAAGGAACTTTTATCGCGTGGGATAGTCCTAGACGAGACAAAGTGTTGAAATTAGCAAAAGGTGTAGGTGTCAATATTGGTGGTTCGGGAATGAAGGCAGTTAGATTAAGACCAATGTTGATATTCCAGAAACATCATGCGGATATATTTTTGGAAAGAATGGAAAAGGTATTTAGTTCTTGACTATTATTCAACTATAGAATAGAGATATGATGTGAAATGTGATCAAGTATATTCTCGTTATTAATATGCTTCTACAATACCGTTCCATTCTTCCATCTTTCCCACTTCTTCACCCTCTTGACCAGATTCATCTTTATTGTCACTATCATCCTTTTCACCATTTAATTCCATCATCGCATTAATTTTTTCCAATTCTTTTTCAAAGAATTCTTTGTCTTCTTCATCTGATTCGTCATCTTCCTCCTCTTCCTCCTCCTCTTCCTCTTCTTCCTCATCCTCATCATCATGTCTGAGCTTTTTCGTTTTCTTCCTGTCAAGATTGGCTGTACTGCCGTGATTGACCTGATTCCACCACGCCGTCAAACCTCTCAAACTCATTTCCAACGGGAGTGCTTCGACGACTAACCCGCTCCCGGATCCTATCCCATCTACCCCATCTCCCGCGTATCCAGAGAAGCCGACCGGATAAGACGCCGCGGACGTTAATAGCCAATCATCCCGCAACTCTGCCGGAACGCTCAGCCACACGGCGGTGATGATCTTCATGTTACTCTGCCGCCACTTGCGGCCGCAGAACGGGACTTGCGACTTGAACAGTTTCAGCGTGTAGTAGCGCATGAGCGGGACGGGCACGCGGAGGGATTTCTTCAGGTGGTTCGACGAGCGGTACGAGACGAGGAGGAGGCAGCGGTGGGATTTGCGGCGCGTTAGTTTTTGGAGAATGCGCAGGTGGGAAATTAACGTGGTGACGTTGCGTGATGAAAAGGTCGTTATGGGTATAAGAGGGAAGGGGACGGATGTGGTAAGGTGGTAGCCTAGTTCGTCGACTTCGGGAAACGGCGTCAGGGGTGGAGATTCTTGCGGTGCTGTCGAGTCGGTGGTGATGGGATTTTGATCGATAGGAGATGATTTTGTTTCGGGTCGTGGTGGTCGATTGATTTGGATGACAGGTGGTGGAGCGGAGTTGTCATCTGTTTCGGAAATTGGAGAGGTATTGTCCGGATCATTTTTGCCGTAAACTTCATTGATACAAAAGTTGAAGAAACTGTTGACGAATGATCAGATAAATACCAGATATAGATGACTATATACTTACTTTTGGTCAGGTTTATCAATCGTTGTATGACATATCTTACCAATATGTTGTGTTTGCCACAACTTTAGTGCCAAAGGTATATAATTGGCATCGAGTAAAAGCTGTGACAAGTATTCATATCGTAATATATGAGATAGTTTCAACCATTTTAATAGCAGCAACACACTGTTTGTCATTGCTTTTTCAGTCAGTTCTTGACTCCGGATTGTATCTATTTGTTCGATAGTCTTTGTCGAATCATCATCATCCAATGTATCTGTCGTTGGATATTGTAGTTGAAAATCACAACTAATATCTTGCATCGCGCTTGGTAATGCACTAGGCATGGCACTTGGCATTGTACTTGCTACACCAGCTTGAGGAGAATATGAAGAAGCTAGATCCGTGGCATGTTTGACCAAAACTTTGACAGCGACAAATACAAAAGATGGAAGATTAGATAGTGATTCATCATAAAAGTCGGCAACTTTGTCAAGTGTATCTTTTGGTCCATCCTCCTCCATGTCTGTATTATTCTTGTAGTTGTGTCGAGTAGGACGGACAGCACCATTCTCCATTTTCATAAACTCTACCCTTGCCTCCCACAATTGTTTCATCGCACGAGTTGCACGCATTCGTTTGGCAAACAATTCTGCTGCTTCAAGAATCGAAGAAGGCACATCACTGCCGTACCATTTTCTACCTACCAGAGCATCTTGTAATTCAGTCGATCCTTTACCACCTATATCATTACTAGAAGAGTCTAATGGAGGATACATTAACGGAAAGTTTTGATTTGTCTGATAGTTATGTTTTTTAGTCATTTTTCCACCGGGACCAGCTGGTGATGGAGGCGGAGAAGGAGCTGGTGTTGCAATATGGACTGGCTGACTCATGATTGATGTTGTTTCTACAGGTAATGGTATACCATTTTTAGATGTAATCACATCATCATATCGCGTACTTCTATCTCGAATTGGTGGCAATATCGAGTTATTATGAGGTTCAATAGGAAAGATTGGTCGAGGTGGCTGATATGCAGGATATTTGGAACATATCTCTTGTCTGAAAAGATGATAATTTAATGGAGAAGCAGTTATTACTGGTTGACCTCGGACATCTGTATTTTGTTCATTTTCACATAGACTTGCCTTTTTTAATTCTACATCTTTCACGCTACCGAAGCTGAGTAACACCGCTTTACAATGAAGGGTAAATATCTTGCAGAGATTCAGCAACTTGAAATAATCAAAATATGTAGATTCTTACCTTTAGTAGGGGTATGGGTGCTGCCTCATCCCATCTCATCTGAGCAATGATATCTGTAAAGACAAGCAGAAGTCTCGGAGCATATTTTGCTGCGATTATTTGATGAGCATTGATCTTTGAATACTATTATTTCGCTTACCTATTTGGTCATGAAAGCGTCTGAACTCTTCAGTGTCTCCTTTCAGTAGTGCTACTACGAATAGAACATAAGTTATCGTCATACATGTCCATAAATCATCACTAGTATCGTAATATTCATTCGGTCGTATGGCTTCTACACTTTGAGATGTGTACTTGAGAGATGTGGCACTAAGAATGATATTAGTTATAATCACTCAGAAACAATGGAAGACGAAGCATCACTGACAGATCTCTACTGCTGATAGTCTTTAATATACGGAGCAAATTCTCTAAAATACCATAACGAACCATCATGATAGCATTCTCGATCATAGTTTTCATCTGTAATCCGGACTTTACATAGTGATCATCATGGCCTTTCTGATTGTCCTGCCTAAAGATATTAGAGTAAAGCTGTCTTTCTTCTTGTCCGGCAGTTTCACGATAAACACCAAGAGCTAGATAGCATAGACAGGACAAATTAGATGATAGAGAAGGATCATCATCTTCACGATCCAATTCTGCAACTACCGCTTCTATAAAATGTTCCCGATCAGATGATGTGTCTGTCCATCTCAACGTTTCATGTTCGGAATCAATGCCATTGTGTGAAGCCCAAAGACTGTGATATGAATCTACTAGACTAGAAATGCGTGCTGCTTCATTAGTGCTGTATGTGAACCATTCCTCGATTTCAACTGGAAAGCTTTGCACATCCTTGTACTCAAAGTCGTAGATATGCTCAAGAGAAGGTAAATCTCTTCCTACAGCTGGAGCCTCACTTTCTCGAATCTTCTTGAGATCTGCAAGCGTGTTGGAATCTGGATTATCCTGAGGAGAGTCTGGAATGTCAGCTAATGCAGGAGATAAAGGTATACTATCTCTAGGTGTCGAGTTTTCGCGCCGAAGGCCTGGTCTGACAGAGAGATTGCGCGAATCCCTTGTCATGGAAGTTCCGTCCAAACTAGGAGAAATCAATGATTTATTGCTCTGACCTACTCCGTCATGCAGACTTAGTAATGACGGACTTTTATCGTCGAATAGTGACTCGGGTAATTTAAAGTCGTTTGACAATTGAGTCTCAATCAATGGATATGATGTACTACGGGCATATTCATCATCGTCATTCATATTGGCTCCTGCTGAAGCATCTTCTTCAGAAGGGGTTGCAGCAACCGCAGGGTTTTCGATCTCGTCCATCTTGTCAACATGCCTTGATTCTGAAATCTCTTGTTCAGATTCTACTAGAATTTTAGATTTATAAATATGGAATTAGATGGGCCCTCTTGCGCGTATATCTCGAAGTGAATCTTTAACAATAATTCAAATATAATTCACATTTGCGATCGTAAGAGTGTTATTTACCCGCACATTTAGAACAGCCACAAACATGCACAGCATTGTCATAAGGCATGAAGATAAAACTACAATCATATAGTACATAATGTATGATTATATCTAGAGGGAGGAAATATTTCTTCCTGGCCCTTACGGCTTGATGGACCAACATAAGAATTGATTAATGCATCTCGTCAGATAGCGTTTATCAACAAAACCAATGATGGTATCCGCATGTCACGATCATAACTGACAGCGTTGTCTGGTTGGGGCGAAAAATGAACCAATTTACAGATTGGACAACGCCATCCGGGCTATTCGAACTCTTTTTTTTGGATCGCTGGTCAGCGAGGAAGGAGATGTAGGTAGATTGACAAACCGAAAGCGTTAGCCATATATATTTAGGGATCTCATAAGATCTTTCCAAGCATCAGTCACCGAATAAATCTTGTCCATTATCACCGTCTGCTGGCCCCCAACTACTCCATTCTAAAGTCCTCCAACCCTGTCCATTCGAACCTATCCATCCTCCAACAGCAGCCATCATAGCAGAGATATCTTCACGTGGCACACTAATCCAAACTTGATTCTCTTTTGTCTTTAGTATATCAAAAGGGATAGCCGTGCCTTGTAGACCGAGATATTGCTTGAGCGCAGACTGAATGTGCATGTATACAGTCAATTCATCTACATTATTGCTATTGTTCTCATTTTTGATTTCTGAAGTATTGAGCGACTCTTGTGTGATGAGTGCAAGATGTAAATACGCCCAGTCAGGATTTCTGAGTGTGAATTGTGCTATCGTATTGTTCTTGGATGCTTTTTTCTTCCGTTTCTTTGATGGCGGTGCACTATCTCCCAATTCTGTATGTTTTGGTTCTGTCACTGATTCTTTCTCATCCACTGTCTGCTCGACAGATTTAGTGGCTACATCTTCAGACATGGGCATTAAAGTCCAAACATGTCTCTGCGAGCATTCACATGTTAAAATATAATCTTGCAGTTGTGACGTTAAAGTCAATTTATCTGATTATGTAAGCATGTTTTTTTCCGACATCAGTCAAGTGAATTATACAATTACGTCACTCGCATTCAGGGTCCTCAACTTATTCTACTCAATAAACGGAAGCGGTGGACAGTCTATCATGGACGCAGCTACTGCGCTGATCAAGCGAAAAGCGGATGAAATGGCGCTGATGCCACCTCCCGCGCCTTCAAAAAGAATCAA
>Ga0160429_1001344_pt1 | contig 13873 bp, 15 predicted proteins | sample SolpanmetagenomR_FD_108199 | JGI IMG/M metagenome (GOLD analysis project Ga0160429, IMG submission 108199) | Solar panel surface microbial communities from Lawrence Berkeley National Laboratory, California, USA - R | ecosystem: Engineered > Built environment > Solar panel > Unclassified ...
ATGTCTCCCCCTGTCTTTTGAACTGCATTTGCCTACACTCTGTGCTATATCCATATCTGAAACTGTGTTTGCTTACACTCTGCAATATATCCATATCTGATCGAATATGCGTATCTCAAGCTTGCTCGGTGCTCTTGCGCTTGCTAACTCAGCTCTTGCCATCAGAGATGTCCGCCATGTTGGCATGGACTCTCTGCCTGGAAGCCCCGAACCGCTTGCAAACCCAAAAGTAGAAAAACGCCAGTCAACGCAAACCAATTGGATTCATGATCCTTTCTGGTACACGAGGGCGGGAAAAACTATTATTCCTCAGAATGCCAACACCACACGTGAGCTTCTATTCATTGTTCACGTCATTGTTCTTCTTGTATACTGACAGTTCAAGGTTACGGTGTGGACGGGACCAGCATACCGAGTGTTTCGTTCGACGTTGGCGAATCATATGCAGGTCTTATGCCCATTTCCGCAAACGCGAATGAAACGCGCCAGCTGTACTTCTGGTTCTTCCCTTCCACCAATCCCAACGCTGGCAATGAGATTACTATTTGGCTCAACGGCGGGCCTGGCTGCAGCTCTCTTGAGGGTCTGCTTCAGGAGAATGGGCCTTTCCTTTGGCAGTATGGAACGTTTGCCCCGCAGCCAAATCCATACGCCTGGCGGAACTTGACCAATGTGTAAGTCCAGCCATTTAGTTCCATACGAAGGAGTTCGAAAAAACCAGTGCTTTGGCACACTTAGCGGACCCCTGGTTGCTTGGCGATCAGATACTCAAGGAGTCCGCTGAGTGTGTTGACAACCCAATTAATTCGAACCCCTTCAAACACGGATGGTCGATAATTGACTCGCCACAGTGTCTGGGTGGAACAACCACTTGGAACCGGATTCAGTCAAGGTCAGGCCACGGCTACGAATGAGGTTGAAGTCGCAGCGCAGTTTCTCGGTTTCTGGAAGCAGTTTGTCGACACTTTCGGTCTGCAGAACCGAAAGGTCTACATTTCTGGAGAATCTTATGCCGGCTATTACGTGCCTTACATTGCAGATGCCATGTTCAACGCCAGTAACACTGTTTACAACAATGTTCAGGTAAGTGCCGTTAGTGCAGTAATTCCACCCCCAACTAATTCCATTTTCTAAGGCAACAATGATCTACGATCCGTCCACATCAACCAATTTCGTCCAGCGCAATGCACCTTTGATCGATTTCGTCAACTACCACCGCAACCTGATGCCGCTAAACAGCTCATACCTTGCACTGCTCAATCAGCGCGACGTATCCTGCGGCTTCAAGGCTTTCCGCGACCACTACTTCACTTTCCCTCCACCAGGGCTCTTCCCAACACCTCCAGCATCAGCTTCAAGCGCGACCTGCAACATCTGGTCTCAAGCTTTCACAGCCGCCAGCTTAATCAACCCCTGCTTTGACGTCTATGACGTCTCCACGACCTGCCCAAATCTCTGGGACGTTCTCGGCTTCCCCGGCTCCTTCGACTACCTCCCCGCTGGCGCCAGCATCTACTTCAACCGCACCGACGTACAGAAAGCCATCAATGCCCCCGTCGAAGAATGGGAGGAATGCCGCAGCGGCGTGCTCACACCCGACACTTCCCTCCAATCTGGCCTGAGCAACCCCGGTACCCAGAGCGTCCTCGGCCGCGTCATCGATAAGAGCAAGCGCACTGTCATCGCCCATGGCTTAATGGACATGATCCTCCTCAGTAACGGCACGCTCATGATGATCCAGAACATGACGTGGGGCGGCATGCAGGGTTTCCAGACTAGGCCTGCAGACCCGTTCTACGTGCCGTACCACCCCGAGTACAATCTTGGCGCTACAGCGGGTGCAGGCGTATTCGGGACTACCCGTACGGAGCGGAAGTTGACTTGGGTCGAGGTGTTTCTCAGTGGACACATGGTTCCGCAGTATGCGCCAAGTGCTGCCTACCGTCAACTGGAATTCCTTCTTGGGCGGGTACCTAGTCTAAGCACTGTTAGCGACTTCACCACTCAGGGTGGACGCTGGGGAAATGGAAACTCTAGCTCATTAGGTGGAGGGTTCATGCTACCTCCTCAATTCGGAGCCATGTAAAGAATGAGACGAAGTGATTCACCGAATTGCTGAAACTGGGAGTATATTGCGAGGAAGCGGTACAATGGCGGTCGACTTCTCTATATTCGTGCTTATGAGACTAGTTAGTACTCAATGATTGAGTGGTTGCCAATCGTGGTACACATACAGTTCAGTCACTGTGCTCTTGCTAATTGACCTCACGGTCCTCCATCTTTTGATTTCACCGCTCAAGCCTCTCCCGCAACCACTCACTCTCCACTCCGTCTTACCTTCCGGAGCCCACTTGCATGCACAATCTCATGACATAATCCAGCCGACACTCTTCCCGCCCCCCACAACCCTCAATCCATCCGCAGTCCCTTCATCCATGGATGAGAAGTATTTTCAAGACTTTGCAAACCGCCATTATTAACACGGTAATAAACGTTTATGAATCATAGCTTATCATCATATTTAAATCACCAGAATAACTAAGTATGGCTAGGGCCACGTCACGTTGCGCATTCCCCCCCCCACTTTAAAGCTTAGTTATCCGTAGTGACCCTCATCCCTAACCCACCATTAGCGTTTACATCATTAACTCAATTATCCCCACACCCTACCTTTGGCCTTCACCAAAACAACGCAAAATCATCCCGAGCTTCACGAGTCATGGAAAAACTTAGCGCTGAACGTGCCCGCAGTTTTGCAGGACGACACTCGGGAACTCGAAAACGCGCACAAAAGCCCCTTTTCACTGGTGTGCCTATGTGGAAGCATAGGGTAGTCTCCGAGGAAAAAGGTACATCACGCCCGCAACGGCGACGCTTACAAGGTGACGCGCATCACCGCGACTTACCATCACGCTAGCACGTCGCTATGGCTAGGACGAAGACATGGAGCATGAGCTGCATGACCTGCGCCCTAGCGTCGACCAGAAAAGGCTAGTTGCTGTCGAGCAGGAGGACTGCGACGAGGAGGAGAACGCGAGGATTCAACAGGAGCGATCGGAGATGTTCAAGAAAAGCTGCCGCAACTCGACGAGCCATGGAAGAAGGGTAAGCTTCCACCGACGCTCACTCCCATTAAAGTCAACCCCTGTCGTCGTTGACCTCGAGAAATATCCTGACGCCGATGACGAGGAGGACGTGAATGGCCGCAAGAAGGGGAAGAAAACCGGTAACGAAGCGGGGATTGAGAATGGCGAAAAGGCTGACGGCAAGCATGGTGAGTAGGATGACGGTAACGAGGGGAAGAACGAAAATCATCACGAGAATCGTTACGAGAAAAACGGTGCCAAAGGTAACTAGTCACGAGGTCGCCGCTCATGTGATATTGGAAAAGAAAAAACATCACGTCCAAAATTGTGATGCAGCTCGAAGAAGCCTAATGATAATGCAGTAAAGACGTTAGCTTAGACACAGTAGTATATTGCAAGTATAGCAGTGACAATTGACTCGCGGCAAGAATAGATGGGCGGGAGGAGGGAAGTGAACGTACAGACATGTATTTAAAAATCGATCATGAGCTCTGGCGGGCACCATGATAGTCTATACTGCTACGAGAGAAAGGGAACAGAAAACAACAATGCATATCGCTTCGCTGCTTTCTGCATAAAAAAAGGCCTTCCCAACTTGCATGCTTCTGGTAGAACATGAGAAAAAGACCGCAATAACGTAAACTCGCCCCATCTAAGCAAGCTCCGCCTTCAGCGTAATCGGCGTACACCCCTGATCTGTCGCGTAAACAGCAAGATACGTCGTCGAACCATAACAGCCCTGTAAGAAGCTCGTTCCCTTTACGGGATTCGTGACGGTGACGCTCATGTCGGCGTTCAGCGTGAAGTAAGTGGTTGGGTAGGCCGCGGCGTCGCTCTTAGTGCTGAAGTAGATGATGTTGTAGCCCGAGGTGGCGCTCTGCTCGGAGTACAGGCCGCCGTAGAGCGGCAGGACCAGACGATTGTCGGCGGAGAATTGGAAAATGGAGCCGCTGTAGACGTCGGCGCCCATTTGCAGGAAGTGCGGGTTGTTGCTGTTGTAGCCGCCCGTCACGGCGTCCTGCAGGTAATACTTTGTGGGGTTTTTCTTTGTATTGAATGTCGCGGAGATGCGGTAGTTTGTGGGCGTTGGTGTGTTTATGATTGCCGCGGTTGTGGTTGTCGTTGTTGTTGTTGTTACTGTGGCTGGAGTAGCGCTACAGGCGGCTGTGGTTGTTGCGTACTGCGTTTGAGTCACAGTTGTGTTGATTCCGCTGTTGCTTTGTATTGTAGTAGTTGTAGCGGTGATTGTGGCATATTGTGTTGAAGTCACGGTTGTGTTGATTCCGTTGTTGCTTTGTATCGTTGTTGTAGCAGTAACTGTCGCGTATTGTGTTGAAGTCACGGTAGTGTTTGTCCCGCTGCTGCTTGCTGTTATTGTCGCTGTGGCTGTGATTGTCTGAGTAGCAATCGGCGCCGCGCAGCTGCTCGCGCTCATGGAAGTGCTCGAGGAAAAGCCCACGGAAGTGCTCGTCGACATAGTGCTGGTCGGGACAGGACTCGGGGAAGCACTGGTGCTACTCGCAGTACCAGTGGCATTAGAGTTGCCGCTTGCCCTAGAAGTTATGCTCGCGAAAGAATTCGCGGAACCAATCGTGTAGTGATTACCCGCGGAGTCATACTGGCCGACATTCGTAGCATATACCTTACTTAAAGCCGTTGTGTAATATGTGCAAGTGAAGACACCATTTTGGCCGTTCTTGTAGAGGACGTAGGCTACGAAGAAATTGCACACATCCGGATTGCCTGCCGACGGTACACCATTCTGCATGTTATAGTTGGACTTTTCAGCGCAGGCGGCGGCGCAAACCGAGGGGTCGTATGGTTGAGACTGAGGAAAGGTTTGGACCCCCATGTAGCCGCCTGGAGCATTGATCGTAGCATTCCCGAGATTCTCCGATGTGTATCCTGAGGGTATCTTGGGAGCAGTAGCGACGTAAATGTTAGATCCGGCAATCACAACGTGGAAGTTGTCTTGCCATTGGCCGACATTTTGAGCCGAAGCCGTGTTGAGCATGCCTCCGAAGATCGAGCACTTGATGTATGTCAATGAGGGAGGGTTGTCGCATCCTGTACCAGGCTCAACAATGGGATCTCTCTCATAGACTACACATTCTCGGTTAGATGACCTCAAATATAAACACTGAAAGCATGGTGTTCTTACAAATATTGAAGGAATTGCAGCCTTGTTGAGACTGACAGAATGTGGCGCAAGCGTTCGGGTCATAAGAAGACATCATTTTATATGTCATGTAGGTCGAGTCTTGCGCAGCGGCGTTGCCACTCGTCACAATTGACTGATATCCAACAGGTGTGACAGCTCCTGTAGCTTTACCACTGAAGGCTGAGTAGGCCTGAAATCCTTGTGGAGTATCCGGCACGGCGGTGGGTCCATTTCCCGCAGCGCGGGGGTCACATGCATTTCGCTTGACAACCTCAGCGACGGATCGCTTGCTTACAGCACTGACTGCAGCATCGGCACCTCCGATAATGACTGCTTCCGTAGCGGCCGCAGCAGCAGCGCTTGCAACTACGGAGGGGGCATAGGTCACTTGTGCTGGGGGTACGTCACCGGCCGGTGCAGCAATATCTGGAAGTACGGGAACCGCGTCGTAAGCGGCGAAGTCGATATTTTGACGCTTACGGACAGGTGTAGCCAAAGCTAGCCCAGCAAGGGCGGTAGCGATGGCAAAGAAGTACTTCATGATTGTCAGAGGAGCTGCTGTTTGAGATATAACGAGAGGGACTGATAGAAAAGTTATCAGTGGAGGAGCGTTTACTGACCTTATAAAACCCTGCGTAGATGATAGTCTGACAAGAGAACCAAGGCTGAAGTGTCAAAACAAGCTGAGGACATGACTCCAGTGTCCGGATACAGTCAATCTAACTTGCAGCTAAGATAATGCGCGATCCCGAAGAACGAAGAATCAAGTATGGTTATCGGCGAGGCCGTGCAGAGTGTAGCTGAAAATCTCTAAGTTCGGAGTATAGTCATGCGACTTGTGCAAGGCCATAGCGGAAGGTCAAGTAATAGACCGTTCATGATTCTGATTGGATGAGTTAACTTAGCGTCTCAAGAGGCGTGGTTGTGGTAGCTTTCCGCTGGTAAGGCGTTGTTGCGACTCAATTAGGCGATTTTTGATTATGTTCTGTTCATGGTACTTTGTTACCGTGTTTTGTAAAATAAACTTCCATGAAGATCGAGAAGCAACTGGGCAAGAGTAGGCTGTGAACAATGCTACGAACGTTTGAATCATGAATCCTTCGATTCGGTAAAAATGCTTTGGCTGTTTGCCCCAAGTCGTGGAAACTCGATGCTAAACAGGACACGAAACTAGCGCAACAAGGGTTCTGTTTCCAAATTGGTCTATCAGTGTTTCCGATCCAGGAAGTGCGTCTTAATCCCATGTTCCAAAGACCATTGATGCGATGTTCCTTGAAATTAAGTTTGCTCGCTTGAGTAAGGCGGGTAGGGATAGACCCGCAATGCCCGCAAGGCCAGGCACGAGTAATTAAACATCTCACCCTTACGGCCGATCGACCAATCAGATCGTAAGTTTTCCAATAGTATTCCCCATGTCCAGGCCCTTGGGCCGCAGTACCGAACACAGCTTATTCGGCTGAATGTACTTCGGACAACCTTCAATACGAGATTCACGTTGGTGGCCTCGCGCTTCAACGCCGTACATTCGGAATGAGGGATTAAAAGTGGAGTACTGGAGACTTCTGCCTTACTGTAGGCGCGGTAGAGTATCAAGTGCCGCGGCAAAAGCACTGCGACTTGACGGGCTCCCCGCTCTACCAACAAATGCCCTATTTTCTGAAACTCTGTAATCCCACACTTTTCCCCAAGATGGTCGAAAATATTCAATGCGGTCGGCCTCGTGTTCCAGAAGGCGCTGTATGATATCTACCCAGCGCTCGACTTCACGCTGGGTCCGCGGCGATCTAGCCTCGTCGGTCGCCTTCGCGCACTTAATCCAGCGCAAGCAACCAGGGCGTCATTTCACGACCGCCGAGATCCTTGTATCGTAGGTTTGGATCCGCGCCTCGGCATAGGATGGTTCCCATCAAGGCCGTCTAAGCAAGAGAGTATACGGTTTGGCGACGATTGGTGAGAAACTCAGTTGCGTGAGCCAAGAGTGGGATACCCTCTCGATACAACACATTATTAAGTCCCACATATAATGCAAGGCCGAACCTCGCGGTCAACATAACGAAGGCGTCGTGGAGGGGCGTATGCTCACTCTCTTCGTAGCTGCCAAACGTTGCAAGCGTCCAAGTGTCATGTGCGTCTGGAGTCTCTTGATATCGGCCTTCCAGGTCCAATATTGCGTCCAGGTGGTGTTGAGTGCGTTGACCAGGGGGATCTGTTGTGCTGCGTAAGACGACGGTGCAAGACGTGGGTATGTGAGCGTGAAAAGCACGGTATCCCACCACCATTCGTCTAGCCGGCGGTGCAGTGAGAATTCTTGGAGAGGCCTAGCGAGGAGTAGGATGCTAGTGTGGAGATGCTGAGTATGGGGATTGTAAGGTGTGGGGTTTTCTGTTGCGGAGAAGATATTCTCCCAGACGTCGGGCAGCATTACGATATTAAGGGCTGTCCGATGCAGCCAGGTAACCTTCGCGTCCGCCCGAAGAATTGTTTGAGCCGGTGGAGACAAGATACCAGTGAGGGACAGGCGCTAGGAAAGGAACAATAATGCTCCTTGGCATCAGTCAACGCTTGTTCTGGTTCTGGTTGTACTTTGGCTTGGCCGAGGCTTCTCTTCACTGTGTATTGCACCAGACAGACAATTGAAGAGAGCGTAACAGCTTGTTGAGAATTCAGTAGCGGTTGCTGAAGTAGCTTCGAAGTGCTTCCCAAATGGTGAAAAACACAAGAACACAATTATGAGTGGGCGAAGTCTTGATCACGTGTTTGAACAGCCTGGGATATTCCAAATATCTAAAGAAACTTACACAAAGCCGCCATGAACTCAATTCACTAAATCCCGTGATAAACCTCCATAACGCCGACGCTGCAAAGAAAACCATTCAAGCCATATAATCCGAGTAAAAGACCGCCACGCCGTAAGCTCTCTTATCTTAATAAGCCGTCACAAGGTTCTTTGCCGAGTCGAGACTAATCTGCGCAGTATACATAAAGCGAGAGCCCCAAACACCAGCATGGAAAGCCATGTGAACACTATCGTAAACAGCCACATGTGCTGAGATACACGTCAGCACGAAAACTCACAGCCAGCCTTAGGAACAAACTCACCACCACCGGGCGCAAACAGACCATTATTGCCCGAAACCTCGAAAGGACCATACTTCGTATACGGACCGGCAATATTCGTAGAAATGGCGTACGACACGTCGTAATTCGAGGTAGTGAAACAATTACTGCTGAAGAACAGCATGTAGTGGCCGTCCGCACTCTTTGCGATGGCAGGTGCTTCGATCAATGGGCCGTCTAAGTCACTGCGGTCGAGGATCTGAGTCGGGCCGCCGATGAGCGTGTACCCATCTCCTGCTACGCGCTGCAGCATTATCGGGGTGCTCTGTATGGGAGCGATCATGTTGTTGCAGGTGCCACCGTGACCTTGGCTGTTGCCGTCAACCTTGTAGATGAGCCAACGACTGCCGTCCGCGTCGTGGAATGATGAAGGATCGATAGCGCCGGGTCCAGGGCAGGCGAGATAATTCGATTGCGGGATGAAGGGGCCGTTCGGTGTGTCTGAGGTGGCTGCACCGACGCAGTGCAGTGCGGTGTTGCCGGCGAGTGCGGCGGCGTAGTACATCACGTATAAACCATTGTCCTGCATGTGTGAGTCGGAGCTATGTGATGACAACAAAAGGAACTTACATTCTTTATAACGTTCGGCGCCCATACATTCGGTACAGCTTGATCAGCCCATGCACCAACGGTTGGTAATGCGTCGTATCCAAGCAGAGACCAAGAGTCGAAATCTGGCGACGTGGCTAATTGTACGTTTATACCAATATGATTCGTCGAGGCGTATCCCCACCAAACGCCAGACGGACCATCTTTGAAGAGGGAAGGGTCAGGAAAGTTATGTGCAAGGGCGAGTTTGATGTTCCAATCCCGTTTTACAAGAGGTGCGGCGAAGGTCGATGAAGCGGAAATGAGTGTGAGGGCGAGGCTTGTCAGTGGTATTGAGAGCATCTTGGGATTGCTGTGAGATGTAGTCTTTCTTTTTGTTTTGCAAAAGCTTGTCACGACTGGAGTTCTATTCTCATAAAACGATCTCTTGATATTGTATACGGGAATCGCAAGATCAAGTCTGACTAAATGTAATGTATGTTATGATTGACAAGCACGCAAGAAATGAAATGCAGCATCACGAAAGCACGGCCGCAACATCTTCTTTATACATCTTACAGAACAGAGGCATGACTCCAGAATATCACAACCGCCATGTCAGAAGCCAAGCGACGCGAAAAGCGGCAACCCCGTATGAGTAAGTCTATTTTCCAATCAGAGCCGCACGTGAGAGCCACGACATGACATGAACACGGTCTGGTTGGAGCTTTCTTTCCAGGATGCATAAGCTTTTCCAAGGCCGTGCATCGCGAACCGAGGGCTAAAAGATCCTCCGCGCTATTGAAGAGCATTAACCGTGGTGGAAGATGACAAGAACACGCTTCGTTCGGTGTTCGAGAAGCTGAAAAGAGGTAAAGCGGGCTTAGTGAACGCTTTCCTTATTTGGAATCGACCGGCCGAGGCTCCCCACATGCGTACACGCGACCTCGGCTAGATGGATTTAAGATGTCTTCCTTATTTGCGCTGACTGCGTGATCAGGAAATGCTCTTCCAACCTGTATCCCTGCTCCATGGCTTCTGTAATAATTCCCAAAGCTAAAAACAAAAGGGGACCCTGTAATGATAAGTCATCCCCAGACCTTATTTCCCACCCGCAGCAAATGCTAGGAGTTGCTATCTTTCCAAGCCTTTCCTTGCGGTAGGGTTTTCACCGATTATAAAATGACAGTAACAGTATTAATATGGTTGAAGCAATCGTACGATAAATACACTACCTTGCAGGCAAGTGAGGTTTATAGCATCAGCATGAAGACTCAAAACCAGCGCACGGCAGCTTTGCTATCTTCTGCAGTGTTGCCATCCTCTCCAGCCTCCAGTCTCGACTCGCCCGAAGTCATCCTTTGCACACCATAGCTAGGCATCTTTTTGACAGTCATCGCTTCATAGGTATTCTTTGTAGTGCCCTTTAACCCCACCGACTGCGCTGCTGTCGACTCCGTAGTGGTTTGGTATATATCCGGCTGATTCTCATCGTTATCTTTCCGCGCAGCGATATACATGGTATACACAGCGTTCGCTTGATCTTCCGGCGCCGAACTCTCTGCCTCCTGCAAATACCGCAACTCCATGTTGTCGGCATAGTCTCTTACTCGTCGCAGTGCCGCACGATATGAATGTAACCGTTGCGGCTGCCCTTGTGCTCGAAGGTATGCGAGGACGCCAGCGATGACAGTGGCCAGCGCTGCCAGGACAGTCGAAGGAATGGGAAAGGAGCCCGAGGCTGTGAGAGCTGTAAGCGACGCACCGATGAGAATTTGGCCAATCATGCCGAACTCGACGAAGGATAGTATTATGTGGTAGAGGATGTTGGCTCTGCGCTCTTCTCGGATGACTTTTTGGTAGCAGCCTTTTTGCGCTGCCGTTTTGTCGCAGGGGTTCATGCCGATTTCGTTACGGTAGCGGTCGACTTTACTTGATGTCGGGAGGGTTACGGCTTGCATACTCTGAGTAGGAACTTTCAAAGGACGTAGGTCTCTCGGCAAGACTGGGAGAACCCCTAACAATGGGCTAGAGGGTCCTGCGTCGACGCTGGAGGTTGGACTTTTGGACATGACGAGGAATAGAAACACGTGTCGTTAATGAACTCAAACACTACGAAGTATGACCCTCGCAGGTCTCAGGTTGACGAGGTTCCAGGTGTGCTCTCAAGCTGGAGGTTTGAAACGAGAGATGCGGCCGGCGCAATCACATGTGGTGAAAGCGCATAAAAGCGGTATAAGGCTGAAATCTGAGAATCAGAATCACGTGATATAAATTTAACGTTAGTTCGTGGGCATAGGTCTTCCTTCATCTTATATCGCAATACACAGAGCGACCTGTCATTGCTGCTCGTTCACTCTATCCGCAGCAACTCCAAGGTCGCGCATTAAATGACTCAAGTTTTCTACCAGCGGCGGGGCCGCTGCTGCTTCTGATCTCGCACAATTCTGGTACAGCACGCTAATGATAAGTTCCATGACTGCTTTAGAATCCATCAGCGGCACTCCCTCATACGCTGGCATTCCCTCCACTGGCTTAGTGTTTGGCCGGCGCAATGCAGGCGAGCCTTTGTTTAGGGCGATGAATCGCTGTGTTTCGGCTGTACTCTCGTCGTCCAGAAACACAAGATCAGCAGGTACCACGGCAGCTGCTCGTGTTGTTTGAGCGGTACTTGGAGAGTGATTACGGCCCCGTTTGTAAGAACCACGAGAGAATATCCCATAGACCCACAATGTCAAACCGGCATGATACAAGGCGATTGCGTAAAAATCGCGAAGGACGCCTCGCGGAAGGGTTAAAGCTGCACGAAGAACCTGCGCTGCATGCCAGACAGCTTGTCGGGACTCTCGACTTCGCGCCCATTGCAGTAGAAACGGGTAAACACGGCGCGCCTCCTCGCGCCCTTCTTTGCCGGCAAACACTTGCAGCTCTTCAAACGAGACTTGAAGATTGAGTAGGAGAAACTCTTCGACCAATACAGTCGTTCGCTGCATCTCTTGGCTTTCCGATATTGTCAGGCGAAAGTTCTGAAGTAGCCTACATAGTTCCTGGTGCCATGCGGATGGCATCAAAGAACCACCGGAATTATGTCCAGGGTTCTGCTGCTTTTGAGCGCCACTGAGTTGCTGGTAGTCCCATATCAGATTCCACGTGCGGTAGAGGATGATGTCTGTGGCGAAAGCGAAATCCAATCGTTCAATATTTTCTAGCAGTGGCTGTGCGTCATATACACATTGCGCCAATGTTGGCAATTTTCGATGGATGTGTGGCACTTGCAGGAATAGACTCTTCCAGGTTTCTGCGCTTTTGGCAAACCAAAGTGCTGCTGGTGCAGGGAAAGGAAGCGACATCTCCGTATAAGAGATCATAGGAGGAGCTATACTCGACATGGAAGTTTGTGCATCATGAATCATGACGTGAAATGCGAGGCGTTTGAAACTTTCGGCCTCAACCCACGCATGCCATTTATCTTCTAGGACTTTGCCAGTATCGCTACGCTGAGGGACGATAGCTGATAGTTGTGGACGACGGAACCGTCCGGCCCTTCGGAGCATTACGACTAGGGGAAGGCCATGACTTTCGGCAATCTCCATCTTCCTTCGCTGACCACTCCATAGAGAGGTTACTAACCACAAGGCGTAGGTTTGAAGCGTTTGAAGATCGCGTGTTAAGGTGTTATCGTCTTCGAACTGGAATTATCATTGTATCAGTAATGGCACGACCTTCAATGCTTCAGTCAACTCACTTTTTTCGGCATCAAAAGGCGCACTGCTTCTTGAATCGCGAATCCCAATTTGCGAATGGCTGGAAGGGGGCTGAGAACCGCGCCAGCAGCGACGATAATTCCAGTGAGTTCTGGGTCTGCGACTCTCGGTCGAAAAGTTGGAAGATGAATCCACGCGTTGGGCCTCGAGACGTGGAAGCTCATGAACTCTTGCATGAGTCCATCAAGAAGCTCTGCAGAGGGAAATGAAGAGACGATTCGCGGTACTGCTGCAGGCTCACACGCAGTGAAAAGCATGGCCATGAGCCTGTCCCGACAGGTCTGGTCTAGTTTTTCGGAAGACAGTCGAGGTTCTGCACTCCCTTTCGCAGGAGCATCTTGTACTTCGTGTTCTGCGAGGGACAAGTTCATCTGTTCGGCAACTCCCCGTTCATCCTTGCCAGGTGTCCACCGCCATAATGACCTTTTGAAAGCGTCGATACCGACGTCGTCAATACCCGGATGCTGAGTATTATCTTCAGGATCCCGTGAGGGTGGGTAACTTGGATCTTCTGCCACAAGAGCGGCTGCCGGTACCAGAGCTCGAGGCTCATGAAAAGAGCTGATCAGCCCAATGTCAAAGTCGTTCATATCCATGTTGTCGGTGAATCCAAAATCTAATACATCCCTGGGGCTGTAAGGCTGTAGACCGAAGCCGAAATTAGTAACATTTGGCTGAGGCATGGGATCATTTGGAGAAGTGGACATCATGATATCCGCAAGAAAGTCCCCCAGCGAGGAGTTTTCAGGAAACACTCCGGGATCAAAGTCCATTTGTTCGTTTACCTGACCATGGTGCGATAGTGAGGACATACCCATGGGGGGATGAGTGATTTGCAGCTCGCCGGCACCGACCATGGAATCCAACGTTGACATGCTGAAATAAGTGCTGTTATTTGGTTCATTATCGTTCGGTATATTCAATGATGGACTAGGCGTGATCAAACTTTGGCCAAGTTGCTGGTTGATGGTGGGGGTGTACTCGAACACTGACGGAGCAGGGACTTTACAATGGTTAGAATGACGATCACGGCCAGGAAACGAAAGACACCCACTGCTCATGCGGGATGTTTGCGATGCTATGCCGGACGCTGGCGCGCTGCTCTCTGAGGATGATGAGACGCAGGTTATCCCTTTTTGCTGACAGCGTTGACAAGGTTTCTCTTCCTCGCATTTCAGTTTGGCACCAGCACAAGCTTGACAAGCTTGCGAGACTCG
>Ga0160429_1001345_pt1 | contig 13871 bp, 15 predicted proteins | sample SolpanmetagenomR_FD_108199 | JGI IMG/M metagenome (GOLD analysis project Ga0160429, IMG submission 108199) | Solar panel surface microbial communities from Lawrence Berkeley National Laboratory, California, USA - R | ecosystem: Engineered > Built environment > Solar panel > Unclassified ...
TGGCAAGAGACGTGGATTGATGTAAGAATGATTTATGACTGAGATACAATCGCTTAACACTTCGACTTCTAAGGGACATGGCGATGAAACAGGATATGATGGTTTTGAAGACATTCATGGCTAATGACGTATATTTTGTGGAGGAGAAGGCGGAGGACGGAGAACAGTCCGATTCTGCCCTATCGACATTTAATGGATATATGGACAGATTTACTACAATGTCGTACAACACAATTTAGAAGTATCAGAGAGCTCAATTCCACACAGAAGGCGCAGGATCTTTCATGATGAGATTAGATATGGCTATTAGCTTTTCTTCGACAGTTCACAATGCAAGGAACGAGTGGAGGACAAGGTTGCGTTACATATCGCGGACATTAGTATCATGAACGTCAACTTACAACTAGTTTGTTTCTAATCTTGAACCACCTTTTGTGCCACGGACAAGTTCTCCATGGCTTCGGCCGCACTAGTACCGACATTTACCTTGTCTTTATCCGCTCCTTCAATGCTTCCATCTGGCTTTGCTACAATATCCTTCTTCGGCGCTCTCGTGCCCTTGTCCTTGACCTTCTTCTCCTTCTTCGGTTCCGGTGGAGGTGGTGGATAAGCCAGTCGCTCGATCTCTTGCCATTCTTTGTTAGTACGGTATTCCTCTTGCACTGGTGCGAGAAGTTTGTTGAGGGCTTTTGTAGTACTGTTCTTTAGTAGTTGTGGAGTGAGCTGCGGAGGTTAGTCGATACTAGGCCTAGCAATGCCATGACTGGGACTCACGATATCCGCACGGTAATCCTCCTGCATTTTCTCGATGCTATTGTAAACAAGCGGCTCGCCTTCTCGCCTCTCTACCACGAATTCCGCCTTCCCCGTCTTCAATACGCTTGCCGGTAGGAGCACGTACTGCACGAAGCTCAATATTCCATTGCCTTCCACTTCCTTTGGCACTGCGTAAGCCTTCTTCAACTTCTTCGTTACCGATTCTGGCGCCTCCAACACATCGATCTTTGAGTCTGGGTCGGAAGCGGACATCTTGCCTCCAGCTAAACCTGGCACCATTGGGTTCATCAGATGTGCTCGTTCCTTATATCCAAGCTTAGGCAGTATATCCTTTGATATTGTGAAGATTTTCCTTTGGTCGACACCTCCGAATTGTACATCAACGCCGAGATATTCTTCGTCCAGTGCCTGCATCAGAGGGTAAATGAGTCCACTTAGAGTCGCATTCTCCACTTGCTTCACGACCTCCGCGCCAGCTTTCTTCGCGTCATGCATTGTGACAATTGTGCACAGCCGTAGTAAATCCATCTGGTAGGCGGATGTGAGTTGGTAAGAACTTCCGAGGACAAACTCCAGACGGTCGATGGAGACGCCGACGGCCTTCAGGAGGTTGGTTACGATGAGCTTGTAGTACTGAGCACGGTATTTTACGAGCTCAATAGGTGCTTTGAGATTGTCGAGGAAAGCGTGGATGTCGGCTAGGAGGATCTTGACTCTGCATCCAGCTTTTAGGAACTCGGCTATCTTCAGCATGGCTACGAAGTAACCACAATGTGGGCGACCGGTCGGTGCAGTACCTTCTACAGTCAGCCTGTCGCTCTTCGGCATCGTTACTCAAATGGCCTCTAGTGTACCCCAGTAAATCGTTAATGGCCTTTCCCCTTTGTTTATAACATCTTCCATAATTTCGGGATTCAAAATTTCTTGCAGGTTGTTTGTAACGATGCTCAGTCTCTCGATGGCGGACATCTCCGTAGATCCATTGGCCTTTGCAGCATCGTTACTCTTATCCTTCTTCGACGCGCCAGTTGTGATTTCGATGATTCTGGCATTTTTCTCCTCCAAGGACAGATGAGGGTCCTGAGCGATAGACGCGATCAAGGCGTATTTTTCATCCATACTCATAGCTTGGGTTTATCGAGGATACAAAGCCTTTCTTTTTACAATTGTTTGAAGATGAAATGACAGCTCTGGAGTCACACGTGAAAATCCGACCGGCTTTACCATACAGTAAACACATTATCTCCGATAAGGGTAAAAAGCTCGGGTCACCATCTATCTAACTGTGCTATCGAATGTTCGTCGGTGAAGCGTTGTTTTCCGTCGTTGTGGTCTAAACATATGGGAGCCATATTTATCTGGGGCGTATGAAAGTTCTATTAGCCTCCCTTATTTGATATTCCGTTGTAGTATCGATTGCGGGTTTACAAAACCGCCGACTAGAAAATTAAATTTAGGGTAACTTCCAAGTACACTATTTGCCATTTCATCCTTGATATGGAAGGATAGTAAAAGCGCAATAAGCGGGAAAAAGACCCATTTGAAAGAATGAATAATGTACTGGAAGATGAAGTGACATCAATCAATGCTATATACGGGGCAGATACCCTATCCCGAACGGACAATGATCATGGACTGATCCTAAAGGTCCCGTCGACCCAGGTCTCACTACGACTTACGTTTCCCTCAACCTATCCTGATGATAGTCCGATCATCGTCAGGCCACAATCAGCTGGAGTTGAGACACGAAAGGGGGAAGCGCATGAGTTCGTCGAGATCGCAAGGTCCTTGATGGGTGAAACCTTCATTCCTGGCGAGCCTTGTGTATATGGCCTGCTTGAGGAACTCATAAATTACCTTGAGGAAGATGAAGATGCGGCCGTCAATGCTAGTTCTGCGATTAAGAACGATTTCGAAACGCAAGACGGTACCTCTCATTCAACTGCCAATGCACGGCTCGAAGCGATTCGTGCGCTTAACCCAGCTTGGATAATGTCAACCCCGATCACGGAGAAGAAATCGACCTTCATCGCTCGTGCTGCACATGTTACACGTCCAGATCTTGCCGCCAAATTTCTCCAACACCTACTCTTGACGGATAAGAAAGCCTCAAAAGCAACACATAACGTCACCGCGTGGCGGATGCGCGGTGGAGAGGCGATATACCAGGACTGCGACGACGACGGGGAGACGGCAGCAGGTGGACGCTTGCTGCATCTCATGCAAATCATGGACGTTTGGGATGTTATGGTCGTCGTGACGAGGTGGTACGGCGGTGTGCAGCTCGGGCCCGATCGGTTTCGAATTATCAATCAAGTCGCACGAGATGCCCTGGTGCAAGGAGGATGGGCGAAAGAAGACGGAGAGAAGCAAAAGGGCCATAAATAATTGGTTGAATAATCCTGGATTCTACAGAACGACATGTGAAGGAAAAGGAAGCTACGATTCTGGAAAACCAATTGCCGCCAAGGGACAGACTTCTTTCTAAAGCGATCAAAATCTTTAAAACTGGAAGAATAGTCCAGACTAAAGACATCATACGTGGTACTATTGGACAACAGCGTCTTCGAACTGTAGCCTCTTGGATTATAAAGTGATCAAGAGGACCGTCAAAATTGCGTCGACCACGTAAGATCAAGTAATTACGTATCGGATGCTTTCAGGGCACTACTTTCATAGGGTGCATCAAAAGCGCGGCAGTTTGGAATTCCCCATGCGGACGCGACCCTCACGGGTTAGTTAAGGAGAGTCAGAACATTATTCAGGCTTCGGAGCACTACGTTTTTGGGGAGGACTACTGTTCGAGCTCTTTTTCATCTGAGGACAACAGTCACAAGACAGGGGCCTCGGAAGACATAGTCTCAGCGGTGGACTGTCATTCGCAACATGTTTTTCATGATAGTAGTTCCGAGAGTGATATCCATAAGACGTGCAGAAGAAAACTTTGAATCACATTCCAGGAGAGACCAACCCGGATTCATGGCATCGTTGAAGTGCCACACACACGCTCAGAGCTCATTGGCACGGATGATAGCTCAAAGACTCGTATGATACTAAGCCGGTGGAGTTGAGCGAATGATTGGAAAAGCCCGGACACCGAGAATTTTATGAGAACGGTCAGAGGAAATCAGATTGAGATTGGAATTTATCAAGTCAGAGTTTATTTCATTTTCGTCATGTTTCTTAAATAAAGGATATGACCAGTCCTGAAGCCTTTCGCAAGAGTCTCCTCGCTAACCAATGGTTAATATCTCTAATGTATCTGCTGTAAGCTCCTTGCTCAATCTGGCGTATGCTGAGCTGTGTTTTAGCGCCTAGCAGTGTAACTTATAAGCTCCCACGTCGACAGCTCAATAATTTTATTACAACTAAGTGCCTCAGATTCAGTCGACAGTTAGTCGATTAATCAATTAGTCGCGTAATTATCAATGATGAGAACAGTCTTGAAACTGAACAACGATGGGGTTGATGCGGATAGGATTCTAACAATATATATATTGAGACTACGGCTTCGCAATCACGCTTGCAGCCTTAGCCGCCTTAGTTTAGAGGTATAATATTCCACTCGTACCACAACGACATGGAAAGGTCATCGGTTCGATTCCGATAGGTGGCACATTAGTTTTGCATTTCATCGCCTCGTTTTTTTGGTACCCACTATGCGTGGCTAATGTTACATAGTTGACACCAAAGTGACTCTTGTGGACGATGTTAAAGGAAAGATCGCGATGAATACATGCATGCCTTGGTGACTTGTGGAATTAAACACGGTGAATGTGTGAGTGAGACGATAGTGAAGACTTTGAATTATTCAGACAAATTATCTCAATTGATCTATTTCCTTGCCATCTCAAACACACAGCAGCCCTCCAGCATAGCGCAAAAAGGTAAAAACTGTGCTTGTACATCGTCGAAATGCATCATCGCCACATAAAGCGAGGTCACCGCTTTGTCAAACAACTCCAATGCATAGCAGGGCTCTAGAATAACCAAAAGAAGCAGAATCCGCACCGATAAATCATCTAAAGGTTGGCCATGAAAGTCGTCGACGAGGAAGAACTCTAATATTTCGGCCGTTTGTTTTGCCACCAGCAATCACGCCGGTGTGGTAGTGGAATAAAGTACTGGCCCGTCGGCCTGCGTGTTGAACTGTTCAGTCAGGTATTTGCCCATATATGTGTCCCATCTCACAGGATCTAAGTGCGCAGCCGCCTCCCGCGCCCTTCTTTGCCTCACAAGCTTCTCCGCGAGCTGGCTGATCTTGATCTTGGGCGGCGCGTAACCGTCGATAGCAAGCTCCAGATCCCGCTTCAGGTACGCTGTCGTCGCCCGCTCCATGATGCCTAGCGTCTCACCGCCGTCGACCTCCGCCTCAATACCTGTCGTTGGGTTCCGCCATATCCCACGTTTCCAGTGATCTAGTGGTAGAGATTCGAGCCCGGAGCTTACGTTTAGTCGCTTGTACCATGAGTTTTCCCCCTGTGCTCGAAGAAGTAACGTTTGGTGCTTTGCCTCGCCGTCCGTATATTTGATGAGTGCATTACGCAGCACAGCGAACTTTTCGGCCAATTTCTTCATCGCTCTGCTGCTGCCGAATGGACCGGGCCAAGCACTCGCGAAGCCGTCACTGGTCGTGTCATGCAAGCCTGTGCCGATGCTGAGGAGCATAGCAGGGAGTTTTCCATCGCCGGCTAGGGAGACGAACTCGGAGAAGGCGGCTGATGCTGGATTGTTTTGGCGGATGCCGCCATCCTTGAAAGACCATACTTCACCTTTAATGTCGGCTTCTAGGGCGTCGAAATAAAACGGTGCGGCGGAGGTCGCGCGGGTCACTTGCCAAATCCGCATTGCATCGGCCCCTGGGTTGTATGGTGGGATGAAGGTTGGGATGTCGACGTATTGGTGATCATAAGTCCGAAGGAGATGCGCTTCTAAAGGAACGGTTAGCGATAGGTACAATAATAAGATGTCCAATTGGGTTTGCTGTAGTATCCATACCATCAATTTTGCCATTGTGCACTGCAGTCAAACAAATCGACTGGCACATATGCCTGTCTAGATCTACACCAGCATCGTTCTGTATGGCCATTGACCAAGGATGCCAGTCGTCCCCAGAACACTCGCCTTCGTGCTGTTTGCAATGTGATGCTACTATATCACGTACAGCAACCTCCAGAGGCTTGTGATTGTACTTCGTAGCCAGCGGGATGATGCTTCTCCGCTTCCCAAATAGCTGTTGACCGACATCTCTGTAGCAACTTAGACATTGTGGAATGGTCATTCGTAATCGTCCAAGCATCGTCGCGATTAAGCCTCCCGTGGAAGTACCGTACATAAAATCGAAATAATGGCATGGTAGCAGACTCTCCTCATCGAATGTATGAGGATTGAATGGATCTTCGGACGAGGTCTCGGCCAGTTTCTTCTCCCATATTGCGACCTCTTTGAAAATGGCTTGGAGTATCAGGAGGCTGGAGTATCCGCGAATTCCTCCACCGTCTAAGAGATAATATCAGTGTTGTGAACCCAAGTGGTATATAGGCTCAAAGTCATGACTCTATTGCAAGACAAGATGAACGATTGAAATGTTCCGGCCATGCTGTGGATCTTTGTGTTTGTATATGCACAAGCTTCAATCTTGAACCCTCGACGTTAAATCATCATTCATGTACGGTGGAGTTCGAACCGCTGAAGGTTGACACATTTGGCGGACTGCTGAGCATCTGATGGCGACATAAAGAAGACGACTGCCGTCGTAAGAAACTTTCTCCATTTAAACATACAAGAAACCATGGCCAAAAACCAACGCGTCGGACAATACAAGGTAACCACGGCACGTAGCGAACCCTGAAGTTCCACTCCAAAACACTAAAAAAAATCATCAAGCAAGAAACTTACCAAGTGTCAATATGCATGGACTCCACGGTTCAGGATCTGGGAAGCTACTCCACATCTCGCCAGAATGTATAACGTCGTCGGGATGTGCGTAGATTGATTCATCTCGTTCGCGCGTGTGGACGGCAGTCATGGCGACTATGCCAGCCTTTGGCGGCCTTGTTCAACACAGGTTTGATTCACGGACAGGGAGTTCTAACGCTACTGGAGTATTTGTAGCACAAAAATCTACGCGTCGAAGACTAAAGACAAGCACTTGGCAATAAATACAAGATCTTAGTAGGCCACAGGGCTATATATACTCTGGTACCAAATGTGGAGATTCTAGGCGTCGCTCATGGTTGCATGAGGCGGGGTCCCCGCGTGGCGTTGTTGATCTGGTCATGCTTTGTTTTCTTTGGTTTTCTTGGTTGCCTATCACGCGGGTTTGATTCAGATGGTAATTCGTATTTGCATCATTGCTGTACCGATATTGTCGCATGCTTGGGAGACAAAGGAGTTCGACCAAAGTTTCAGGGGGTTGCCAGATGTCACAAATCAATCAATTCGATCGCCTTCGTGCAATGAAGTTTGAATAGCTTTGGTCTGAGTGCGGGAAACCTTCGCATGTGATTGAGTATATGCGGCTACGGCTTGCCGCTCAATGCTTATGTTTGTTCTCCAACACAAGCAAGCTATCTACTGTTTGCGAACGTACCACCGGAACATGGTCGTAGAAGTTCGTGCTACAATGAGTAGCAGCATTATATCGTCTTTCTCTCGACCCTAAGAATCAACCCAACTTTTTCCCTCATCATGTCGACGGATACTGCAGAACGTTCCCAGCAGCTTGTCACGAAGGAGTCTACTCCACCTTGGGAACCAGAATATTTACCTGGCTATGTAAGTAGCAACTTGTTTAATCTATGAATAGTAGTAGTAATGCTAACACTGGCAGTATCGAAAGAAACAAAGAAAATTCGCCGTTTCTGCTTCTACCTGGGAAATTCATGACCACATATATGGCTGTCTTGTCGGCGGATATCACATAACTAGAGCAGACGAAGACGACAATACGGATCCACATGCGGGAATCAGGCACTTAACTTTTGCAAAATGCTGAATCGTGCATCGAGCTGTGGAGTGGTGGGTGTGATGTTCCCTGCGCATTCTGCCACTTGGACTCGGAGTCGCACTCAGAGCCAGACACAGAATTCGGCGTCAGACTCTTCCTTAGCATAAGCGATCTTCAGAATTGAGTCAAATGGTATGACACAAAAGGGTTTTTCCATCAACACTTATGTTTATGTATGAGGCTGGGGCTCTGAAGCTAAGCCTCGTAAGGCTAACCCCGCGCCTGTTGATTAGCAACAATTAGCGCCTTACGTCAAATTTCATTTATATTGTTACATAGATGAATCTGCGAGCACAGCCTCACTATTCCCTTGTCATCCATTCACTTCCTAATTCACGTTTTCACCTTCCTTTGCCTTGACTCTGTATCGACGTGAAAGCCTTCAGACGACCTTTGCGATTCACCATTTTCCACCGCACAACACAAAGAAAAAGCACCTTCTTAATCACATCAAAGTCCCGGCTGCTGCCTGAAAATGTCACAAACTCAAACAATGGCTCATGCACCCCAAAAACAGAACACCATGTCAAGTCAGGGGAGTAGATCCTCGTCATCTAGCAAATTCGATCTTGACCAGAACTCCACTCGTGCCATCTACGTCTACCATTATCGTGGTGGAGGCGCACACGTCACATGCGAAAAGGAGTTGGTCCAGCAACTTGACAAAGGTAAGACCTTTATCAATTGTTGATGGGATTCATTACTGACAATAGCGCAGATACCTCCCTTCGCTGTTCCCGCAAGCCTATTCCTCGTGGTGCCTCCGCAGTCGAAATCCTGGCAGGAGACCTTCTCAATGAACCCGAACGCTCCGCATACGCAGATCATCCCAGTCAAACACTCTCGATAGCCATGGTCGGGCTTCCTTCTTCAGTATATTGGCGTCGCTTGATTCTGGGACAATTCGAAGATCTGTACCTCATCTCAACTGAATCGAGCCCGAATAATTCGTTATCCGGATCTCTCAATAGTCTGAGTCGACAACAAAGTCCTCCGGATATTACCGCTTAACTCTGGAGCTATTACATCAGATACTACACGAGAATATTGGAACGATAGCATCAATAACGACATGGTGATGATGGATTTGGGGGAAGGGTGGAGTGTGTGATATCAAACGAAATATTGAGGAAGCAGAAAGTGTTATATTATCACTTTCAACACAAAGGATATGACTTGGTCTGTTGATTTGAAGCGGCGCAGAAAAGATACCCTGGGACATGTACTTTTGCATTTAATTGTCTTTAATAATTCATTTGACTTGCTATACTCATTCGACTGTGAAATGTGCGTCCTCCGCTGCTACAGACAGATATACGTTAATTACTATGCTCAACTCTACAATGTGTGTTGTCGGGGGGTTTTGAGAGGATGATCTATGGCATCGAAGCAATCAACCCCCAGGCAAATGTCTGGTCGTCTAGGATAACCTTTATAATAATGTTCGCGTAAACGCGGCTACCATCGTTTCAAGGCTGCAAAGGGTCCGCAGTTAATGAATGTGGAAGCCGCAGGCCCTCATCTCCGCCACGAAGAAAAACTTCGAACACGATTTCTTTCCTCCCGATTGTACAGATCTTCTAGAGACATGAGCAAACCTATGTGTAGCTGTCCTGGCACTCACGATTGTGATGATGGGATATGTTAGCCTTCAACCAAGTTGATTGGAGCTGGGCTGTAGGCCCCCGTGACTCCTTCAAAAAAGCCGCCAAGTGTATTGCAATGATTACTCTTGAAGTTTAGCCTATCACCGTACCCAGCATGCGCCACCTCAAATCCCAAAGCAGCATTAGGAAAGGAGTCTGGTTCCATTAAAGCACTTTTCCTGCATCCCCGGCGGAACTAGAATAAGTCGCGGATCATGGCTTTGGTCCTTGGGCTTAATAAATGACCAAATCCCACCTCCAGAGGACAGAAATATTATCCTGACCGCGATACATGCTAAACCACCGACCTTTGGAAAGCTCCGTCCATCGCCGTCATGCATGTTCAAAGTGCTGCAACTCGGTTGCTAGCGTCTTCAGCTGCGCTTATCACTGAGGCACCCACCTTGCACGGACGACAGCAGAACGATGTGTGTGCATATATTAGTGGCAGCGCGAGTGAGTAAATCCGTTATTCGCAATCCTTCGACTGTTATAAGGGGCTGATCAAGTTGACTCTTGCAGACTCACCGCTGCAATGCGGTGCCGGAAGTACTTGCAACGTGGGAAGTTACGGCAACGTGCAATGCTGCTCTCTCACATGCGACAACAACTATCTCGGATGCGTCTCCTATGGCGGTGGGAATGTGCTTTCGGTATTTCTGTCATGGTACGACTCCTTTATGATATTGTTGCACAGTAGCAATAACTAACATGTCAACGGCAGCCCGTCAGCATCGCCCGCATGTGTGAGCATTCTTATCCTAGACGTCACAGCGGGCTATACCGTGTCGAACTATCAGTACACTTGCGGACCAACATCGACGACAATAGTGGCATTAAAGACGGTTAGGACTGTTGCTGCGGTGCCTGGAAGCGCGTCTACCAGTAGTCCAGTGCCGATACTCACCTCGACGCTCTCGGTGGGTAGCTCTACAATTACTGCGATTTCGAGCAGTTCCTCATCTTTGACACAAACGAAGTCAGCCGGCGCAGTGCTGGTGACCAGTACCTCTACCGTTTTTGTTCAACCATCAACCACAACATCGTGTAAGTAAATGCTTCACTACAAACACACAACGTCCAGGTAGGGCTAAACTTTCACAGCTACATCAAGTACAAGTACAAGCACTTCCTCGGGGTCCAGCGGTACCCCAATCGCAGCAACTATAGTGCCCGCGGTAGTTGTCCCCATACTCGGCTACATCCTCCTTATCATCTTCGCCACCAAGCAGCAAAAGCGCAGTCTTCTCAAGTTTTTGACATGCGGTATATCAAAACGGAAAAGTTCAAACGACGATGACGATAACAATAACGCAGTCTGGCAGAGACTGAATGGGCACAACAATGCGGCCACAAACGCGCAGAACCACAACGCCGGCCGTATTTTCAACACAAACATACATTATCACGGTCACAACCCACAGCAAGGAGGCTTTGCAGCGTCGCCGGGATCATATCAGCATGACTGGCAACAGCCTGGCCGCGTGGAGGAACTCTCACAGTTGGAACTTGAAGATCGTATGCACTAAAAGGCAAATCTTGAAAAGTGACCCCTCATTCATTGCGAAAAAAGGAGAACTGCCAGGGTACATTAACACATCCATCCAAAACTCCGCGCTAAACCTCACAAGCGAGAACATACTCGGAAGACACTCTACCTTATTCAAATAGTTAAACCCAGACGCATAGTCTCTACAGTCTTCGCTCCCACGCCCTTGATACCGCCTAACTGATCCAAACTTCTCACAGCCATTTTTCCGCCCCCACCGCTCTCATCATCGTCATCGAGCAAGCACAAGCAACTCACAATCGCCTCCGCCTTCTTCGCGCCGACGCCTTTCAATGATTTTATGGCAGCAATGTCGCGGCTGTTAATGATGCGGAGGAGATTCTTCGTTCGAGGGCTCATTTCGAAGCTGTTAGTGTGTGTGCTTACTTGGTATTCCTCCCGGAAGACGGGCATTTTGAGTGGGTTTGACTTGTTACGCGATTTCGAATGGTTGGAGGTGATGGGGAAGTCGTCTTCTTCATTGACTTCATTCTCGTTGTCTGCCGTTGGTTTGTACTCATCGTCTTCATCTGCGTCATGGTTCCGGTCATTTGCATCATGGGCCAACCTTTGAGATCCAGCAGCATTAATATCGTCCCTGTCATCCACTTGCGCGCGATCCTCACGCTTACGCCGTATTTTGTCCTGCAGCAACAACATCCTCTGCGCCAGCTTCTCATTATCGGGAAAATACGGCAGAGCGAGCTGATACATTCTCAACGTAGAGGCCTCCTCTCCACGGACTTGATGTTGCTTAGCCATGAGTAGGAATTGGAGACCTTCCGCGCGACTGTCCTCCTTCTTTTCGACTCTCTGTTCAAGCGATTTCAGTCGGCGTTGTACCTCGGCGCTGAGAGCTGGCCCCAAGGTTTTCGATGTCTCAACAAGAGCACGGTTCGCGAGCTTCTCTTCCACCATCCTGTCGACTAGATTTTCAAGATCGACGCGCGAAAGTTCGGGCTCTTGTCTCTTCAAGTGTTTGGAAGGTCTGCCTTCTGCTGGAAATCCGTTTGAGCTGCGTTTCAGATTCATTGCTCGTCCGGATTCTGATGGCCGGCTAGGTTTCTCAGCATATACCATGAAGGACTTCATCGACTTGTCTTTTCCTGCGGCAGGCTTTTCCAAGGTCATATTGGTGGCTGCTGTGAGTGCTCGAAGGGGTTGTCGTGGTGCTGACGATCGTATGATTGGAGCAGCAAGACTTTTTGCAGCCATCTTGTGAAAGATAGGTTCATTCTCAACTTCTCTAATTTCTACTTTTTTCGTACGGTTCGAGAAGTTGAGGGAGCTCAGTGTGTCAAGATGATATGACTTACAGCTTGCGAGGTTCAGTATCATCAATGTAAACCCACTGTTTTGGCCTGTAGATGTTAGGAATCCTCACCCGTTGCACAATCTGAACTTCTCACCTAGTGCAAGAATACGCGTTAGTTTAGACTCGCGGTACGGTACACGCGATTTCTTCTGACTGATGGCTTCCACGCACTGCGACAAGACGAAGAGAGATTTGTTGATACTGGAAGACTCCACAAGGCGTTCCTTTCCATTACCTGTTCTCCTGTTGTCCTCTGATCCTGCAAGATCGATAGCTGACGCAGTGCTCACAGTTGTTTGATCCTCTGATATTTGTGAGACCTTGACGCATAGTACAGCATGCGAACGGGACGAATGCGCATTCAGCTTGATGTGATGTCAGCGAATGTTCTGCAGTATTCGGCGCTATAATATACCTTCGTGGCGGATGTCGAACGATTCATGTTCGCTTGGTCGTACGCTACCTCGAATTCTCGCAGAGTTGTGCAAGGATGCTCACTCAACCCAGCTACGATAGTCTTTCCGTTGTTATCACGTATAGGCAGCCCTGCAGCGGTTCTTCTCTCAGGCGATTCTAACAAATCGAAAACACGATCGTTGTAGATTTCATAGTAGCTCATTGTCACCTCCACTCGCGTTTGGCCATTACTATCTTTCTCTACTTTTCGACTCCTCCTATGGATTGCAGATAGTAGTCGCGGTATGACTCCTCTTTCCGCTAAAGACTTCCCTCCCCTCATCGTGTGCGTCTTTCCTCCTCCAGTCGAACCAAAAGCGAAGATGGTTACATCAATTCCCTTGTATAGCTGCTTCACCGTTGGCGCTACTTCGTTGTCGAATATCTCTTGCTGGGCACTTTGTTGATCGTAAACATTCGAGAATTGAAAGCTGAACGATTCGGCGGGATTTTTTGGTGACGGTATCCTGATGACGGTGGATGACACGGCTTCCACGATCTCATCCTTCTCCAGTTCGTTTCCTAAAAGTGGCCTTATCCGAGCCACGATTTTCACACTCATCATGGTTGTGTGAATCCTCCTCTTTCAATTGTTCGTAGTTGTTCGCGCTCTTATCCTTCCTCCTCTTCCAGCTGTTCGTCGGATCGCGAATGGTTTGTTAGTAAACGAACAGGGTCCGCGAGGTTTCGCCCAGCAACATCGAATTGGAAATGCTTAACGAGACTTCTCGCTAATAGTTCCCTATATATCGTTTCATCAAACCCATCCGGGAGGTTCTAGCCTCTCCCCAGATTCTGCGCCTATTCAAAGAACATTCAACATAATCTTTTGAATGACCGGGTTCAAATGAGTAGTACAGGCTTTGATTTCCACACTCTAGATGTTTTTACAAGCACAAGATTCGGTGGAAACCCCTTGGCAGTGATAAAAATCCCACAAGGCAAGACCTTGTCGCGAGAGGAAAAGCAATTGATTGCACGCGAGTTCAATTACAGCGAGACAGTGTTTCTACATGCGCCCGAGAGGCAAGCTGAATGGCGTCTGGACATCTTCATGACAACATGTGAATTGCCGCTTGCCGGTCATCCTATTGTGGGGGCCACCTGGATAATTGGCCA
>Ga0160429_1001346_pt1 | contig 13864 bp, 12 predicted proteins | sample SolpanmetagenomR_FD_108199 | JGI IMG/M metagenome (GOLD analysis project Ga0160429, IMG submission 108199) | Solar panel surface microbial communities from Lawrence Berkeley National Laboratory, California, USA - R | ecosystem: Engineered > Built environment > Solar panel > Unclassified ...
CCCCCGCCCCGTGGAGGGCGGGGAGGCGTGCCCCTACCGCAGCTGCACGCTGTCCACGACCTCGCGGAACTTCGCCAGCACACCCTCGCGCTTCTCGGCCTTCACGACGCCGACGGCGCGCAGGTAGCCGTCCGGCGCGAAGCGAATCGTCTGCGAGATCACCACCGGCGTGCCGGAGGCCGTGTCCACGGCGCGCGCCACGATCTCGTGCCAGTCGACGCCGTTCTGGCGGTAGCTCTGGGCCCGTTCGATCACGAAGTCCTTCATCGTCTGGTTCGAATAGAGCGCCGCCCGCGCGAAGGCGTCGCGCTGTTCCGTGGCCGGCGGCGGCTGCACCGCCTGGGCCAGAACCAGGATCGGCTGCTCCAGGCCGAGCATCTCGTCCTTCGTGCCCTGCGTCAGCAGCACCGAATTGCCGGCGAGCACCCGCACCGGACGGAAGCCGGCGTCGTTGCCGATGCGGAAGGGCAGGGCGGCGACCTGCTGCTCCAGGGTCAGCGCCGGCCGGATGTGGATCCCGGTCAGCAGCCGCTTCATGGTCTCCTCGGTCTCGGCATCCGGCGTCGCCTGCGCGATGATGATGCCGGTCACGGTCGGGTCGCCGACGAGGAGCATCCACTTCTTGATCGCCGGGGTCCCGGCCGATTCCACCGCCGGCTGCTCGCCGGTGAACAGCACCGCGTCGACGTCGCCCGCGACCTTGATGGCCTGTCGGCTGGTGACGATGAAGCCCTGGGCCTTCAGGTTCGCATCGGTGAAGTTCGTCTCCAGGTCGGCGAAGGCGTTGGCCGGCAGCTCGACCACCGAGACCGTGGCACCGCCTTCCAGCCGCTCGAGGCCGGAGAAGCGCTTGGACGAGACCATGTCGGAGGGCGGGTCGAAGCCGAAGCGCGAACTCGGCGGGAAGACGGGGTCAGCCGCCAGGGCGGGTCCTGCCAGTCCCAGGACGAGGACCAGGAGGGAAACGGGACGAACGAGGTTACGCAGACGCATCGTATCGAATCTCCGCAAGGCCCCGGTCTTGGACCGGGCAAGGTCCGCCGGGCAAGGTCCGCCGTCCGTCCCTTGGCGGGAGCGGCCCGGCGCTGAGGCTGTCGCGATGGGTCGGCTCAACACCCCGCCGCTGTCAAGCGTCCGGGGGCCGCGTCACGCGTCGCAGGGTCAGGTTGCAGCGCTCGCCCGGCATGAGGAAATCCGGCACCGGCCCGGGGGCGGTACCCTGGAGCAGGTCCGGTGCCTCCGGGACGAGGCGGTCGATTCCATGATGGATCAGCCGTGCGGGCCCGCCGATCACGAGCGCGTCACCGGCCCGGAGGCGCACCGAGCGGGTCGGGTCCGAGCGCCGGAGGCCGCCGTAGCGGAACAGGGCGGTGGCGCCCAGCGAGAGCGAGAGGACGGGCGCGTCGAGGGCATCCTCGTCCCGGTCCTGGTGCAGGCCCATGCGGGCGTCGGCCTCGTACAGGTTGACGAGGCAGGCCTCGGGCGGAGCGCCATACCCCGACAGGGCGTCCCAGGCGGCCCGCGCCGTGGGTGGGATGTCCGGCCAGGGGGTATCGGTCACGGGATGGCGTGCCTGGTAGCGGTAGCCCGCCCGGTCGGAGACCCAGCCGAGGGGCCCGCAATTCGACATCCGCACCGAGAAGGGCTGGTCGGTGCGGGGCATCCGCGGCGTGTAGGGCGGGGCGGCCCTCAGCGCTGTCGCGAGTTCGGCGGCGAGGCGTGCCTGCGCCGCCGCGTCGAGGTAGCCCGGCAGATGGAGCAGGCCGGGAACGAGGACGATCCCGGCCGGATCAGGGGACGCCATCGGTGCCGTGGTCAGACCTTATGGTCGATGTCGTGCTCCAGCACCGTCTTGCTCTCCACCGTGGTGTCGGCCTTGAGCTGGTAGACGAGCGGGATGCCGGTGGCGATCTCGAGGCTGGCGATGGTCTTCGTGGTCATGCCGTCGAGCACCATCACCAGGGCGCGCAGCGAGTTGCCGTGGGCCGCCACCAGCACGCGCTCGCCCGCCATGACGCGGGGCAGGATGAACTGGATGTAGTAGGGCAGCACGCGCGCGGCGGTGTCCTTCAGGCTCTCGCCGCCGGGCGGCGGCACGTCGTAGGACCGGCGCCACTGGTGCACCTGGGCGTCGCCCCAGCGCTCGCGGGCGTCGTCCTTGTTGAGGCCGGAGAGATCGCCGTAATCGCGCTCGTTCAGCGCCTCGTTGCGGATCGTCTCGACCCCCTCCAGGCCCATCTCCTCCAGGATCAGCGCGCAGGTGCGCTGGGCGCGCTTCAGGTTGGAGGTGAAGGCCACGTCGAAGCCGTAGCCCTGCTCCTTGAGCCAGCGCCCGGCATTGCGGGCTTCCTCGACGCCGAGATCCGTCAGCTCGGGATCACGCCAGCCCGTGAACAGCTTCTTGAGGTTCCATTCGCTCTGGCCATGACGAGCGAGGACGAGAAGGCGATCCATCGGGGGATGATCCTCTTGGTCTTTGAGACGGCACGGCCTCGGCAGAGGCGCGGGCACAGGGCGATGGTGCAGCGCAGCGAGCGCGCATCGGGCGGCTCATGCGCGCGTGAGTCTGAACGGCAGATGACGAAACGTACCGGCCCGGTGCGGGCTCCGTATGAATGCCTGGAGACGCCTGACAACCCATGAACTTCCTCAAGTTCGGATGTCTCTAAAGCCCGAGAACGTCGTCCATCCCGTAGAGGCCGGGCGGCTTGGCGAAGGCCCAGAGTGCGGCCCGCACCGCGCCGCGGGCGAAGACCGCCCGGTCCTCGGCATGGTGGCTGACGGTGATCCGCTCGCCCGGGCCGGCGAAGACCACGCTGTGGTCGCCCACCACCGTACCGCCGCGCAGGGTGGCGAAGCCGATGTCGCCGGGCCGGCGGGCGCCGGTATGCCCGTCGCGGGTGGAGACCCGGGTGTCGGCGAGCGAGACCCCACGCCCCGCCGCCGCCGCCTCGCCGAGGAGGAGGGCGGTGCCGGACGGGGCGTCGACCTTCATGCGGTGATGCATCTCGACGATCTCGATATCGAAATCCTCCCCGAGGGCCGCCGCCATCCGGCGCACCAGGCCGGCGACGAGGTTCACCCCGAGGGACATGTTGCCGGAGCGCACGATGCGGGCATGGTGGGCGGCCGCCGAGAGCTTGGCGAGATCGGCCTCCTGCAGGCCCGTGGTGCCGACCACGTGGACGATGCGGGCCTGGGCGGCGAGCTCGGCGAAGAAGGTGGTGGCGGCCGGTGCCGTGAAGTCGAGGACGCCCTCGGCGGCGGCGAAGATCGGCAGGGGATCGTCCGTGACCGCGACGCCGAGGGGCGCGAGGCCCGCGAGCGTGCCGGCATCCTGCCCCAGCGCGGGGGAGCCGGCGCGCTCGATGGCGCCCGACAGGGTGCAGCCCTCGGTCTCCGCCACCGCGCGGATCAGCATCCGTCCCATGCGCCCGTCGGCGCCGACCACCACGAGCCGCATCGTCCTCAGCCTCCAGAGATTGTTGCCCACTGCCGCGTGCGCGTTGCGGTACAGCCTCCGGACGGACCGGACAAGGATCAGCGCCCCGCCTGCGCCAGCAGGGGCCCCAGCACGTCCGTGACGCCGTTCACGGTAATCTGGGTGCCGACGCAGAGGAGCAGGAAGGCGAAGAGGCGCCCCAGCACCCGCGCGCCGACGGGGCCGATCCAGGTCACCACCCGGTCGGCCGAGCCGTAGGTGAAGCGCACGAGCACGGCGATGGCGAGCGCCGCCAGGGACATGCCGACGTAGAAGCCGATCCGGTCGGGGCCCGGGGCCGGACGGTTGGAGCCCAGCGCGATCGCCACCGCGATGGTGCCGGGTCCGGTGGTGAAGGGCAGCGTCAGGGGAAAGAACGCGATCTCGGCCAAGTTCCCGACCGAGCTCCCGACCGGGTTTCCGGCCGAGTTCCCGGCCGCGTTTCCCGCCGGCTCCCGGGTCGCCTCCGCCTGCTTGCGCGCCTCTCGCGCCTCGGGCGCCGTCAGCAGCGTCCAGGCCGAGGCCGCCACCACGAGGCCCCCGGCGATGCGCAGAGCCGCCAGGGAGACGCCGAAGAAGTTGAGGATCGGCGCGCCGGCCCAGAGCGTCGAGAGCATGATCAGGGCGGCGTAGAAGCCGATGCGCTTGGCGAGCTCCAGGCGCTCGGCATGGGAGTTCAGGGCCGTCACCTGCGCGAAGATCAGCGACGAGCCGACCGGGTTCACGATGGAGAACAGCGAGGAGAAGGCGAGCACGAAGCTCTGTAGGGCCGCCTCGGGGGCGATGAGGCTCAGCATCCGCTCAGCCCGGCGAGGGGGCGGGCACCAGCACGCGGGCCGGTGCGAGGCGGGCCACCTTGCGCACCCGGCGCACGGCGACGGGACGGTAGAGCTGCTTGGTGGCGTCGACCACGTGCAGCCCGGCGAAGGGCAGCGACAGGCTCGTGCCCATCCGCTCCCAGGCGCTCGCCGTGCGCAGCAGCAGCCGGTTCTCCACCGGGGGCATGTAGAGGGTCTCGGCCCAGCCCTCGGGAGAGAACTGGGTGGTGCGCATCAGCCGGGCGAGCTGCGAGCGGCTGTAGGGCTGGCCATGGCCGAAGGGGGTCGCGTCGCGCCGGGCCCAGACGCCCCGGCGGTTCGGCACCACCAGGATCATGCGGCCGCCCGGGGTCAGCACGCGCCAGACGTCCTGCAGGAGTTCGGTCGGGCTCTCGACGGATTCCAGCGCGTGGACGAGGATCACCCGGTCCACGGCCGCCTCCGGCAGGGGCATCATGGTCGGGTCGGCGAGGGCCGAGCAGGAGCGGCCGCTGCCGGGCCAGTTCACCACGCCCTGCGTCGCCGGCATGAAGGCCAGCGTCCGTTCGGCGATGACGTGGACGGGGCCGAGATAGGGCGTGGCGTAGCCGAGCCCGAGGACCCGCAGGCCCGAGACCGAGCCGAGGAAGCCGTGGATCGCGCGCGCCACGATGCGGTGCGTCACCCCCCCGAGGGGGCTCGCATAGAAGGCGCGCAGATCGGTGACGTCGAGGCGCATGGCTCGGGTTTCGGTACGATCGCGCGGCTCGGGTCGGGATCGGCTCGAAGGCGCGCGACGAGAAAGGCTCACCCGCATCAATGGGGGGCGACGCCCGGCCCGACAAGCCCGGATCGGCCCAAGGCCCCGGAAGGAGCGGGGGAAACCGCCCCTGGACCTGTCTCTTGCCGCACCCATCTTCCTGTGCCGCACCGAGGGTCCGCCGCACACCGCGTCGGCGCGGCCCGTCCCCCGTCCGGAAGGAAGCCCCATGAGCGCCCCGAAGCCCGAGATCCGCACCTTCCTGTGCCGCAGCGACAACATCGGGGTCCTGATCCGCGATCCCGCCACCGGCGCCTGCGCCGCCATCGACGTGCCCGAGGCCGGCCCCGTGCTGGCGGCCCTCGACGAGGCCGGCTGGACCCTCACCGACATCCTCGTCACGCATCGGCACGGTGATCACGTGGAGGGCATCCCGGAGGTGAAGCGCCGCACCGGCGCCCGGGTGACGGCGCCCCTGAAGGCCGGCGACGCCGTGCCGGACGTCGACGCCACGGTCGCGGAGGGCGACGTGGTCCGGGTCGGCGACCTCGTGGCGCGGGTCTGGGAGACGCCGGGGCACTGCGCCGACCATGTCACCTACTGGTTCGAGGCGGCGGGCGTGATCTTTGCCGGCGACACCCTGTTCACCCTCGGCTGCGGCCGGGTGATGGAGGCCGAGCCCGCCACCCTGTGGCGCTCGCTGGAGCGCTTCCTGCCGCTGCCGGACGAGACCCAGGTCTATAGCGGCCACGACTACGTGCTCTCCAACGCCCGCTTCGCGCTGGCGGCCGAGCCCGGCAATGCCGCCCTCGCCGCCCGGGCCGCCGAGGCCGAGCGGGCCCGGGCGGAGGGCCGCTTCCTGATTCCCACCACCCTGGGGGCGGAGCGCGCGACCAATCCGTTCCTGCGCGCCGGCGAGCCGAGCCTCACCCAAGGGGTGGATCTCGCCCCCGGCACCCAGCCGTCGGTTGTCTTTGCCGCACTGAGGGCCTGGAAGAACCGGTTCTGAGTCGTTAAAGGGGCGTTACAGCGAGGCTGGTGCTGTCATTGATATTGGCCTCGTTGGACTTTCCGGGTGGAAATCCACTTCTCGCGAAGCGGCTCTGTCCGGATCGGTCCATCCCGTCCATCCACGAGCCCCGGTGTCCGATTTGATGCAGCCGCCCGGCCCGCCCTTCGCCTTCGGGCATGAGATCGACCTCGGCGAGAGCGGGGGAAGCGAACCGTCGGACGACCGGAAAGCCCCGGACAGCGCCGTCCGCCTCACGGTGCCGCGCGTCGCGCGTCCGGCACCACGGGCCGCGGCTCCCCTGGCCGTCGATGCGCGGCTCCTCGCCGTCGCCACCGAGCACCTGCGGCGCCTCGGTCCCAAGCGGGTCACCGTGGTGGCCGTCGCCGCCGAAGCGGGCATGACGCATGCCAACGTCTACCGCTACTTCCCGTCGAAGGACGCGCTCCTCGATGCCGTGGCGGGGCGCTGGCTGCGCGACGTCGAGGCGGAGCTCGCCCGCATCGCCGACGCGCCGGACCCGGCCGACGACAAGATCGAGCGCCTGCTCACCGCCCTGGCCAGCGTCCAGCGCGAGACCCTGGTCCACGAACCGAACCTCTTCGCTGTCCATCTCGACGCCACCGTGGGGGCACGGCCCATCGCCCGGCGTCACCGGGTCCGGCTGCGCAGCCTGGTCGAGCGGGTCGTCGAGGAAGGGATCGGGGCCGGTGCCTTCATCGCCCGCGACCGGGAGCGGGCCATCGCCCACATCTTCGACGCCAGCTACCGCTTCACCCATCCGCTGGCGATTCAGCACGATGCCGACCTGCCGCGTGACCTCGTGGAAGCCCGTCTCGGCGCTGTGATTCTGGCGATCCAGAAGGTGTTGCGGACGGGGACGCTCTGAGGCTCTGTGACAGAATTTCCTCTCTGTCACTTGGGCTCGATCCCGGGGTAAACTCGGCGCTCGCTTCTCTAACTCTCCGGTCCTGAACGGTTTTTTCCGACCGGCCGTGAGCCCGGCCGGCACCCGTCCTGACCTTCGCCCTGCTTTGCCCTTCGTGCCTCGGTTGAAGCCCTGGGCCTTTTCCGCCACACACCGCCGCAGCAACGCGCCGGTGGTTTTTCAAGCCTCCCAGCGCCGCGACCGCCACGCAAGGACCGGAGGTTCGTTTCCCCCATGGCACGCAGCAAGATCGCGCTCATCGGCGCTGGACAGATCGGTGGAACCCTCGCGCACCTCGCCGGCCTGAAGGAACTCGGCGACGTCGTGCTGTTCGACATCGCCGACGGCGTTCCGCAGGGCAAGGGTCTCGACATCGCGGAATCCGCGCCCGTCGACGGCTTCGATGCGACCTACACGGGCGCCAGCGACTATGCGGCGATCGCGGGGGCCGACGTGGTGATCGTCACCGCCGGCGTGCCGCGCAAGCCCGGCATGAGCCGCGACGACCTGATCGGGATCAACCTGAAGGTCATGGAGGCCGTCGGCACCGGCATCAAGCAGCACGCGCCGGACGCCTTCGTCATCTGCATCACCAACCCCCTCGACGCGATGGTCTGGGCCCTGCAGAAGTTCTCCGGCCTGCCCACCCACAAGGTGGTCGGCATGGCCGGCGTGCTCGATTCGGCCCGCTTCCGCCACTTCCTCGCCGACGAGTTCAAGGTCTCGGTGGAGGACGTCACCGCCTTCGTGCTCGGCGGCCACGGCGACGACATGGTCCCGCTGGTGCGCTACTCCACGGTCGCCGGCGTACCCCTCCCCGACCTGGTCAAGCTCGGCTGGACCACGCAGGAGAAGCTCGACGCCATGGTCGAGCGCACCCGCAAGGGCGGCGGCGAGATCGTCAACCTGCTCAAGACCGGCTCGGCCTTCTACGCCCCCGCCGCCTCGGCCATCGCCATGGCCGAGAGCTACCTGCGCGACAAGCGCCGCGTGCTCCCCTGCGCCGCCTACCTCAACGGCGAGTACGGCGTCTCCGACATGTATGTCGGCGTGCCGATCGTGATCGGCGCGAACGGCGTCGAGCGCGTCCTCGAGGTCGAATTCAACGGCGACGAGAAGGCGATGTTCGACAAGTCGGTCGGCGCCGTGAAGACCCTGATCGAGGCCTGCAAGGGCGTGAACCCCGCGCTGGCCTAGTTCGACCGTCATTCCGGGGCGCCGCGGGCGCGCCCGGAATCCAGGGCCGCCGATGCGGCAGGCTGGATCGCAACCTGTGTTTCTGGATCCCGGGCCCCGCTGCGCGGCCCCGGGATGACGCTGAGGTTCTCATCCATGAACATTCACGAGTACCAGGCCAAGGCGGTGCTGAAGGAATTCGGCCTGCCGGTTTCCAAGGGTGTGGCGATCTTCAAGCCGGAAGAGGCCGAGGCGGCCGCCCGGGAAGTCGGCGGCCCGGTCTGGGTGGTGAAGTCGCAGATCCACGCGGGCGGCCGCGGCAAGGGCACCTTCAAGGGCGCTCCCGCCGGCGCCAAGGGCGGGGTGCGCGTCACCAAGTCCCTCGACGAGGTGAAGCAGTTCGCCGGCGAAATGCTGGGCCAGACCCTGGTCACGATCCAGACCGGCGAGGCCGGCAAGCAGGTCAACCGCCTCTACATCGAGGAGGGCGCCCAGATCGAGGCGGAGTTCTACCTCTCGATGCTGGTCGACCGCGAGACCGGAAAGGTCGCGTTCGTGGTCTCCACCGAGGGCGGCATGGACATCGAGACGGTGGCGCACGACACGCCCGAGAAGATCGTCACCTTCTCGGTCGATCCCGCCACGGGCGTGATGCCCCATCACGGCCGCCTCGTCGCCAAGACGCTCGGCCTCAGCGGCGCGCAGGCCAAGGAAGCCGGCGACCTCACCACCCGGCTCTACGAGGCGTTCACCGCCAAGGACATGAGCATGCTGGAGATCAACCCGCTGGTGCTCACCGGCGATGGCCATCTCAAGTGTCTCGATGCCAAGATCTCCTTCGACTCGAACGCCCTCTACCGCCACCCCGACATCGTCGCGCTCCGCGACGAGACCGAGGAGGACGCCAAGGAGATCGAGGCCTCGAAGTACGATCTCGCCTACATCGCCCTCGACGGCACCATCGGCTGCATGGTCAACGGCGCCGGCCTCGCCATGGCGACCCTCGACATCATCAAGCTCTATGGCGAGGAGCCGGCGAACTTCCTCGACGTGGGCGGCGGTGCCTCCGAGGAGAAGGTCACCGCGGCCTTCAAGATCATCACCGCCGACCCGCAGGTGAAGGGCATCCTGGTCAACATCTTCGGCGGCATCATGAAGTGCGACGTGATCGCCAACGGCGTGATCGCGGCGGTGAAGGCGGTCGGCCTGCAGGTGCCCCTGGTGGTGCGCCTCGAGGGCACCAACGTCGAGAAGGGCAAGGAGATCATCCGGAATTCCGGCCTGAACGTGATCCCCGCCGACGACCTCGACGACGCCGCGCAGAAGATCGTCGCCGCCGTGAAGAAGGGCTGAGAGTACCCATGTCCATCCTGATCGACGCGAACACCAAGGTCATCTGCCAGGGCTTCACCGGCAAGAACGGGACCTTCCACTCCGAGCAGGCCATCGCCTACGGCACCAAGATGGTCGGCGGCACCAGCCCGGGGAAGGGCGGCTCCAAGCACCTCAACCTGCCGGTCTTCGACACGGTGGCGGAGGCCCGCGAGGCCACGGGCGCGACGGCATCGGTCGTCTACGTGCCGCCGCCGGGCGCGGCGGACGCGATCTGCGAGGCGATCCAGGCGGAGATCCCGCTCATCGTCTGCATCACGGAAGGGATCCCGGTCCTCGACATGGTGCGCGTCAAGCGCGCCCTGGAGGGCTCGAAGTCCCGGCTCGTCGGGCCGAACTGCCCCGGCATCGTCACCGCCGGCCAGTGCAAGATCGGCATCATGCCGGCCAACATCTTCAAGCCGGGCTCGGTGGGCATCGTCTCCCGCTCCGGCACGCTGACCTACGAGGCCGTGTTCCAGACCACCAATGCGGGCCTCGGCCAGACCACCGCGGTCGGCATCGGCGGCGACCCGGTGAAGGGCACGGAGTTCATCTCCATGCTCGAGCTGTTCCTCGCCGACGACAAGACCGAGTCGATCGTGATGATCGGCGAGATCGGCGGCTCGGCCGAGGAGGAGGCGGCGCAGTTCCTCGCCGACGAGGCCAAGCGCGGCCGCAAGAAGCCCATGGTCGGCTTCATCGCCGGCCGCACGGCGCCTCCGGGCCGCCGCATGGGCCATGCGGGCGCCATCATCTCGGGCGGCAAGGGCGGCGCCGAGGACAAGATCGCCGCAATGGAAGCGGCCGGCATCCGGGTCTCGCCCTCGCCGGCCCGCCTCGGCAGCACCCTCGTCGAGGTCCTGCGCGGCTGACACGCACGGGACGCGGGCCTCGCGTTGTACGAGGTTCAGGTCCGCGACCCCATCTGACGACTGAGCGACGCGAGCCCATCGGGGCCCGCGTCTTTCCCGAGACATCCGATCCCGGCCGCGATCCGCGCGGATGGGGTCGGGCAGGGGGCCTCCCCGGCGGAGGACCCCGCACAGCGGCAGGATGACCCGAACGATGGCACGCCAGGACGCGCTCGAAACCTCGTTCCTCTACGGCGGCAACGCCGCCTATATCGAGGAGCTGCAGGCGTCTTACGCCCGTGATCCGAACTCGGTCGACCCCGAGTGGCAGACGTTCTTCCGGTCCCTGAACGAGGACAAGGGCCTGGCGGAGAAAAACGCCGCCGGCGCCTCGTGGGAGCGGCCGAACTGGCCGATCCACGCCAACGGCGAGATCGTCTCGGCCCTCGACGGCAACTGGGCCACCGTCGAGAAGGCGATGGGCGACAAGATCCGCGCCAAGTCCGACACCGCGACGGCCCCGGCCAAGGGGGCCGTCATCGCCTCGGCTCCCGGGATCTCGGTGGAGCAGGCGACGAAGGATTCGGTCCGCGCGATCATGCTGATCCGCGCCTACCGCATGCGCGGCCACCTGCACGCCAAGCTCGATCCCCTCGGCCTCGCCCCCCGCGGCGACCACGAGGAGCTGCATCCGCAGCATTACGGCTTCGAGGAGAAGGACTGGGACCGCCCGATCTTCCTCGACAACGTGCTCGGCCTCGAATTCTCGACCATCCGGGAGATCGTCGAGATCCTGGAGCGCACCTACTGCCAGACGCTCGGCGTCGAGTTCATGCACATCTCCAATCCGGAGGAGAAGGCGTGGATTCAGGAGCGCATCGAGGGCAAGGGCAAGGAGATCACCTTCACCCCCGAGGGCCGGCGCGCGATCCTCAACAAGCTGATCGAAGCGGAGGGCTTCGAGAAGTTCCTCGACCTCAAGTACACCGGCACCAAGCGCTTCGGCCTCGACGGCTCGGAGGCGATGATCCCGGCCCTCGAGCAGATCATCAAGCGCGGCGGCGCGCTCGGTGCCGAAGAGATCGTCGTGGGCATGGCCCACCGCGGCCGGCTCAACGTGCTCACCAACGTGATGGCCAAGCCCTTCCGGGCGGTGTTCAACGAGTTCAAGGGCGGCTCGGCCAACCCGGCCGAAGTCGAGGGCTCCGGCGACGTGAAGTACCATCTCGGTGCCTCGTCGGACCGTGCCTTCGACGGCAACAACGTCCACCTCTCGCTCACCGCCAACCCGTCGCACCTCGAGATCGTCGATCCCGTCGTGCTCGGCAAGGTGCGCGCGAAGCAGGACCAGCGGGCCAAGCCCACGGTGGAGCGCACCCGCGTGGTGCCGCTGCTCATCCACGGCGACGCGGCCTTCGCGGGCCAGGGCGTGGTGGCCGAGTGCCTCGGCCTGTCCGGCCTGAAGGGGCACCGCACCGGCGGCTCGATCCACTTCATCATCAACAACCAGATCGGCTTCACCACCGATCCGCGCTTCTCGCGCTCCTCGCCCTATCCGTCCGACGTGGCGAAGATGGTCGAGGCGCCGATCTTCCACTGCAACGGCGACGACCCGGAGGCCGTGACCTTCGCGGCCAAGATCGCGATCGAGTACCGCCAGCGGTTCGGCAAGCCCGTCGTCATCGACATGCTCTGCTATCGCCGCTTCGGCCACAACGAGGGCGACGAGCCGGCCTTCACCCAGCCGAAGATGTACCAGCGCATCCGCAAGCACCCGACGGCGCTGGAGACCTACGGCAAGAAGCTCGTCGCCGAGAGCGTGGTGAGCCAGGAGCAGCTCGACGCCCGCAAGGCCGAGTTCCGCGCCATGCTCGACGCCGAGCTGGAGGTCGCGACGAACTACAAGGCCAACAAGGCCGATTGGCTCGACGGCCGCTGGGCCGGCTTCAAGGCCGTCCGCGAGGACGTGGACGATCCGCGCCGCGGCAAGACCGGCGTGCCGGTGGAGACCCTGCGGGAGATCGCCCAGCGCATCACCACGCCGCCCCCCGGTTTCCACCTGCACCGGACGATCCAGCGCTTCTTCGACAACCGCGCCAAGGCGGTGGACTCGGGCCAGGGCATCGATTGGGCCACCGCCGAGGCGCTGGCCTTCGGCTCGCTCCTCATCGAGGGGAATCGCGTCCGCCTCTCGGGCCAGGACGTGGAGCGCGGCACCTTCTCGCAGCGCCACGCGGTGGTGATCGACCAGGAGAACGAGCAGCGCTACACCTCGCTGAACTCGATCCGCGAGGGCCAGGCCAGCCTGGAGGTCATCAACTCGATGCTCTCCGAGGAGGCGGTGCTCGGCTTCGAGTACGGCTACTCCGCGGCCGAGCCCAACGCCCTGGTGCTGTGGGAGGCGCAGTTCGGCGACTTCGCCAACGGCGCCCAGGTGGTCATCGACCAGTTCATCTCGTCGGGCGAGCGCAAGTGGCTGCGCATGTCGGGCCTGACCCTGCTGCTGCCGCACGGCTACGAGGGCCAGGGCCCGGAGCACTCCTCCGCCCGCCTGGAGCGCTTCCTGCAGATGTGCGCCGAGGACAACATGCAGGTCGCCAACTGCACCACGCCCTCGAACTACTTCCACATCCTGCGGCGCCAGCTGCACCGCGAGTTCCGCAAGCCGCTCATCCTGATGACGCCGAAGTCGCTTCTGCGCCACAAGAAGGCGGTCTCGCCGATCGAGGCCATGGCGGAGGGCTCGAGCTTCCACCGCGTGCTCTGGGACGATGCCGAGCGCGACGAGGACGGCATCAAGCTCGTGAAGGACGACAAGGTCCGGCGCGTCGTGCTGTGCTCGGGCAAGGTCTATTACGACCTCTACGAGGAGCGGGAGAAGCGCGGCGTCAACGACGTCTACCTGATGCGCGTCGAGCAGCTCTACCCGTTCCCCCTGAAGGCCCTGGCCAACGAGATGGCGCGCTTCCGCAACGCCGAGGTGGTGTGGTGCCAGGAGGAGCCGAAGAACATGGGCTCCTGGGCCTTCGTCGAGCCCTACCTCGAATGGGTGCTCGGCCAGGCCCAGTCGCCGGTGAAGCGTGCGCGCTACGTCGGTCGCCCGGCCTCCGCCTCCACGGCGGTGGGCATGCTCTCCAAGCACCAGGCCCAGCTCCAGGCCTTCCTCAACGAGGCGCTGGCGGTCTGACCGCCGGCCCTCTCTCCACGTTGCTCGCCTCCACGTTACTCGATCCGAGGGCGCCGCAGAGCGGCGTCCCAAACCCTCCGGACGGACACTGAACCATGGCAACCGATATCGTCGTCCCGACCCTGGGCGAATCCGTGAGCGAGGCCACCATCGGCCGCTGGTTCAAGAAGCCGGGCGACGCCGTGGCGGCCGATGAGCCCTTGGTGGAGCTCGAGACCGACAAGGTCACCCTCGAGGTGAACGCGCCGGCCGCGGGTCAGCTCGGCGAGATCCTGGCCAAGGACGGCGAGACGGTGGAGCC